>ENA-OOZG01000175-OOZG01000175.1-human-gut-metagenome-genome-assembly--contig:-NODE-175-length-55295-cov-5.410934_pt1 | contig 55295 bp, 67 predicted proteins | sample MGYA00241706_ERZ501384 | MGnify/ENA primary metagenome ERZ501384 (study PRJEB25962, sample SAMEA2042742) | human gut metagenome | biome: human gut; feature: human-associated habitat; material: faeces...
ACTCGTCTGTTTATTCCTCTGTCTTAGCAAGTCGAAATCCTGATTTCGACTTAGGTGTCGACTTTGTCGACACCTTGATAAGAGGTGTTTTTTCACCTCTTATTTTTATGCTCTAAATTATCTGATTCGCCCAAAAGCAGCTTTTCCAGCTCCTTCGGCGTATGCACCAGCTGTGTCGCACCCGCCTGCTTCAGAAAGTCCGCATCCCGAAACCCCCAGCAAACGCTGATGCAGTCCATTCCTGCATTTTTTGCCGTCTGTAAATCCACCTCGGAATCCCCGATGTATAGGCAGTCCTCTCTTTTCACACCAAGCCGCTCCGCCGCCGTAAAGACCATATCGGGTGCAGGCTTGCGCCGAATCCCCTCGGCTTCTCTCTCTCCTGCCGCCGCATCAATGCAGCCGGGGAAATATCTTTCGCAAAGCCCCTTCACCGCCGTATCAAATTTATTCGATACCACACCAATGCGCAGGTCGCTTTCCTTCAGCCTTTTCAGCAAAGGCAAAATCCCCTCGTAGGGTGCGGTTTTGTCCGCCATGTGTGCCTTATAATATGCCTGATATTCCGCCAGACAAGCCGCAAAAACCGCCTCCTTCGTCCCCTCAGGCAAAGCCGACCGCATCAGAAACTCACTCCCATTTCCAAGAAATTTTCGGATTTCTTCTTTCCTCCGCAAAGGAAAGCCGTGCGCCTGTAAGGTCACATTCACACTGCTTGTTAGGTCATCCAGTGTGTTCAGCAGCGTCCCATCCAAATCAAACAAAATTGCCTGTTGTTTTTTCATTTTTTTCACCTCCGTCCGCTCCTATTTTATTCTTTTTTTCATTCATATTCAACAATTTTAACACGATTGATTTTGTATGGATTTTTTTTGCCCACCCCCTTGTCAATTTGTCCCAACAGGTCTATAATAAGACTTAAATAAAAAAGAAAACATTTTTATTACATAAAAATGCAGTTTTTTCTCAAAAACTGTCACGCTTTTTCTTTAAAGGAGGAATTCTTATGGCAAAGAAAGTATTGATGTTAGCAGGCGATTTCACAGAAGATTATGAAACAATGGTACCCTTCCAGGCAATGGAAATGTTGGGCTATCAGGTAGATGTTGTATGCCCCGATAAAAAAGCAGGCGATATTATCCGTACAGCAATTCACGACTTTGAAGGCGAACAGACATACTCCGAAAAGAGAGGTCATAACTTTGCTCTGACAGCAGATTTTGATGCAGTAAATACAGCCGATTATGCAGGTCTGTTTATCACAGGCGGTCGTTCTCCCGAATATCTGAGACTGACCCCCAGAGTCATCGAAATCGTGCAGGAATTCTTTGCAGCAAATAAGCCCGTTGCTGCAATCTGCCACGGTCCTCAGATTCTGACCGCTGCCAATGTGCTGAAAGGCAAAAAGGCAACCGCATATCCCGCAGTTGGCCCCGATATCACTCTGGCAGGCGGCGAATATGTAGCTGTTGATGCTTCCGAGGCTGTTGTAGACGGCAATCTGGTAACTGCTCCCGCATGGCCCGGCGATTCCGCAATCACAAGAGAATTCATCAAGCTGATGGGCGCAAAATGGGAACTGTAATCACAGTAACTTTGTAATATCTTTTTCTTAAAATAAAAAAAGCAGGGAGGACTTTTCTTCGGAATTGCTCTCTCTGTTTTTATTTTGCCCGTTTCCCCGTGCCCTTCCCCTTCTGCTTGTACTTTCGCCATTTTTCCTTTATAATAAAAAATACGAAAATTTGAAACTGAGAAAGGAGAACTTCTTATGTCCAATATTGCATTAGAAGAAAAAATAAGAAATCTCTCTGCGGATTATATCTATCAGCAGGCAGTCGGCTCTCTGCTGTTGCTGCTCATGAGTGCCATGGAGGATGCCGAAAAAGGCGTAACCGCCCTCCCCTATGAAATCCCTGCCGATGTACAGGAAATCAAGGAGGAAATCCAGGCATACCTCATCCGCCTGGAGGATCTGCTCGAAAGCGATGCCGCATCCCGCATGGTTGCACTGGAGGACTGCATGGAGCTGAAAAAGCGTCTGCTTTCCATCTACGAAACTATCTACAGCTATTTCTCCCAGTGGAACATCATCTCCACGCTTGTCAGCGACCAGATTGCCCTGCGCAAATATAAGGAGGACGGCGTATCCCAGAAGCAGGTGGAATGGTCTCTGTTCTTTGCAGACTGCCACGCCTTTATGGAAAGTGCGGAAACTCTGCTCGATCAGAAAACCTACATGGGGCAGCTTCTCAAGTGTATCCCCCTCTATATGACAAGGGATAAATATTATGACACCGTCCGTGCCTCTCTGGATGCCGCTTTTGCAGGCGAAAGCAGGGATTTTATCGATGCTTCCCTGAAAGCCTTCGAGGGCTTTTGCAGTCCGCAGGAAAATCCCCTGTACGGCAAATATTTTCCCGAACTCGCAGAATGGATTGGACAGAAGCGCATGGTTCTTCCGCATAAGCTTTCCGATGAGGAGCTTGCAAATTTCTATGAGGAGCTCAAGGAAACCTTTGAAGCATTGGAGCAGATTGAGGAATATTTCTCCTGTATCCTGCATGATATCAATTCCCTGATTCTCCTGTTCTATCTCACCTATTCCTTCACGGACATCACAGAGGGCAGTGCTGCCTATGCCGATTTGTATCATATCGTCTGCGATTTCATCAGCGATAAGCTGACTCTGACCGAAAAAGCGGCTTATCTGGATACCCTCACAGAGCAGCTGGAGGCAACCGTTGAGCCTGTCATTGATAAAGCAAATGCCATCGGTAAGGAAGAATATGAAGCCCTGCAAAAGGCAGGCTCCTTCGCCGGCTTCTCCGCGGATACCAAAAAGGTTCTCATGACAGAGGAATTCATCCGCGAATGCTTCTTCGGTGATTTGAACGATGAATTGTTCCATTTCGATATCCCGGAGGAGCTTCCTGCCGCAACCGCAGAGGAAAAGAAAGCCCTCTTTGATGCGTTTATTACAAAAACAAGAAACCACTTCGACACCCTGCCTACCCAGACCAGAAAGCTGGCAATGCAGAATCTGACAGGTGCTTTGCCCCCTGTCTATACTGTCCATGATGTGATGGATATGATAATGGAGGCCATCGACAAAGCAGCCTCCGAGGAACAGAAGGTTCTGATTGTGGATAAGGTCGGTATGGTATTCAACGAAAACGGCTGGCAGTCCATCACCGAAGACTATGATGATGACTGCGGCTGTGGGCATGACCACCACCATCACCACGATCATGACTGCGGCTGCGGACATGACCATGACCACGACCATCATCATCACCACTAAGGAGGATTCGTATGTTTACCTTTAATCATTATAACTATAACGTACTCGATCTGGAAAAAAGCATGGCGTTCTATGCAGCCGCACTTGGTCTGAAGGAGGTTCGCCGCAAGGAAGCCCCTGACGGCAGCTGGAAGCTGGTTTATCTGGGCGACGGCAAATCCGATTTCACATTAGAGCTGACTTGGCTGCGCGACCGCAAGGAGCCGTATAATCTTGGCGAAAATGAATTCCATCTTGCGTTTCAGGCAGAGGATTTCGATGCGGCACATGCAAAGCATAAGGAAATGGGCTGCATCTGCTTTGAAAATCCCGAAATGGGCATCTATTTCATCAACGATCCGGACAATTACTGGCTTGAAATTATCCCGAACCCCTAACGTAAAATCCCCTTGGAATTTCTCCAAGGGGATTCAAATTTTATTTTTCTTATTTCTTCAGCTGTGCCAGTCTTTCCTCAACCTGTGCCAGCATTGCTTTATATTTTTCTTCCTTTGCCTTTTCTTCTTCAATCACGTGCGCGGGTGCCTTTGCCACAAAGCCCTGATTTGCCAGCTTCTTCACAACACGGTCAACCTCTTTTTCCAGTTTGGTCTTTTCCTTTTCCAGACGTTCAATTTCCTTCGCAAAATCAACCAGCTCTGCCAAAGGCATGTAGATGGTCGCATCCTGAACCACAACAGAAACCGCATCCTCGCCAATGCCTGCCTTGTCCGTCTGCACGGTTACCTCGCTTGCATGCGCCAGTGTCTTAAAGAATACCTTGGAATGTTCAAAGATATACCGAACACCTTCGTTTTCGGAAACAACGTAAACATGTACCTTCTTGGAGGGCGCAACGTTCATTTCCGCACGAATGTTACGAATATTTCTTACTGCCTCTTTGATGGCATCGATTTCCGCTTCATTTTCCTTGAAGTTCCATTCCTCCTTGTAAACAGGCCACTGAGAGGTCATGATGGTTTCTTCCTCATCCTGAATATGCATAAACAGCTCCTCTGTAATGAAGGGCATGAAGGGGTGCATCAGCTTCAGTGCATTGATCAGAACCTGCTTCAGCGTCCACAGTGCCGCTGCTCTTGTGCTGTCCTCCTTGTTATACAGGCGAGGCTTCACCATTTCAATATACCAGTCACAGTATTCATCCCAGATGAAATCATAAACCTTCTGTGCCGCCAGACCAAGGTCATATTTGCTCAGGCTTTCCTGTACTTCCTTCGCCAGCGTGTTTACCTTGGACAGAATCCATTTATCCGCAGAGGTCAGCATCAGGAACTTAGGTTCTTCGCCATCCTCCATATTCATCATCACGAAACGGGACGCATTCCACATCTTGTTGCAGAAGTTTCTGCAATTATCCAGTCTTTCCCAGTAGAAACGCATATCGTTACCGGGTGCGTTGCCTGTAATCAGCATTAGACGCAGGGGGTCAGCACCGTAGTTTGCGATAACCTCCAGAGGGTCAATCCCATTGCCCAGAGATTTAGAGAATTTCCGTCCTTGGTCGTCACGAATCAAGCCGTGAATCAGAACATCGTTAAACGGTCTTTCGCCAATCTGCTCCATACCGGAGAATACCATTCTGATAACCCAGAAGAAAATGATATCATAGCCTGTTACCAAAACGCTTGTGGGATAGAAATGCTTCAGCTCCTCTGTTTCATGCGGCCAACCAAGCGTGGAGAAGGGCCACAGCGCAGAGCTGAACCAGGTATCCAGTGTATCCTCATCCTGTGTGATATTTGCGGAGCCGCATTTTTCGCATTTTCCGGGGTTTTCCTTCGCTACTGTGATATGACCGCAGTCCGCACAGTAGTATGCAGGAATTCTGTGTCCCCACCAAAGCTGACGGGAAATACACCAGTCGCGGATATTATTCAGCCAGTGCATATAAATCTTGCCGAAACGTTCGGGAACAAATTTCAGCTCCTGATCCTGATAAACCTTGATGGCAGGCTTTGCCAGCTCGTCCATCTTTACAAACCACTGCAGTTTAATCATGGGTTCGATGGGTGCGTGGCATCTTTCATGGCAGCCTACCGCATGGGTAATATCCTCGATTTCAACCAGATAGCCTTCCTCGTCCAGCTGTTTTACGATTTCCTTTCTGGCCTCCAATCTGTCCATGCCTGCAAATCTGCCTGTCTTTTCATTCATTGTGCCGTCATCATTCATCACGCAAATACGGGGCAGGTCATGTCTCAGCCCAACCTCGAAGTCATTCGGGTCATGTGCAGGTGTAATTTTTACAACACCGGTACCAAATTCTCTGTCAACATATTCATCCGCAACGATGGGTACTTCCTTATTCAGAACGGGAACGATACAGGTCTTGCCAATCAAGTGCTGATATCTTTCATCTGCGGGATGTACCGCAACCGCAGTATCGCCTAGCATGGTTTCGGGTCTGGTGGTTGCCAGTCTCAGCTTTTCATCAGAACCAACAATGGGGTAATTGATATGATAAAAATGCCCTGCCATATCAACGTGCTCTACCTCTGCGTCAGAAATTGTAGTCTGACACTCAGGACACCAGTTGATAATCTTTTCCCCGCGGTAAATATAGCCCTTTTCATACAGACGGCAGAAGGTTTCCAGAACAGCTTCGGAGCAGCCCTCGTCCATCGTAAAGCGTACACGATCCCAGTCACAAGAGCAGCCCAGCTTTCTCAGCTGGTTCAGAATAATGCCGCCGTATTCCTCCTTCCAAGCCCATGCGCGTTCCAAAAAGCCCTCACGGCCAACATCCTCCTTGGTCAGCCCTTCGGATGCCATCTTCTGCACAACCTTCAGTTCCGTGGAAATGCTTGCATGGTCAATGCCGGGTACCCAGAGTGCGTTGTAGCCTGCCATTCTTTTCCAGCGAATCAGGATATCCTGCATGGTGTTGTCCAGTGCATGTCCCATGTGCAGCTGCCCTGTAATATTCGGGGGCGGCATTACGATGCAAAAAGGTTCTTTTGTTTTATCTACTTCTGTATGGAAATATTTCTTTTCCATCCATTTGTTGTAAAGTCTTTCCTCTACAACAGAGGGGTCAAAATTCTTTGCCAGCTCTTTCATAGTATTTCCTCCTATTTTTTTCATTTCACCGTGAATCAAAAAAAGCCTCCGTCCAACCAAAGGACGAAAGCTCGCGGTACCACCTTATTTCCCGTTTCTAAAAACGGACACTTTATCGTCTGTAACGGGACCTCCCGGCTTTGCCTACCCAGAAATTTCTTCTGAAATCCCCTTCAGCAAAGCAACTCCAAAGCTACCTTCCACATTCTTTCTACAAAGGATTTTTCAGCCAATGAATCCTTCTCTCTGCGTATTTTGGATGTGTACTCCTCTTTTTCTCTGTCTTTCACAGTGTTGTTTTTCTTTCTATACCTCAAGATTTTATTCAATTCTACCAGTTTTGTCAACCCTAAATTAGTAAAAAAGCAAGAAAAAAAGACTTTTCTACTATTTTTCGAAAAGTCTTTCCTGTTTTCAACTTTAATTTTCCCTGTCCTTGGGATAACGTGAAATATTCAGCAGCATCCCAACCATCGCCATCAAAAACAACAGCGAGGTGCCGCCGTAGCTGATAAACGGCAGCGGCTGCCCCGTATTAGGAATCGTATTCGTTACAACGCCGATATTGATAATCGACTGGAAGGCGATAACCGCCGTAATCCCCGTTGCAACCAGCATCCCATAGCTGTCCTTTGCATTCATCGCAATGCGAATCCCTCGCCAGATCAGCACCGCAAACAGCAGAATCACCAAAGCCGCCCCGACAATTCCCAGCTCCTCGCAGATAATCGCAAAAATAATATCGTTATATGCTTCCGGAATAAAGGTTTTCTGTCGGCTCTGCCCCAGTCCAAGTCCGAATAAGCCGCCGGATGCCAGTGCATACAGCGACTGAATCGTCTGGAAGCCATCGCCTGTCGGATCTGCCCAGGGGTCAAGCCATGTCTTGATACGGGTCAGTCTGTAGCGAAATTTGGGAATCGCTACAGCAAGGCCGCAAAGAGGAATTGCCCCTGCGATTGCCGCCCCGAAATACCAAACACGCGGGCTTGCCACAAACAGAATCGTTGCACCCATCAGCCCAACCAACAGCGCCGAGGAAAAGTTCGATATTGCAATCAGCGCCACAGGCAGCAGCAGCACGCAGCATGCCTTGAGGAATCCCTTCAGATTTGCCAGCTCCTTCCGATGCTCAATCACATAAGAGGAAAGAAACAGAATCACGGCAATTTTCGTAAACTCCGAAGGCTGAAAGGAAAGCGAACCAATCCCCAGCCAACGCTTCTGCCCGCCTGCCTCTGTCCCGACAAAGGGCAGTGCAAGCAGGAACAGGTTGGAAAGCCAGTATGCCAGCTTTGCAAATCGTCTCCAGAGGGTATACGGAATATGCATCATGCCAACCATTGCCACAATCCCCAGAACCGCCCAAAGGCTCTGCCGTTTCAGGAAATAGAACATATCATTATGGAATCGTTCCGTTGTCATTGTGTAATAATAGCTGGAGCTGAAAATCATGACAACGCCAAAAAGCACCAGAATCAGCACAATAAACAGAACCGTGAAGTCATATCCCAACGGCTTTCTATACTTCCGCTTTGCGGTTTTCTTTTTTGGTTTGACATGACTCATTTTCACACCTCATTCCAGCGTTTTTTTATTTCAGATATCCCCGAACCTGCTCCTTGAACATATCTCCGCGCTGTTCGTAGTTATCAAACATGCCCCAGCTTGCGCAGGCAGGAGAAAGCAGTACGCAGTCGCCGTCCTCCGCCTTTTCTCTGCACAAATCGACCGCTTCTTCAAAGGTTTCGCAATCGGAAATGGCAGTAAAGCCGAATTTCTCCGCAGATGCGCGTACCTTCGGTGCCGTTACGCCAATCAGCACCAGATGCTTCACTCTGCCGGGAAACAGCTTTGTCCATTCATCAAAGGAGCTGCCCTTGTCATAGCCGCCGCCAATCAGCACAATCGGCTTTTTCATCGCCAGTACCGCACGGATGGATGCGTCCACATTCGTCCCCTTGGAGTCATTATAATAGTCCACACCGTCCACCGTCGCAACATATTCGATGCGATGTGCTACGCCTGCAAATCCCTTCAGCACCGTGCGAATGGTATCCAATGCAATCCCCGCACAAATGCCCATTGCCGCCGCCGCCATCACGTTTTCATAGTTATGCACGCCCAGAATCTGTAATTCATCCACATGAATCAGGGTTTCGTTGATAGCGCCCCAGCGCACCTCGATGGCATCCCCGTCCAGATAAATGCCTTCTGCAAGCGTTTCGGAGGAATCGAAGAAAAATACCTTTGCCGCGGTTTTGTCTGCCATTTTTCTGCAAGCCGCATCCCCATGGTTCAGAATACAGAAATCCTCTGCGGTCTGCTTTGCAAAAACTCTTTCCTTCATGGCAATGTAAACGTCCATAGTTTTATGTCTGTTCAAATGGTCGGGTGTAATATTCAGCACTGCGCTGATATGCGGATGAAATTCCTTCGCCTTTTCCATCTGGAAGCTGCTGATTTCCGCAACCACCCAATCCTTTTCGGTCAGCCGCTCTACCTCCTCGCTGTAAGGCACCCCTATGTTTCCGACAACCGCTGTGCCGCTGTAAGCCGTTTTCATGATTTCGCCTGTCAGCGTGGTTGTGGTTGTTTTGCCGTTTGTGCCTGTGATTGCCGTAATCGGGCAGGGTGTCAAGCGGTACGCCAGCTCCACCTCGCTGATAACCTCGATTCCTGCATTTTCCGCCGCCGCAATAAAGGGCAGGTCGCAGGGGATACCGGGGCTTAATACAATTAAATCCTGCGCGCAGGCAATCTCATCGGGGTTTGCGCCCGTGTAAAGCACGATGCCCTCCCCCTCCAATGCCAGCACATCGGCAGAAATTTCCTCTCTTTTTTTCATATCCTGCAATGTAACCCCCGCACCCAGTCTGTTCAACAGCTTTGCCGCCGCAATGCCGCTTCTTGCCATGCCGCAGACTAAGGCCTTTTTACCATTGTATTCCACGTTTGATTCCTTCTTTCCAAAATTCCTTACAGGAACATATATTTACAGCCCAGAAAACCAATGAGACACAGCAGTGCCGTTGCCACATAAAAAAGCGTCACAACCTTGGTTTCCTTCCAACCGCATTTTTCCAGATGATGATGGAAGGGTGCCATTTTAAATAAGCGTCTGCCTTCCCCGTATTTTCTCTTTGTAAGCTTAAACCAGCCAACCTGCAGCATAACAGAAATGGATTCCCAGAGGTAAATAAACCCGACAATCACGATAAAAATGGGCATTTTCAGAATAAACGCCGCCGATGCCACAAAGCCGCCCAGTGCCAGAGACCCCGTATCCCCCATGAACACCTTTGCAGGATAGGAGTTAAAGATTAAGAACGCCATCAGACCGCCCACAATCGCACCGCAAATAGGTGCAATCGTGCTGCCTGCCGCCCATGCCACAATCATGAAGAATGCCGCCACCAGAAGGGTTACGCCGCCTGCCAGACCATCCAGACCGTCCGTCAGGTTGACCCCGTTCACCGTTCCCAGCACCGCCACAAACAGGAAGGGAATAAAAATCAGCTGCAAATCAATCATTTTCCCGTCTGTAAAGGGAATATAAATCGCCGTACCGATGCCGCTTTTCATGATATACGAGCAGAACAGCCCCGTTACAATCAGCTGCAGCAATAGCTTCTGATACGCGCGCAGCCCCAGAGAACGCTTTTTTACCACCTTAATATAGTCATCCAGAAAGCCGATCAGCCCATAGCACAGGGTCATCAGCATGATAGCCGCGCCGTCCCTGTTCCCCTTCAGAAAGAAAAGGCTTGTAATCACAAATGCCGCCAGAAAAGCAACGCCGCCCATCGTAGGCGTGCCCTGCTTTGCCAGATGTGTCTGCGGCCCGTCGTCACGCACATTCTGCCCGAATTTCAGCTTTCTCAGCATAGGAATCACGATGGGACACAAAATCACCCCAATCACGAAAGATATGATGATGGCATAGACTGCCTGTTCCAAAGAACCCACTTTAGTTCACTCCTTGCAATTTTGCTACTGTTTTTTCAAATTCTCTGCTGCGGGATGCCTTAAGCAGAATCGTATCTCCTGCTTTGAGCGTAGGCAGTCCCTTCTCCCAGAATTCTTCCTGTGTCTCCAGATAATAAACCTCTTTCATGCCTGCCTTTTTCGCCGCATCTGCCATGTAATCACAGCAAAGCCCGATGCAGTAAAGCACATCAATGCCTTTTTCCGCCGCATGGATACCGACCTCACGGTGTCCTTCCTCCGCATAATCGCCCAGCTCGCCCATGAAGCCCAGAACGGCAATCCTTCTGCCCTTTGCGTTCGCCAGAATATCCAGAGAGGCCTTGCAGGAAACCGGGTTGGAATTATAAACGTCATTCAGAATCGTAATGCCGTCCTTCGTTGTTTCAATGCTCATTCTGTTTTTGGTCGCCCGGAAGCCTTCAATCCCCGCCTTCACCTGCTCCGGTGTCAGCCCCAGCTCCACGCCGACCGCCGCCGCGGAAAGCGCATTCAGCACCATGTGTACCCCCGGAATGGGAATATTCACGCGCACATTGCCAATCGGTGTATGAATCGTGCAGGCTGTTTTTTCCAGACCAACCTGTGCAATCTCATCCGCATAAAAATCTCTTTTGTTTTCAATGCCGAACCAACGAATCTTCTGCGGCAGCTTGCCCTCCAGCGTCTGCAGCATATCGTTGTCTGCATTGAGAATCGCAACGCCGTCCTTTTCCAGATGTGCAAGCATTTCGCATTTCGCCTTCAGAATCCCTTCTCTGCTGCCCAGAAATTCAATATGCGCCACGCCGACATTGGAAATCACGCCGATGTTCGGGCGCACTGCCTTCGCAATTCTGTCCAGCTCCCCGAAGTGGTTCATGCCCATTTCGATGATTGCCGCCTGATGGTGCTCCTCAATGCGGAAAATCGTCAGCGGCACGCCAACCTCATTGTTGTAATTGCCCTGTGTCCACAAGGTATCGTATTTCTGCGAAACCACGGATGCAATCATATCCTTTGTTGTTGTCTTGCCGACACTCCCTGTCACCGCAACAACGGGAATATCAAACAGATTTCTGTAATAAGCCGCCAAATCAAGCAGCGCCTTCCCCGTATCGGGAACCAGAAGCACAATCGCCCCATTCGTGGGTGCCACCACCTTCTGAGAAAGGCAGGCGGTCACGCCGTTTGCAAAGCACTGGGGCAGAAAATCATGCCCGTCACGCACCTCTCCCACTCTTGCAACAAAAAGAACGCCTTCCTTTGTTTCTCTGGAATCCTGTGTCACATACCAGATTTCCTTATTCAGTGCTTCCTCCATATCCCCCAAGGCAATCATCTGTGCGCCTGTTGCCTTGATAATTTCTCTGATCGTAATCTTTTTCATAAGCAATCCTCTCCAAATGCCTTGCGTACTTCCTCAATGTCATCAAAATGAATGGTTTTGTCGGGGAAAATCTGATAGGTTTCATGTCCCTTCCCCGCAATCAGAATCACGTCGCCTGCTTCCGCCATGGCAACCGCCTTCTGGATGGCCTCTCGTCTGTCCACGATTTTTTCATAGGGGCAATCCGTTTTCTTCACCCCAACCTCAACATCCTCCAGAATCTTCTCCGGGTCCTCTGTTCTGGGGTTATCCGAGGTAATGATGCAGTAGCCTGCCAGTCTGCCGCCGATTTCGCCCATGATGGGACGCTTTGTTCTGTCTCTGTCGCCGCCGCAGCCAAATACCGCAATCAGCTTGCCCTTTACAAATTCATTCGCTGTATTCAGCACATTTTCCAAGCCATCGGGCGTATGTGCATAATCCACAACTGCCTGACAGCCCCTTTTGCTGCGTACCGTCTGGAATCTGCCGGAAACGCCGGGGTTTGCCGTCAGCCCTGCCACGATTTCCTCTACGGGCACACCGAGCAGAATACACGCCCCTGCCGCACCCAATGCGTTGTATACGCTGAACCGTCCGGGCGTATGCAGGTGTACAGGATACCGCTTGCCCTGCCAGAGCATATCAAATGCCGTACCGTCTGCGGAAACGTCAATGCCCTCCGCCGTCAAATCAGCCTTGCTGTCCACGCCGATTGTCAGCACCTCGCCCTTGCTTTGCTCCTTCATATATGCGCCTGCGGCATCATCCATATTGATGACGCTTTTTGCCGCGCGTGCGAAAAGCATCCCCTTTGCCGCCTTATAGTTTTCCATTGTTTTATGATAATCCAGATGATCCTGTGTCAGGTTCGTGAAAATTGCCACATCAAAGGCAATTCCGTCTACCCTGTGCAAATCCAGAGAATGAGAGGAAACCTCCATCACAACGTCCGTCACATCCTCATTCTTCATCCGGCGAAAGAGCGCCTGCAGCTCCTTCGATTCGGGCGTTGTCCGCTCCGCCTTCAGCACCTCATCGCCGATGCGGTTTTCAATCGTGCCGATAATGCCCACCTTTTTGCCGATTCTGTCCAGAATGGATTTCATCAGATAGGTGGTCGAGGTTTTGCCATTTGTGCCTGTCACACCGATGACATTCATCTCTGCGGAGGGGTGTCCGTAGAAATGGTCGGAAAGCAGTGCCAGCGCAATGCGGTTATTTTCCGTCACAAGCACCGTTACGCCTTCGGGTACGTTTTCCACCCTGTGCTCACACAGAAGGGCAGCCGCCCCCTTTTCCAATGCCATGGGAATATATTTGTGTCCGTCCGTCTGAAATCCTGTAATGCAGACAAACAGACCGTCTTTTTCTACCTTGCGGGAATCGTACTGGAAATCGGAAATTTCCACATCCGCCGTTCCCTGCTGTACCTCATAAGAAATACCCTCTAAAAGCTGTTTCAGATTCACTCTTACAGCCTCCTTTCTTTTTCGGCTTCGATAAATAAATCTCAATAATAAGCCATTTTTTAGTATACCACACTTATCTCCTACAACCAAATATTTTTGCCATTTTTCTTGAAAAATGCAAGGAAAGGCCATTTCCCTTTTTCGCTATTCCATGCGAAGCAAAACCTTCGTTCCCTTGTTTACGCACTCTCCTGCCGGTGGGGTCTGTCCCGCAACAGTTTCGCCCTCTGTCTCAAGCCGTGCAGAAAGCCCTGCCTGAAAAAGTGCATTCTTCCCTTCGTTTAAGGTCATGCCCAGAAGGTCGGGTACAATCGTTTTCAATTCTGCCGCTTCCTCCGCCTCTTTTTCATCATATTTCGCTTCCATCCCCAGATACGGCAAAATATTCCGCAGCAGCTCCTGCATCACAGGCCCTGCCACCGTGCCGCCATAATAAACGCCCTGCGGCTCATCAATCAGCACCAGTGCCATCACCTGCGGATTTTCCGCCGGCGCAAAGGATAGAAACGAAGCAATATATTTTCCGCTTCTGCGCGGCAGCTTTTCCGAAGTCGCCGTCTTGCCGCCGATGCGGTATCCGGGGATATATGCCTTGCTGCCCGTTCCTTCGGAAACCACGCTTTCCAGAATCGCTTTCATCGTTTCCGAGGTCTCCTTGGAAATCACCTGCGCGCCTGTCTCATAGGTAAATTCCTCCGTCAGCCTGCCGTTTTCGTCCGCAAGCCCCTTTGCAAAATGCGGCGTAATCAAATATCCGCCGTTCACGATTGCCGATGCCGCCCGCAACAGCTGCAAAGGCGTAATCTGAAAGGACTGCCCGAAGCTCATCGTTGCCAGCTCCACAGGCCCGACATTCTCCGCCTTATGTATAATGCCCGTTGCCTCGCCTGCAAGGTCAATGCCCGTTTTTTCGGCAAAGCCGAATTTTTTCATATATTCCAGAAAGGTCTCCGCCCCTAATCGCTCCCCAACCTCCATAAAAACAGGGTTGCAGGAATTCTGTACCCCCTCAACAAAGCTTTCCGCCCCATGTGTGCGTGGGTATCGCCAGCATTTAATCTGTCTGTCCCCCGCCACATAAAATCCGCGGCAGAAAAAGCTGCTTTCAGGGGTCACAGCCCCCTCCTCCAGACCTGCCGAGGAGGTCACGATTTTAAACGTACTCCCCGGCTCGTATGTATCATTGATTGCGGTATTGCGCCACATTTTGTTCAAATACTCATTTTTCTCCTGCTCGGAAAAGCTGTCCCATTTTGCCGCCAGTGCTTCATCCTGTATGGTAAACGGCTCATTCAAATCAAACGAAGGGTAATTCGCCATGGCGTAAATTTCCCCATTCTGCGGATTCAGAATGATGAGAACACCGCGCTTTGCCCCCTTCGTTTCTACCGCCTTTGCAATGGTCTGCTCCGCATATTGCTGCATCACCACATCCATCGTTGTCACCAGATTTTTCCCGTCCACAGGCGGAATCCGCTCCTGCTCGCTGTCCACCTCATTCCCTCTGGAATCCGTCAGCGTGAGAATCTTCCCCCGCTCTCCCTCCAGAAGCCTGTCATATTTTGCCTCCAAGCCGATAATGCCCTGATTATCCTTCCCGACAAAGCCAATCACCTGCGCCGCCATGCTTGTATAGGGATAGATGCGCCGCACATCCTCGTCCACCTCTACCCCCGCATAGTTCGCCCTGCGGATGGCTGCCGCCGTTTCGGTGTCCACCTTTGTTTTGATGCGCACCAAGGCAACTCTCTGCTTAATTTTTTCCAAAACCTCGTCATATTCCAAATCCAGCATTTCTGCCAAAAATTGCGCCGTTTTCTCCTTTTCCTTCACCTGCACGGGAATCACACTCACGGCGTTTACCGTTTCCGTCAGAGCAATCCCTTCCCCGTTTCGGTCAAGAATCGCGCCGCGCTTCGGCGTAATCAGCCTGTCTCTGGTCTGCTGCTCATACGCCAGCTCCTGCAATTCCTCCGCCCGAAAAAGCTCAATAAAAACCAGCCGCCCCGTCAACAGCAGATACCCGCACATGGAACAGAACAAAAAAAGCAAAAGCCGTTTTTTTGCCTTTATCGTCGGTTTCTCCATACAAAACACCCCTGTCTTTTCCCTCTACTGATTATTGTATAGAAAAGACAGGGTGTCTATGCTTTTCTCTATTGCGTTGTTTTCTTCGGCTCCTCCGCCGTTTCCTCCGCGGCTTCCTTCTTCGTCAGCGTGATTTTCACCTCGCTGTCCGCCTCTACGGAAACGCCGTATTTCGGATCCTGCGCCGTTACGGTGCTGTTCGTGGTTTCGCCCTCAAAGGTTACCTCAAAGCCTGCATCCGAAAGCGTTTTCACCGCCTCGGTGTAGCTTTTCCCGACCACATTCGGCACCTTCGCTGTGCCTGCTTCTCCTTCCGCCTTCGCAACATACAGAATCACCTCACTGCCGGCTTCCACCTTCGCGCCTGCCTTCGGCACCTGATTCGTAATCGTGTTGCCCGTCCCGACAACCTTATACGTCAGCCCCTTGCCCTCCAAATCGAGCGCAACATTATAGATGCTGCTGTCTGTGTAATCGGGCATGGTTACGGTCGTCTTGCCGCCGTTGAGTGCTGCGGCTTCTTCCGTTTCCTCTGTCGGCTCCAGATTCTTATATTTAATAATGTTTTCCATAATCTGCTTTGTCATGGTTGCGGTGGTCTGCACGCCGTCCTCATATCCCTGCGGCTTATGGATAACGCTGAATACCAGATACTGCGGATTTTCCGCCGGGAAATATGCCATGTGGGTCAGTGTCCAGTTCTTCTTGTCACGCTTGCCCTGCTCCGCCGTCCCTGTTTTACAGCCGATGGAATATCCGGGAATCGCAATTTTCTTACCCGTACCATGGTCAACCGTTGCCTTCAGCGCAGTACGGATATAATCAGATGTTTTCCGGGAAATCACCTTACGCACAACCTCTGCTGTCTGCTCCTTCACCACAGAGCCGTCATCATCCACAATCTGCGAAACCACATAGGGCTTCACCAGATTGCCGCCGTTAATCAGCGCAGAAAAGGCAGTTGCCATCTGGATAGAGGTGCAGTTAAAGGTCTGCCCGAAGGAGCTTGTTGCCAGCTCAACGGGACGCAGCTGCGATTCCGCATGCAGAATCCCCTCTGCCTCGCCCGGCAGGTCAATGCCTGTTTTCTGCCCGAAGCCGAATTCCTTCTGATATTTATAGAATTTTTCCGCCCCCAGCTTCTGTGCAATCTGAATCACACCGGGGTTACAGGACTGCGCCATGATTTCCTCAACAGAAAGCGTACCGTGTCCGCTGTGCAGATGGCAGTTGATATCTCTGTCCCCCACCGTAATTTTACCGCTGCAATTGAAGGTAGAGTTCTTCGTGATTACGCCCTCCTCCAATGCCGCCGCTACTACCAGCGGCTTATAAATCGAACCGGGTTCGTAGGTATCGCTGACGCAGAAATTTCTCCATATTGTATTCAGATAGTCGCTCTTTTCCTGATCCGTCATGGCATCCCATGTTTCCTTGAAGGTTTCATCCGTTGCAAGCGCTGTCGGCTCATCGGGGTCATTCAGGTCAAAGGTGTCCGCAGAAGCCATCGCGTAGATTTCCCCCGTATTTGGGTTCATCACGATTGCCGCCACGTTCTCCGAGGGCCATGCTTCCATGGTTTCCTTCACCGCCTGCTCGGCGTACTGCTGAATGTTGTAATCCAGTGTTGTCACAATGGTATTGCCGTCCTGCGCCTCATAATCCTGATAGGTTACCTTGTCCGCCCCCTGATACAGGATAAAGGAACGCCCGGGCGTACCCGTCATTTCATCATTATAATAGCCCTCAAGCCCCCATGTGTTGTTGAAGCCAATCAAATGGCAGGCTAAAGTTTTCAGCGGATAGGAGCGCTTACTGCTCTGCTCAAAATAAACCCCCAGCAGCTTTTTCTTTTCCAGCTCCTCCTTCACGCTTCTCTCCACGCCCTTTACCAGATATTTCCAGTGTGTCGGCGTATTGATTTTGCCCGTTTCCTGATTTTTTGTAATATGATATTCCAAATCCTCGTAGTTCAAATCGGGGAAATATTCGCAAAGGGTATCAAAGGTCTGCTTTGTTTTCTTGGCATCGTCCTCCTCCGCCAGCTGCAAGGGGTCTAATACCACGTTATACACCGCTGTCGAAACGGCAAGCACCTGCTCATTTCTGTCCAGAATACTGCCGCGGTTTGCCGCATTGACTAAGTCATAGCGGTTAATCTGCTGATTTTTCGCCGCCGCTTCAAATTCCGCGCCATGCACAACCTTCCAATACAGCACTCTGCCGAATAATACCGTCAAAATCACCATAAATACAAAAAGAATAAAAGCAAACCTTTGATTCGCTTTTATTCCTCTGGCCTTTCTTCTCATCTATCATCAATCCTTTTTAAAGAAATCTAAAATCCTGTCCACCAAAGAGGTTTCCGCTGTCGTTTCCTCTGTATCATGCTGCACCGTATAGCTCTGCTTGGGTACGTTGATATAAACCACCTGATAGGGCTGCGGTTCGCTCATGCCAAGCCGTTCTGTTGCCTCCTGCTTGATGTAGTCCATATCCAGCTGTTCTGTCAGCTCTGCCTCCAGAATCGCATTTGCGGATTTCAGATCCTCCAGTTTGCTTTTTTCCCTTCTGAGAGAAACCTCCGCCTGATCTACCATAACATGCATCCCCATAAATGCAATACAGCCGATAAACAGCATAATCGCAACGCCTACCATTTTCGCAAAGGAAACCTTATTTTCTCTTTCCGCCTCCTTGGCAATGCGCGCCGCTTCTCTGCGCCGTTCCTCTTCCTCCTCCCGCACACGGTAAGGGGTATAATCGGGCTGCAATTCATACGCCACATTGCCGTAGGTATAATAAGAACCGCTCTGGTTGCGTTTTCTGTTCTTCTCGTCTCTTGCTGCCATCCTTTCCCCTCCTTTCTCGGGTCTTTTCAATATTTATCAATCCTGCGAAACCCCCTCCAGCACACGCAGCTTTGCGCTTCTGGAACGAGGATTTTCCTCTAATTCTTCCTTGCTCGGTAAAATGGGCTTTCTGGTAATCACCCTGCCCAAAGGCTTTTTGCCGCAGACACATACCGGAAACTGCGGCGGACAGATACAGGGATTTTCCTGCTTGCGGAAGGCCTCCTTCACAATTCTGTCCTCTAAGGAATGGAAGGTGATGATGCAGAGCCTGCCACCGACCGCAAGCCTTGCGGCAACGTCATCAATCGCCCTTTGCAGTACCTCCAGCTCACCGTTCACCTCAATGCGAATCGCTTGAAAGGTGCGCTTTGCCGGATGGGGGCCATCCTTTCTTGCGCCCTTCGGTACCGCCTTTTTGATAATATCTACCAGCTCGCCCGTTGTTTCAATGGGCTTTGCTTCTCTTTCCTTTACGATAAACTGCGCGATTCTTCTCGCCCATCGCTCCTCGCCATAGGTGAAAATCACTCTGTCCAGCTCATCCTCGTCATAGCCGTTCACCACGTCATACGCACTGAAGGGCCTGTCCGGATTCATCCGCATATCCAACGGGGCATCCTGCTGATAGGAAAAGCCGCGCTCCGCTTCATCCAGCTGATGCGAGGAAACACCGATATCCAGCAACATCCCGTCGATTTTTTCTATCCCCAGACTGTCCAGAATATTTGCGATATTGCCGAAATTATCTCTGACAAATGTGATTCTATCCTTGTATTCCGCCAATCGCTTTCCCGCCGCCTCGTGCGCGTTGGGGTCCTGGTCAATGCAAATCAAACGACCGGTTGTCAGCCGTTTTGCAATCTCCAGGGAATGACCGCCGCCGCCCATGGTACCGTCTACATAAATGCCGTCAGGCGTGATATTCAAATTGTCAATGCACTCGTTCAGGAGTACGGAAATATGATGAAATTCCATGCCTGCCGCCTTTCCGATTTGTCTGTGTTGTGTGATATCTATCTTTTAAGTCATTCATACTTTTAAATCATTCATAAATTTGCTTCGCAAATTTATTCATAACGAATCATTCTCTTCGAGAATTCCAAATGCAAATAAATTTGCATTTGCTCATGTAGCTTACAGCTACACGAGGATTCGTTATATCCCTAAATTCTCCATCTCAAAAGCAAGCTCGTTGCTGATGTAATCCTCTTCGTCGCTGTATTCGTTCCAATTATCCTTATTCCAAATTTCAATGCGGTTATTCACACCGATGGAAACAATGTCCTTTTTCAAGCCTGCGTATTCTCTCAGATGCGTCGGCACCATAATTCTTCCCTGATTATCCAACTCACATTCCACCGCGCCTGCAAAGAAAAAACGCACAAATTTACGCGCACCGGGGTTTGTCAGCGGAAGCTGCTTCAGCTTTTCCTCGAAAATCTTCCATTCCTCCTGCGGATAAGCAAACAGGCAGTTATCCAGCCCCTTTGTCACAACGAAACGCTCGCCAAGCCCCTCTCTGAACTTTGCCGGAACGATTAAACGCCCCTTTGCATCAATCGAGTGCTGATATTGCCCTAAGAACATTTCGCTGTCACCACCTTCCGCCACTTTCACACCTTCGCGGTAGTTTTCCACCACAAAAAACCACTTTGCGCCACTTTTAACCACATTGTAATATAGCCGCCACAAAAAAACAACCCCTTCCGCCCCATTTCTATTGATTTTTTCATTAAAAAAGCGCTTTCCTTCAAGCACTTTCCCCAAGAAAAAAAGAAGTTCTCCTCCACCTCCCACCAAAATACATTTTTTCCCATTCTCCCCTTCCTCCCCTGCATCCACAAAAGAAAGAAAAGCATAAAAAAAGAACCCGAAAAATGGGTTTTCGAGTTCTCCTGCTTGTATTTATTTATTTTTATAATATTCCATCATGGCTTTGAAGCCGGGCAACGCCCCTTCGATGGTCTCCGGCGCAACGCAGTACGCAATCCGCACATAGCCGGGACAGCCGAACCCACTGCCGGGTGTCAGCAAAATCCGATGCTCCTTGATTTTCTCCACAAATTCCAAATCGTTTTCCGTCGGCGTTTTCATAAACAGATAGAACGCCCCCTCCGGCTTCGGCATTTCATAGCCGTATGCCGTCAGCGCGTCATACAGGCGTTTTCTGTTTTTATCATAAAAGCTGATATCCACCGTCTCATCGCAGCATCTGGCGCAAACCAACTGCTGTAAGCCGGAGGCATTGATAAAGCCCGTAATGCGTGTTGCAACTGCAACAGCCGCAACGATATTTTCAAAGTCCTCCACCTCGCTGCGCAGTGCCAGATAGCCAATACGGTCACCCGGCAGGGAAAGGGATTTCGAGAAGGAATAGGCTACGATTGTGTTTTTATAATCATTCGGAATCCAAGGCACGCTTGCCCCGTCAAACACCAATTCCCGATATGGCTCATCCGAAATCAGATAAATCGCATGTCCGTATTCCTGCTCCTTCTTCGCCAGAACCGCAGCAATCGCCCGAATCGTCTCCTCATTATACACCACACCCGTCGGGTTGTTGGGGTTATCAATCAAAACGGCTCTCGTCTTTTCCGTCACGCATTTTTCCAATGCCGCAGGGTCGGGCTGAAAGGTGGGAATATTCGGCGGCACTGTCGTCAGCGTACAGCCTACGTTGTCCGCATATCTGTCATATTCCCCGAAATAGGGCGCAAAGGTCAGAATCTCCTGTCCGGGGTCCATCAGCACCTTCAGCAGGCAGTTCAAGCCCCCTGCCGCACCGGTACACATCATGATGTTGTTCGCATCAAAATGCTCCCCAAAGCGGCGGTTCAGGCTTGCGGCAATCTTCTCCCTTGCCTCCGGAAAGCCGTTATTCGGCATATAATGATGCAGATACCAAGGGTCGGTTTCCTGCAAAACGCGGATACTCGTTTCCCGAATACTGTCGGGCGCAGGCAGGTTGGGATTGCCCATCCCGAAGTCATACACATTTTCCGCGCCGTATTTTTCCTTTAATCTTGCACTTTCTGTATACATGCTACTCATGGCAGCGCTTCTCTCCAACAGCTTAGACATCTTTTCGGAAATCATTGGCTGTCACCTTCTTTCCTTTTTTTCTTTTGTATTTTTTCCGCTTACGCCTTGTTTTCCACAAGGAAAGCAATGGCATCCACATAGCCCTTGAGACCTCTGCCCATGATGGTTTTCACGCAAGCCTTCCCTGCATAGGAAATCTGGCGAAAATCCTCTCTTTCCTTCACATCGGAAATATGCACCTCCACCGCAGGCAGGCGAACTGCCTTCAGCGCGTCCAGAATGGCAACGCTCGTATGCGTATACGCCGCAGGGTTAATCACAATTCCCTCTGTGCCGTCAAAATATGCCTGCTGGATGCGGTCTACCAAATCCCCCTCATGGTTGGATTGGTAAATTTCGCCCTCCACGCCCTTTTCGGCAAAGGTTTTCTCCAGAAGTGCCTTCAAATCCTCGTAGGTCTCGGCACCGTAAATATTTTTTTCCCGAATCCCAAGCATATTGATATTCGGGCCGTTAATCACTAAAATCTTCATACGCTTACACCTCGGAGTAGCAGCCTAAGAAGGACAGGCTTTCTGCCGCCTGCTCAATATCCTTCAGCACCGTCATGGTTTCGGGAGAGAAAACAGAGCCGTCCAAATCGAAATAGAAACGGAATTCGAAATCCTTCCCCGGAATCGGGCGGCTTTCCAGCTTGCACAGGTTGATGCCGCGGCAGGCAAATTTCCCAATCATTTCATGCAGAGAACCGGGTCTGTGGTCCAGAGAAAGCATCAGACTGATACGGTTGGAGCCTGCATAAATTTCCATGTTCTTTGCAATGCAGATAAATCTGGTATAGTTGTTTTCGTTATTCTGCACGCCATCCTGCAAAACATGCAGTCCATACAGCTTCGCGCAGTCCGTGGAGGAAAGCGCCGCAAGGTCTGTTCTGCCGCTTTCCGCAACATATTTCGCTGCGGTTGCCGTATTTTCAAAAATCGTTACCTTGATGTTGGGGTTCGCCTTCAGAAAATTGCTGCACTGCTGCAATGCCTGTGTATGAGAAACAACCTCCTTCACATCCTCCAGCTTCACACCGGGCTTTGCCAGAAGCGCATGGCTGATGTGCAGCTTAATGCTCTTTACGATATAGAATTTATGGCGCACCATCAAATCATAAACCTCTGTTACAGAGCCTGCGGAGCTGTTTTCGATGGGCAGCACGCCATATCTGCACAGACCGGATTCCACCGCATTGAATACACTCTCGAAGTTGCTGAAATACATCTTGCTGGGCAATGCAAACAATCTGTCGCATGCTCTTGCCGCATAGGAGCCCTCCACGCCCTGACAGGCAACAACAGCCTTTCTGGGAAATTCCATGTGAGGGTCTGCAATGTTTTTCAGAATTTCTTCGGAAAGCGCTGTTTCCTTTGTCAGAAGCCCCGCCTGATAGCTCTTGCTGATATCGAAAATTGTCTGATACAGCTTATTGATATAAATTTCAAATTCCTCGCCGCCACGCTCCATTACCTTTTCCAGAACCGCCTGCTCTCTGCGTAAATCCAGAACGGGCAGATTCTTTTCCGCCTTTGCGCTGGCAACATCCGCAGAAGCCTTCATGCGCTCCACGAATAAATCTACAATCTGGTCATCAATCGCATTGATGCGTTCTCTCACTGCATTCAAATCCATTGTATTTTCCCACCTTTCTCACTGCTCCATCCTGCATATCAGATCCAGAAGCGCGACCGCCGCTGCCGCCTCCACGCAAGGCACCGCACGCGGCACAATACAGGGATCATGTCTGCCTACAATGGCAAGTGTATCGTTTTCTCCTCTGCTGATACTGATGGTATCCTGCGTCTGCCCAATCGAGGGGGTCGGCTTAAATGCCGCCCGCAGCACAAGGGGCATGCCGCTCGAAATGCCGCCCAGAGAGCCGCCGTGATGGTTCGTTGTTGTCCGAACCGTACCATCCGCCTGATATGTGAAATTGTCATTATTTTCCGAACCAAACAGCGCCGCTACACCAAAGCCCTCGCCAAATTCCACGCCCTTTACGGCAGGAATGGCATAAATCGCCGCCGCCAGTCTGCTTTCCAGTCCGTCAAACATAGGCTCGCCCACGCCGACAGGCAGACCTACCACCGCACATTCAATCACACCGCCGACAGAATCGGCGTTTTCCTTTGCCGCCGCAATCGTCACCTGCATTTCCTCCCCTGCCGCGTCATTCTGCACAGGGAAGACCTTTTCCGTGACAGCCTTCAAGGTATTTGCATCCACAGCCACCGCATCAAAGGGGGTATCCTGCACGCCCTTGATAGAAAGAATATGCGCGCCGATATGGATGCCCCTTCTTTCCAAAATCTGCATGCAGACTGCGCCCGCAAAGCAAAGCGGTGCGGTCAGCCTGCCGGAGAAATGACCGCCGCCGCGATGGTCATTCGCTCCCTTATATTTCACCCACGCCGTAAAATCCGCATGCCCCGGTCTGGGCAAATCCTTCAATTTATCATAATCCTTCGAGCGAGTATTTGTGTTTTCAATCACGGCACAAATCGGTGCGCCGCAGGTTTTCCCTTCAAATAAGCCCGATACCACACGGGGCAGGTCTGCCTCCTTACGGGGTGTGGAATAGGCATTTCTGCCGGGGGCGCGGCGCTCCATGAATTTCCGCACCGCCTCTAAATCAATTTCCTCCCCCACAGGCAAGCCGTCAATCACCACACCGATTGCCTCGGAATGAGACTGCCCGAAAATCATAATTTTTACTTTTTCTCCAAAACTAGAGGACATTTGTCACACCTCCCAGCTTCGCCAACTCTATAAAGAAGGACGGATAAGATTTATTGACCGCCTCTGCACCCAGAATCGTCAGCTCTACGCCAAGGCTCACCGCCGCAATCGCCATTGCCATCACGATACGGTGATCATTATGGGAATCTATCACGATTTCCCCCTCAGGTGGATTACAGCCGCCTGTAATGATAATGCTGTCGGGCTTTTCCTCCACCTCCACGCCGATTTTCTGCATACATTCCGCCATCACAGCCAATCGGTCGCTTTCCTTCATCCGCAGTCTGCCTGCGTTGTAAATTTCGGTTTTGCCCTCTGCCGCAGCCGCCGCTACGCAAAGAATCGGCACCAAATCGGGAATCTGGGACACATCAATACGGATGCCCTTCATTTCCTTATGGGTTGCCGTAATCTGGTTCAGCGCAACCTTCGTTTCCGCGCCAAATTCCTCCAAAAGAGCGGCAATCGCCCGATCCCCTTGGGGAGATTCCATATCCAGCCCCTGACAACCGATGCTGCCGCCAATCGCGCCTGCAACGAGCCAGAACGCCGCATTGCTCCAATCCCCCTCTGCATAGCGCATCCGCGGGCCATGGTATTTCTGCCCGCCGGGGATGCTCCAGCCGCTTTCGGTTTCCGTTACCGTAATCCCGAAGGTCTTCAGCGTTTTCAGCGTCATATCAATATAGCCCTTAGATTCGATTTTTGTTGTCAGGCGAATTTCGCTTTCGCCCTCCAATAACGGCAGCGCAAACAGCAGCCCTGTGATAAACTGGGAGCTGACATTCCCCGGCAGGGTATATACGCCGGCGGTCAGCTTGCCTTCCAATGTAACAGGAAGGTGGTCGCCGTCTGCCTTGCAGCCATGCCTTGCCATCTCATCCAGCAAAACGCCAATCGGGCGTTCGGGGAGTCTCCCCTTGCCTTCGAAGCGGCAATGCTTTCCCAATGCGCCCGCAATCGGGAGCAGAAAACGAAGGGTGGAACCGCTTTCGCCGCAGTCGAGGGTACAAAGCTGTCCATCTGCCTGTCCATTTGCCTGTCCAATCCTGTCCACCGGACAGGGGAGCGGACACCCAATCGGCATCACATAAATGCCCGAGGGTTCGCGCTCAATTTCCGCACCAAGGCTTTGCAGACAGCGTGCCGTCGCTTCCATATCCTCAGACCAGCCATCCACGAACAGCACGCTTTCCTCCTCCGCCAATGCCGCCGCAATCAGCGAGCGGTGCCCATCGGATTTCGAGGAAATGATACGCACCTGCCCCTGTTTTAATGGAGTTTTCTCAATTTTTATATTCATATCATACCGCCTTTACGCCAATGCCGTTCTGACTAAATCCAACACTTCCTCCGTCGGGATTTTCACGATTTCGCAATGCCCGATTTTCGTCGGGAGGACAAAGCTGATTTCGCCGCCTCTGCGTTTTTTATCCTTTAATACACCTGCCGCAATTTCCTCCGCCGTATAGGAAGTGGAAGTAGGCAGGTTGTTGTGCAGAAGTGCCTGTCGGATGGTTTCCGCAAGCCCTTTTTCCGCAAGACCGCGCTGCTCCGCTACCTTCGCAATCAGATGCATCCCGATGGCTACAGCATGCCCATGCGAAAGGGTGAAATTGCTGTTCTTTTCAATGGAATGTCCCAAGGTATGCCCCAGATTCAGCAGCTGCCGCAGACCTGTATCGAATTCATCCTCATTGACGATATCCCGTTTCATTTTTACGCAGGTTTCAATGATTTCCTCCAGCTTTTCCCTAAAATCACCCGATGCCGTTTCCGCAAACAGCTTCGCATCCCCGATTACGCCGTATTTCAGCGTTTCGGCAATGCCGTCCGCAAAAATTTCTTCGGGCAGAGTATCTAAGGTATCCACATCGCAGAGCACCAGATGCGGCTGATAAAACGCGCCTGCCATATTTTTGCCTGCCCTAAGGTCAATGGCTGTTTTGCCGCCGACAGAGGAATCCACCGCCGCCAGAAATGTGGTCGGCACCTGCACAAAGCGAATTCCTCTCTGATAAACCGCCGCCGCGAAGCCTGCCATATCACCTGCAACACCGCCGCCCAGCGCAATAATGATATCCTGTCTGGTGATTTCCTGCTCCGCCAAAAATTCTAAAATATCGCTCAATGTGCCGATATGCTTAGAGCCTTCGCCGGCAGGGTAGGAAAAGCGGCAGGTGGTGAACCCTGCCGCCGCTAAGGATTGCTCCGCCTGCTCCGCATAAAGCTTTTCTACTGTTGTATCTGTGATAACTGCCGCCTTGCAGGGGCGGATGCGTTTGGCAACCTCCGTCCCAAGCTGTGCAAGCAGTCCCCGTCCAATCAGAACCGCATATTCCGTAGACGCACTGACAATCACTTTTCTCATACTATTTTCACAACCTTAATCAAAGTCCTTGATTTCATCAATGGCGATACATTTTTCTCTGCCCTCTCTGAGCAGCTCACACAGGGTATCCGCATCCTTCGCCTTAATCGCGGTGCTGTATGCCTGCATGCGTGCTATCAGGCTGTCAATCTCATTGGCAAGGTTATCGCCGTTATCCAGAAACAGCTCCGTCCACATATTTTCATTCAAGCGCGCCACACGGGTCATGTCCTGAAAGCTGCCGCCGGAAAAGTCCTTGAAATTATCGGACAATGCACCCTTGACATACGCACTGGAAACCACATGTGCCAGCTGAGAGGTATATGCAATCATTGCATCATGCTCCTCTGTCGTGGTAAATTTCAATCTTGCGAAGCCCAGCTTTTTGAAAAACATGCTCAGTGCATTCATCAGACCGAGGTCTGTTCCCTTATACGGTGTTACAACCAGCGTTGCGCCGTTGAACATATCTGCTGTGGAATAGGTAAAGCCGGAGCGTTCCACGCCTGCCATAGGGTGCGCCCCCACGAAGGTAAAGCCGTTTTCTTCCGCTACCGCCTGCACCTGCTCGCAGACCACTCTTTTTACACCGGCACAATCGACCACAACCGCGCCTTTTTTGAAATCCTTTGCATGTGCCTTAATATACTCTATCGTCAGCTGAGGATACAGCCCCAGCAGAATCAAATCGCAATCCTTGGGGTTGCCGTCCTCCATAAAGCCATGCACCGCCTCCATCAGCAATGCACTGTAGCGAATGGTTTCGGAGACATCCCATCCAAGCACCGTATGCTCTGTTTTTTTCTTTACTGCCTTTGCCATAGAGCCGCCAATCAGCCCAAGACCAACTACGCCAACCTTCATATCATTCACCCTCTTTTCCTACCGCTTGATTAGTAATCGTATTTGCAGGCGAAGGGTCTCAGCTGGAATACCTGCTTTGCAACATCATCGAACTGATCGGGTGTCAGGGACTGAGGGCCGTCGCACAGTGCCTTTGCAGGGTTATTGTGTACCTCAATCATCAAGCCGTCTGCGCCCGCTACGGTTGCTGCCATTGCCATGGGCTTTACAAGATGTGCATAGCCCATTGCATGGCTGGGGTCAACCACGATAGGCAAATGGGTCAGCTTTTTCAAAACAGGAACGGCACTCAGATCCAGGGTGTTTCTTGTTCTGGTTTCAAAGGTACGAATCCCTCTTTCGCAAAGGATTACGTTTTCGTTGCCGCTTGCCATGATGTATTCTGCGCTCATCAGAAGCTCATCAATCGTATTTGCAAGACCTCTTTTCAGCAGAATAGGCTTGGACATCTTGCCGACCTCCTTCAGCAGCTCGAAGTTCTGCATATTTCTTGCACCAACCTGCACAAGATCAACGGATTCTTCAAACATGGGGATGTGTACCGCATTCATGATTTCGGAAACAATGGGCAGACCTGTCAGCTGCTTTGCTTCTACCAGCAGCTTCAGACCATCGCCCTTCAGACCCTGGAATGCGTAGGGGGAGGTTCTGGGCTTGAATGCGCCGCCACGCAGCAGACCTGCACCTGCCGCTTTGACTCTTTCTGCGATTTCACAAACCTGCGCTTCGCTTTCAACGGAGCAAGGGCCTGCGATAATCTGGAAATTGCCGCCGCCGATTTTTACGCCTGCAATATCAACTACCTGATCTGCATTATGGAATTTACGGTTTGCATTTTTGAAGGGCTCCTGAATACGCTGCACATTTTCAACGATATCCAACGCTCTGACCAGATCCATATCTACCACAGAGGTATCGCCAACCAGACCAACGATGGTATGATTCACACCACGGGAAATATGGGTGCTGATGCCCATGCTGCTAAGCCATACCTTCAGGTTTTCAATCTGTTCTTCCTTTGTGTCGGGTTTCAATACTACTACCATAATTTTCTCCTCCTTAAAAAATCCTTTTGTCTTGTTTTCTTTTGTTCCTGCTTCACAAGCTTTTTTGTGCTGCACGCTTTTCTCATATAAAAGAAAAAGCTTCGCAGCGAATTTCACTGCGAAGCTCCTATGCTTTCAATAAGAAAAAACCATCAAAACAAACCGTCTTTCCTTAACAGTAAAATTCACTTTGAATCTCTGAAAACACGGTAAAAGTAAAAGTATGCAGTTGCGAAAATCTGATTCTGTTTCATGATTTGCATCCTCTTTCTTTTTTTGCTTGGTGATTTAGTTTTAATCATACTAGCACATCGGTTAACGAAAGTAAACCCATTTCGGCAAAAAAATCAATTCTGTGAAAAAAGGCGAAAGGTTTTTGGAAAATGCGGAAATTTTCGTGTATTTCTTTCAATACAATAGCGGGTTGTAGTACATGGGAAACAGATAATATGAAAAAAGACCCTTGATTTCTCAAGGGTCTTACAAGCTGCTAACGGGATTCGAACCGCCAAAATACACTTTTGCTAAAATACGCAAGAAACGCTGATATTTCAAGAATCCCATAAATTAGGCATTTAATTAGGTAAGTTTTCAAAAACAGTTATGTGATATAAAACCAAAAAAACGGCATAAAAACGGCATTTTAGGGTGCGTATGCACTCAAATATGCACTCAAAACGGAGGTAAAAAACATGAAGAAAATCGAAGGTTTATATCGCAGCTACTGCCACGAAAGAGAAATGGAAATGCAGGAGTATCACACAGGAGGGAGCAGGATGAAGGAATTGCAGGAATTTTTGAAAAGCAAACTCAATGCGGACGATTATTTCACTGCGGAAGAAATGCTGAATGATTTGATTGCCGAGACGGAAGAAAAAGGCTTTGCAGCCGGTGCCAAATACACCGCCGGGCTTGGGAAGGAATTGTTTGCAGAATAAAAGAATTGCCCCTCAAGAGAGGGGCTTTTTCAGTAAAAATTTAATCAAATTCTATTTATTTTCACTCAAACTTTCAAAATTCTATCATTTTATGATAACTACACTTTGCATTTTAAAAAATGAGGAGCAGAACACCTGATACCATGGTACCAAAAAATATCAGATGCGCCGCTCCCTACAAAACCTTTCGGTTTTCAATCCAACCTATCACAAATCATCGTTTTCTGATAACTTCCTATCCGATAATCTGCAATTCGTACTGCACTGCACACATGTGTTCAATCCTGCATCCTCTGGCTTCCTCCCAGCCCTTTGCAAAATATACAAGATCAGCTGTCGAAAGCAATTCCAGACTTTTACCCAAAAACCAAAGCGGTCTTGCGCCTACGGGTGCACTCTGGAAGAAAGAATCAATCACCTGCACTTTTTCCTGCATCCCGTTTTCCTTGAGATACTTTTCAGCCTCTCTGACCGCCTGCTCCCTCTCCCTCAGAATTTCTTCGTCTGTCTTGCCTTTCATGGGCTGAGAAATAAATAATTTTTTCATAGTATTTCATCCTTCCTTGTAATTTCTCTGCGATTCTAACTTTCCCTGCCATTTTCGTGACCTCACGAAAAAGCTTATTTCTTCGTCAACACCGCAACGCTGCCCTTACTGGTAACATTATACCCGATAGCATCCGCCACATCCCGAATTTTGATATAATTTGTTCCATCCTTCAGGATCCGTTCCACCGTATACTCCTTCCCATTGATAATCATTTTGCATTTTTCTACCACTTCATCATCCCTCATTTCGTATTGAAATACATCCTCGACCAACAGCCAATGCGTGAATTTATTGCACCGCAGGGGGACTTCTCGCACGCCGTAAGCCGATCCATCCGCCGCCACATAATACGGATGCCCATTCTTCATCCCGGTATAAACCCCGATATGCCCCTGCATCCAGACCAACGCCCCAATGGGTGCATTTTCAATGGTGGAAATGGGGTTGATTTTGGTTGCCCTCGCCTTCCACTGGCCCGAACCGAGCGTCACGCCGCACGCCCAAGAAATCAGTCCGCTGCAATCCACGCAGACCTTGCCGATTTTCTCCCTGTCACTCAGCCAGACCATTTTCCCGTAGGTATTTTTCAGAAATTTATAGTTCTGCTCCGTCATAACCTTGCCCTTCATACCGTAAACATAGGGCGTGCCGATTTTGGAACGGCAGAAGGCTACCAATTCTTTTCCTGTCATTTTTTTCGCCATATAATCACCCCTTTACAAGCTCTCTGACCGTTTTATTTTCCTTCAGCAGCTTTCGCATTTCCTCCAGTGCCTCATCCACCCACAGGGCGAAGGTGTCGAAGGATACCGCCATAGCCAATGCAGGGAACCGCTGGATAAATAAATCGTAGGTCTGCCGCAGCTTCAGCTTCCCTGTGCCGCTCCCCAGCTCCGCCTCTGCCTGTGTGACCGCCCACAACAGCCATTCCTTTACCCTTTCTCTCTGCTCGGATGTTGGCATTTTCAGAAACCGCCCGATGCACACACCGACCATCCCTGCAACCGCCATCAACGCAACCACCAAATACCAATTTTCCATTAAAAACATTGTTCCTTCCTCCTTCTTTCTTTTATATAAAAAAGCGCCCGATTTCTCGAACGCTCTTTCTGCTTATGCGCTTGCCTTCAAAAACAAGTTGATAAAATAAATCTGTCCCTTTCCTGTTACCTTTGGCGTTTTGTTTAGACTGGTATGTCCGTCACCGTGCGAAATCGTAGTTAACTTAATTTCAAACAGCTCCATTTCCATGCTCCGCTGCGTCGGCATATTATAGTCAGTGCCTTTTCGGCTGATGAGATAGCCGTTTTCACGCATCCATGTAAACAACCTGTTCTGCCCCATTTCAATCCCGTTCTGTTTTAACAGCTTTGCCAGTTCACCTACCAGAATAGAAGCCTTTGCCACAGAAACGGAATTCGCAAATGTTACCAACGGCTTATCCTTTTCCGCCTGCCGCTCCAACTCCATTCTCTTCTCCCGTTCCGCTTTCAGATTTGTTGCCAATTTGATGATGGTATCCGGATTCAACAGCGCTTCTTCGATTTTCTGCGGTGTCATGTATGCCCCATGCTTGCGGATAGAAGGCAGTACCTCAGATGTAACCCATTTTCTGAAAGGCTTTGCTTCTGGCTTGTCACTGCGGAGAATGACATTGTATAAGCCGCTTTCGTTGATAACCGTCATTTCCTGCTCTCCCCCAGGGGTGGGAATCTGATTCCGCCCCTTTTCGTCCTCGTCCAATCTATCAAACACCTTATGTGGACTACTAAGACCCAATACCTCACATACATCTTTCAGCACCCACCAAGGTTCGCCGTCCTTCTGTATGGTTCTGACCTCGTTGCCGTTGTAGTTAAAAACCTGTAAATTATTCATACTTTCACAACCCTTCTTTCTCGAACGCTCTTAATCACTTCAACAATTTCACCGCAAAGCTGCTGAATTTTTTCCATTTCCTCACGCTTTGCATAATTTGTTATTTCAGAGGATATTGTCAAATATTTTTCATCAAATTTAATCAGCATATTTAAACCTCCCTTAAATCATCTTGCTTACCAAAGTTACCAGTGCCAAAACCAAGCCCATCAAAAAGATAAAATGTACCATTAGCTTAAAAATATCTTTTTTCATATTGCACCGTTGGAGTTTTTCATGTATTATTACTGATAGAAGGTTGGGGCTTTCGCCCCTCCCTCTATGTAATGAGTTTGATTAGGATTAAAGCCCATCCTACCAATGAGATTATCCTAATCATGAGCTTTTCAAGTTGTTCCACCAGCTTGATTAGCTCTTTTATTTTGCCCTCCAACGTGTCACCTCCTTTCTATGTCTATATAATACACTATTTTTCGTGCATATTCAATATGCAATGTACACGAATTATAGTTTATATTTTTGTAAATATTGTACACTTGTTTTCGTTCACAAAAACAGCTACAATATAACATAAGAAAGAAGGTGATACTATGCCGTTACTTTATAAGCTCGATGTTCTTTCGGCTCTAAAAGAAGTCGGTTACACAACATATCAAATCAGAAAAAATAAACTTTTAAGTGAATCCACTGTACAAAAATTGCGAGAGGGAAAGCCTATCTCTTGGGAAAATATCGAAACCCTTTGCAAGCTGCTGAATTGTCAGCCCAATGACATCATCGAATACATTCCCGATTAAGACCGTCTTTTGCGGTCTTTTTCTGGTTGTAATCCCTCCTTGCCCTTCTGCTTTACCGATTCCAATTCTTGATAATGTATACAATTACAATCACACAAAACACAGCCTGCAATACCTTGAAACCTAAATACAACATATCCATAACGCCGCTCCTTTCTGTCATCTTTATATTGACAATGAGCATCCAAAAGTTTATTTTATAGGTAGGGGAGGTTTCCCTCCCCTTTCTCATATTAGCTTTCTGATAAGTTCTATCAGTGCTTCTATGAGGTTTGTGATTGCGGTAAGTAGGATAATCGTTTCGAGTTGGATATCTTTCTTACCGCTTTTCTTTTGTTTGCTCACTTGCTTACCTCCTTTCTATGGTTTTATTATAACCCATTTAGGGTTACTTGTCAACCATTTTATAATATATTTTTTATTATTTTTATATCTTTTCATTTGACTAATAATAAAAACAATATTATAATTATATATAAAGGAGGTCTTGCGAATGGCAATCATCTACGAAAACACTGAGCAAATCATTCTTGAAATCAGAAAACTCATGCTGGAAGAAAAAATATCTCAGCGCCAAATTGCAGAAAGCTTAGGAATTACACCTCAAGGATTTACAAAGCTCATTAACAAGAAAAATTTCAGTTTTGAAGATGCACAGAAAATTTTAAATGCAATGGGTTATCATTTGATTTATGATTTTGAGAAGAATTAAGACCGCCCCTCGCGGTCTTTTTTCATTCCCCATCCTCTGTACCTTCCTTCCCCTTTTGGTACTGTGTACCGAAGTAGAACGCCACCACCACAGAGAAAATCGTCAAAAACTGTTCTCCGCTGATGCGCCCCACCACTGCCAGATACGAAAAAACCACCGTAAGCATAATCGTTACGATGGATTTCACTGTCAGCAAATTTTGAACTGTGATTTTTGCCGCTTCATTCATTTTCATTTTCTCTCAATTCCTCCTTGCTCTCCCATTCCGCTTGCTTTACGCTCATTCTTCTTTTCCTGCGTTCCTCTGCTCTGCGTTCTGCCTGCTCCACGCCCTTATCGTACAGCTTCATCAGCCCACAGATGCCTAATTCCGTACCGAACAGCAACAGCGCAGACGATACGATGGATGAAATGTCAACGCAGAAACACGCCAAGATAATACCCACAACAACAACGCACACACAAAACGATAGGGACAAAACCACAATCGTTGTCATGGTATCGTTATTGATTTTAAAACGAATCCTTCTGCGTTTTTTCATCATAAACCGCCGCCATTCAGCAGGAACCCGATTGCCGCACCGACAACCACCGCAATCGCCTTATCAATCAGCCCGTCCCACCGCTTTGCCGGCTTGGAAACCAGCTGCTTCACATCGTCCTTGATTTCTCCGACATCCGTTTTGATATGCTCCTGCTCGTTTTGCAGGACCGAAAACGCCTTCGTCAATCCGTCAAGGTTGTCCTGCCGTTTCTCCATGCGGTCGATGCGCTTGTGTGCGGATTTCGTGCTGTCCAGTGCCTCCTGCACCATTTTTTCAATGTTTTCCATAAACCATCCCTCCCCTTAACTCTGCACCTGTGCCGCTGTGACATGGTGCGGATTGTTCGTATCATTCAAATGCGCCTGCAATGCCGCCATGACCGCCGCTGTCCCGACTGCCGCAGAGGATGCGAGCGAACCGCTTTTCACGCCACTGGTAACGGATGCCGCAAGTGTGGGGATGAAATCCCCCAATTCCACATCGTTGTACTGCTCTAACAAGCAATCCCATTCATACGATATAACCTTCGCCTGCTTCCGAAATCCCATTTTTGTATTGATAACCGTTACCATATCCCCCAGAAAGACCTCCTCCAAAACGGCATACTCCCGATATTCCACCGTCTTTTCCAGTGCCACAAAGTCCACCTTGATATTGATGCTTGGGATATCACAGCCGCCGTCAAGCAACGCCTGTGCCTCCTCCTGCACCTCAGAGAGCGTCTTATTTTCATCCTCTAGGGTGTAAATCTTCGGATAGATATAATCGCCCAGATGGGGGCTTTCGAGGGTTGCAGAGCCGCCCTTCCCATAACAGACAATGCGTGTCTTGACCTCCGATTCATCCTCCGTCACCTCAAGCCCGACAAGGTTTTTCCCATAGCGGATGGAAACACCCCTGTCCTGCCCCAGAGCCGCCTTGAGGGACACCCGAAAGCCATCCCGCAGCAGCTCGCCGCCGTAGCCCTTGACAAACGATGTGGTTTCGTCATCGTCCGATAACAACGCCTGTACGGGATTCATGCGCCCCGTAGCCATTGTGCCTGTCAGTGAAATATCCGTATCAAAGGAAAAGGGCATGGGATAGGCAAACGCCGCCTGTAATGCCGCCAGAGCCGCCGTAGCCGTACCGCTGTAGCTGATTGGTTCGCACTGGTTGTCCAGCAGGTCATAAAAAATATGTCGCGCGTTGACCGCAATCTCCTTCATGGTTGGTTTGACGTAGTAAATGCGGAACGGCTGCATCCCTCTTGGCGTGGAGGCGTAGAGAATCCGCCCCCGTTCAATGCGTTTCCACTTGCCGCCCTCATCGTAGGGGTGCTTCAGCTCCAGTTCATACGCCCCGTTTAATTCCTCCGTTACAATACAAGAGCCGGGAACCAATGTCCCCAGCCCGATTGTGTCAAATGTCTTTGCCGTTTTTTCGTGAATGGTAATCATAACATCACTCCATCATTCCAACCAATTCCTGATACTGCTCCTCTGTGATGCGGTTCGCCATCAGAAATACGTCTAATTTGTTCAGCATATCCTCTTTGTCGTATGCACCTCTGCTAATCAGTTTTTTCAGTCTTGCGTATGTCATAATTATCTACTCCTTTCAAATTTCCAGTTCCTTCATGCAGACCAAATAGTCTACATTGATTGCTGTGTCTAAAATTGCCTGTTCTGTTTCTGTCAACTGTGGTTCGGGGGTGGGTTCGGGCGTATATTCCTCCCATTGCATCCCGTTCCAGCGTTTATTTTTCAAATCAAAACCCTTTTCCAACAAAATCATATTCGGTAGATTCACGATATCGGAGAGGTAACTATCAGAAATCACATATCCATTCTTGTTAATTTGTGCATATCTTTTCATCCATTCTCCCCCTCTTTACGAAAATTCAATGACGTAAATTATCCCATAACCATCACCGCACGCTTTGACGGTAGTTGCACTTGCAACATAAGCTTTTATCTTACTGCCTCTTGAATATGATATCGTACATCCTTGCAGATAACAAAATGTCTTTGTTGGATTAACAGCAGAAATAGAATATGTATCTGATTCATTAAAACCGTTATTGTTCTTTATCATTTGAATACTTTTGATTGCACCCATTCCGTTTAATTTCCCAAACACCGTTGTATTTCCGTTATCTCCAGATGTACCAATCAAATCCAACACACCCTGTACAGAAGCGTTTGCCAGTGCTTTTTCAATCAGCCCCTTCAAATCGGTATCCATATATTTTGCCAGATACTCCACGCCCTGCCAGAAGGTTGCAATATCCCTTGCATCCGCAACCGCTCCTTTCTTGCCGAAGGAGGAAACCATATCTGTCATTAAGGCGTATGCTTCATACAAATTTTGGAACAGCACCACCAGTGTGCCGTATTCATTCGAGGATTCTACAGAGCTGTTCCCTAACAGCGTTTTTGTCACATAAATTTCAAATACCTGCGTAGACAGAATCTCTGTGTTGTCCTTCCAGACGGAAATCTGCGTTTGCAGATGCCCCACCTTCGACAGAGCCTCCGCTGTCATCAGAAATTCGCATCTGCCCTCTTTGGCGTTTGTAATTACACCATCGTTCCAAATCTCGCCGCTTTCTTCGGGCTTTGCCATAAAAATTTTCACTTCATGCCCCGTCAAATCCAATGGCACGCCATTATTGAATAACGAAACATCAAGATAACGGCTATTGCTATCCGCCTGCACCGCTGTGATAATATCAGTCGGCTTTTTGTTCACATCAATTTCCAGCCGATTATACGTTTTTGCCATTTTTCCAACTCCTTCCAAAAAATCCGCATCAAAAAAGCACATCCATTTTATTTTCAGATGTGCCTTTCTTGACAGAATATCTTTCTTTTGCTATCATAAGCATAAGAGAAGGATTGCCACCTTTCGCAGGGCGGCTAGTCCAAGTAGTTGGTTTTAGCCGTCTAACTTCGCAGGTTAGGCGGCTTTTTCATTATTTCTTGTTATGAAACAAGGAAATAACTCCGATGATTACTAAGCAAAAAGTAAATAACCCTTCGTATGTAACCATAAGCGTCACCTCCTTCACGGGAAGTGACTAACCGCCAGTTGGCAATCCTTCATTTATACCATACCATAAATTTCATTTTTCGACAACTACAGCCATCTCCAACGGGGCTGTATTTTTATTTTGCTGACATTCCCCGTCCAGCGGATTTCGTTCTGCCCGACCTCAAATCTGGGGAACTCCGCACCGCCGTATTTGCCGTTCTGGTTGGTGTTACCCTTGAATACCTCCATCATTTCGCTGTCGATCGTGATGCTCTCCTGCACGCCGTACAGGGGGAAATCCGCCCCATTGATAGTAAGCGTGATATCCCCACTACCATAAACCGTAATCAATGGTTCACTGTATACCGTCCCGCTGTTGCGGATGGTGGTCGGGGCGGTCAACTCCAAGGCATCCCCTGCGGCATTGACGCTGTACTTGAAGGGCTGCACCCGAAACTGTAACAGAAAGCTGTTATAGAGATAAATCATATCCGCAACAGAAATCTTGTTATAGATGGATGCCCGAAAGACCTTATCCGGCTCGGTGCAGAGAATCAGCTCCCCTGCACCGTCCAACCACGCCAGTATTTCATCCAGATTTTCACTTCCTCTGGTGCTGCACTCCACCGAAAGCACATACGGCGCATACGTCCCTTCGTCCATTGTCAGCTCCCCGCTTCTGCCGGGGATGGTAACCTGCTCCACACGCCGTTCTGCTCTCACCTTTTCGGGCGCGGCGGAAATCAGAATCCCGAAGTCTCGGCTATCCTTTCCTTTAAAATGAAACCAACCCATTTATGCACCTCCCTTTGCCATGGCTCTGCGTCTGCGGGAAAATTCCATCTCCTGCATCAGACTCGGCACTGCCTCCTTGCTGTCATTATGGAAATGCTCAATCTGCAGCACCGTATTTCCTTCTGTATGATTGACCGTCTTTGTGATATAGGACGTATCTCCGCCGCGCTGAACGGCAATATCCCCACGCAGGCGCACCATGTTCTGGTTCATAGCGGCACGCATTTTCTCATACGCATCGGACATTCTGCGGCTGAATCCATCGGACAGACTGCCGCTGATGGTATCCGAAACGCTGTCCATGCGGTCAGACCAACCCACGCCGACACCCTGCGCCATGTAATCGCCGATTTTCGCCATCACACGAGAAGGGCTGTTGATGTCCATTTCCTTCTTCGCCGCACGCACCGCCGCCTGTAATGCCTTCGCAACCGCATTGACAACACCGCTTTGCCCGTCACGCACGCCCTTTGCAACGCCTTCCATCAGGCTTTCCCCAACGGCTTTAAAATCCGTCTGGTAGCCTGCGATTTCTTCCTTCGCCGTTTCGGTCAGCTGCTTTGCCTGCTCTGCAACAAGGGGCTGCTGCTCCGCAATCCCTTCAGAAACACCCTCCGCGCTGACTGCCTGCATACTTTCGGATACCGCTGTGCCTACGTTGGAAAGCTCAGTTTTCACGCCTGCCAGAAACTCCGGCAGCTGTCCGGTGTAGGCTTTCTCCATGGCATCAAATTCGCCCTTGTAGAATTTTTCCGCAACGCCCTGCGCCATCTGTTGCTTCTGCTCAAACAGAGAAACATACTCATCCAGTTTCGTGTCAGACATGGAAAGCAGCTTGTTCATGTAATCAAGTGCATCCCCGACACCCATGCCGGCAATCTCGCTCATCAGGCTGTCAGAAATGCCTTTTTCTTTCAGCTTGTCGATGGCATCCCCGTATTTTTCCAACTGCTTGATGTCATCCTTGAGGTTGCCCAACTGGAACAGCTCCTTGCCGTCCTCCGTTTTCACACGCTCGAATAACTCTCCGTAATCGGCAAGCTTGCTTTGCAGGCTGTCCTGCTTGCGCTCAATGGTATCCAGAGCGGCTTCGTATTTCTGCTGGAATTGCTTCAGCAGGGAAATTCTCTCCTGCAACGCCTGCTGTTCGGCGGCTTTCTCTGCCTTCGCCTGTTTTTTATTCCATGTATCCTCGATTTCGGCAATCTCTTTGAGAATCTTCTGGCGGTCTTTTTTCTTCGCCTTATTCAACTCCGCATTTTTCTCTGCCAGCTGCTTTTTGTGGTCTGCCAACTCCTCCGCCGCCTGCTGTGCATCCGCCTGCTTCTGCATTTCCTGCAAAGCCGCATTTTGCTTGGTCAGCTCTCTTTCCAGAACATCCCCGACCTTCTGTGCCGTTCTTCTGGCGTATTCTACAGCCGTTTCCGTTCCGGCAAACGCATCTATAATGCCATTCGCAACAGTTTCCGCGGCATCCACCGCCATCTGTCCGCTTTCCTCAATGCCGACCGCAATACCCTCGCCGATATATGCGCCGACCTCCTCCTTCATCAGCTTGGAGGGGGATGCAATCTTAAACAGCCCCTTCAGCTTGGAAAGCAGGGTATCCTTTATCTTTCCGGCAACATTTGCAATCCTTGACAGGCTGTTTTTGATGCCTCCGACGACACCATCAATGATATGTTTTCCGATGTTCTTCAGCTCACTTGCAACTTCAACACCCGCCAGTTTGCTTTTAAACTTGGAAAAAGTATTTTTCGCCGCCGTTGCCATGGATTCTCCGGCTTTTTTCACGCCGTTTGCAACCCCGTCAATCAGCTGTTTCCCCAGATTGAGCCATTGGAACGCCATGAATGCCTCCACAATCGCATGAATAATTTGGGGAATATTTGCAATCAGCGTAGGGATTGCTTTTATCAATCCTATTGCAAGCTGACCGATGAGATATAAAGCCGTCTTTATCAGTCTTGGAGCATTCTCATTGATGACATTCGCAATGTTAATCACAATCTGCGGTACGGTTTCAATCAGCTGCGGCAGGGCGGCAATCAGCCCCTCGCCCAATGCAAGGATAATCTGAATTCCTGCATCAATGACAGTATTTGCGTTTTCCGTCAGATTCTCCACCAGTGTCGAAATCGTTTCGATTGCAATAGGGATGATATTCGGCAGGCTTTCCGTCAGCCCATCCGCCAGAGAAACCGCAAGGCTCGCCGCCGTATCCGCCACCATCGGGAGCAGCTCCGCAATGCCCTCCGCAAGCGTACCCACGATGGATAATGCACCTGCCGCAAGGCTGTCCCCGTTCTCCTGCATGCCCTGCACCAGTGCGCTGATGGACTGCACACCGAGCTCCACCAGATTCGGCAGCAGTTCATTTGTCAGTGTCGGCAATGCGGATGCAATCTCCGGTGCCAAGCCTGCAACCAGCTTCCCCATGCCCTCAATCACAACGCCGATACGGGGCAGAAGGTTATCCGCCACCGTGCCGATGCTTTCAATGAAATTGCTTAACAGCATATCAAAGTTCTGCGTATCATCCGCCATGCCGACCATCAGGTTCGCCCATGCCGCTTTCATGCTTGCAACACTGCCTTGAATGGTGGTGCTTGCCTCCTTCGCCGTTGTGCCTGTGATGCCCATTTCCGTCTGAATCACATGGATTGCCTCTACAATATCGGCATAGGAGGAAAGGTCATATTTCACGCCGCTGAGCTTTTCCGCATCCGCAAGCAAACGCTGCATTTCCTCCTTCGTGCCGCCATAGCCGAGCTTGAGGTTATCGAGCATGGTATAGTTCTGCTTGGCAAAGCCCTGATAGGCGTTCTGGATGGATTCCATTGCAGTACCCATCTTATTGGCGTTATCTGCCATATCCGTAATGGCAAGGTCTGCCGCCGCAGCCGCCTTTTCCGTATCCCCATCCAGACTTTGCAGCAGGCTTGCCGAAAAGCTCGTAACGGTTTCCATATATTCATTTGCGGACAGACCCGCAGTTTTATACGCATTGTCCGCATAAGTCTGAATCGTGTCTGCGCTGTCCTTGAACAGCGTTTCCACGCCGCCTGCCAGCTGTTCATAGTCCGCATAGGCATTGATGCAGGCAGTCCCCAGAGCCGCAACCCCTGCGGATGCCGCACCGACTGCCGCAGCACTCGCCTTTACAGCCGTATTTACCGCACTGCCGATTTTTCCCAGTACCTTTTGAAATGGGCTGTCATCGCCCTTAATTTTAATTACAACAGAGCCGTCTTCTGCCAATAGTCCCACCTCCGTAGGGAACATCATCGGCAGCTCAGGCTCTACTTGATGTTTTTCACGTTTATTTCGATTTCAAATGTTCTTTTGCACCTTCGCCCCTTGCAGCGTAAAAAAAGCCCCTTGCACACAGCGTCCTTGCTGTATGTAACAGGCATTTCATAGCCGCAGTAGGGGCATTTTACTTTTTCTTCATGCACGCCATCACCTCATCCACCTTGCCATCCCCCATCAGTGCTGTGACAAGGGCAGACTGCTGTCTTTCCTCCTGCTCAGGCAGTGGCAGGGCATATCTGCGTTTCATGGCGTTATAGTAGTCCTTCTGCGCCTGCGGCATATCCCCCTTGATTTCCACCGCTCTGCACCGCATGACCTCTTTCAGCACCCTGTCCTCCTCCAGAGCCTCAAACAGTGCCATAAACTGCCACCAATGCAGGCTTTTTCGGCTTAAATCAATGCCGTACTGCGTCAGAAATGCCCCATAAATCAGTCCTGCATCATGGGTAAAGGAATAAATCGGCGGCTGCGCTGCACCCTCGCCCTTGGCGCGTCCTTCCTTCTCCTGCCTGCCGCAGCTCCAGAAATAGCACAGCCGCTCTACCGCCTCCTCCAGCGGTTCGGGGACACAGCCATAAAACAGCTTCAACGCCCGTTCCGCCTTTTCCTCATCCGTCAGCTCCTCGGAGGAAAAAATCTCCTCCAATCTCAGCATTGCCCGAAAATCAGAGCAGATGTGATATTCCCTGCCGCCAATCAAAAAAGAGTTAGGCAAGTTTCCTGTCAGCAGCTCTTTCATTTCCTTCTTCTTTCCGCACGTTCTCTGGCTCTGCGTGCGGCTCTGTTTTCAACCGCCGCCTGTGCCATGGGGGCAGAGGGCTGTGTGCTTCGGGGGACAGGCTTCTTGTAGCTGTTTGCCCGTTCTGCGTGGTAGGTCTGCACCTCTTGGGAAATATACATCACCAGATCCAGACAATCATAAATATCCACATCCCTCTCCGCCGTAATGGCATCGACCGTATCCTCGCCCAGAAGGTCATCCAGAATGTCGAGCATGAAATCAATCCCCTTTTCGACATCCTTTTCTTCCTTCATCTGTGCGCCGAAGGCTCTCATTTTCTCGCCTGCATCCTCCAGCTTTTTTGCATATTCCACCGTAGCGGGTACCGTCACCTGCACCCCTTCGATATCAAGCAAAATCCCATGCTTGCGAAACTCAAATTTTCCCATCTCTTTTTCCTCCTTCTTTCCTTATTCTGCCGGTGTAAATTTTTTGGTTTCCGTATTGAACGTGCCGTCCACGAAATCCCCTACGCCGTTCAGATTGCCTGTTACCTTCATCACGCCGCCGCCTTCGCCGGAGATAGAGGAAACCTCGACCGCAACCTTAAATTTTCTCGCTTCAAAGGTATTCGGCGTTTCTGCCACAGGCTTGAACAGCTCCACTCTCACATAGTCCCTTTCGGCATCCGCGCCCGTCAGCTGATTTCTGCCGATTTCATACAGTGCCATCACTGCCGCCTCGTCCGCAATCAAGTCCGAATCAAACGCAAACGTAGGCTGATAGCTTTTAATCGTAGAGGTCTGGGCTTTCTGATTGATGTATGTTTTGGAATCCTTCTGTGCGTTGGGGGATTCGTCCAAGGTATTAAACCCAACCCCCATCAGCGCAAAGCTTTCCGTTCCGCTTTTTGCCGTGTTCAGATAATCCGCCACCTGATATCTCATTACTGCATCCATATTGTTTTCACTCCTTATCTTGTCTGAAAAAATTCCATTCTGCACTGAATCTGGTATCTCGCCATGCTTGCCTCTGCCGACATGGCATAGCCGCTTGTGGTTGCCTCCATCAGCATGACCTTCCTGCCCTCGCCCAGATTGGGGAGCTTGCCTGCCATGGTCTGTTCCCGCAGCCACTCGGAGAAATCGCCGTAAAAGCTGAGGTTATCCAGTTGCTGTCTGATTTTATCCCCGAAAAATTCTCTGCTTGCCACCACAAATAAAAACTGCCGCACCGTTGAGCCGTCCACATAGGAGCGCACAATCTCCTTTGCAGGCACAGCCTCAACCGAATAGCTCTGTGCCTCCTCCGGCAGAAAATCCACATGCAGCTTCCCTTCCGCAAGCGGCGGATAGGTACGCAGAAATTTTCGCACTTCCTCCATGATGTTTTTCATTTGCCCCGTCCTTTCAGATACCCTTCCAAATCCTTCTCGACCTCCTTGCCATGGTCTGCCATCATCCGCTTGTCCCATTGCTTGCCACGCATGGGCGCACCCTGATAGGTCAGCGGCTGTCCGGTGTAATGCTTGGGCGCACGCCCTGCCATCCCCTCGCCGACATACTGATAATGCGCATACGGTCCGGGATAGATAATGCTGTCCGCCGTCACTCTTGCGGCGTTTACCATGTGGGCAGCACTGCCTGCCGACATCGGCACATAGGGCTGACATTTCCGCTCCACATCCTCCGCCAGAAAGCGTTGTGCCGCCTTATCCTCGCCCAGACCATACCTCCGCAGGATTTTCGCTGTGCTGATATTGACCGCATAGTCTAATTTCATGCGCCGCTCACCGCCCAATGCCGTAAGTCCTTCCGCCTGCTCCTGCGGTTATCCCCAACAGAAAGCACCGTAAAATATTCCACTCCCTTTAGGTCTGCCTGCTTTTCGATGGCATCCACCGCACCACGCACGATAAAATCTCCGTTTCGGATGGTAATATCGGGCATGGCATCCTCCGGAATACGGACGGTAATCTTCGCCGCACCCGTCAAGCCTTTGTTTTCCGGCGTGGCAATCAGCTTGCCGAACCAGCTCACACCATGAATCGCAGTGCAGATATATGCATCCGTATCCGTTTTCCTGTCATACCGCAGCCGGATATGCGTAATCGTTTCCGTACACGCAAGCATCACTCCGCCCCCCGATACAACAGCCCCGTATTGCCGAGATACAGCACCGCCGCGCGGTAAAGCCGTTGTTCGTCCGTACTGCCTTCGGTTGTGTAGGTAACAGAAATGCCGTCATTCGTTTCCGATGCAATGCCGTCCCTCTGCTCCTTTCGCAAAAGCACATCCGCCACCGCACAGCACGCCTCTCTGACCTTCTCCATGATTTTCTCATCCGTCACCGCCGCAATACGGTCAAATGTCACGCTGTCCAGATAGGCAGAAGCCTGACGGGAGAGACGCTTAAAGTCCCCCTCCGCCATTTCGCCGCAATAGGTGTCTTTGTAATACGAAAAATCCGCATAAATCATGCGTTTTCCCCCTTTACTGCTTTTCCTGTGCCTCCTGCTCCTTTTTCAGAGCCGCAAGCTCCTTTTTCAGTGCGGCATTTTCCTTTTTCAGCTTCGTGATTTCCTTGCTCTCCGCTGTTTCGGGCTTTTTTGCGCCCATGCCTACTGTTTTTGCCATACGCCTTCCCTCCTTACGCTTTATGGTGCAGATAAATCCCTGCAACCTTGTTTTCGTATACATCCGCCAGACCGTATGCTCTATAGAAGAACAGCCAGCCGTCACTGTCCTGATTTGCATCGGGAGAGATCACCTTATTGACCGTATGCTTGGGATACTGCAACAGTGCAGGCTTGTGAATGACCATGAAGTTGATTTCCTTGCCTGTGCTTGCCTTCACAAAGCCGCCGACCTTCTCATTCGCACCGCTTGCGCCGCTGTTGTCCGTCCTGCCGTCATACAGGTCAATGGCGGTATAGAAACGGGTCTGGGGCACCTTCTGAATGGATGCAAAGGAATTCAGCACCTCTTTGGATTTTGTGGTATCGACCGCGTAAATCATGTTGTGGAGGGTAGGTGTGATGAACAGGTGTCTGTTTTCCTGCGGTACCTCGTCCTCATCCATTTTGTTCTGCGCCGCCACCAGAGCCGCCAGAACCGCCGCACCATCTGCCAGTGTGCCTGCGGTTGCCTTGGAAATGCCTGTTGTGCCTGCGTAGGTCGCAAAGCGGAAGGCATCCATTTCGGGGACAACCTTCGTGCGGATGAATTCCGCCGCCAGCTTCCCAAATGCAAGCCCTGCGGTTTCCTCGTTATCCATGGCATCGACCGTAAATTTTCTGCCACGGTCATAATTGAATTTGACGGTTTCATTCGTCAGTGTCACATCCCCATGCACATAGCCGCCGTTGCGGTCATAATCCGCCAGACCATCCATGCTGATTTTGGGAATCACGATTTCGTTTGTGTTCGCGCCCATCTGCACCAGTGTCATATCGCCATCCAGCGCAGAGGTAACGGACGCATTCTGATAGACCTCGTCCAGCAGGTCAATGTATTTTTTGAAAAGTGTAATGCTGTTCGCCATGTTTTATTTCTCCTTTCGATTTTCCTTAGTCCTTCTTCGGGGATAAGCCCATTGCCGCTCTGACTGCCGCATCATCCACCTCGCCGCCTGCAAAGCCCGTCCCTCTGGAGAAGGCAGGCACTCTTGCAGGGTCTTTTGCGAAATATTCCTTGTCCTGCGTCAGAGCCGCCAGAATATCCTTGTCCCCCTTGCCCTTGTTTGCCTCATCCTGCAAAGCGGTCTTAAATTCGGCGTAGACTGCCTTTTCCGTCAGTGCATCCCGCCATTTCTGCTCCCCGACCACCGTCTTAAAGCGGTTGGAATATTCGGCTTCTTCCTCTTCTTCCTTGGCTTTCTTCTCCGCCGCGGCTTTCTCGTCCGCAATCCGCTGTTCCAGATCCTCAAATTTCTTTTTGAAATCCTCGTTGCCTTCTGCGGATTTTTTCATGTCTGCAATGGTGGTTTCATATTCCCTGAGGGTGCCGTTGGCTTTCTCCAAGTCCGCCTTCACTGCTTCAAGCTCTCCCTTTGCCTTACCGATATCCGCTGTGTTGATGTCCAGTAAGCCCTTCAGCTGTTCCTCTGTGGCATCGGGGAAAATTTTCTTAATGTCCTCTCTTTTCATTCTTCGTTCTCCTTTCAGCTTTCAGTTTGTTCTCGCGGTTCTTTCCGCACACCTTGATAGTTTTTCGCCATTCCGGGCAATAAAAAACCACCTTCCTTTCGGTTGGTGGTTTCATTCAAAATTCACTTTACTGCATATTTCTGTCAGAGATTTTCCTTTGAAAAACGGTGCGTGCATCAGTGCATCAATCGAATCAAAGCTCTGCTCCTTTTCTCCGTAGCATAAAGAAATATCAGAACGGGAGAACGGGCAAATCGAGCCATTCACGCCGAGATATTCAAAGGTAATATCCTGTGTCAGACTGTCAATCCAATCTCTTAAATCCTCACTTTTCATAAGATGTTCGCATTCTCCTTTCTCTCCTGCTCTGTCAGTTCTCTTGCCGGTCTGTCGACGATTTTCCCATCTTTCCGGATATTTCAGTATTTTGTAAATAATTTTGAAATTATCCATTGTTTTCCTCCTGTGCAGCACTCAGTACCACATGACCGTCTTTTCCTCCGGCACACTATCCTGCAACGCTAATTTTTCCAAACAGGCAACCGCATGACCGAGGTAAACAGGAAAATCCTTGTCATACTCAGAAAGTCTGCTGTCTACTATCTCTCCACTCTTAATATCAACAGAAACCGAGCCTAAAACACCGCTATTTTCGGGGTCATACTCTGCCGAAATGATACCGTTATTCATTTTTATATTTTTTAATTTTAGCATAGTATTCACCCGCTTCTTTTGCATAATTATATTTCTGAGATGCTATGATATGCGCTTCATCCTGTGGCATTCCTTCTTGCATCAGTTCTCTTTCCAGGATTTCATGGTTAAGCAAAGTCATATCATGCAATTCCGGTTTTCCGTCAATCAATCTTTGCCACGATTCCGCCATCATATAATCGGGAGCAAAATATTCCGGCTCTTTTCCGCCCAAATCATGCTTTTCCATAAAAATATAATACTTAATCGCGCGTATATCTTCTTCTGCAAAACCGGTTGCCTTCGCTATTCTCGAAACATCCGTTTTCATGCTGCGAACCAATCCGTAGTACCGTTCTGCGTGCGCTCTGGCTTCTTTGCTATGAGGATTCCTTGCCCCACTCACAGCACCTGATTTCATTATACCATTCTTTATTGATTTTTCAACGATTTGTCCCTCCAGTATGCCGCCTTTCCCCACAGCAGCCCTCATCCCATCCGCCTTCAATCCCGTCTGCTCCAGAAAATCCTTCTGCCTTCTGTTCCATTCCGCTATCTTGGCAGATGCCTCACTGCTGTCCAATCCTGCCGCCTGCAGGGCGTTTTGTTCCCGTTTCCATCTGCGGATGCTTCTTTCTATTTTTCGCTGCTCCTGCAACGCCTCATACTCGGTCATACGCACACCGTTATACTCGTAATCCTTCGCCTGATACTCCTTCAGCAGTGCCTTATCGTAGGTGCGGCTCATGCCCTCGAACCACGGGCGAAAGCTATGCGAGCAGTTCCATCCGCCCAAGCCTGCGCCCGTCCCATAGCCTGTGGTTTTCACAAAATCGGGATATTTTTTGCTTTTTCCGCTCCTGCTATAGATGCCGCCCTGCCATTGTGCATGGGAGGGTCTTGCCCCTGCGTGTGCGGAAACCTCCACAAGGTCTGCGCCCATTTCGTCCGCTCTGGCATCCTGCAAGCGAAGTGCCGTCTGGTTCACGCCCGTTACCACCGCCCGTCTGACTGCCACCTCTATGGTATCCGTCCGCCCGGTCGGGTATCGGATTGCTCCCACGCCCTCGGTGGAAAGCTGCTTGATGGTGCTTCGGATGGCTGTATTGTAGTCCATGCCGCCCAGCGTAATCTGCATATAGGCGCGGTCAAGTGCCTGTTCAAACTGATGTGTAGCGGTGCGTGCCGTTGTCAACGTCAGATTGCGAAATGTGCCCGCTGTTTTCTCGTATCCTGCCTGCAATACCTTCTGCAAGTCCTCAGATGCCGAAACAGGCGGCGGATTGAGCCCCTGCCTGCGATAAACCGCATCATCGGATTTCAGTGCCGCTGTGCCTGCTTCCTGCATGAGCTGCCGCAGTTCCTTGTCGGTTCTGCCCGTCAGCGTTTTCAGCCTTGCCAGAATCTCCTCTCGTACCATCCCTGCCTCCTCAAGCATTTTTGCCTGATGCTCCACCGCAGGAATCCAGTAATCGTATGTGCTGATTCTTCTTGCCATATCCGCCAGTATGTCCGCCTCCGCCTGTGCGTACAGCTTTATCATGCCATCCGGCACACGCTGTAAATATTCGGGTTTCAGCATCCTTCATCACTCCCCAAAATCAAGCGTATCCTGCGCAGGAATGTAGTCCTTTGCCTCCTCCTCGGAAATGCCGAAATACCACGCCAGCAGCTTTTCAGGCTTGAGAATATTCGCATCCACCATAGCCTTCATCTGTGCATATTCCGCGCCTGTGTCCGTCAGCACACCGTCCCCCCAGTTGAAGGTAACCTCGTACTCCCCATCGGGCGCAAGCTGATACAGGCTTGTGTAGTAGTCCATCACCCAGACCAGATGCTCCAACGCTGTCTGTAAGGACTTCTGGATATTGCAGACCGCCGCATAGCTGCGCTGCTTGCTCATGCGGATTTCCTCCGCTGTCTTTTCCTGATTCTGTGGATCGGATAGGGTGCCATAGGAAAGATTGCAGTTAAACTCAATCCGCCGCAGTAGCTGATTCAAGCCATTGAACAGGGAAGCATCCCGAATTGCAGGGCTGAATACCTCATACAAATCCCCGGTTGTCCCCTTTTCCAGATTCAGAGAGCGGAACAGTCTCTGCTTGCCGACAGGCAGCCTTTTCCCATCCGCCTGCAATGCCCCGACAGAGGCATCCACTGCCAGCTCCGCACCTTCAAATTCCCATAGGATACGGCTGTATTGCCTGTCCGCCTGCTCCATCAGCCCCGCCGCTCTCGCACAGACCGATACGCCCAGAGGAGATTCCGCATCAATGTGGTTCGCAAAGGGCATCTTGAAATATACAAAAAGAGGACGCTCCAAGGTGTCCCCGTTCCGGTAGCCCATGACAAGATTTTCTTCCAGATCCGCCCATTCATCCACGCTTGTCAGAGCCGCAGGCACACCCAGTTCCCCTTCTTGGTAGGAGATAAAGGCTTTATTCTGCACCGTATAGCCGGCATCCGTCAGCTGATGGCTTTCCAATCTGGTGTACCATGCACGCCCCTTTTTCACACGCTCCACAAATACCGCACCCGTCACATCTCCGCGGCTGTTGTAAGCAGTCGGAATAAATCTGTCCGCATGCACAAAATCAATCGCTATCCTTCCGCCGTCCATGTAGGGCTTGAATACTAAGCCGCCCATTGCCGCCGCAAATTCTGTCTGCTCTCTCAATTTAGAAAGCACAAAAGCATAGCCTTCCTGCAAAAATGCCGCCCGTCTGCCACTGCCGCTGATTTCGCTGTGAAATTCCACAGTAACCAGTCTCGCAATCTCCGATGCAACCGCAGCGGCTAATCCAAGCGTTTCTGTGTTCTTATCTAACCAAGGCGGCTCATTGCAGAACATCTTCTGCCAGAGCGTGATAGCATCCTGCATTCCGGCGCTGATTGCCACCTCCGCGCCGACTGCCCTTTTTATCGTTTCTCTCTGAAAAAACATCTGCAACACCCCCTTTACCCAAGTGATAAAATTTCGCATTATTGCCCCCTCCTTTTCCACACAGGCTCTAGGGCGTATCTTACTGCAGAAATGTGGTGGTCATCTCTGTCGGGGTAGCCGCTGATGACCTCCCCTGCCTTGTTCCTGTCATATTCGTATGCAGTAAATTCCTTCGCCGTATCGGGACAGCGCACCGGGTCAATCACAATCCGCACCAGAGCCTGTAGCCACTTCATAGAGTAGTCCACGCTCCCCGGTCCCTTCACTGCACCACGGCAGAACAGCCCATAGCTGCGATAGTCCGCAACGCTTTTCGGCTCGGCACTGTCTGCCGTAATCAAATCCGTATCCTGCACACCATATTGCCGCAGAAGCCTTGCCGTTTCCGCATTGCCCGTTCTGTGCCTTGTCAGCTCCCCGAAGATGTAGAGCGTCCGTCTGGCAGAATCGTAGTGCATCCGGTTGAACGCCCAAGGGTCGGGATAAAAGCCCCAGTCCACGCCGTTGTAAATGCGGTCGAAGGCTGCAATCTCTGCATCGGTGATTTCCTCCACAGTTACGTTGTCGAATACCGCACCGCCGCTGCCGACAGGCACACCTAAATACTCATGTTCATACGCCTTCGGATTGATTGCCTTCAAGTGTTCGGCATCATCAATAAACCTCTCTCCCAGCCATTCTCTCGGGGTTGTCTTATAGGTACTATGGTGAATCAGCTGCCCCGGTTTATTTATCAAGCAATACTTGTTCGCCCAGTTGTTTTTCGTCTTTGGCGGATTGAAGGTTTTAAACTCAAGTGCATATTCACCGCCACGCAGGATAGACTGTTCAATACTTCTGACCTCTTCTTCGCCGCCAAACTGGTCTAATTCCTCGAAATGCAGTATCCCGATATAGCCAAATGCCGTTTTAATTGACTTAATTTTACCGGGGTCATCCGCACCGAAGAACATAATCTTCTGCCCTGTTTTTTTGTAGACCAGCTCCATAGGGGAAACCGTCATTTTAAAATCATCCTGCAGACCAAGTGCTGCCACCGCCCACGCATACTGTGCAAATACTGTGGTTCTAAGCGTATTCGCCACCTTACGCATTACAACAGCGTGTACATCCGGATGTTTCACTATCTGCAACAGCACCTCTACAGAAGCAAAAGAAGATTTTGCAGACCCTCGACCGCCCTTCAGCACATACTGGTTATGCTCGCCATTCTTAATAGAGTTATGTACCTCACGGAAAGCAGGAGACAATACGCTGCTCAGTTTAATAATCATCGACGATTGTCACCCCTCCGTCATCATCATTTTTAGCACCCTCATCACTCTGGCCCAGGTAATTCTTGCCGAGAAAAATTGCCATCGAAGCATTCTTCTGTGCCAGTTTCCATTGCATCCGCCGCAGAGAAACTTTCCCAACCTGCCTTTTTTTAGCGAAAACCACCGCAAAACTTTCATCGTATGTAGCCTTACACCATCGTTCTATCGTATCCTCCGAGCAATCGAACCAGTCTGCCACTTCTTCCTTGGTGCATTGCAGCCCACAAAGTTTCTCAAACTGCTCTTGGTCGATTTCCTTCTTTGGTCTTGCCATTCATACACCCCCGATTCCTTTGCTCGGCGAGTTTCTGCTTTCTTGCAATGTATTCCTTTTCCAATTTCACATACTTGGAAATGGTGTCCTCCCGACAGGTGATGCTCTCCACCTTCTTATTCTCGCACCATACCTCTATGCGGATTCCCTTCGCCAGTTCCGCCGCAGCTTTCCTTGCCGAAGATGTAACAAGTTTCACCTTTCCACTCTTACTATGGATTACTAAGAATGTGTTATAATTCGCCATTTAGCAGCACCGCCTTTTCTCCGGTAAATTCTTCCCATCTCTCAATAGCCGCATCCACATACTTTGGGTCAAGCTCCATGCAGTAAGCATTTCTCCCGTTCTGTTCACACGCCATAATCGTTGTACCCGAGCCATTAAACAAATCCAATACCGCATCCCCGCTCTTACTGCTATTTTTAATCTGATAATCGAACAATGCAATCGGTTTCATAGTAGGATGGATTTCACTCTTTGTAGGTCTGTCAAACTGCAATACCGTGCTTTGCTTTCTATCCGAATACCAACTATGACTCGCACCATCATTCCACCCATACAGGCATGGCTCATGAATCCACTGATAATCCTGTCTGCCGAGGGTAATGCTCTGCTTCTTCCAGATTAAACACTGTCTTACCTGGAAGCCAGCGTCCATACACGCACCACGGAAATTATACCCTTCATTGTCAGCGTGCCAGACATAGAAGGATGCACCGGGCTTCATAACTGCTTTTGCGTTACTGAATACTGTTGTTAGGAACTCTCTGAACTGATCGTTCTCCATTTTATCGTTCATGATAACCAAACCATCTGTTCTTCTGTGGCGTTTTCTCGCTTCGTCTACACTGCCGCCCATCCCCAGTGCTACGTTATAGGGTGGATCAGTAAGGAATAGGTCGATAGGCATACCGTTTACCAGTTTCTGCACATCATCGATCATTGTACTGTCACCGCACATCAATCTGTGCCTGCCCAACTGGTAAATATCCCCACGTTTTGCTTTTGGTTCTTCCGGAAGCGCAGCAGTGTAATTATCTTCCTTGACCTCCGGTTCTTCCTCATCTTCAAAAGAAATCCCCCAGTCCAAATCAAGGTCAAGAAAATCCAAGTCCTCCAGCTCATCCGCCAATAAAGACATGTCCCATTCGGCAAGCTCATTTGTCTTATTATCAAGGAGCCTGTATTTCCGTTTCTGTGCCTCGGACAGTCCTCTCTTGACTAAACAATCGACCTCTGTATATTTGAGCAACGTGAGGGCTTTCAGGCGGGTATGTCCGGCTAATATCTCCATGTTTTCATCGACAATAATCGGTGCAACATAACCACACTGCTCAATACTCTTTGCGACCGCTTTTGCCGCCTCGTCATTCTTCCTCGGATTCTTTCCGTATGGTTTTAATTCCGTTAGTTTTACCTTAATAATTTCCATCTAACCGTTCCTTTCCTCAAATAAAAAGGCACCCGTTTCCGAGTGCCCAAAATAGGAGGTAACATGAAATATCTATATTTTCACAATGCCATCATACCACAAAAAAGCTATCATAAACTCTCATGTTCTGTCATTTGAAAATGGGATAATGCTGCACCATGGATTCTGTAAATATGGCTTTCTGCGTAATTCATTTTTACAGCTATCCTCCACCACGAATCCCCCAGTAAATATCTACGTTCCAAAACCTCTTTTTCTGCTTCATCCTGCATCAGCTGCACCTGATTATAGATTTCATTGTATTCCCGGATAGCAATCTCTTTTTCTGCTTCCAGTTGGCTGACAAGTGCATCCAACCTCGCCATATAACCGGACAAATCACTGTGTGCATTTCCCTGTGGCATCCCGTCATGGTTCGCACTCGGAAACATCTGCTGACTGCGCAGCTCCTCAATCTGTTCTTTTAAACGCTGTGCCTTCCTCACGGAATATATGTACCCCTTAAGATATTCCTTTTTCCTCTCGTTTTCCCTTACAATTGCCAAACTATCACCCCTCCAGTCTTTTCAGCCATCTTTCCTTTTTCCGCCGAATGATGCTGTATATCTCGGCGTTGTCCGCAGCGTCCAACAGCAGCCCCATTACGTTGTAGACATCCGCTGTCTCCTCCACCAGATTCTTCCTCGCCTCCTCCACCGTCACAGGCGTAGGGTTGATACCCGTCAACGCTCGCCGCAGCTTCAATGCCGCCTGCGATAATTCCGCACATTCTTCTGCTAACTGCGCTAACAGCTCGTCCTGCGGAATGTGCTGTTTGATTTTCTCGTCAGGTCTATCCATGCTCATTCCTCCTTGCAATTCGGGCAGAAATGCTCCCATTCGTCCTCGCTCTTGTTATAGTGCTGCTTCCAGCCTTCCTCCTTGATGCCATGTTCACACTCGTGAAAGCTGTTATACTCACACGAATATTCATAGCAGCAGTCGCAAACAGCATAGTATGTATTGGTTTCTCTGTTTTTCTCAATCATTTTTCCACTTGTCTTTCCAAGCAGTCCTTTAATGCAGCCATTACCGTATAATCTAAAATATTAATGTCCTGCGGCTTATGCTCTTTTCTGTAGTTATATTTGAAAATCTCGCTTTCCAATGCACTTTGCAGCTTCAACGGCTCTAACGGATTGCCTATATCATCCAGATACTGCATCTCTATTCTCGCCTTGTATGCCCGCAGTTCTTCCAGTTCCTTCCGCTGCGAAACAATTTCATCCGCAGCCTTTCCAAGCCACTCCATACATTCTCCACCCTCAAAGCAACAGCTGTATGTAGGCTGATGATACGGACATCTTTCTTTACCCACTGGATTTTCCGCACACATAAGAAGCTTTTCTCCAGATTCCCAACGCCTCATATTTTCCGAATCCTCGTAGCAGTCACCTTCTGCATTCTGACTTCCAAGGCAACGCAGTGCTTTTGTCAAATCATCCTCGTATGTCTGTTTCATCCTTTGTCCTCCTCCAACGGCTCCGGCATTTCCATCCAACCAATTACCTCGCTGACCTCTGGCACCAAGTCATAGTCATAATCTCCGAATCTCCAACTCCAACGATACCCACACCCATCTTTTGCTTTTTCGTAATAGACAGGGTATCTGAGCGTGTTCGGCTTACCCTGTAGACCGTCCTTCACTGTAACGATTAAAGGAACTCCTACTGGCGGTAAGCCGTCAGTTATTTTCGTCCATTCATTTCTCATTCGCCATTCCTCCTTCTCTCCAGTGCCGCTTCTGCTTCTTCTCTTGTGAAATACAGGTTCTCATAGTCATACGGTTCCCATTCGTCAGCATACTTGACAGCCTTTACCGATACATCCTGCACCTTCCATTCGCTGATATAAAAATAGTGGTTTGGTACGGTTTCTTCGAGGATTTCATACACCGTATCTCCGACCTTGCAGGGCAGCACCAACAGCCGCCCCTGCTCTTCCAAGTCCCTGTAGCGTTTTAGTTCCTCCAGCCAGTCAGCAAGCTGCTTATTTTTCTCTGCCTCATGTTCTGCGACCTTTTTCGCCTCTGCCTCAAAAGAATTCTGCGGTTCAGCATTTGTATTTGCCCTGTATTTCTCCGCGGATTCTCTCAGCCGGTTAATCTTTTCATCAATCGTCATCCTCAACACTCCAATCAATCGCCTGTCCGCAATTAGGACAGAACTTATAATCGTCATAATCTACCTCGTATCTGGTTCTGCAGCAGGGGCATAACCACTCGTCAAATATAATCTCTCCATCCTCGTCATACCCATCACCTTCAAGATCTGGTTGTTTCGGCACATGCTGTTCCAGTGCAGAAATTGCTATACCAATGGCTCCATAATGTCTCTTAAGTTCTTCCAATGATTCCCATGATGGGTTCAAGGGACTTCCGGTCTCCATAAAACGATGTTTCAAATATTCCAGAGCTTCTTTTCTTGTCATGCTTATCCCTCCTTAAAACGGCAAATCATCATCTTCAACGCTTTCATCAATCGGATAGAACCCCTCCTGCTCCGCCAGTCCCATCTGCTTTGCAGGCTTATTGGGTGCCGCTGCGGGTCTGCTCTGTTCCGCCGCCGCTTTGCTTTCTGCGAAATACTGTTCCTCCACAATCACATCCGTACTCCAGCGTTTCTTCCCTTCGTTGTCCTCCCAGCTGCGCACCTGCAATCTACCGACAACAGAAACCATCTGCCCTTTTTTGAAATATTTCTCCGCAAACTCTCCCGTTTTGCCAAATGCCACGCAGTTGATGAAGTCCGCCTCAGGTTCTCCCTGCCGTTTGAAACGTCTATTCACCGCCAGCGTATATCTCGCTATGGCTAAGGGCTCCGTCCCCTGCGAATACCGCACCTCCGGCTCTCTTGCCAGCCGTCCCATCAGAATCACTTTATTCATACCTCAAGCTCCTCTCTCGTCCTGTAGTTCCGCCCTTCGCCCCATCCGATTTTCAGCTTATATTTGCCGCACCGCT
>ENA-OOZG01000177-OOZG01000177.1-human-gut-metagenome-genome-assembly--contig:-NODE-177-length-54698-cov-2.385813_pt1 | contig 54698 bp, 42 predicted proteins | sample MGYA00241706_ERZ501384 | MGnify/ENA primary metagenome ERZ501384 (study PRJEB25962, sample SAMEA2042742) | human gut metagenome | biome: human gut; feature: human-associated habitat; material: faeces...
TAAAATGTCTTTTTATGACAGTTGTAAGTGTGTTTAAGCATGATGGTGTAGTTGAGGGCGGAACAGGAGCAATTGCAGATGAAGAATAATCGTAAAAAAGTTATGATTCTTACCAATCATTCTTATATGCTGTGGCAGTTCAGAAGAGAGCTGATCAAGAAACTTATGGAAGATTATGATGTGATCATCAGCACACCATTCGTAGGACATGAGGATGATTTTAAAGCAATGGGATGTACGATGATCGAGACGGATGTGGACCGCCGTGGGATCAACCCGAAGACGGATATGAAGCTGTATCTGACCTACCGTCGGTTATTAAAAGAACATCACCCGGATATGGTAGTTACCTATTCGATCAAGCCTAATGTATATGCAGGATATGCCTGCCGACAGATGCGGATCCCATATTGTGTCAACGTACAGGGACTCGGAACTGCATTCCAGAAGAAGGGGCTTCGGGAGATTGTTATAAGAATGTATAAAATAGCCTTAAAAAAGGCAAAGACAGTGTATTTCGAAAATAAGGGAAATGCCAGGGTGTTCCTGCAGGAGCAGATCATCCGCCGGGAACAGATGTGTCTGCTTAAGGGAGCCGGAGTAAATCTTAAGTATTATACTTATCAGAAATATCCGGAGAATGACAAAGTGCATTTCTTATATCTCGGAAGGATCATGAAGGAAAAAGGAATGGACGAACTGTTCTATGCAGCGAAAGAACTACAGCGAAAAGAAGTACCGTTCGTTTTGGATCTGGTAGGATTCTTCGAAGATGAATACAAAGAAAAGATTGATAAGCTGGTGGATGCAGGGATCGCAGTATTCCATGGATTCCAAGAAGATCCGAGACCATATTATGCCATGGCCGACTGTGTCGTGCTCCCAAGTTATCATGAGGGAATGTCAAATGTACTTCTAGAAGCAGCGGCAACCGGACGGCCGGTGATCACCAGCAATATTCCGGGCTGTAAGGAAGCCGTAGACGATGATAAGAGCGGGCTTCTGTGTGAAGCAGAGGACTGGAATGATCTGTACCGTAAGATGAGTAAGATCGCCCAAATGAGCCGTATAGAACGCGAAACAATGGGAGTATGCGGAAGAGATAAGATGGCGCGGGAATTCGATAAGGATAAGGTTGTGAAGAAGACGATACAGGGGATCGAGAGAGTATAATGTAATCAAAAACGGTAAAAAGGAAACTCCTTTTTGGCAGATGCCAGAAAGGAGTTTCCTTTTATTAAAGATTTTTATCTAAGCTTTTTTATCTACCTTATCTACGGAATCTTCTCTTACAGATCACAGCTGCGATCACAGCAAGTGCTGCCAGAGAAAGAAGTGTGTACATCCATACCGGTGACTGATCGCCGGTTCTGGCTGCAGCTTTGTTAGAAACTTTGCCGTTGGTTGATTTGTTAATATTTATATTCTTGGTTGTATTCTTGTTATTATTCAGGTTCTGATTCGGCTTCAGATTCTGTCCAGGATTCTTCGGATCATCCGGTGTACCAGGATCCGGTTTGTCAGGATTCTCCGGGTCATCTTTGGCCTGGATCGTGTAAGTGGTCCATCCGCGTGCCAGAGGAAGCGAATATGTCTCACCGTCTAAAGTAACCTTCTTACAAGGCTCGCCATACGCGGACACATCGTCCATGACAAGCTCCGCTTTCGCATGATAAGTACCTGCCTTGGAAGGAACTTCGGAAAGTTCTTCTCCGACAGCACCGTTATCATCTGCATAGTAAGTCATCTTATAAGCAACGCCCTCTACCTCTTTGCCCAATACATAAGTATGGAAATATGGTGCAAGGTCGATCGGAGATCCGTTCTCCGTAAATGTCTCGTCATACGCACGGCTTAATACCGGAGCGTAATCAGATCCATACCAGGTGTAATAAAGTGCTTTCAGGAATTCGGTTCTTTCCGCATCTTTCTCGGCGTCTGTAGAAGGAGTATAGCCTTCTTCGTGGTTAGTGAAGTAATTGCGTAGTTCATTTGCCGCAAACTGCATGCCGGCCTCATCTGCTGTCGTGTAGATGGTGAAACGCTTGTTCTTGAATGTAGTACCTGTCTTGACATTCTTATCATTTACAATAACGATATTGGCTTTGTAGTAAGATGTGATGACATTATTACCAATGTACATTGCACCGGCGGTACTTTCGTCTGTCGGAACAATCTTACCATTCTTGTCATAAGTCAGTTTGTAGTAAGTATCTTTGGCTTTCTGACCGATGCCGGATTCATTGGATACGGTTTCTACCGTGTGATAGTTAAAGTACGTGTCAGCTTCTTTGAAAGGTTCTGTAGAACGGAAATACTTCACAAAGTCTTTTGCAACATCTTCAAACTGAGACTGATCGCCGGCTGTGTAACCTTCTCCTGAGAATACGATCGTCTTATTGTTATAATAAGGCATAGCACCCGGATAATCGGCTGTATCGTTATTCTGAAGGGTCGTAGACTTGAAGGTGATCTCATAGTCTTTGGTTTTGCTGCTGATCGCAGTTCCTGTGGCTTTGTCATAAGCGGTAAGGGTTACGCTGTAACGGCCAGGAGTTACCGGTGCTTCGTCACTGTCATAGTCATAAGTGATCTCAGCGGCGTAAGGAACAGTTCCTTTATAATGCGCTTTTACCGTATAGTCTTTGTCATAATTAACGGTATAATTAAGGTCAGCAGGTTTGCCGTCGTATACCTTGGACGGAACATCGAGAGTGATGAGGTCCGGTAATTCGATCGTGTAGGCAGCTGTCTGACTGCATTTCTCATATGTGCTGTCTCCGGTAAATGTAGCTTCGATGGTATAAGTTCCGGCTTTGTCAGGAATACCGGATACTACGTTGCCATCCGCATCCTTGTAAGTAAGCGTTAAAGCATCACCAAGCTTATCGCCTGTGATCTCATTCTTACCTCTGCGGAGGATAAAATATTCACGCATATCTTTGCCTGTGTCAGACTCATAGAACATGTCTGCATAAGGCTGGAAGAATAACTTCGTTACATTCGAATCCTGACAGAAGGTCTTGCGGATCTGTTCTTTACACACTTCACAGAAAGCATACTGCTTGCCAAGGAAACGCATCTTACAATTCTGGTGTGGACGGTACCATCCGTTACCGCCATTGTCATATTCATAGACACCGACACCATTCTTACCGATGAAGCGTGACCAGCGGACCTTTGCAGGATCAGACTCAGCTGTCATATTCGGCATCTCGGCCGCATAGCTTGCACCTGCGAAATATTCATCCGAAAGTTTGGCAGTGGTGTGTCCAAGCTCGTGAAGCATCATCTCAAGGGATTCATTATTAAGAGAAGCAACACATACACTTCCGCCGCTTCCGCCGTATGTGGTAGCATTGACGATCACAACATTAAAGTCTGCCGCAGGAAGGTACTGATCTGATAACTGCTTTGCTTTCTTAGATCCATCCGAACTGATCGTAAGAAGACGCTGCATACCGCCTGACCAGAATGAAGATCCGAAGTAGGTGTCGCGTGTGTCTGCGTTCGCCTGCTCCTGGTTGATCGCTGTGTCTGCTTTTGCGCCCGATTCGTTCGATACAACTCCGAGAGCGTAGATCTTGATCGTATCTTTGAACTCATCCCAAGGAGAAGTATCCATCAGATAATCCGCGGTATTCTGAGCATTGGTATAGAACGAATCCTGCTCGGAAGCAGTGAAGCCGTCGCCGAAGATCAGCAGGACGAAAGCATCTTCGTCAGCCAGACTCTTGTCACCGTATACGAGGTGAGGAGTCTTGTCCGGAATCGGATCGGTAACTGCATCGTCAGCTGCCTTTACTTCCTTCGTCTCTTTCACGTCCTGCTTAGCAGCTTCCTTACCGGATGAAGCATCTGTTGCAGAAGTACCGGCTACAGAATCTGATACAGAATCCGAAACGGAATCGGGAGTGGTCAGGTTCGCATCGGTGGTCGCTGCATCTGTGGAATCCGTTACGTCCTTAACTTCCGGTGTCTCAGGACTTACAGTCTGTTCTTCGGAAGTAAACGGATCGGCTGCGAATGCATGGCCAGGCGGTACCAGTAATGAAGAAATCACCAGTGCGCCTGCCAGGACAGGAGCAAATCTCTTTTTCCAATAACTTTTTCTAAACATATAGGCCTCCTTTCAGTAATGCCAATGTGTGTTGGGCGTTACACGATAATTATCTCCCTTACATCATGTAAACACCAAATGTGTTAAGGTCAACATATCATATAAAATGCACAAACGCAATAGAAAAAGACGGAATAATATAGCAAAAATGACGAAAAGAATAGAAAAAGGAGATACATGAGAAAACGTGAAGTGTTATGAATGGAAAAGAAGGTGATATAAAACTTGTAGGGGTAGAAATGGAATATGAGAGGTAAATAAGAAAAAACGTTATAAATTACGAGATATCGGTACAAATGGTGAGTTATGCTTATCGTGCTGTATTGGAATATTAAGGAATATATGGTAAAATTAAGTGTTGAAAAACGCATGAAGCAGGTAAGAGAATCCCTGCAATATCAATCAATTATTTGGAGAAGAATATGGACAAGAATTATATATTGATAATCGGATGGGTTGCCGTGATGGCGATGCTGTCTGTGTTGACATCGGTGAAACGAGTGGAGACGGTGTGTGGGAAAAAAGAATATCGGTGGAGACCGGTGTGGGCGGTTGTGACATTCTTACCGTTGATTATATGGTGCGGTAACAGAGGTGCAGATGTAGCTGATACAGGAGCATATATGGATGGATTTGCAAAAATGCCGGAAAGTTTTGGTGGCATTGGATCCTATATTGAAACAATAGATAAAGATAGGGGATTCTATTTCTTATCAGCGGTAATTAAATGTCTTGTTGGAAATCATGTTAATGTATATTTTCTTATATTAGCAACAATTCAAGCAGGAGTGTTGATATATGTGTATCGTAAATATTCAAGCAGATATTTGGTAAGCTTTTTCTTGTTTATTGCTTCTACAGATTATATTTCATGGATGTTTAATGGTATTCGACAGTTTCTGGCGGTTACGATTACATTCATAGGAATCAAATTTATTTTGGATAAGAAATATGCAAAAGCAATTATTTTAATCCTAATTGCTTCGTTAATGCATCAGAGTGCGTTGTTGGTAATTCCATTTATTTTCATTGCACAGGGAAAGGCGTGGAACAAAAAGACATTACTTTTCATGATTGTTGTAATTGTAGCAGTGGCTGGTATTGGACAGTTTACAAATGTGTTAGATAGTATGTTAGCTGAGACACAGTATAAGAATGTAGTATCGGATTGGCAGAGTTGGAATGATGATGGAACGAATGTGTTACGTGTATTAGTATATGCAGTGCCGTCGATATTAGCATTAATAGGGCTAAGATTTATACGAAATGAAGATGATAAGGTTATTAATTTGTGTACAAATATGTCAATCGTATCAGTTGGATTCTATATAGTATCGATGTTCACAAGCGGAATATTTATTGGCCGTTTGCCAATTTACTTTTCGTTATACAGTTATATCTTGTTACCATGGGAAATTGATCATATGTTTACGAAAAGATCTGCAAGATTAGTCTATACTGTGATGGTAATTGGTTATTTGGGATTTTATCTGTATAGTATGTTGGGGTATTTCGGGTAGAGGAGTATATAAATGATTCGAGTATTACATGTTGTTACATATATGGGGCGCGGAGGTCTTGAGACGATGCTTATGAATTATTATCGCCATATAGATCGAAGCAAAGTACAGTTTGATTTCCTAGTGCATAGAGAATTTGAAGCGGATTATGACGAGGAAATAAAGTCTTTAGGCGGAAGAATCTATCATGTATCAAGACTTGTACCGTGGAGTAGAAAATATAAAGCAGAATTAAAATGTTTTTTTAAAACACATCCAGAGTATAAGATTGTACATGTACATCAGGACTGTCTGAGTTCTGTAGCGTTGCAATGTGCGAAAGAATGCGGAATTCCGGTTCGAATTGCGCATAGTCATAACAGTAATCAAGACAAAAATATTAAATATTTGTTCAAAAGATATTATATGAGAAAGATCCCTGAAACAGCAACGGAATTATTTGCCTGTGGTAAAGCAGCGGGAGACTGGATGTTTGGAGGAAAAACTTATCGGCTTCTTCCGAATGCAATTGCAGCGGAAAAGTATATTTATGAAGAAGAAAAGGCAAAAAAAATAAAAAAAGAGCTAGATCTTGAAAAAAATATAGTTATTGGACACATTGGAAGATTTAATCCGCAGAAGAATCATAAATTTCTGATAGACATTTTTGAAAAGTGTTTTGAAAAGAATCAAAAAGTAAGATTAATGTTGATAGGAGATGGAGAAGGGCGGAAAGAAATCGAAAATAAAGTAAAAGAACGTGGATTACAAGATAATGTCCTTTTTATGGGGGTTAGAAGAGATGTCCCGGAATTATTACAGACAATGGACGTGTTCGTATTTCCCTCTTTATATGAGGGACTTCCGGTTACTATGATTGAAGAGCAGGCGGCAGGAGTGCCTGCGGTTATTTCGGATCGGGTGTCGGAAGAATGTATTATTACAAAAGGTCTGGTGAAAGTGGAAGGGCTGGAAGAAACTCCAGAACAATGGGCAGACGAAATCTTAAAACAGGCAAAGATTAGCAAGCGTGACAGAAGTGAAGAAATCAAAAAAGCGAAATATGATGTAGAGACAACAGCAAAATGGTTGGAAGAATATTATCTTAAGAAGGCAGAGGTGAACTGATATGGCATTATTAACAGTATTCACACCTGCATACAACAGGGCAAGCACTTTACCACGTACATATCAGAGCCTTTGTGAGCAGGAATGCAAAGATTTTATATGGTTAATTATAGATGACGGATCAAGTGATAATACAAGGGAACTGGTAGAAGGCTGGAAGAATCAAGATAACGGATTTGAGATACAGTACATTTATAAAAAAAACGGAGGAATGCACACTGCTCATAATGTGGCGTATGAGAATATACATACAGAATTGAACGTGTGTATCGATTCTGATGATAGAATGGCAGAAGGAGCTGTGAAAAAAATAAAAACGGCCTGGTTGAAAGTAAGAAATAAAAATTATGCCGGTTTGATAGGACTGGATGCAGATATGAATACCGGAGGAGTCATAGGAAAAGGCTTTCCGGAGGGATTAAAAGAGACCACACTTGGAGGTTATTATGCATCTGGTGGAGAGGGAGATAAAAAATTAGTTTATCGTACAGATGTTATCAACAGTGTTCCACCGTATCCAGTGTTTGAAGGCGAAAAGTATGTTGGATTGGTGTATAAATATACGTTAATTGATCAAAAATATAAGCTTTTTGTGCTGAATGATGTATTATGTGATGTTGAGTATCAAATGGATGGATCGAGCAATACGATGTTCCGGCAATATTTGAAAAACCCTAAAGGATTTGCTTTTTTGAGAAAAGTGGCAATGACTTATCCGACCAGTAGAAAACGATTGATAAGAGACTGTATACATTATTGTTCAAGTAGCTTTATTGCAAAAAACAAGAAATATATAAAGGAATCTCCGAGAAAACTATTGACGATTATATGTACACCGATAGGTGCTTTTTTAACAATATATATTAGACGGAAAACGAGGACAAAGGGAGGAAAGGTAAGTGGATAAAACAAGATATCCGTTACTGTTAACCGGTACAATAGATCCGGGGAATGTCAAAAAAATTCGAGTAGAACAAAGACTTGGCGAATATGAACATGCAATTGAAAGATACATTAATATGACACCATTTAATCCTATTGTATTTGCTGAAAATTCCGGATATCCATTTAATGCCAAAAAATATGAAAAAATGGCAGAAAAGCAAGGGAAAATATTTGAGTATGTCCAAGGGTCGTTCTGTGCTGAAGAAGTGAAGAATCGTGGAAAGGGATATGGAGAAGGACTGCTTATTTATGAAGGATTGAAAAAAAGCATTTTAAATAAAGAGGAACTTTTTTATAAAATGACCGGAAGAATTTTCTTGAAAAATTCTGAAGCAATAATTCGTACCAGAAACAGGCATAAAAATGAATTTATTATTTATGATGGAATGGGTTGGTGTATGACGTGGTGTTTTAAAGCAAACGTTGAAGATTATATGAAAGTTCTGGGTGATATATATAAAGAATGTGATGATAAAAAATTAAGAGATATTGAAATATGTATGTGGCTTAGATTGCAAAAAGCGGATTTAGATGTTGGTTCATTTTCGGAATATCCAAATATTGATGGCAAAATGGGAGATACACAAATTGCGTATACGAAAAGTTGGTTGGATTGGGCGATTAGAAATGCGATGATTAAGTTAGGAATATTTACGATGAATTCTAAAATGAGTAGTATATTTTGGAAAATTTATCAGATTGTAACAGGGCGTAAACCATATGTTATAAATAATATTTAACAACATAATGAGTAGAGGATAATATGAAAAAAATACTATTTTTAATTCATGATCTAGGACAAGGTGGGGCAGAAAAAGTATTAGTAAATCTTGTTAATAATATGGATCATACAAAATTCGATATAACCGTAATGACTTTATTTGATCATGGTGAGAATCGACAATTTTTAGGAGATAAAATACATTACAAAACATGGTGTAAGAAAATGATACCTGGAAATTCTCACATTATGAAATTACTGTCTCCGCAACAATTACACAAGCTAATTATTAAGGATCATTATGATATAGAAGTTTCATATCTTGAAGGACCATGTGCAAGAATTATCAGTGGATGTACGGATGAGTCAGTAAAGTTGGTTTCGTGGATTCACATTGAACAGCATACAACGAAACGGGCAATAGCATCATTTAGAAATCAGAAGGAAGCAGTGAAATGTTATAAGCGTTTTCACAAAATTGTTAGCGTTTCAAAAACAGTGGAAATGGATTTTCGAAAAATATTGAATATAGATGCGTCATATCAAGTCTTGTATAATACAAATGAAAGTAAAAAAATACGTGGGCTTTCAGAAGAGAGTATTACTATTGATATAGATCAAGAAAATACTGTGAATATTGTAGGCGTTGGAAAGTTATTAAAAAGTAAAGGCTTTGATAGAATCCTTCGTATAACAAAGCAACTGATAGCAGAAAACTATTCGGTACATACATATATACTCGGAGAAGGTCCTGAAAAAGAAACCCTACAAAATTATATAAAAGCTAATGGGTTGGGAAAAAATGTTACATTCCTTGGATATCAAATAAATCCATATAAATATATTAGTAGATGCGATCTTTTTGTATGTGCCAGTTATGCAGAAGGATTTTCTACAGCAACGACAGAAGCGTTAATATTGGGAGTACCAGTATGCACTGTTGAAGTTTCTGGAATGAAAGAAATGCTGGGAGAAAATAATGAATATGGAATTGTTACAGAAAATAATGATGAAGCATTATATGAAGGAATAAGATGTTTGGTAAAGTCGCCGGAATTGTTGAGACATTACAAAAAACAGGCGCAAAAAAGAGGAGACATGTTTAGTACGGAGAAAACAGTAGCAGAAGTTGAGAATATGTTATTGACGTTATAGGAAATGTAATAATATGAATGAAAAGATTTCAATAATAATACCAGTTTATAATTTGGAAAAGTACATAAAAAGAACTGCTGAAAGTGTGTTAAAGCAAACATATACCAATATAGAGGTAATAATAGTTGATGATGGATCAAGTGATGAAAGCTGGAAGATAATTCAAAAAATTGCAGATAAGGACAATAGAGTAATTCCAATACATCAAGAAAATGGTGGTGTTACAAGTGCCCGATTAAAAGGGGTTAGGCGTTCTACGGGAGAATGGATAGGGTTTGTAGATGGCGATGATGAAATAGAATCAGATATGTACGAAATCCTGTTAAATAATGCAAAGAGATATAATGCGGATATATCACACTGCGGATATCAAATGATTTTTGAAGATGGAAGAGTGAATTATTTTCATAACACAGGCTGTCTTGTACAACAAGACAGGACAACAGGTCTAAAAGATCTGTTGGACGGTTCGCTTGTCGAACCGGGCCTGTGTAACAAGCTCTTTCATAAAAACTTGTTCCACAGCTTGTTACATTCGACGGTAATGAATGAAGATATTAAAATCAATGAAGATTTATTAATGAACTATCTTTTGTTTTTAAATGCAAAAGTATCAATATTTGAAGATAGATGCTTGTATCATTATATTGTAAGAAGCACATCGGCATCTAGAGAAAAGTTAAATGAACATAGGATTTTTGATCCGATTAGAGTAAAGAAAATTATTTTAACACTAGCAAAAGAAGAAATGTTTTTACCGACACAAAAAGCCTATATTAGAACATGTATTAATGTATATAACAGTATTGTTTTAGAAAAGAAAAATAAATATAAATCAGAAAAAAATGAAATAAGAAAATTAATCTGTGAAAAAAAGGAATGGTTTTACCTGTTAAGTAGGAAACAACAATTATTAGCACATTTAATATGTGAGGTACCAATAATGTATCCAATCTTATATAGGATATATGCAAAAATTTTGTTGAAAAATAAATATGTTTAAGAAAAGTATAGCATGTATACAAGCAGTGAAAATCATGATTGTGAAGTGTTAATAAGAATAACGGTTCGATTGCCAGGAGGTCTAGAAGATATAATGCTAGGATTATTGGCAAAAATGAAGATGTATATCGAGATGCGGCTAGAAAAGCTGGACAAGTGTTAAAATCAGAGAAAATTAAATGTGGAACAATAATATATTCGAGGATTTGATTAAAAGAAGAATACTGTGAAAACTCAGAATTGGTTTGCACTATTAAAATAAAGGCAAGAAAGTTGCTTAGGTAATCTCTGAGAGAAAGTTCGAAAAACATTCGTTAGATTAAAGGAAGTCAAACAGAATGAATACAATGATTAGTATAATTATACCGGTATATAAAGTTGAAAAATATTTGGATAAATGCATAAAAAGTATAGTTTCACAAACATATTCTAATTTAGAAATTATACTAGTAGATGATGGCTCACCAGATAAAAGTGGGCTTATTTGTGATAAGTGGGCAACATTAGATTCTAGGATAAGGGTAGTTCATCAAAAAAATGCGGGTGCTGGAGCAGCAAGAAATGTAGCGCTTAAACTGGCACAGGGGGAGTTCATTTCATTTGTAGATAGTGACGATTACTTGTCGGTAAATATGTTTAAAAATTTACTAAGCTATTTTGAAGAAGACATAGATATTGTGGAGTGTGAATTTATTTCTGTTGAAGAAGATGATGTATTATTTATAGACGAAAAGAGTGTACAGGCTAGAGTTTTTTCTTCAGAAGAAGCAATGAGAGAACATATTGCTGATCATTATTTTCGTCAGCTTATTTGGAATAAATTATACCGTCGAAGTTGTATCAAAAATGTGTATTTTCCAGAAGGAAAAAAGATTGATGATGAATTTTGGATGTATAAGGTAATAGGAAGAGCAAAACAATTAGTTCATTGTAATGAAAAATTATATGCATATAGACAACAGGACAACTCTGTAATGCACATGCTAAAACCAGAGAATAGGATTCAAGCGATAGAAGCCAAAGGATACCGTCATCAATACATTAAAGAAAAATTTCCAAGACTCACTTTAATGAGTTATGATTGTTTGGTGATGTCGTGTATTTACCAGATTCAGAGAGTTTATAGGACAGGAACTAAGGATGATGTGCAAAAAGTACTTGAATATAGTAAAAAAGTATTAAGAGAAAATGAGTTTAAAAAGAGAAAATTTAGAGGAATTCATGAAAAACAAGAAATATGGGTATTTATGGCGGAGATATCTTTAGCATTTACGTGTAGAATAAGAAACCTCTTAAAAATAGGCCTATAGCTCTTAGCTAAAGTATGAGAGGATTAGTATATGAAAGCAAATAAAATTTCAGTAATTGTACCAGTGTTCAATGTTGAAAATTATTTAGAAAAATGTGTAAAAAGCATTATAGAGCAAACGTACAAAAATTTGGAAGTTATACTAGTGGACGATGGATCGACAGATAAATCAGGATTTCTTTGCGATGAATTGAAGAAACAAGATTATCGAATAAAAGTTATACATAAGACAAATGGAGGGTTGTCAGATGCTCGTAATGCAGGAATTCAGGTTTCAACTGGCAAATATCTTTCATTTATAGATAGTGATGATTACCTTGAGAGAACAGCATTAGAACAAATGATGCAAGCGATACTTATTTCTCATAGTGAAATAGCGATATGTAATATTATGCGTTTTTATGATGATGGGTGTACAGAAGAATTTTATAATCCAACAGATAATCAAGAAGTGTTGGAAGGGATAAGAAGGTTTGATACATTAAATCAGCCATCGGTATGTAATAAATTATTTGATGCAAAGTTGTTTGCAAATATCTCATTTCCATATGGAAAATTTTATGAAGACACGTATGTGTATCATGAATTATTGTATAAAGCTGATAAAGTAGTATTGACAGGAAAAACAGGATATTGGTATCTATCCAGAAAAGGGAGTATTTTAGGACGTTCGCAGTTTTCAAATAGATATTTTGATTTTATTGAGGCTGTTTATATGAGAGCGGATTTCTTAATCAAAAGAGATATACAGCCATATGGGGATGAAGCATTCTTAAGCTTATATGCAGCGTTAGCAAATGCTGAAAAAAATATAGATCATAAATTAAATAAAGATGATTTTCATAAGGTAAGAGAATACTATAGGCAGGTGTATAATCAAATTGATTATAAAAAAGCAAGATTTAACATAAAACAAATTGTTAGGATAGTATTATTGAGATATTTCCCTGGAATACACTCAAAATTATACTAGAAGGTAGTAAAAATGAATTTATTACAAAGAATTGAATGGAGAATATACAAAGAATTAAAAAAAAGAAGATTGAAAAATAAAATGCCGACAATTATTGCTTCAAATTGCAATGGAGAGTTTATATATTATGATATGGGGCTTCAATTTAGAACGCCGACAATTAATTTGAGCTTCGAAATGAATGATTATGTGAAAATGTTAGAAAATCTAAAATGGTATATGGAACAACCAATCTTACCGTATAATGATGAGAAATTTGATTTCCCAACAGGAAAGCTAGGGGATATTGAAATCCGATTTAATCATTATAAAACTTTTGACGAGGCGGTAGCTAAGTGGGATGAGCGCAAAAAAAGAATCAATTGGGATAATTTGTTTATATTGGGCATAGATGGTGATAATTGTACCTATGAAAGTATGCAGCAATTTGATAAATTGCCATATAAGAATAAAGTGATTTTTACACATAAGCAGTATCCAGAAATAAAATCTGCTTATTATATTCCTGGATTTGAGAACAAAGATGGTGTTGGTGTGCTTTTATATTTCAAAAAACAATTCCTAGTGAGAAGATATTTAGATGAGTTTGACTATATAGCCTTTTTAAACGGTGAAGGTATTAAAAGAAAGGGGAAGTTATGATTCCTAAGATTATTCATTACTGTTGGGTTGGAAACGCTCCTAAACCTAAGTCTGTATTATATTGTATAGAAAGCTGGAAAAAATTTTGCCCAGATTATGAAATTCGAGAGTGGAATGAATCGAATTATGATTTTACAAAAAATAAATATATGAAGCAAGCGTATGAAGCAAAAAAATGGGGATTTGTTCCGGATTATGCAAGGCTAGATATTATATATGAGTATGGAGGAATATACCTAGATACGGATGTAGAGATAATTCGTAGTTTTGATGAATTATTAGATCAAGAAGCATTTATGGGATTTGAAGAAACAGGAGAAAAAACATATTATGTAAATTGCGGACAAGGGTTTGGCGCTGTTCCTCATCATGAGATCATAAAAAAAGCGAGAGATCTGTATGAGCATGTTTCTTTTTATAAAGAAGATGGAACTTTAAATATGTTGGCATCGCCACACTATACGACTCAAACATTGCGACAATTTGGATTGGTTCAAAAAAATTATCAACAAGATTTGAAAAAAATAAAAATATATCCAACAGATTTTTTTTGCCCTAAAAATTTTAGAACTGGTAAATTGATTATTACACAAAATACATTTTCAATTCATCATTTTACAGCATCTTGGTTGGAAGATAAAATTAAAAAGGAGTTAGAATATCAACAAAAATTGGAAACAAAGTATGGGGAATCGTCAGCTAGGAAAATAATGTATTTACAAAGTGTTTTGAGAAAATATAGTTCTTTAAGAATGATAATAAAAATCCCTAGAGCTGTATTTCGTAAATTAAAAATACAAATTGTACGAAGAATTGAAGATTATCCTTATAATAAAGGACTTAAAATAGCGCGAAAAAGTGTTTCTGGGAATAAAACATGTGTAATTTTGGATACTTCTATAGATAGTGATAATTTAGGTGATCAAATAATAATGGAAAACTGCGAAAAACAATTGCGAGAACTCGTGAATATAGATGATATGATACGTGTTCCGACGCATCGTTTCTTGAAAGAACAGGAAAAAAGAGAGTTGAAGCAGGCCGCATATAAAGTGTTATGTGGTACAAATTTATTGTCTGGAAATATGCGTTCATATGGTTTATGGAAGTTAAGTGCAGACGTCGCACCATATATTAATACTGTTTTAATGGGGGTAGGCATGGCATCTGGATATGAGAAAATTGATAGATATACTAAGAAATTATTTCAAACTATTTTCTCGGAAAAATATATACATTCAGTTCGTGATAGCTATACAGAGAATATATTAACACAGGTGGGAATTAAAAATGTAATAAATACAGGGTGTCCGACAATGTGGGAGTTGACTCCGGAACATTGTGCAATGATTCCGCAAACAAAATCTAAAAATGTTGTTTGTACTCTAACTGACTACTGTAGAGATGAAAAAATGGATCAGAAGATGGTAAAAATATTATGTGATAATTACGAAAAAGTCTATATTTGGGTTCAAGGGACTCAGGATATGGAATATATAAATAGTCTACAAATAGAGCAAGATGTAATAGTTATTCCAAGAGAATTGGTAAAATATGATGAAGTTTTGAGGCAAAAAGACTTAGATTATGTTGGCACTAGATTACATGCAGGAATACGTGCACTTGCATTTGGACATAGAGGAATAATAATTTCCATAGATAATCGTGCAGAAAGTATATCGTTAGATACAAATCTTCCTATATTAAAACGTGAGGATATAGATATTTATTTGGAGGAATTTATAAATAGTTCATTTGAAACAGACATTCACCTTCCAATAGATAATATTCGAAAATGGAAAGCACAATTTCGATGTTAAAGGATAGAAGTAATATATGGATGAAAGAGGTTTTTAATGAAAAAGAGAAGCAGGACAGAATATTCATTATTAAATGTAATTACAGGTGTAAGTGGATATTTTTTTAACACGTTGTTGGGATTTATATGTAGAATAGTGTTTGTTAAATATTTGTCTGCTGAATATTTGGGCGTAAATGGTTTGTTTACAGATATTTTGTTAATGTTGTCATTAGCAGAATTAGGTGTAGGAAATGCTATTGTTTATGCGTTATATAAACCGTTGGCAGATGAAGACGAAGAAAAAATTGCTTCGTTGATGAGCGTGTATGCGAAAGCATATAGAGCAATCGGAATTATAATAGGTATTATCGGAGTAGCCTTAATTCCTTTTATAAAAATTATCATTCATGAACAACCACAAATTTCTGAGAGTATATACCTATTATATTGTATTAATTTGTTTAATACGGCAAGTACCTATTTTTTTAGTTACAGAAGTTCTCTTTTGATTGCATCACAACGTAATTATTTGGTCAGCGGAATTAATTATGTAATAACAGTAGTACAAAGTATTGTTCAAATAATTACATTGATGTTATTTCAAAAATATCTTGTATATTTACTTATTCAATCGATTGGAATTTTTGCTTATAATGTTATTGTATCGAGAGTTGCATTAAGATATTTCCCGTTTTTAAAACGAAAGAAAGTAAAGGAGCTTCCGGGCAAAGAAAAGAAAAGATTATTTTCAAATGTTCGCGATTTAATGATTTACAAAGTATCAGGATTATTAGTTAATAGCACAGATAATATTCTTATTACTTTTTTTGGTGGATTAGCAACTACAGGAATTACATCTAACTATACTCTATTAATTAATACAATAAATTCATTATTAAACCAGGTGTTTAATGGATTAACTGCAAGTATTGGTAATCATAATGCATCCAAAAATAATGAAGAAAGATATAAAATGTTTAAATTCCTAAATTTCATGAATTTTTGGATTTATGGATGGGTTGCAGTAGGTGTTTTGTTCTGTTCTTCGAATGTTGTTCAAATTTGTTTTGGAAAAGAGTATGTGTTACACCGTTCAATTCCGATAATATTGGCAATTAATTTTTATACATCTGGTGTAACAAATATTATTGGTACATATAAGCATACATTAGGGTTATTTAGACAAGGCAGATTTATTCAAGTATTCACTGGGATATTAAATATTATTTTATCTATTGTTCTTGGCAATGTTTATGGCCTATTTGGAATTTTGCTTGCAACAGGAATTTCTAGGGCATGTACACATTTGTGGTATACACCATATGTTGTATTCAAATATGGATTTAAAATTCGTATTTGTGAATATTGGAAATGTTATTTGAAATATTTTTTAATTACTGTGATGGCGGGGGTATTGTGTGAAATATCATTTCAAATTATTAGTGGCTCATTACTGGTTAGAACTATCCTGAAAATATTGATTTGTAGTATTATTTTTAACGTGGTCTTTGTGACAGCACAATGGAGAACAGCAGAATTAAAAAAAATGTTGTATTATGTTAGAACAATTTTTAAAATTTGATTGGAATTTCGGCGATAGATTGAAAGGAAAGGATTATGAAGTTAACAATATTTACGCCAACATTTAATAGAGCATCAACATTAAAGCGATTATTTGAATCATTATGTAAACAGACAGATAGAAGGTTTGAATGGTTAATTGTAGATGATGGATCTACAGATAATACAAAAAAATGTATTGAATCTTTTGTAGAACAAAATGTAGATTTTAACATTAGGTATTATTATCAGAAGCATGGTGGTAAACCACGAGCACAAAATAAAGCTATTGATTTAGCAGATGGTGATTTGTTCATTACATGCGATAGTAATAAATTTCTGGCGAATAATGCTGTTGAAATAATAATGCGAGTGGCTGAAACAATAGTTGATAAGCCATTAATGTGTGGTGTGGGAGGATATAGAGCAGATTTACAGGGAAATATTTGGGGCGGGGAAATGCTAATAGGCGAAAAAGGATATTTGGATTGTACTCGTTTAGAAGATGAGAAATATCATATAAGGGGTGATAAATCTACAGCATTTTTTACCAGTGTTTTAAAACAATATAAATCGCCAGAATATCCAAATGAGGATTTTATAAGTGAGGCTGTTTGGTTAATACCAATGGCCATGAAGGGATATAAGACAAGATGGGTTTCGGAAATTTTTATTTTTGGCGAATATGCAAAAGATGGATTAACTAGGATGGGAGCAAATTCACAACAAGGACACTATAAAAATTTTATGGGTTTTTGTCAGTTGGTTAAGGTGGAAAAGGAAGCAAAGGGATTAAAAGAAACATCCTATTTGATATATGAAGTCTTAGAAATTGCAAAAAATAAAGGCATTTCAGATAAAATTATATCTTGTAAGATTGGATGTTCAATTTATGAATTGCTTTATTTGCGAAGTTTAAAATTATTTCATACACTATATGGATTAATTTCAAAGTTTGTAAAAAAGGTAATTGGAGAAAGAAGCACTAGGATAATAAAGGAATTGCTTGGAAGATAAAAAGTTTAATATTATTTTGATGAATTTCTCAAGCTACTTGAAGAATTTGAGACCGTGAAGAAAATGTTTATTTCATACAACAGTAAAAATGCAAAATATATGAAAGCATTTGTAGGACGGCTTGAAACATTAGGATTGTAGGAAAATCAAATAACTTGTACTTCCGTTTCGCAAGTAAACTCACATAAGAGGTTCCCGCATTACCGGACAGGAATATTTACCAGAACCATGAACAGGAATATCACCTGATTTCAGGAAGTCTTCCAGCTATTTTACTAATGTGCGGTAGCTGATGCCAAGATTTCCTCTTATGTTGAAAATGAGAGACATATATTTCTAAAGTTTAATTATTGACACATATATTGATAGTGCGTTGGTGAATATACTACGGAGGTAAAAGGATGTCAGTATTTGTAGAAGAAATTGAGAGTGAAAAAGATCCTTATATGAATAAAGATGATAAAAAGAAATATTGGCCATTAATAGATGTTGCTAAATTAGTATGCGCACTATTGGTTGTATTAATTCATTGTGTGGAAGTGAAACAGGGCCACCCCGTTGCGACTTTTATTGTACAGTGCTTTGCGGGTCAAGCAGTGCCTTTTTTTCTGATTGTATCAGGGTTTTTTTGTGCAAGAAAAATAATGCATAATAACATGGTAAAAATAATTAAAATAAGTATACGAAATTGGTTAATACTTTATTTAGCCTGGTCTGTTTTATGGCTACCATATTACATCTGTTTTTATCGCAAACAGTATCCTGGTTCAACAATGTTATATCAAGTGATTATGATAATAAGGAGATATATTTTCGCAGGTCAAGGAGTGTACTGGTATTTGCTTGTTTTGTTTGAGTCTGTTATTATAGTTGCTTTTTTTGTAAAGCATAATATGGACAAGGCTTTATATATTATTAGTATATGTGGAGTGGCAATAGGAATATTATATGATGCAAACGTAAATGTTTTGTGGATGAGGGTGATTCATAGAGTTATTTATTTTATTTTTAGTTGGAGTAACAATCTATTTATGAAAGGAATTCCTTACGTGACAATTGGATACCTTTTTTATAAAAATAAGGAAAAGTATTCATTAAAGAAAATAGACAAAATAATAATTGGTTATGCTGTGTCAAGTATAGCAATGATTATCATATATGTATTAGGAAAAAAAGAATGGCTTTGTGTATATCCACTACAAGCAGTTTTTTTGTTTATGGGAACAATATCAATTGGAAATGATTCTAGTTTTAATGAGTCAATAACCCGGATTTGTAGAAATCTTAGTTCATCTATTTATTATTTACATACAATATTTATTTATGGAGTTATTGATGTTATCTGTGGAACTGATTCAATGATTTTATTAAAATTCGGAATTGCGGTAATACTTAGCATTATAGTATATGTTATATTTGAAATAACAGGGAATAAAACTTTAAAATGGCTGATCGGAGTAAAATAAAAACAAGAAATTATTTAGGAAGTAAGGGACAGAATCGATACATGCATAACATAAGCGCAGGCAAAATGGCATACGCCATTTCCCTGCGCTTTTATTATCCTTATAGCCGAATAATCAAAATACTATCTGTTCTTACGTCTCTTACTAATAATAGTATAAATGCATCCTGCAGCGATCATAAGTGAAAGAACCAGTGAAATTGTATAAAGAATCATGTGATTGTTATCACCGGTTTTTACCTTGCCGTTTGTAGACTTCTTATTTGCATGATTAGCATTAGTAGTCTTTGGAGATGCTGTAGTAGTTGCTCCGTTCTGACCATTGGATGTGTTGTTACCTGTAGAACCAGAGGTTGTACCATTGTTAGTTCCGGAAGAATCTGTTGTTCCAGGTGTGCTCGGTTTGTCAGTATCCGGCTTGTCAGTACCTGGTTTATCCGTATCCGGCTTGTCAGTACCTGGTTTATCAGTACCTGGCTTATCAGTACCTGGTTTATCCGTACCTGGTTTATCCGGTGTCGGATTTTCTGATCCGTCGGTTACTCTCCAGAGCTGTGTTCCCCAGAACGGGTTAGCCATACCGAGGAAGAGTCCGTTGTCTGTCGGAATAAATGCACGTCCGCCGTGGTTATAGATATCGCCGAAACCATTGCGGGTGAGTGTTGTAAAGTTTACTCCGTCGGAAGAGATCAGTACGTCGCATCCTTTTTCCTGTGTGTGGATGATGTTGCTGCATCCAAGGTAATATACGAAATGATGGAATGCAGTGTTGAAGACGTTGTTCTCAATCTTCTGTGCAAGATCCGGGTTCAGGCGGTTAAGGATTGGTTTTACATATTTGTTGTAATTATTTACCATATCCAGATATACATCGACGATGTCAGAAGGTTTAGTTCTCTGTGTGTAAGCAGCTGTCTGAGAGTCGTCAGAAGAAAGTGTCTCGATTTCATCCAGCTGATCTAACATCTGGTCGATGGCATCTACTTCTGTGTCTGTAAGTTCTGCATTTGTGTTGTCTGTTACAACTGCTTCCTGGTCTTTTGCGGCTTCTGTAGCTGCCTGATCAGCAGTATTATCAGCGTCTGTATTCTCCTGAATATTTTCCTGAGTATCTTCTGCGGTATCTTCTGTGGCGGCCTCTTCTGTTGTACCTTCTTCTGCGGTCAGTGCTGCGCCGGAAGGAGTTTTCTTAAGGCTCTGAAGAAGTTCTTTGACATAAGTCATCTTTTGTGCGAATTCTTCAGGTGTCATTTCCAGAAGGCTTCCGTCGGTCAGCTGCGTGAATCCGGATGCGAGTGTTGCGATATCAAATGTTCCGATCACGAGCTTTCCGTGGTATTCAGAGAATCTCCACAGATACTGTGTGGAAGCTGCTCCGAATCCGTCGTCGTTGATGAGTTCGATATTTTCATTCTTGTCCATGCGGTTCAGGCATGCTGGGTTCTTCAGATCTTCATAGAGAGACTGGAAATTACCGGCATTACCGATTTCGGCGAGGTCAAGCATCGGGTCGTTATAGCCGCCGATGTAGAGATGGTCGCCATATGCGAACAGGTTACCTGCGCAGGATTCTTTCTTTCCAAGACCGAATTCATATTTGGCACCTTTGGATGTGTCTCCGATGATCGGTGTCCAGTTCCAGGTCCCGTCTTCTTTCGGATTACCGCGGTATACGGCGAATCCCTGTTTGTGATTGACGCCTGTTGTGGCATCTGTCTTGCCTGTTACCATGGATACGTACAGAGATCCGTTGAATGGAACAAGATCCCATAATCCGCCGCCGTTAATACTGTCGCGGATCCAGCAGGCCGGAAGATTGTCGAAGGTCTCCTGGTTGGCGATAACGGACCAGCTGTCTACGTCTTCTGGATCTGTAGTGGAAAGAAGACGTACACCCTGCATACGTGGGTTATCGTCTTTGTAACGCACGTCTTTTTTGGCCATTGCTTTGATTGCATTCTGGTATGCCTGTGGAAGCTGTGAACCGGATGCGAACATGTTGTCAGGATCTGCACCGTCGGTAGCCAGAGATACGAGAAGCTTGCCGTCCATAACGGTGAGTCCGCGGATCCCGTTGGCGAATCCGGAGTTCTCTGCAGTCTTCTGCATAACAACTTTTGTTTCATTTGTCTCAGGATCGATCTGAAGCAGACGGGATGTCGGGAAGCCGGCGCAGGCAAAATATAATTTGCCATTGTATTCTACGGCCATTCGGTATCCGTTCCAGTTGACGAATGAGGAGCTCTCTTTTTCGACGTAGACAACTTCTGTCTCATAGGTGTATTTGTTCACACGCATGATACAAGGAGTTCCGTTGGTAGATGTTGCTCCGTCAGGAAAATTACCGTTGTACACAACATTCAGAATATTGGTTGCTACGGTACCGGCTTTCTGTGCCGGATTTTCATCCCCGCGGTTCTGGAACAATTTGGTCAGATTGTTCTTGAGATTGCGGTAGTAAATACCTGAGATTGGATTCCAGCAGGTGCCAAGGTAGATATAATTTCCATGTTCTACGCAGGACCATACATAGCTTTGGTTACGGTTGCTCTCTTCTCCCATAGCATCGAATGACAGGATACCGTCAGTCTCACCGGCTCCTCTTTCCGGATGAGAAACTTTCTCGATGCTGTAACCTTCGGATGAGAGTGGGGCAGCGCTTACATTTACTCCTGTTGCAACACAGGACACAGAAAGAACTGCTGTCAGTACGAGTTGGAAAAATCTCTTTTTCATAATTTTCCTCCATTATTAAATTGTTAGTTTCATAGATGATTGTATTATAGGCGAATCCCTGTTGTAAATCGTTTTTTTGCGTATTTTACAGCTAAAAATAAAAAAAATGTAGAAATTTGAAAAAAATTAAATTTTTTTGAAAAAAACGCGACAGGTTTTTAAAAGTTATGTGTATTAATATATAGAGGGAGACAAAAAGAAGAATTTATATAGATTGGAGCAATCGAAAAAGACTATGTCGAGATTGCATGTGAACTGTGGTTACAGCCCCGCACCCCATCATTTACATACGCAGGAAATACTCAAAGAAATGAAAAAATCCGATGAATATAAATAATAGAGTATTGATAAATATTGATATGTGTGCATTGATAAACGTACTGTAAATTTTTGGGAGTTGCGGGATACTGTAAATCGCCGGAGGATTTGGATATCGTCCACCGGTGTTATAATTCCGGGGCTTTATGTGTAGGGCCCCGGAATTAGCTATATATAGAGAGATTATGAAAGAGAAGATGAGATATGACGATACGGCAATTTATTAAGAAATTATTTGTAACGATTATAATGATTGGGATTGTACTGGCGGCGGTATTGAAGGTTGGTTATATATTGATCTGTAAGGTTATTGTGGTGATTATATTTGTAGTACTTGCGATTCAGTACTGGGTCGGTGAGGATATCAGGAAAGCGGAAGAAGAGAAAAGGGGAACCTGGTTATTCACGCTTGGATTTATCGGGCTGACTGTGCTGACAATGCTTGCGGCCAATATCCCGGGACAGGTGCAGCGGGATCAGTACCTGTACCTTACGAAAGAGCATACGGAACAGCTGGAGAAGGTGCTTTTAAGAGAGGCGACTGCGGATAGTGAAAGGTGCATACAGTGGTATGAAAAGCAGATGCTGGGCATCAGGAATAATAAGGCGCTTGGGAATCTGGCTATGCAGACGGAGGATGAAAGACGGTATAAGAACCGCATCGATGGAAAAGAAGTGTACCGGGATCCGGATACATGTACTCTACGTGTGAAAGAGCTTAAAGATGGCAGTACGAAAGACAGTGTACTGATCAATGGACCGGTGGGAGAGATCATAGCGATGCGGGAGCGGATTTTCTATATTGATATGGAAGATCATAATGTTCTGAAATCTGTAACCTATGACGGAAGGAAGAGAAAGACCTGGACGAAGGATCCGGTAAAGCAATTTGCCGTAATCGGTGAATATGTGATCTGCTGTACGGAGGATGAGAAGCTTATCCGTTGTGATATGTCGACGGGCAAGAGAAAGGAACTGGCGGATCATATTCAGTACTTTTTTGCCGGCGTGAAGCTGTATGCGCAGAAGGGGTCGAAGATCGTGTCGGTCAGCTATGACGGCAAAGAAATCAGGGTATTTAAGAAAGATGTGGTTATGATGGATAAGAAGGAAGACAAGATATATTATAGGAGGATGGACAGGAAGAAAGAGCAGATGTATGTGTGTGATGTGGATGGAGGGATGGAGAAGATGGTTGGAAGCGAAGCTGGGAAAGATTGAAACAAATGACAATGCTCCTGATTTTTGTCAGGAGCATTTTTATTACCTACATTCGTAAGGAGCTGCCAGTGGCAGGTCCTGTAGATATACAAAAGTATGCAAGAAAAGCTGTCACTGGCAGGTTCTATGTATAATCAACAATTATTCCACAAGCCCAATCCCAAATGTCATAGTCCCGGTATAATTTACCCCTGGTTCGAGGTTCTGTCCTTTGCTTCCGATCACCGGTTTGGCTGTATAGGTAACGGTTCCGTTGTCGGTAAAGGAAGCAAGCTCGGTTCCGGTGGCGGTATCCTGACCGGTAGTTTCGATCACATTATTTGATGGGCCGATCAGCTGGTAGCGGATGGTGTCTGTATATGACGGCTTGGATGTCTTGGCGGAGAGTACCAGCTGGTTACGGTAATAATTAGTGCCGGCGATCGTTACGGATACCTTCTTGCCATTCAGGTAAGCGACATCGGAGGCTGTGATGGTAAGAGGTGTTCCTTCATCGGTGAGTGACAGGGAAGAAGGAATCGATACGGTGTAGGTTGGATCGTTCTGTTTGGTGTATGTGAACTGGGTGGATGCCTGTGTGTTGTCCGCGGCCAGTGCCGGGAGTGTGAATACAGATGCGGATAATGTGGCGGCGATGGCCAGTGTTATGATTGATTTTTGTAATTTCATATTAGGTTACCCCCTTAAATTTACTTTTTAAGATGATGTGTCGGTTATTATATTGACCGGACAGTTGTCAGATAACATTTAACTTTGCGTTTGATATGGCTGAGTTCAGTGGTTCTTTGGAATTTACATCAAAAGTACTGATGTGGATACTTAATGTATGTTCTCCTTTGTCCAGTGTCTTATTAAGACGGATATGACTGATTGCGGATCCTGGTTTTACCATGTCGGAGGTGTAGACCGGGGAATCGTCCTGATCTACATATAGTTCGAATGTGAAGTTACAGGGATTCTTATCCGGGTTGGCCAGAGTGATCTGCTGATCGCAGGTGTCGGCGGCGAAGGTGATGTTGTCATATCCGGGGATTTTGATCTGCTGCTTGCCGGAAGTGTCGGACTTGGTATGTGGCGTCCAGGCAGATGCATTTTTATCAAAAGAGAGAGAGCCCTGTGAGTTCTCTCTCTGTATAAGCAGGTATGCCAGTAATCCGATAATGGCACTTAGTATAATGACCGTGACAAGCAATATATTTTGTCTTCGTCTGTTCATATTATTTGATGTTCTCCACTCCTATTGTGAAGTTGATCTGTCCCCACCAGTATGGCTTGCTATTGGTAGCGGTGTCTTCCAGTGGAGTTACGCGGTAGTACTTGGTTGCGTCTTCTGTGAAGGTGAGAAGTTCCTGATTAAAGTCGGTCAGTGCCGGGCCGTAGCTGGAATCAGAAAGCTTTGGTTCTACTTTATATTTCATAAAATCATAGCCGCAGTACAGGTTGTACTTGTGATCGTCATCACGGTATTTCTTAGGAAAGTTTGTTGCCCATGTGTCACGGACTTTTACAGAGACGTATTTGTTATTCTCGGCAAGGTTCTTGGTGTTCGATACTTTGACGTATACGTCGGTTCCGTCTTCCTGCATCTGCAGAGACTGTGGTACCTGTACGGAATAGGTTGGTTTCAGGGCATCTTCATAATTCAGGCTGAGACCGAAATCTGTCTTGGTATTACCTGTTGTCTTCCATAATACGGAACCGTCCTGTATGCCGGGTTTCTTCTCTGCGTGTGCGACGGTTGGTGCGATTGTTGCTGCTGCAAGAGCCAGTGCGAACATAGATGCTGCTAATTTCTTTTTCATGATTTTACCTCCTTATAGTGGCTGTTAGATTATATTTCAAGGGATTATCCCTTAAAAACGTGTAAAGTTGTCTCGACATCGGATCCGTTGTAAGGTGTCTTGCCATCTTCGGAAAATGTGTTGATCCGGATCGTGAGCGGGTAGTCACCTTCGGTAAATGGCTGGCTAAGCTTCTGGCTTAAGATTGCTTTTCCGGGTTTGACCATATCGGAAGTGTAGAGAACATCGCCTGTGTCGGAACGGATCAGCTGGAACTGAAAGAGACACTGGTTGGTATCAGGATTGGCAAGGACGATCTTGGAAGTGTCCTTTCCTTCCTGTAGCGGGACGGTGTCATAGCCGGGCATGGTGATATATCCTTCTTTGCCTTCGGTCTTAAAGCTTCCGTCCCAGTCAACGGCCTGCGAGCTGTACGAAGGATTCCCGTTCTGCTGTGTCTGATAATGCAGATACAGGAATCTTGCCGACACGCCAAGGATCAGAATGACCAGTACGGCACAGATGCCGGCGATCAGGCGCTTTCGGGTTATATGATTTTGCATGGTTGAATCGCTCCTTTTTGTTGGACTGTATGATTAATGTAACGTGGGAATATGAAATTTGTGGTGGGGATGGGATTAAATATATGTTAGATTGTGGTTAAATGGCGTTGAATATGAATAAAAGAGAATGATTTCAATATATACAAAATGTACGGATTGTGATAAAATTAAAGGCGAATAAAAAGAAATATAATGAGAAGACTATAAATAAATTGAGAAGGAGCATTTGTGATGGGATCATATGTGGTAAGGATTCTAAAATCAGAACTTTGGAATTTTAAAAATGTGAAACATGGCGTAGTCAAATATATGAATTATGGATGTGTTCAGAAATATGGGGAGATTCAGAAGAAAGATATAGTAGGAATATATGGACAAAATGGTTCCGGAAAAACTGCACTGGTGGAGTCTTTAGACATTTTAAAGCATATTTTACTTGGGACAGAGATATCCTATGATGAATATGCGGGGATTATTTCAGAAGAAAATGATACACAGTTAGCTACATTGTTTCTTCTCGAGAAAGACAATTTAAAATATAGAATAGAATATAAAGTAACGTTAAGAACAAATAAGAAAGATGAAAAGATAGATATTATTGAAGAAAGATTAAATTATTGGAATCGTGGAAGTTCCTGGAAATCAGAAAGAGATATTTATTTTAAAAATCCGTATTATGATAATGATGACATATTGGCTAATGCAGATCTATCTATTCAGTCAAAGCACATGAAGTACTTTAAAAATATTAAATTTCTTAATTCGATGTCTGTTTTAGCAGCTGTAAGTGCACAGGGGCATATATCTGTTTTGTTTAATAATAAAGCAATTGCTTCGTTGAAAGCACAGGCTACAGAGGAAAATTGGAGTGATGAAGAGCAGATCGCGCTTTATGATATTCTGAATGGATTACAGTATTTCTCGAGGGCACATTTCCATATTATTAAGGTAAGTCAGTTGGGAGATATCAACAAGAATAAACTGATCCCTTTGAATATGCACTATGAGACAGAAACTTCTGTTATTCAGGGATGTATCCCGCTTTTTATAAATGGACAGGGGGAAGTCCCGTTATCAATATATGATTTGTTCGAATCGGCAATCAAGGCTGTTAATATTGCAATCAAAGCAATCATTCCTAATTTGCAGATTGAATTAGAGAAAAAGACAGAATTAGAAAAAGAAGATGGAAAGAAATATGTTCAGGTGGATGTATATTCCAAAAGAAATGGAAAACGTTTCCTGACAAAATTCGAATCAGAGGGAATAAAGAGAATTATATCTTTGTTAAGTTATTTGGTATCGGCTTATAATCAGCCGTCGGTATGTCTGGTGGTAGATGAGCTTGATGCAGGTATATATGAATACTTATTAGGAGAGTTGTTAGGAGAACTTCAAAAAGAAATGAAAGGGCAGTTAATCTTTACATCTCATAATCTGCGGGTATTGGAAAAGTTAGATTACAAAAACATTATATGTTCCACAATTAATCCTAAGAATCGCTATATTAATTTGACAGGGGTAGGAGCAAATAATAATAATAGGGATTTTTATATTAAATCGCTTACAATTGGTGGACAAAAAGAGGAATTATATGATGACGAGGATCTGGATTCTATTGGATATGCATTCAGAAGAGCAGGAAATCCAGAGAAGAAGAATGTGAACTTGCATCTTTCAAAGGAAATCTTGGAGAAGATAAAAGAGGAAAAGGGGAATGTAAATGGCTAAACCAAAGCCGACGGTATTATTTATAGTAGAAGGTGGATCTGATGAGACAGCCTTAAAAAGAATTTTAAAAAAATTATATAAGAAAAAAGAGATAAATTTCGAAGTTACGGATGGGGATATTACCAGTGACAAATCTGTAAATGTTCAAAATGTTGAAGAGAAAATATTTAAAATAGTAAAGAAATTTATGAATGATAAAAAGCTATCGAAGAATAATATAATACAGATTGTTCAAATCTTTGATACTGACGGGGCATTTATTAAAAAAGAATTTATTGAAAAAGGAGAAAACAGCAAATTTGAATACACCCTAAATTCTATCAGGTGCAAATATCCACGGAAGGTGGAAGAAAGAAATGAGCGGAAAAGTAAGGTTATGAATTATCTTCTAAATATTCAGGATATAAAAGGAATTAGTTATGATAAATATTTTATGTCATGTAATCTGGATCATGCCCTTTATAATGAACAAAATTTATCAGAGGAATTAAAACAAGATTATGCAGATGAATTTTATAAAATATTTAAAGATGCTCCTAGAGCGTTTGTAGAATTCCTTAGAACAGAAGTTGTAAATGGTGTACCATCATCATATCCACAATCATGGAAATACATAAAAGAAGGCTTGCATTCACTGGAACGACATACGAATTTGAACATATATTTTGATAAAAATCCGATAGATACATTACTGTAAAGAATAAAATTATGATAGAAAAATAGAAATGGAGAAATAAAAACAGGAGCAACATATGCAACACACACAGCAATTATTTTTAGAGGCATTAAAAGCCGCATTAAAAAATGAACAGGTAGAATGGAATAACAAGTTGGAAGCGCAGGAATGGATGGACCTGTTCCGCATGGCGGAAGTGCACCAGATCCTTCCGATGATCTATGAGGCCGTATATCGAAGTCCTGCGGCCGGGCAGGTGGATCCGCAGATACTGGCTCCGGCAAAGGCGCAGATGGTGCGCACAGTGATCATGCAGACGCAGAAGACGGGAGAGTTTGAGCCGCTTTACAGATATCTGAGAGGGGAAGGGATCTGTCCGCTGGTGGTGAAAGGGATCGTGTGCAGGAACATTTACCCGAATCCGGATTACCGGATATCCGGAGATGAGGATCTACTGATCCGGCCGGAGGATTTTAGAAAATGCCACGATCTGTTGCGCAAATATGGAATGCAGACATCGGAGCAGGATATGGATGCGGAAGAACTGGAATCGGTTTACGAAGTACCATACGGGAAGAAGGGAAGCCTTATCTACATAGAGCTCCACAAGAGCTTATTCCCGCCGGAATCAGAGGCATACGGGGATCTGAACCGCTTTTTTGCAAATGTACATGAAGATGCGATTGATATCAGGATCGATGGAACGGATATCCGGACAATGGGATACACGGATCATCTGTTTTATCTGATCTGTCATTCGTTCAAGCATTTCCTGCACAGTGGATTCGGGATCCGGCAGGTATGCGACATCATATTATTTGCCAATGAATACGGGGATGCGATTGACTGGGAGAAGGTTCTGAGACAGTGTAGGGAGATACATGCGGATCTTTTTGCTGCGGCATTATTTGCAATCGGTGAGAAATATCTGACGTTTGATCCGGAGAAGGCGCATTATCCGAAAGTATGGAAGGGGATCTGTGTGGATGAGACGGATATGCTGATGGATCTTCTGGACAGTGGTATCTATGGAAATGCGAATATGAGCCGGAAACACAGCAGTAATATGACGCTGGATGCGGTGGCAGCAGACAAGAATGGAAAGAAAGCCGGGAATACGGTCTTAAAGTCTTTGTTCCCATCGGCAAAAAAGCTCGAGGGGCGGTATCCGTATCTTAAGAAACATCCGATTCTTCTTCCGATTGCGTGGACAGACCGTATCTTAAAATACCGTAAAGAGACAGTGGCAGGAGGGGATAACGCTGCGGCAGATTCCGTGAAGATTGGAAATCAGCGGATTGAACTTATGAAAGAGTATGGGATCATTAAAAATGACATAAAACGTTGATGACGAATTATGCATATATATGGTATAATATACAGGTTGTATGCATTTTAGAATGCAGTGATGTGAGAGAAATACAGAAAGGAAAAAAGTATGAAAAGAAAGAAAAGTACACAATTGCTGGCAGTAGCGCTGACAGCAGCAATGCTGGCGCAGCCGGTAGGTGCACAGATGGTGTTCGCGGAAGGTAATGTGGATGCAGTGCAGCAGGAGCAGGCAGTAAGCCCGGCGGCAGAGACAACGAGAGCAGTTCTTAAGAGTGGAACGGCAGTAATTCCGGCGAATGCAGACCTGAATCAGGTGAAAGAGATCCTTGGTAAGACATTGGTTGAGAATGCGGATCAGGTGAATCTGAGTAGTCTGGAGTGGGAGTATAAGTGTGAAGGTAAGAGCGGAATACTGACGAATACGGCATGGGGAAGTATTGGAGGATTTACAAGTTCCAAGAAGGGCATATTTGGAACAACAACATATACCCATCCATCTCTGGCAACAAATAAAGATGCCACATATCATGTGCGTCTGAAAGGCACAACAACGGAAGTAACTCTGACAAAGACGCAGAAATTAACTTCAGCTATATTAATAAAAGATAATACAAATGTAAACCTTGTATACAACGAGGACGGAAGCATCAATTATGACGCAGTACGTCAGAATATCTTCAATACAGTTGTAGAATCTACAACTCCGGAGCTGACGGCCAATGATGTAACGATTGAATATTATGCAACTGCAACAACAGGAGCAGCAGTAGGTTTTGGAAAAGAATGGATGCCGTTAGAAGGTGGAAAGAGTGGAACACCAATTGCCCTGACCTACCCGGCAATGGGAGATGGAACCCAGAAGATTAAGATTTCTTATGCTGGAACGGATGCATATTCCGGAGCAAGTGCAGAAGCAACGGTTAATATCGGTATCGGCAGAGAGCAGTCAGTGATCGCATTCAAAGAGAATCCGACGATCAAGCTTGTATATAACGATGATCTCACAGTAGATTATGCGGCAGCTAAAGAAGCGATCATGAATGATGTGATCGACGCTAAGAACAGCAGCCCGGAAGGATTATCACTTGATAACCTGACAATCGAGTACTATGCAACAGGAGCATTAGGAAGTCTTGTAAAAGCATGGGCACCGATCGAAGGCGGCAAGATTAACGGTCTTACTTATCCTGGAATTCCGGAAGGAACACAGAAGATCCGTGTTACATATGCGGGAGACAAAGAGAATACTGCCGTAACAGCAGAGACAGATATCAAGGTAATAGATCGTGAACAGTCAGCATTCAATCTGAATGAACCGGCAGAAGGAGCTGCTTCTTATGAAGTTCCGATGGCATTTAACGAGGATCAGACATATGATTATGATGCCACAGCCAAAGCAATCTACAATGCAGTTGTAGCATCTACAGTTCCGGAGAATCTGACAGCAGACGATGTAACAATCAGATACAACGCAGGAACAGATATGCTTAAGAACTGGCAGCCACTGAATACAACAGACTGGACAAGCACATTTACGAAATTCGGACCTGGCGAATGGACGATTCAGTTCTCTTGGGCAGGTAATAAAGAATACAAAGGTGCAACAACAGAGGTAAAGGTTAATGTAACAGACAACCGTCTTGCAAGTGCCCTTGTATGCAAAGAAGGCGTATCGTTTACTTATAACATGGATGCAGCTGTAATGAAGCAGGCAATCTTTGACAACGTGATTGACTGGGAGAACAGTACACTTCCTGCAAAAGATACATTGACTGTGGATAACTTCACGATGGAATATTATGGAAGCAATACACTTGCCGGTGATATCGATGGCGGAGTGAAACAGTGGGCACCGATCGAAGGTGGTACCGTAACATTTCTGACCTATGCACGGATGGGAGCAGGAGAGCAGAAGATCCGCATTACTTATAAAGGAAATACGCAGTATCGCCCGTCAGCACAGACAGAAAGCACAGTAACGGTTAATAAAGCTAAGGTAAAAGTAAAAGTAAAATCAACCAGCATTTATGCAGGTGCAACGCTGCCGGAAGACTTTGTAACAATGAATCCAGCAGACAAATTCGATGTATACACAGTATACGGTGGACTGACAAGCAATGCGAACCTGTCACTTTATCTGGATCTTCCGGACAAATATACGAACAGTGCGGTTCTGAAGTTGTTAGATCCGATTGTAGAGAAACTCTATGGAAAGACATTTACACAGATGATGAACGACGGAATGACAGTAGGAGAACTGAGACAACTGCTCAGTACACAGGAACTGTTAGACCTTCTTGAGAAGCTTCATATTGACACAGGTACATTTGGACAGATTCTTACAATAATCAATAAGATGCCATCCGTTGCAGATTCTGTAAGAGTATCATTCGGTACACCGAACCATGCAGGTCTCTATACAGTAACAGCAGTTACAGATAGTAAGAACTACGAGACAGGTGTAGGCATCGGAACACTTCTTGTGAAGATGCGTTCTAAGGGCGTGAAGCTTAATTGGAATGAGAGATTCGTAAACGGAAAGATTACTGCAGAAGAAGCAAAGAATTTTGATTTCAAAGCAACACTTTCAGCAGACGGAGATGTAACGATCGCACAGGATAGCGTACACTATCTGTATTCAGGATTCACAAGCAAATGGAAGATCTATTCCAGCACAACAACTCCTCCGACAGAGCCGGGAAGTTATGTGATGACGGTAGTAACACTTGGTGGAGATTATCAGGCAGCACCGATCAAACGTGGATTCAAGATTACAAAATAAATTGCAAAAGAATATTGTAAAGCGGCCCCTGGTTTTACCGGGGGCTTTTTGTATTGTAATCAAGAAACAATTAAGATATAATATATCTATGTGGTGGAAATGATACGAAAGCTAGATATTAAAATTAGATATTATATGAGATTAAGGGACGATAGAGATGAGGGTTGACAAAGAATTTGTGCTCCGGGAGATTGCCGGGGACTATATCATTATACCGACAGGAAAGACGGTGCTGGAATTTAACGGTCTGATCACGGTGAATGAAGTGGGTGTATCGATCTGGAATATGCTTCAGAAAGAAGTTACATTTGATAAACTGGTGCAAGGGATCCTGGACGAGTACGACGTAGAAGAGCAGGTCGCAAGAGAAGATATCCGGGAGTTCCTGGATAAGCTGATTGCCGGAGGAATTCTGAAAGCAGATCATGAGGACAGAGATAATGAGCAGAATGCATAATCAGTACAGGGAATTAGAGAGCAGTTATAACTACATAGATAAGACAGAATGCTTAGAGAAGGAAATCGAAAGATTTCCTTCTGTTTATATAGAGGGTGCTGCAGGTTGCGGAAAGACAACGATGATGCGGATGCTTCTTGAAAAACATCCGGAAGTGGATTATACAGTGCTCTGGATGGATGAAGATGAAAAATACGAAGAATACGAACGATATGTGGATAAGTACGTGGATAACTCAAGGTGGCTGATCTTAGAGAATGTACCGGAAGAGCTGCCGCTGCACACAGTCGGAATGATCAAAAGGAGTATCCGAAGATTAGGAGGACAAGACCGGATCATCCTGATTGGGAGGAACGAGATTCCGGATGCGCTGCTTGGCACATTCTGGAACCGTGAGATGGGATTGGTCACGCAGAACAGCATGCTGTTTGATCAGGATGAGGTCGAATGTCTGATCAAACAGTATGGAAGCCGGACATCCACGGAACAGTTATTGCGATATACCGGAGGCTGGGCCGGTATTGTAGATGTGATATTACGTCTGGAATCAAAATACGGCGCATGGAACCCGGAGAGCTGCTGGCATGAAATGAACCGCTATATAAAAGAAATAATTTTGGATACGCTGCAGCGGGAAGAAAGGGAAATCCTGCACCTTGCGCAGTACCTCCCGTGGGTAGATGAAGAGATGTGCGAAGAGATTCTCGGGACTGCGCATGCAGAAGTAATCCTCGGACGGATGCTGCGAAAAGGGTTCTTGGTGCATACAGAGGGAGAACCGGATACCAGATGGAGTGTAGCACCGATATTTTGCCATATCGAGGAGGCATCCCTTGGACGGAGCAGATGGATGAAGATCGGGAAATGGTATGAAACCCATGACCATAGAGCAGAACAGTTACAATATGACAGTCTGATGCCGGAAGTGCAGCTTAATCTGAGTTTTATGCGGCCACAGATTTTGACGGAACAGTGGGTCGAAGAACTGAAGCCGGGCGCCGGAAGGCTGTTGATCCTGCAGGAGACGAAGATCAGCTGCCTGTGTGACATACGAGATCTGTCAGGTCTGTTCGCGTGCGAAAAGCGGCGAGAAAGGCAGTTCGCACGGAGATGGAAGGAATGCCTTGATGAAGATGCATGGATATTCTACCGTCTTGCCAGGATAGAGTATTATCTGGAGACGGACCGCTTAAGTTCGGTTGCGGATGAAGATATGCAGTTACTTATAAAGGCAGAAGAACTTCCGCCCGCATTTCGCCTGAGTGCCTTATGGCTTCTGATAAGAATACAACGTTTCGCTTATGATGAAGAACGTAAGGAGCGCATTGAAAGATTAGAGACAAAGCTGATCCACACAGAAAACCACGCAAGGAGCGGATATGCAAAAGCAGTGGCAAGTCTTAACATTACCGCACACGGAAGTCAGGAGAATCTTGCAAAATGGCTCAAAAGCGCAGCTGTTCCGGCGAATGCAGAGGTCACAGAAGAGAATATTGTCCGGTTCTACTGCAGATCCAAAGGATATCTTCTGTTAAATCAGTACGAGAAGTCCAGACACCTTCTGGAAAAAATGCTTCCATATCTGAATGCACACCGGAGCTTACGAATCCACGCAGAGGTTCTGTTCGAAAAGGCGGTCGCAGAGTGGAATCTGGAGCAGCATGGGCAGGCACTCAAAAGTGTCATAGAATCCTTCCTGGTCAACGGAAAGAACCGATATGTCATGTTTTACACAGAATACGGCGTGGCCGGCCGCAAAGTGCTGGAAGCCTACATTGACTGGATGAAGTATAATTCCCCGGAAGGATGGCACCGCAAGAAGAAGTACAATTACGGAAATGTATTACACATGCCGGAGGCGGATTATCTGGAGACAATTCTCCGCAAGACCAGAAAAGAAGCCCGGCATATGCAGAAAAATGCAGAATACCAGAGAGAAGAGCGTCTCACAATGACAGAGACAGTTATCCTGCAGTATCTTGTACAGGGGCTTACCAATGCTCAGATCTGCCAGGAAATGAAATTAAAGCTTCCGACAGTAAAAGGCCACATCTATAATATTTACAAAAAAATGAATGTAAAAAACAGGGTACAGGCTGTCATGAAGTGGAAAGAAGAGACAGAATAAAACAAAAAACAGAAAAAATGACATAAAAACAATACTTTGGTATGGTGCATAAATGCATACAAGAGGTATAATAAAAAAGATTTTGAAAATATTCGGAAAATACATTACATTTCCGGACGAAAGAAGGACACAAATGAGCATTGGAAATAAAAAATCAAAGAAAATCATTACCATAATTTTTGGAATTATACTGGTATTACTGATAATCCTGCTGGTAGTTCTGACAGGACACAAAAGAAGCCTGGCAAAACAGGAAGCAGCAAAGAAGGCAGAAGCGAAAGCAGAAAAAGGCCTGGAGCTTCCGTATCAGTTCGACGACGGCAAACTGGAAATGAAATCTATATTCAGCTATGCCGGCCCGAATCCGGACAACAACGCAGAGGAAGGCGACAACATAGCAGCAATTCAGATGACAAACTGCTCAGACACCTACCTCGCATCCGCAAAGATCACAGTCACAGTCGGAGACGGAACGAAACTTACTTATCAGGTAGAAGCACTCCCGGCAGGCAAGACTGTCACAGCATTCGAGGTTCAGAACCAGGAGCTGCCGGACAAGCCGGCCGTAAAGAAAATCGACGCAAAGACACAATATTCCAACGATGTATCCCTGCACGAAGATGCACTGACGATCACCGTAGAAGATACGAATATTGGTCTTACTAATATATCGCAGAAAGCCATCCAGAACATGACCGTGTTCTGTCATGACGTAATGGATGACGAATATTTCGGAGGCAAAAGCTACCGGAAGACGGTAGAATCACTGGCAGCGGGCGAAAGCACCACCGTGACGGCCGAAGAATGTTACATAGGGGAAGCAGCAGTTGCCGGCATCAGTTATTGATGGCGGCAGGTGTTACTTTATAGATACTTAAGGAAAGGAGAAGGGCATGAAGAAGAAATATGAGAAGCCGCAGGTTTATATGGAGAAGTTTGAGCTGTCTCACAATGTAGCTGTATGTGATTATAAACTCGGACATGGGGACAAAAATACCTGTAACATAACTAAGGATAATTATCCCGATGACGGTGATGATTTTACAGGTGGCTTTTTAACTAAAGAAAATTGCACTATAGTGGTTAGTACATATTGCTATACTGATGGGGGCGGAGGCCTTCCAAAGATATTTCAGTCATAATGAGTAACGACAATATTTATAATTTCTGGTTTTCAGAGATGAAAATTTCACTAAAGACAAAATGGCTGGTTTACATAACAGATAATTTTACTCCTTTTTACATACAAGAAGATGCGCAGAAGGAGCAATGTCTGTTTGAATGTGTGGTATGTGATGAACTGGAAAATATACAGGGAACAAAGGTATATAGTGGTCTGGAATACGATGTGATCAGAAGAAGAGATAACCAGTATATACGTTTGTTTAAGGATCACAAAGAAGGTGATCGGGTATATGCAGTTTTACAGTCGATGCCGGAAAGTGGGAAGGCTGTTATTTCCGTTTTAAAAGGAAATGAGTATCATTTCGATGATACGAATAATAGCTTTTTTCATACAGGATGGGAACAGTTCCTTATACAAAGAAATCGCTTGATTTTACATGCTTCATTACTAAATACTCAATTCGGAGGATTGGTTTTTTCAGGACCATCGGGAATTGGAAAATCAACGCAGGCCGAACTTTGGAAAGAATATGAAGAGGCAGAACAGATTAATGGCGACCGCCCGATTTTGTACAAGAAAGAAAATGTATGGATGGGATACGGTTCTCCATATGCAGGCTCATCAAAGTGCTATGTGAATAAAGGTGTCCCAGTCAGGGCAATTATGCTATTGGCACAGGGAGAAGACTGTAGGATAATGCCGTTACGAAAATCAGAAGCTTTTCGGGAAATATTCAGAAATTGTACAGTGTATAGCTGGGATCGGGAATTCGTAGAACGAGTAATCACACTTGTGACAGAATTGGTATCGGATATTCCGATATACCGTCTGATTTGTACTCCAGATCAAAGGGCAGTAGAGGCAGTAAAAGAATTATTAAAGAAGGAATCAGAGTTATGAGTTTTCCAGAACAGGCAGTTATAGCGAGGCTGACAGACAGACTGTATCAGAAAGCAGGAGACAGAAAAATACCATTGAGTGGAACTTTTGAACTTTCGCCGGTGTGTAATTTTGCATGTAAGATGTGTTATGTCAGAAAAACAATCCAGGAAGTGAAAGAGCATCCTCGGAAGATGATGTCACTGGAACAATGGATTGAATTGGCAGAACAGGCAAGAAAAGAAGGTATGCTTTATCTATTACTGACAGGTGGCGAACCGCTTTTATGGCCGGATTTCTGGAAGCTGTATGACAGGCTAAGTAAGATGGGGTTCCTGATAGGGATTAATACGAACGGCTCGATGATTAATGATCAGGTCATTGAAAGATGGAAAGAAAATCCACCATACCGGGTAAATATTACACTTTACGGTGCAAATGATGATACATATGAAGAACTGTGTGCAGCAAAAGGTGTATGTAGCAAAGTGAAGGACGCAATATGCAAGCTGAAAAAGGCAGGCATAAGTGTAAAGTTAAATTGTTCACTGACACCATATAATGCAAAAGATCTGGAAGAAATGGTCCGCTTTGCAAAAGAAAAAGAAGTGTTTCTTTCTGTGTCGACATATATGTATCCGCCGGTGCGCAGAGATGAGAATATGACCGGGAAGAATAATCGGTTTGAGCCGGAAGAAGCGGCCTATTATCATATGCAACGTTATAGATATCAGAAAGGTGAAGAAGCTTATCAGAAATATTTGGATAATATATTGGAAGGACTAACAGAGCCACTGGGATTAGATGAATCTTGTGTTGATCCAGTTGATGGACGAATCCGATGTAGGGCGGGATCTGCATCATTTTGGATAACGTGGGATGGATATATGACACCATGTGGAATGATGCCGGAACCTAAAGTGAGTATAACAGATAAGACATTTTTGGAAGCTTGGAAAGAAATTGTTGAAATAAGTGAAAAACTTCGAACATCCAGTATATGTGAGAAGTGTCCGGATCAGCAGATGTGTCATTCTTGTGCGGCAATGGCATATGCGGAGACTGGCAAGACTGAAGGAATTCCAACCTATCTATGCAAGATGGTGCAGGAAATGAAGAAAATCGCAAGAGATGAATTGCAGATTTGATTCAGTTAATAACTGCTAATATATTTTGAAGCAGTTTTTATAAAATTAAGAAATGAGAAAGAAAAAATTAAGGAGGATGGCTTATGAAAAGACTTAAAAAGACGCTGGCCGTTTTACTAACTCTTTGTATGATGATGAGTTGTGTCAGCGTAACGGCGTTTGCAACTGGAACAGATGCCTCTGAAAAAGATCAGACTGCAACAGAAGAGACCAATGTTTCGGAAGATGCAAATACGTCAGAAAATGCAAATACGTCAGAAAATGTAAATGCGTCAGAAGATGCAAATACTTCAGAAGATGCGAACAAAGAAGCGGTCGTTTCAAGTGATTCTGAAGAAGAAAATGACAAGGTAACGTTAGAGGATGGGTGGCTGCATCCACAAAGTTCAGGAGTTAGGACAGATGATTTCTTTAAAATCACATTTCTGGATTGTGGACGTAAGTACTTTAGTGTTGATAGCATTAAGAAAATTATCGATAATGCAAAAACAGCAGGATTTAATTATATTCAGCTTGCTGTAGGAAACGATGGATTAAGATTCCTGCTGAAAGATATGAGTTTAACAGTGAATGGAACAACTTACGATAGCAACAAGGTATCCAGTGCTATTCATGCAGGCAATGAGAACTATAAGGATTTTGATACAGATGAACTGACGCAGTCTGAGATGGATACCATTATTGCGTATGCACAGAGTAAGGGCCTGGGAGTAATCCCTTGTATCAACAGCCCGGGACATATGGATGCAATCCTTAGTGCAGCTAATTTGCTGACAAGAACAACATGTTCTTATAATGGTTCTTTAAGAACAATTGATGTAACGAATAATACAGCAGTTGCTTTTACACAAGCGTTGATTCAGAAGTATATTACTTATTTTGCAAGTAAAAGATGTCAGTATTTTAATATCGGTGCTGATGAGTATGCGAATGATAAATACACAGGCGGAAGTATGGGATTTGGTAACCTGCAGAGTACTGGTAATTATAGCTATTATGTACAGTATGTAAATCAGATGGCTGCTGCAGTAAAAAATAGCAAAATGACGCCGCTGGCATTTAACGATGGTATTTACTTTAATAATAATATATCGAGTGGAACATTTGATACCGATATTATCGTATGTTACTGGTCTAATGGATGGCCTGGTTACAATCCGATGTCTGCAACTACTCTTGCTTCCAGGGGATTCAAGTTGATTAATACTAATGGAGCTTATTATTGGGTATTAGGAAAAAAAGACACGCAATGCGATGCAACTAAAGCAAGAGAATTTGACTATAAGGGATTCCCAGGAGAAGGAGAAACTATTGATAATCCTGCAGGAGCAATGTTCTGTATCTGGTGTGATGTTCCGGAAGCAGATACAGAAGATAATGTAGTTAGTTCGACAGCGGCGACGATTGCTGCATTCGGTAAAAAATTGCCGACCGGAGGAACAACGGATCCGACAGAGCCGACAGATCCAACGAAGAGAACAATTACAGTTAGTGTAGGTGATACAGCCACAGATACAATTAAAGAAAAAGATTGTAGTGAAACATACAAAATAGAGGATCCATCAATTGTTACGGTGAAGACAAAATATGGAACGGAAGCAAAGTTAAACAAAGTCAGCCAGATTGAATCTGGTAAGCAGTATTTGATTTTTAATCAAAGATATAAAGCTCTGCTTACAGAAGATACAAGTACCTGGAATAAAAGTAATGGTTTGAAGTTAAAAGGAACTGCCTCAACTACCAGTACAAACTTGTGGACCATTGATGGCAGTGGAAGTAGCTATACAGTTAAAGGCACTTCTGGTAACTACTTGACAATTGGAAGTAATACAGCATCTACAAGTACCGGACCATCAAATATTACATTGTCATATAATAATGAAGATGGTGGTTACTGGAATATTTCACAAAACCCATACTACTTGAATAATCTGGGTGGTTCAGAGACGGCCGGAGGCTGGAAAGCTAATATTGCACCGACAGATCCTGGAAGTAAGTGGGACATTTATGAAATTGTACAATCTTCTGGTACGAAAGTAACATTTACAGGTGTTGCACCTGGAACAACGCATGTTACTATTGGTGATATTACCTATACGATCAATGTTGTAGATGAAGCACCGGCTGATTCATTAACGGCAGACAGTATAGACTTGGAATACTGGATTACAAACTCGGAAGTATATGCTACTGAAAATAAGGAAAATCAGAAGCAGACAATTAATAAATCAAAAGCAGAGAAAAAAGACGGTGTGGCAATTTCTGAGCTTGCTCCGGCAACAGCATATGCATTCTTTAATGGAACACTAGATGTTTATTACTGGCAGGCAATGCGTTTAGATGCAGATCACACGCAGACAAATGTAGAAGGTGTTGATCAGACAGCAGAAGGAACACCAATAACTCATATCCGATATAGTAAGGCTTGGCAGTATCAGACAAGCGATGGAGTATGGCATTACTTTAAATCAGATGATCAGTTGGTAGCTTATTACCTGCAGAAGACTGAAGTTACAAAAGAGATCGATACATATGTGAAAGACTGGGGATATGGAACAGATGCAACAACTCCAGATTTATCAAATCATAAGGGTCAGGTTGCATTAACGGTAGCTGTCGTATATCCGGATGGTACCGTATCACCGGTTGAAAGTGGGAAAAATGGGATGTATGCCAATTCTACAACCATTTTCAACTATTGGGATGGACGAGACATAGGTATTATCGCACCGAAGAATAACAGTGATTATGACATTTCCAAGATCACAGTTACAAATGGTAAAAGAGATAAGAATACCGATTCGAATGTATGGAAGAGTGATGATACCATTACATGGGAAAAAGCGAAAACAGATGCCGGTACAGAGTGGTATGATGAGACAACCGTATGGGATGAGACAAAAAATGCCGGTACAACTCCGTCAGTTAATGGAAAAGCCTCTAATATTACATGGAGTGCTAAAAATACTGCAAAATTGGTATTGATTTATCTTAAACCTGTAGAAAAAAGTACAAACCTGAATGTAGTATATTATGATGATGCATATAATAAAAAAATTATGCATAATCAGATCGTGATGAGCTACACCCAGGGAGAAGATGAACCAACATTTGTTGATTCGTTAAAGAATTCAGGAGAGATTACCGCAGGAAGAGATATTACTTTAGCAGATAAAGCTTATGTAACTAATAGTTCAGGCGTTAAACAGACCTTTAATAAGGATGTTACAACAATTCCAAATGTTGCTGCACAGTATAAGAGTGGTCTTTACAAATATATAAAGGCAAATGTTTCTGAAGATGGAAAGACATTAACACTTCATTATGATATTAATAAAGAAAAGTTGGCCAAATCATATGTTATTGATTATGGTTTGAAATTACAGATTCCGATAAGTGATTTGGTTGAAGCTGACAGTATACCAGGCATAAATGTTGAATTTGGAAAAATTAGTAATGGTAGTGCAGAGTATGAGAATGGAACAATTACTTATACGCCAGATAAGGTTCTTACCGGAGTAGTTACAATTCCTGTAAACATCAGTTATAGTGGAAAGAGTTATCAGACTATCAATGTAGCGGTTTACCCAGCGACAACAGTTAATTATGAAGAAGGTTTTGCTACTTATGATGGCAACTGGACAGGAGCATCCAAGGGTACAGAGACGCAGACAAAAGCAATTTTAGGTCATGATGCGAATAATTACGGCTATGATGGAGCTTATGCAAATACAGCGGCCGAATCAAATGGTACACAGGCTACAAGTAATAAAAAACTGGATAAAGCAACATTTAATTTTACAGGTACAGGAGTAGATATTCTTGCTAACACAACATCATCTAGCGGATATCTGACAATTAAAATAACAAATACAGATTCAGGTAAGACCGAAAAAATAGCTATTGTAGATACAAAGATGGCAGGAGATTTAACAGCAGGTGCAGTTAAAGGATATAGTGTGCCAGTATATTCTGACACAGATCTGGCGTATGGAAACTATACCGTTAGTATTACACACTCAATAAATGGAGCCACAGTTAATATTGATGGTTTCCGTGTATATAATAATAATACAAATAAAGACAGCAGTATCTATCAAGCTGATCATGAAGATAATCCGAACTTCCTGGAAGTAAGAGACTTACAGTTTGGAAAGATTACAGATATTAGCTCATATGGGGTAGACGGAAGAAAAGTATATGCAATCGGCGAACAGGTATATAAAGACCTTACAGCGGATACTACGAAAGTTCAGGCGGCTATTACAGTAAAAGGTCAGGTTAATCAATATAACCAGAAAGAGTTATTAGAAAAAGGACCTAAGAACGAAGTATATCTTGCAAAGGACTCTGCTATTACTATGACATTTAGCACTCAGAGGGAAGTACAGCTTGGATTAAAGGGTGTTGATGGACAGGCAACGTATACGATTAGAGACGGAAGCAATTCTACATCAGGACAAGCTTCTACATTAGACATGTTCTACACAATTAAAGAAAAAACTGACAAAGTAGCTTCGAAGACAATCACTATTACCAATACGGGTAATACTGTTCTTTCTATTACAAAACTAAAAGTATGTGATGATCCAAATGCACTTCAGACGATTTCCGCTGACAGTATGACATCAGCTTTGTATGCATGGGGCTTCACAGATCCAGTTCCAACAGCTGACGCTACCGCCAACCTCAACCTGGTAGACTACACAGGCAAGACGATCGCATCTACATCCCTTACAGCTAACGGCGAGCAGGGCACAGATGCAACATTTACAGCTGATCAGATCAAGTCAGCAGTGACATCAGCACTTCCGGAAGGATATGCAGTTGTGGATGCTTCCAAGATTGCAGACCAGACAGTGAAGTATGGTGAGAGCGCAGATGTGAATGTACAGATCGGTAAGGTTGCAACACTGAAAGTAACTTACAAGAAGTTATTCGGTAAGACAGTTGGAACTGCAACACTGACAGGTGTTCAGACTTCAGCCGGAAGCAAGTATTCATTCAGTGCTTCTGAGATTAAGAAAGCAGTTCCGAGTGGATACTGGACAATCAAGCTTTGGGGAACCAAGGTGAAATACGGAACTACAGGTACTCTGACAGTTAACGTATTTTAAAGTAAAAATAATCAAATAAAAAGGGCAGATACCATTTGCCTTTGAACAGATACCGCCATCCGGGGCAGTAATGCTATCCGGATGGCGGTATTATTATGTTACGATGCGCCTGAAGCCGCCAATGAATAAGAACATTATTCGGGTGAGCGTAGTTCAAAATAATAAAAGACTTGAAACAAGAAGATTTACATGTTAATATAACTTTACTAATGGACGTTCTGTCCATTTAGAATAATTCAACGGTCTCAAAAGACCATCACATTTATCAGAGGAAGATCCCTCAAGATTACCAGACAATTTATAAAAAAAGAAAATACGTATTTTACGGAAGAAATCTTGTAGAAAAGATATGTATCGTGTATAGTATATATAATAGATATTGCAAAATCCAGCTCAGACCTTCACGTAAAATAACGGGAAGGAGAATGGATGAAGAGAAAGAGTATCTTGTACAAAGACCTGGAAGTGTCCAGAGCGAAGGAAATCTATGATGAATCCTGCAAGAATATCCTTGCGAACAAAATCATACTGGCCTGGATAATGAAAAGCTGCGTGAAAGAATATAAAGACTGCAGTATCCGTGACATTGCAGACCACTACATAGAAGGGATACCGGAGATATCTCAAAGGGAAGTACACCGGGATGAGGCGCCAGCGTCTGATCCGGGAAAGATCAGAGGAGAGAACACCGAAGATAAGGCAGTGAATGAAGGAACCGTTCGCTACGACATCATGTTCCGGGCAATATTGCCCCAAGGCCAGGAAACCATCAAGAAGGTACAGAAGAATTAGAGATCCTGAGATTGTTGGAAGTACTGTTTTCAACAGAGCGAGAATTGAAAGAAAAAGAGAAGATATTAGAAAATGAATATGGAATAACGATGACGTATGAAGAGAAAGAAGAGGTGGAGAAGATGTGTAATTTGAGTGAATATGTGTGGGAGAAAGGGCTCACCTATGGAGAACTACAAAATCTAGTCAGAATGGTGCTCAAGAAAATGCGAAAAGACGTCTCGTATGAAATAACTGCGGAACTCTTTGAAGAACCGGTAGAAAAGATCCGAAAGATATATGAAGTAGCAGAGAAATATGCCCCGGAATATGATATAGAGTTAATCTGTCGCGAACTGGCAGCATAAAGCACTTTGGTTACACCGTAAGGGAATGTCCTTGTACCTTACCGGTGGATTTGGTATAGTATAAGGTGTTATTCTGTAAAGGAGGCTCGTGATGAAAGAGACAGGAGAATCCAGATCAACAAAGAATAAAACCGTTATATTACTTCTGATCATTCTTTTGACCCTGTTATGGTTTGTCGGAGAGATTCTGGTTTCTTACCATTGGATGAAAGTGAATCGGTATCCGGTGCAGGTACGGAATCTGCGGTATGCGGATACGGTTACAGATGCAGGATTCAAGATGGTGGTGATTTCGGATCTTCATGATCATGAATTCGGGAAAGACAATGAGAAGCTGATCCGGTGTGTAAAAGAACAGGATCCGGAGATGATCATTCTGGATGGCGATATGCTGAATGAGGATTCGAAGAGTGACGAGGTGCCGGTCAGACTGGTAAAAGGTCTGGCAGAGATTGCGCCGGTGTATTATGCGCTTGGGAATCATGAACTGGATTATATCGGCACTGCAGAAGGGAAGAAGATGCAAAAGCACCCGGAGAATTCCGAATTGGTGAAGGATCTTACAGATGCCGGCGCATGTGTGCTGGAAGAAGGTTACCGGGACGTGGAGATCGGTGGATGTAAGGTGCGCATCGGTGGGATGTATGAATATGCATTTGCTCTGGATGGAGATAACAGTGCAGAGAATCTGACAGGTGATGTACGGGATTTTCTGGAGGAGTTTCAGAATACAGACCGGTACAAGATTATGTTGTGCCACAGACCGGATAGTTTTGTATTCGGTGATGCATCCGATTACTGGAAGATCGATCTTGTGATCAGCGGACATGATCATGGAGGACAGGTAGTCATTCCATTCAAGGGAGGACTATATGGTGGCGATCAGGGATGGTTCCCGCCATATGTGCATGGACTGTACCGGACAGGAAGGATCCGGCTGTTCGTGACGAGTGGATTAAGCAGTGAGAAGCAGATACTCCCGAGATGGAACAACCGGCCGGAGATTGCGGTGCTTAACGTACACTGATCAGAGGGATGAAGAGGTAAAAAGATGGTTAGAAGGACAGTATAGAAGAGATTTTACGGAAAGGAATATACGGATGAAGAAGTTAAAGGTATTCAGCGTAATCCTGTTGATCACATCAATCGGTGCATTTGTGGCATTTCAGGGATATACGCGGATGATACAGGATAAGAAGCCGCCGGTAGTATCCTGCGACAGTTCAGAACTTAAGGTGCCGGTCAATGCAAAAGAGAAAGATCTGTTAAAAGGTGTTACGGCGAAAGACAATCGTTCCGGTGATGTGTCGGATACGCTGGTGGTTGAGAATATGTCTGAATTCACGGATAAGGGAAAGAGGACGGTTACTTATGCAGCGGTAGACAAAAGTATGAATGTCGGAAGAGCCGAGAGAACGCTTGTATATGAGGATTATAAGCCGCCTGTATTTCATATGACGGGTTCGCTGTGTTATGCGGCGGGAGAGACTGTAGATGTGTCATCAAAGATTACTGCGGACAGTGTGTTGGACGGAGATCTTACATCAAATATCAAGTATTCACTGGAGAAGACGGTCAATACGCAGGCTGCGGGGGAGTATCCGATCGAGTTCAGGGTTATGGACAGCGGCGGGAATACAGTGTATCTGAAGACGCAGATCAGTATTTCCGATAAAAGTTATGCAGGGATTGATGTGAAGTTAAAAGATTATCTGATCTACCTTTCTGTCGGAGATGCATTTGATCCAAATGCATACTTTGATTCGGCAGATAAAGAAGGCGAGCTTACGGTGCAGTCGAATGTAAATACTGCAAAGGCAGGATCCTATTATGTGGATTATATCGTGAACGCCGGTGCAATCAGTGGAAAAAGCAGACTGGTCGTAGTTGTACAGTAGAGGAAGCGGGAAAGAGGATAGAGAAGAGATGGAGAAGGAAATACAGAAAAAACAGATCGAGGATATGTATAATGTAGTCCGTGATGTGTTGAAAAACTGGTGGGTAATACTTTTTATCGCAATATCAGTATCATTGCTTACCTATATTGGTGCGGCCTGGATGTATCATCCGACTTATACCTCCAGCACAACATTCGTGGTGTCGGCGAAGGGATCGAGTACGGGTGCGTATGCGAATCAGAGCCAGACGGAGAAATTAACGGATACATTTCAGTCAGTTATGAACAGTCAGATCCTGAAGAAGAAAGTGTCAGAGAGTCTGAAGATGGATACATTTCCGGGGACGGTGAAGATTGCTGTTGTACCGGAGACGAATCTTCTGACGGTGTCTGTGACGAGCGGTTCCCCGGAGACATCGTTCAAGCTTCTTAAGAGTATGCTGGAGCATTATCAGGATGTGTCGAAGAATGTGCTTGGTGAAGTGGTTATGGAAGTATTCGAGGAACCGAATTTTCCGTCGGCGGCAGATGTGGCATTCCAGGGAAGTGATGTAATGAAGAAGGGATTCCTTGCGGGTGTCGGACTGATGATCGTGCTGCTGGCATTGATTTCTTATCAGAAAGATAATGTAAAGAGTGAGGAAGAAGTGACAGAGAAGCTGGATACGACAGTATTCGGCACGCTGAATCATGAACCTTTGTACAGGAACTTAAGAGCCCGTCTGAAACGGCAGAAAAAGAAGATCCTGATCACGGAACCGGCGGTAAGCTTTGGTTTTGTGGAGACGATCAAGAAGATGCGTACAAAGCTTTTATATAACAGAAGCAGACATCTTGATAAAGTACTGCTTGTAACAAGTGCGATGAGAAAAGAAGGAAAGACGATTGTGGCAGCCAACCTTGCGCTTGCTATGGCGCAGAGGGGGAAGAAGGTACTTCTGATTGAAGGGGATATGCGTAAGAGTTCACTTGCATCATTCTTGAATGTTGAAGTTCCGGATGGAGCCGGATTTTCAGAGCGTATCAGTCATGATCTGGAGTCTTTGATATTCCAGGTGCCGGACCGGTCTTTATATCTTCTGCCGAATAATGTGGCACATAAGCGGTCAACGGAATTCCTGGGATCGCAGAGATTTGCTGAATTCTTAAATCATATGCGGGAAGAGATGGATTTCATCATTATCGACGGACCGGCGGCCAAGGGAAGAGCAGATGCAGAGGTTCTGGCAAGAAGAGCCGACTTCTCACTTCTGGTTGTGAAGCAGAATTATACGAAGGTACCATATATCAATGATACGATCGATATGCTGGACCGTTACGGATATGGACTGGCAGGATGTGTATTTAATGATGTGCTGGTAAGCGGTGCTGTATTCAGTTCGGGCTACGGTTATGGATATGGCAAATACCGCTATGGTAAATATCATGGATATGGAAAGTATCATTCATACTATTATAACCGGGCAGATGAGGAACAGGAAAACGTATCACGAAAGAAAGAGGAGACCAGATAATGGCAGATCAGGAAAAGGAAAAAAGTCAGGAGTTAGGGCTGATAGATATTACAGAGATACTGTCGGATTATTTGCGCATTTTCCGCAGAATGTGGGCATGGGTTCTGATCTTCACAATTCTTGGAGCGGGACTGTCGTATGTACGGGCGAGACTGCAGTATCAGCCGGTCTATACGGCATCGGCAACATTTACGGTAAATATACAGAGAGAACAGCAGGGCGTTGCGGATACGGGTTCTGCGTCTTTCTTTAATAATTCCACGGCAGAGCAGATGGCGAAGACATTTCCGTATATTCTGACGAGTGGTGTATTAAAAAGGAAGGTAGCAAAGGATATGAAAGTTGATGCCGTACCGGGTTCGATCAAGGCAACGGTTGCGGAGAATACGAATCTTCTGACGATTTCCGTAACGGATCAGGATGCCGGAAGGGCTTATGCTACGTTGAAGTCTGTGGAGAAGAATTATCCGTCGATCTCTGAAGTGATCGTTGGAAAGGTGAACATGGAGATGCTGGATGAGACTGGGATTCCGGCAGAACCGGATAATCCGAAGGCATTCCGGAAGAATGCGGTTAAAGGTGCGGCGGCAGGACTTCTGCTGGTCATGATCTGGACGGGAATTCTGGTGGTGACCAGAAGGACAGTCAGAAAAGAATCGGATATTCACAGATGGATGAACACTAGATGTCTGGGAACTGTTCCGGAAGTACATGAGAAGCGAAGATCCAGATCAACGACGATGCGAATGATCCTGACAGATCCGAAGGTTGAGGAGAAGATGCAGGAGTCTTTCCGTATCATAAGGAATAAGATTGAGTATAATGCACAGGAATATCACATGAAGACGTTCCTTGTAACCAGTGCGCTGGCAGGAGAAGGTAAAAGTACGGTAGCAGTTAATCTGGCACTTTCGCTGGCACAGGCAGGCCAGAGGGTTACACTCGTGGATTGTGACCTGAGACACCCGACGGATCGTCAGATACTGGGGATTGAAGAGAACGGAGTCGGTCTTAGGGAAGTACTGGAACATAAAGCAAAATTGAAAGAGTGTCTGATGAAAGCGGAAGATATCGGACTTGACCCGGATATGTGCATGATATTCCTTCCGGGAGGCAAGACGATCAGCGACGGATCAGACCTTCTCGGAACAGAGCTGATGGGACGGATTATCGAGAAACTGGAAGAGATATCAGATTTTGTAATTCTGGACAGTGCTCCTGCCGGTCTTCTGACCGATGCGGTGGTACTGGCACAGTATGCGGACGGAGCGGCGTTCGTCGTCAGAAAAGATTTCGCAAGAGTGGACTATATTATGGATGGAATGGAACATCTGGCAGAAAGTAATATACAGATCATTGGTGGGATCCTGAACGGAGTATAAGAGTATAATAAGATAAAAAAGAACCCGACACGGCTGTCATATCATGATAGCGTGCGGGTTCCTTTGGTTTCACATGCATTATTCTGATGCCGAATGGGATATCAGAAATTTGTTGAATAATTTGACAATCTGACCCCGCTTACGTAAGGTCAGTGGAATACAGTCATCGTTGGTTAATTGAATCTCGGTATCCAGAATGTCCTGAATATAGTTCATGTTTACAAGATAGCTGCGATAACAACGGATAAAAGAATTGTCATTCAGCGTGCTCTCGATATGATTTAACGCCATGTTGGTTTCGTAAGTTTTTCTGGTAGTATGTATCATGCATTTTCTTCCAATGCTTTCAATATAAAAAATCTCAGAAACCGGGATGTGATATAAAAGCCGGTTGGAATATACATTGAGTGTATGGGTTGAAGGGAATATTGGAAGCAAAAGTCTGGTAAAGACTTTCTCAAAATCTTCTTCTCTGATTGGCTTCAGAATGTATCCTTCAACTCCAAGATTATAGCTTGCCAGGCAATGTTCAGTGCTTTTGGTCGTGAAGATAATTATTGGAGGGTTTGGACCATCTTTTAATTGTCTGGCAGCCTCTATACCATCTGTCCCCGGCATTAAAATTCCCAAAAAAATGAGGGAATATTCTTTCGGGGATGCTAACAACTCGTCTGTTGAAGTAAAGGTATCTACTTCTAATAATGCATGATTGAGCATATGTTTCTTAATATTGGCGTCCAAGAACTCACTAATACGTGTTATGTCGGTATCATATCTATCGCAAATTGCAATATTCATATATAGCCCCCTTCCCGAACAGATAAAACGTATTTTTATATAAATATAAATGGAATATGCTCTATGTAATTATAATATAACATAGATTAAGAGTGAAAAGATAGAAAAATGATACAAATGGACAGTAAATGGAATATATTAACAGAAAAATATAAGAATTTGGAGCAATCAAACAGAAAAATATAAAATTAATGCGAAGATTTGTCGAAAAACGTAGAAAAATTAAAGCAATATTTTGATGTTGCAGGAAGAAAACCGCGATGGTATGATAAAAAAGAAATTGAGTACTATTTAATGTATACATAAAAAACAATGCGAAGGATGTGCTGAGAATTGTACCATAATTTGCGAAAAAACGGGACGGACGAAGTGCGGATAGAGAGAAGCAGGATGAGGAATATGAAAGTTGTAGATACAAGAGAATATGTTGGTATGCTTAAGGAATTGACGGAAGAGGGAAAGGAAGTCAGCATGCTGGTCTTTGGAAGCAGTATGGCACCGTTTCTGATCCATGCAAGGGATATGATATATTTCAAAAAGCCGGACAGAGAGCTTCAAAAAGGTGATATTGTATTTTTTCGGAGAAAGAGCGGGCAGTTCGTCATGCACCGGATATGGAAGATCAGGCCGGAGGGGTATTATATCGTGGGCGATGCCCAGACACAGATAGAAGGACCGGTAAAGAGAGAGCAGATATTTGCTCTGATCACCAAAGTCAGAAGAAAAGAAAAGTGGCTGGAGCCGGGAGATTTCTGGTGGGAATTCTTCGAGCATGTATGGCTGCATATGATTCCGCTCCGCCGGGGGATTATGTGGTGTTATGCGAAGGTGATACGGTGACCCGGTTGCATACAGACGGCGGCAATGCTATGATGGAACAATAAAATCAAGGAGAAAAGTTATATGAAGATTGTAAAGGAATTTATATTAAGGAAGATCGCAGGTGAATGCGTACTGGTGCCGACGGGGGCAACTTCGCAGGAGTTCAATGGAATGATCACGATCAGTGATACGGCTAAATTCATCTGGGAGAATATCGAAAAGGTGGATAGCCTGGAAGAGATGATCCGGATGGTGCTGGATACATATGAGATTGATGAAGAGACTGCAAGAAGGGATACGATCGCTTTTGTCGGTGCGCTTATGGAGAATGGCTTTATTGAGTGTACGAGGGAAGATGGAACATGGTAGAACAGAATGAGTCAATCACCCGCCTGTACAGGATCGGGCATACGGAGATTGAGATTACGGCTCCGTTATCTATGAAAAGTCCGCGGAATCTGGAAAAATTCCGGACCGGGCAGGCAAAGAGGCCGGATGATGAGGTCATCCATTATCAGGTAGAGATGACAGAGAACCTTGATGAGATCAAAGAAGATCTTCTGGGGAAAAAGACGGGAAGAGTGATCTACCGTGATAATCTTACGGTATTTCAGACGTCGGGCGGGGAATGCCGCTTTATTAATTTTCTTGGAATGGACTGGCATTATGCGGTGAGCAGCCAGGAGGGTGTAAATCAATATCATGTCTGGTTTGTTCCCGAAGTGGCAGAGATGCTTGACCAGGATACGGTATACCTGGCGGCCTTCTCGCTGGAAAAGCAGGCTATTAAAGATCATTCGATGATACTGCATTCTGCATATATGTGTTATGAAGATACGGCAGTGCTCTTTTCTGCGCCGTCTGAGACGGGAAAATCCACGCAGGCAGGATTGTGGGAAAAGTACCGTGGAACATGGACGGTGAATGGCGACCGTTCGCTTCTTATCCGTGAAGAAGATGGATGGTACGCGAATGGATGGCCGGTCTGCGGAAGCTCAGAGATCTGTAACAATAAGTCCTATCCGGTCAGAGCAATCGTTATGCTGTCACAGGCGAAAGAAAATCGTATCAGCCGTCTGAAAGGGCTTGAGGCTCTGCGGAAAGTAATGGAACAGATTACGATCAATGCATGGAACAGCGAGTTTCAGATACAGGCAATGGATGAGCTTGAGATTTTACTGAAGGAGGTTCCGGTATATCATCTGGAGTGCGACATATCCGAAGATGCGGTGAGATGTCTGGAAGATGTACTTGCTGGTGGACGAGGAGAGGAATAAATGCAAGAAAATAATGATAAAAATCAAGGAAAGAACGGCTTGTCTTTCGAGTCTCTGGATATTCTGATCGCGAAGTGGAAAGATGGGACATTTTCGGAGATCATTGATGACTGGAAATGGATATTCAGCTACAGTGTCCGGTATAAGTGGGCAATCGTGTTCTATACGATCCTTGGTATCTTCAGTACTTCTATGGGACTTGTCAGCAGTGTGGCGGGGAAATATCTGATCGATATCATTACCGGGTATAAGACGAATAAACTGATGATCCTGATCATTGTTATGGTAGGAAGTTCATTGTTCAGCCTTCTGTTCAGCAGCATTATCAGCCGTATCTCGGCCAAATTAAGTATTTATATCAATAATGATATCCAGGCGGATATATTCGATAAGATTGTGGATGCCGACTGGTTGGAGATCAATAAGTATTCCAACGGGGATGTGTTGAACCGCTTCAACGGAGATATCGGAACGGTCAGCAGCAATGCGATCAGCTGGCTCCCGACGATCGTGATCGCAATCTATAATTTCATAGCGACATTTCTGGTTATTCTTCATTATAATGCGGTGATGGCAATTCTGGCACTGGCAAGCGCACCGTTCATGCTTCTGATGTCGAGGTTCATGATCAAGAAGCAGCGAGAATATAGTCAGAAGACCAGGGAAATGAGCAGTAAGCTGATGACGTTCGAGGTGGAAGCATTCTACAACTTTGATACGATCAAATCATTTGGCATCGCGCCGCACTACAGCCGGTTAATGCGCTGGTGGCAGGGCAAATTCAAAGATGTCAGTCTGGAGTATAATATGTTCTCCATCAAGACCAATATCCTGTTGTCGGTTATGGGTACGGGTGTGGAATTTATTGCGTTCGGATATTGTCTGTTCTTGTTGTGGACACATACGATCACATATGGAACGATGACATTATTCCTGCAGCAGAGAAGTAATCTGTCGGGCGCATTCAATAACGTGGTGTCGATCATCCCGTCATTTCTAAATAGTTCGGTGTCGGCACACAGAATCCGAGACCTGGTAGAGCTCCCGAAAGAGGTACATATCAGTGAGAGCGAGGAGCTGGATCCGTTCGCAGAGGATGGATTCGAGGTGCTGATGAAGGACGTGAATTTCGCATACGTAGAAGGGACAAGAGTTATTACGAATTCGTATTTTAAAGCGTGTCCGGGTGAGATCGTGGCACTTGTGGGACCTTCCGGAGAAGGAAAGACGACGATGATCCGTCTGATCCTTGGACTGATCCGTCCGCAGGAAGGAGAGGCTGTGATCGTTGCATCCAACGGAAGAGAAATCGTCCTGAATGCAGAGACGAGACATTTCTTCGCCTATGTACCTCAGGGGAATACGATCCTTTCCGGTACGATTGCTGAGAATATGCGGATGGTCAAAGAAGATGCTACGGATGAAGAGATTATCGAGGCTTTAAAAATCGCATGTGCATGGGACTTTGTGGAAAAACTGCCGGATACGATCAACAGTGCGCTCGGAGAACGTGGACGCGGCCTTTCGGAAGGACAGGCACAGCGGATCTCTATCGCACGTGCAGTTCTTCGTAATGCACCGATCCTTCTGTTAGATGAGGCGACGTCGGCGTTGGATGTAACGACAGAGCGAAAGGTACTTCGTAACATTATCGAGCAGAAACCGAACAAGACCTGTATAGTGACGACACACAGACCAAGTGTATTGAATATGTGCCAGAGGGTGTACCGTGTTATGGAGGCGAAGGTTACGGAACTGGATGAGGAAGAATCGAGCCGGATGGCGATGGATTTCTGATCTATGTCCGAAAGTATTGGAAGAATATGCAAAAACATGTAATAAAACGACGTGAAATGGCAGACGAAAAGTATTGAAAACACTGTGAAATGCAGTTATAATTATAGAATAATATGGTTAGTTGATAATTTGTAAAGTATACATATAGTGCGTGAGTATGAAAAAGAAATATGTAACACCTACGATGGTTGGAGAAAGATTTAGTGCTGATGAGTATGTGGCAGCCTGTATCACTGGCACAATCCAGTGTGCTTATCCTGGAAATGGACATACTAATGGTGATCCAAATCATTTTGATGATTATAATGGTCAAAAAAGTGGATGGTACAAGGATGCATCCTGATTGTGGCACGGCATTTGCGGAAACAATGCAACCATTAGTTTTAACGGTGATGAAGGAACAGGTTATGAAAGAATTAATGGTGTGATACAAAAAGATCGTCCTATTTATAATATTAGTGGATATGAACAAAAAACCGACACATATTTAAATGTAACGTGGAATAGTACGGATGGCAACAATGTATATACGCACAAAGGACGTCTCATTATTACAAATATTGATGAGAATCATCCAAACCACTCATAAGATAATCAAAAATTTACGCGGTCAGCTAATTATAGTTGACCGCTTTTTCATACCAAAGTATAGATAAAATTATTTTCAAAAAGGATTAAATCAACAGGAGATAATATGAAACTGACATATGAACGAATCTTAATAGCGAAGGCCGGAGAGA
>ENA-OOZG01000181-OOZG01000181.1-human-gut-metagenome-genome-assembly--contig:-NODE-181-length-54186-cov-5.279082_pt1 | contig 54186 bp, 46 predicted proteins | sample MGYA00241706_ERZ501384 | MGnify/ENA primary metagenome ERZ501384 (study PRJEB25962, sample SAMEA2042742) | human gut metagenome | biome: human gut; feature: human-associated habitat; material: faeces...
TGAACATTATGCTTGTGCTGTCTTATTTCTTCCTTGTCAGCTATTGTGTAATATCGTTGAATAGTATTGACAATCCAATCTACTTGTGTAGCATTTAGAATAATGTCTTGATATTGAGATATTGCCCAATTTAAATTACATCTGTTCACAACTATATGGTTACTGGCATGAACTTTCAACTCTGCTGAATTATTGAAAACAACAATCGGAATTAACGGAATGTCAACAGAATATTTAAGCAAATGGCGAAGAAATCTTACATGTCCTTCATTCTGCTTTATAGGATTGTAAAATTGGTGTTTACTTTTGTAGATGACCTGCGTCCAATATTCAGAATTCTCGCCACCTAATATCCAGCCTTTATAACCCTTTGTCTCTATAACGAATACCCCATAAGGTGAAACGACGATATGGTCAATTTGAGTTGAGTGTCCATTACTCTCAAACAAAAAATCATTGAAAATTGTGTACTCATCTGGTAGTTGTAATATTTTCTTATGCACCAACTTCTCGGAATATTTACCTTTCCACATTGGCATCTTCAATTTAATGAAGATAGCCAATGCAAAGAATACTATCAAACAAATTATTGCCATATTCTGCCAAAGCTAATATATTCGTTTAATCCATCTTTTGCTTGCTTCAAATCCCCATTGGACATGCCATTTTCTACCTGTAACCTTGTCTAAAAGGATAAATTGATACATATTCTTTGTTGGATATAATTCAAATGTTCCACACCCTGTGTCAAGAGACAAATCTTCATCGTTAAGGGTAACAGAACCTTCTTTGCCATCATCTAACGACCATTGCACAACATCTATTTTCCCCGTACTTGTGTCTAATTGCAGAAAGTTGTAGATGTTCTCTGTTGGATAGAGTTTGTATCTGTCAAGACCGTGTATGCGGAAATCCACGTCTTCCAATAGGTCATGTATCTTTATCAATGTCGAATCTTTTGCAATCTTAGTAGTTTGCGAACCTAACTTACTTTGTGCAGTCGCTCCTAATGTTATAAGCAGGGAGCAAAATATTAACATAAATCTCTTCATAGCTACATAATAATTTGATTACTTGAATTTCTCCCAATCAAGATTGAAAGAATCGTTGTTTTGTGAAAGCCATATAAGGTATTGTCGGTCTGTTTTGCAAACTTCCTCAATGGACTTTCCCTTGTATTTACCGAAGCTCATTATATCATTAGGACCAAGTGTTGGTCTATTCTCCATATGATATTCCAATACCTTATCGACATCGGTATATAAGTGTTGGGAATCTATAATCGCCCATTTGACATATTGCCAATCCTTAATGATGACCTCTTTCAAAGTCATATCCTTATATTTACCAAAGCCAATCTTGTCATCAAGACCGAGAACCTTAACAGATTCTGTTGTTTTCTCACCTATGATGTCCAACAACATCCATGAGCCACATCCACAACATGGTATTGGTTGCGGTTCGGTATCATCCTTTGTACACCAACTGTGTTCTGGGTCATTCTCATAAGCATCAGCTCTTTCACCATTACGGTAATAAAAACCAAATACATTTCCAAACTTACCACCTCTTCCATGTGGTTCTACTCGTACAACCTCCACATACTGATTACGATACCAGTCTGAAACTCTTCCGTCAGGGAATCTTTGGGCAGTAAAAGGCAATGCTCTACCTATATTGTAGTAAATCTCCGTTAGGTTCTGATGTGGATACTTGCAATTCACCGCATCAACCAACGTTTTCTTTTCTTCTTCTGTCATAGCTTCACTTCTTTAGTTTCTGATATTCCGTCTTGGTCATAATACCTTCTCTGGCTTTATCCATATTATCTGCATCTTTGCAGAAAATCCAATGTATCACAGGTTTTCCGCCATAGGCAGAATAGTAAGCTTGTTGGAAGTTCCACCCCTTGTCAACCATATAATTTGCTGCATCTACCATGCTGTTAAACTTGATTTCTTCGCTGTAGAGTCCAACAGCAAGTGCAAAATTAGTAAAAGTGTTTAAAGAATCTATCTTTCGGGGAGTCGAAGTTTATTTTCTCTCTCGGTCTGCGGTTTATTTTCTTTTGGATCTTCATGATTTTGCTGTCTGAGAAGTCGTCAAAGTTAGCCTTTTTGGGGATATACTTTCGGATGAGTTTGTTCGCGTTCTCGATAGCACCCTTCTGCCAAGAGCAGTATGAGTCTGCGAAGTATACCTTACCTCTTTCGCGCCCACCTCGGCTTAGCATACGTGTGATCTCAAGGTGTGCGGCGAATTCGCAGCCGTTGTCCGTGGTTATCGTGTGAACGAACTCCCTGTACGGGAAAAGCAGCCTGGCCACGACTTTCGCCGTAGGCACAGCCTTGCGTCCGCACTTCAGTCTCTCCATCAGAATGAAGTTGGTTGAACGTTCCGTAAGCGTGACAATGGCGTGGCCGTAAGAATCCACGATGGTGTCCATCTCCCAATCGCCGAAGCATGTGCCGTCCGCCTCCTTGGGGCGGTCGTGGATGCTTGTGCGATTGGCTATGTTCGTGGCCTTGGTGGGGCGTGTCGCCCTGACTCTCCTGGTATACTTCAGCTCATGCGGCATATGTTTCGCAAGACGTCCGCTGGCGTCTGCATGCACGTGGTTGTAGATGGTCTGTATTGCGATATGAATACCCTCCTTGTGCAAGACACCGGCAATCTGCGATGGAGACCAGTCCTCTTCTATCATTTGCTCGATTTCGTGAGATATTCTGCTTATGCTCCATTTTCTTTTTATTCCCAGGTATATTTCGTACCTTTGTTCTGAGGTTAGTTGATTGTACATAGCAACACAAAATTAATTAATCTTGGGGAGACTTCGGTCTCCTTTTTTTGTTTTTGTTTTGTATTGCTGTTGGACGTTCTTGGGGGCTTTGCGCCCCCGCCACTTGGGCTTCCCCCGCAGTGTTTTTCATTGTTTTACCACGAAAATCGTTGCACTTCTATTTGGACACTGCACGGTGGAGGGGGCATGGCTGTGTGTATAAAAGAAAAGCGTCCAACTTTCGTTGAACGCTTTCTCAAGTTGTCCAGGAAGGACTCGAACCCTCACAGGCGGAACCAGAATCCGAAGTGCTACCATTACACCACTGGACAATTTCTTTCGTTTTGGTAGTGCAAAGGTAATACCTTTATTTTAAACTGCAAATTATTTTGGGCATTTTTTTAGGCAAAAAAAGAGTGCGAATAATTAATTCGCACTCTTTCAGTATTGTATGCTCCAAAAAATTATTTGAACTGAGCGTCGATAAATTTGCGGAGTTGGTCGTTAGGCTTGGCGGTGTATGCTTTTTCGTAGTGCTCCTTAGCCTTTGCCATATTGTTTTCAGCCACCTGGGCGTATGTTGCGATGTAGAGGTTTGCCTCATAAGCGATGCTGTTCTTGAGTTGCTCGCTCATGTTGGCATCTTTTGCCATAGCGTCAAGAGCCTCCTGATAAGTCTTGGCGCAATCCCCGTTTACGTTTGCACCGTAGTATCCGTTCATCAAGCTTGCCTTGCGTTGAAGCACAACAGCGTAGTTTGAAGTCTTGTCAGCTTTCTCGTCGATGGCTTTGAACACTTCCATGCCTCTGTCGAACATAGCCTTCTTCAATTCCGGGTCTTTGACAAACGCAGCGGCGTTGGTGTAGCGTGAAAGCAGGGTGAGGAGGTTGTTGAGGTCGTAATCCTTGCCGTATTCCTGACCGTCGATAAATTTCTGGTATGCTTCGGCTGCCTTTACGAAAGGCTCTGGATTATGGGCAGAAGCAGCCTTTATGCAAGCGAGACTGAGCTGCTGGTACAGGCTGTACTGTTTTGGGTTCACCTTGATGGCCTTCTCGTAGGCGTCTACTGCCAAAGAGTCGAGACCGAGTTTCTTCAACACGTCAGCGTATGTAGTGTAGTCGTTGACAGTGAATGTGTAAGTCTTGTCTTCAGGCATAGTGAAGAATGACTGAGCGGCAGCTGCAGCGTCTTCCATTTCGCCCAATTCAGCCTTGTTGAGGAAGAGCATACGTTTCATCAAGAACGGACGGAAGTTCTTTGCAAGAAGTTTTTCTGCCCATTCGATTGACTGGGTGTAGTCTTTTGCGAAATAGAGAAGCACGGCATAGCGCGACTCGTCGCTCTCGAAGTGGTTGGGGTTCTCAATCACCTTCTTGTACTGCTCAACGGCTTTTGTCCATTGGTTGTTCTCGTAGTATTTCTCGGCGAGCTCACGCTGTGAGAGCAGAGAGTTTGGCTTCTGGTCGGCGATTGTTTTCAATTTCTCAATAGCCACAGCTGGAGCGATGTGGAAATATGTGTTGGCATACTTCACGTAAGCGATAGGGTCTTCAGGGTTGAAGTTGATAGCCATTTCGTAGTAACCGGCAGAGTTGCCATAGTCTTTTTGGTTGGCAAGCATGTCGCCCTCGAAGAGGTAGATGTTGCCTTCGTTTTTGTTTTTCTTCTTAGCGTCCTTCAAGAATGTCTGATATTCTTTTTTGTAGACGATAGAGTCTGTGTTGTAGTAAGTGCGTGCAATTTCTACTTTCACTTTGGCAGCTTCTTTCTTGCCGAATTTGTCGGCTTGTTTGAAGAAGTCCTTCGCTGCGTTGGCGTTGTTTTCCTTGAGCGCTACCGCACCTTTGCCGATGTAGTTGAAGGCGTATTGAGCGTCGTTCTGGATGCCGAGGTCAAAATATTTTGAGGCTTGAGTCTTGTTGCCCTCGCTAAGGGCGATGTTGCCAAGATAGTAGTAAGCTACGGCTTTGTTTGTCTCCGGGTCGTTGATAGTCTGGTCGAGCACGATCTTTGCGTTTTCTCCCTGACCAACCTGGTAGTATTCAACACCGTCTTGGTATCCATCGGCGAAACCGGTGACTGCGGTTCCTGCGAGGACAGCTGCTGAAAGAATAAATTTGAATTTCATCATTGTAAGTTGTTAATCTGTTTATAATTATTTGAAATTTATTTCTAATTTTCGATTACTACGGCGCGTTGCGGCGGCACGTTGGCTGGCATTACGCCTGTGTTGAGTATCACTTTCTGTCCAGGGATGCTCGTTATGAAACGGCAGAATGCGTGCTGTTTGCTGCTCGTCGGGCTGGTGCACACGGCATAGATGGTGCGGAACAGAGGATAGTTGCCGGTGTAGATGTCGTATTGATACGGCTTGTAGGCGTAGGGCGAGTCGTTTTTGCGTATCGGCACCACTTTTATCGCCTGACTGTAGTCGGCTTCTGTCTGTTCGGAATACATGTCGTGGTTCACTTCGGCTGCCGTTTCCATTTCGTTGAGTTCGCTTTTCGAGTAGTTTGCCACTATGGCAATGTTGTTGAGGTCGCGGCTGAGCCAGCTGACGCCGATTATTCCGATGGCGTTCTTGTGGGTGCGTACCATCTCGAAAACGTCCTTGTTGGTCTTTTGGGCATACACGTTTTTGCAGAACGGCTTGCGGTTGGTGACATTCTGCATCATGTATTTCACCGTGCTTGAGTTTTGGTTGTCGAACACTACCGATATGTCGCCGAGTTTCGACGGTGAGATTTCGTTCCAGTTTTTGGTTTTCCCGGTGAGGATGTCGCTGAGTTGCTGTATGGAGAGCTCGGCGATGTCGTTGCCGGTGTGTGTGATTACGGCTATTGCGTCGACAGCCACGGGCACGCAGTATGTGTTGCGGTGGTTGGCTTCGAGAAATCTGCGGCGCTCGTATGTCATCTCTGTTGCGGTGATGTATACGCCGCGGGTGAGATTCATGATTGAGTCGTCGATGGCTTTCTCGTCGACGTAGTGGGCGTGGATGCGCACGTCGGGGTATTTCAGCTCATAAACCTGCACTTCCTGGCGGATTATGTTTTCAACCGATTCGTCGCACATCAATTTGAATTCCGTTTCTTTCGGCTCTTTGTTGGAGTTGCCGCAGGCGGAAAGCGCGGCGACAGCCGCCAGAAGTATTATGTTTTTTAACGTTGTCTTCATTGTCAGTCTCGTCTGTATGTGTAGTCGATACCTTTGTATTGTCTGTATCCGCGGAAAATTCCGTATGCGATAAATACGATTCCGAGGATCAGCGACACGTAGCGCGGCACCTCAAAAAAGTTGGCGAGCATCAAGTAACCCATTCCAAAATAGATGATTATCATAATGATGCCAAACACTGCGCGCATAATTTTTGCCGCCGTCCATCGGCTGCTGGCGCTTTCTGTTGTCGACTTTATGTCTTCGTTGTTAGTTTTCATATAGTAAAGGTATATAAAAAAATCAATTCTAAGGCGTTGAAATCTGTGTTTTTTAAATTCTTAACCATTATAGCCTTACTTTTACGAAAAAAACGAAGCCGCCTGTTTGTTGGCGACTTCGTCTGGAGCCTGAAAAGGGACTCGAACCCTTGACCTTTTCGTTACGAATGAAATGCTCTACCGACTGAGCTATTCAGGCTTGGTTTTGCCTTCCTGTTAAAGACGCTGCAAAGGTAGCGTTTTTATTTGAATCGGCAATTATTTGCTGTAATTTTTTTTGCTGAATGTTGCCACGATTTTTGGTTTGCCGATTTTCGCCATCGCTGGTGTCGACAATTGCGGAATCATGTCGGTGAGCGTTTTTTTGATGTTGCCGAGGTAGTCTCTTGATTGGATGAATGTGGCATCGACGGGGATGAGGTAGAAGTCCTCGATTCCGTCTTCGCCGGCAAACTCGCCGTCGAGCACCGATTTGACGTATGGACGCAGTCCGGTAAACGAGTATGTTTTTGTCGTCTTGTTGTATTCGGTGTAGAATGACGTCTTGTTGTCGGGCAGCGTGCTGTTGGCGAAAAACTTGTCTTTGTCTGACGCTTTCACCAGAAGCATATACTGTGGCGGCGCAATGCCTGCGCTGTTGGCTATCTCTGTGACCGGAACGGTGAGCGTGACGGTGTTGAGCACAATCTGTCCCTCCGTCTCGAGTTTGGTGAAGCGGTTGAGGATGTCGTTGACGGGCATGTCGATTTTCACGTTGTAGCCCGCAGGCGACACTACGACAGGTTCGCCGGCGTCGGCCATCGCTTTGATTTCTGCCGACGGAGTGTAGCGGATGTTGTTGTTGGTCACTACTTCAGGGGCGGTTCCGAGATAGTTTGCCGAGCGTTCGTAGATTGTGTCGCTGCCGTTGTCTTTTGTGCCGTGCTTGCGGTAGTAGACGCGCATCATCGTTGAGCTGATTTTGGTGACGCGTCCGTTGCCGTAGCTTGTGGTGGCGTAGATGCCGGGGAAATACTGCTTGAACGATTCCGGGTCTCTGAGCACTGAAGGGTTTGTAGTGTACAGGTTATACAATCCTGTGCCTATCGACTTTGGCATTGACACTGCTATTTGATAGTATGTGTCGGTGTTGCCTGTAGATGAGTTGTATTCAGCAAGCAGGATGCTGTCCTGGTTTACGGATGTCATTGAGTAGGAGCGCGAGCCGAGCAGATCGGATTTGTAATAATAATCCTTCGTGTCGAAGTCGCTGTAGATTGGGAACGGAAGGCTTTTGTGGAGCTTGTACACGTCAACCTTCATCGGCACGATGGAGTCGCCGACATATTGTCCCATCGGCACTTTGAGCAGAAGGCGCACGGAGTCGATGTCGTTGAGGCCAACCCCGACTGTGTCGATTTCGCTCGACGGCATGAATTCGGTCACAAAGTCGGATTCGAGAGTTCCGTATTCTTTCACGTTGATGGCGCCGAGCAGGTGCGTGAGCGAGCGCGGCGTCATTTTATTGTTTATTTCAGGGGAGCACACCACGGTGAATGTGGAGTCGACAACAACACTTGCCTCTGTGTCGAGGATGGATGTGCCGACGTTGTTCTCGTCGCAAGCTGTCGCCACGATCAGCACCGCCAATGTGGCCACTACCCAATTTATGAGTTTAAGCATTTCTGATTGTAGATTTTATAATGTCTTGTAGAATTCGGCATATTTGTCCACGTCGAAACTGCCTTCGTAAGGAAGACATGGAATCTTGTTCTCTTCGATGAAGTCGAGCAATTCCTGGGCGACGGTCTCTGTGTGGATAATCACGCCGTCGGAGTGGGCGAGCGCCAGTTTTGCAAGAGCGGTGAAGTCTACAGGGCGTCCGGCGATTGATTTCAGGTCGTCGTCGCTGAAGCCTTCCATTCTCAGTTTTTCTTCAAAGCGAGGGTCGAGCTGTCCGTTGAAGGAAGAGCCGTAGAGTGAATATACCACTTTCGAGCCTCTGAACGAAGGGTCGTCGGCATACACCTTCTTCACGTAGAGCGGAGTCAGTGCCGACAGCCATCCCTGGCAATGCACGATGCTTGCTTCCCAACGCAGTTTCTTTACGGTTTCTATTGTGCCGCGCACAAAGAATATGCAACGCTCGTCGTTGAGTTCGGGCGATTCTTCGGTTTCAAGTCCTTTTCCGGGATTGCGCTGGAAATAGTCTTCGTTGTAAATGAAATAAACCTGCATGCGCGCCGGCTGCAAGGTTGCCACTTTGATGATTAGCGGATGGTCGGTATCGTCGATGATCAAGTTCATGCCCGACAGGCGGATCACTTCGTGCAGTTGGTTTCTACGCTCGTTGATACAACCATATTTAGGCATAAATGTGCGCACTTCATAGCCTCTTTCCTGTATGCCCTTTGGCAGGTCAAGCCCGGCTTTCGACATTTCCGATTCCGGAATATAGGGCATAATCTCTTGATTAACAAACAATACCTTCTCTTTGCTCATATTTTTATGATAAATTGTCTAATGCAAAGGTAGTAAAAAATATTTGAATATGAAAGTCTTACGCCGTTCTGACGGCAAAAAAAGGGATTAAAAGAGGTGAAAAAGCGTAAAATTGACAGATTGCATCGACGTTTGAAACGTGGCTGGATGCAAAAAAATAGAAAAATATTGCGTGTTGCATTTTTCTATGTAATAAATATTTACTTCCTTTGCACGGCTTAAAATGAAACAAAATGAGAGTTGTAAAGACTATTTCGGAGTTAAAATCCTTAATTTCAGGATATAAGCAAGAAAATAAGACGGTCGGTCTGGTTCCGACCATGGGTGCGTTGCATGCCGGACACAAGTCGCTTGTCGACCGTGCCCGCAAGGAGAACGACATTGTTGTGGTGAGCGTTTTCGTCAACCCGACACAATTCAACAACAAGCAGGATTTGGCTACATATCCACGCACAGAGGAGCGCGACTGCGCGCTTCTGGAGGCTGCCGGATGCGACGTGGTGTTTATGCCTGCGGTAGAGGAGGTTTATCCGGAGCCCGACAACCGCCAGTTCGACCTTGGCGCGGTGGCTGAGGTGATGGAGGGTGCGCACCGTCCCGGCCATTTCAACGGGGTGGCGCAGATTGTGAGCAAGCTGTTCGGCTTCGTGGAGCCCGACCGTGCATACTTCGGGGAGAAGGACTTCCAGCAGATTGCCGTTATCCGCAAGATGGTGCAGCTGGAGGGCTTCAAGTTGCAGATTGTGGCATGCCCGATAAAGCGCGAGGACGACGGCCTGGCATTGAGCAGCCGCAATGTGCGTCTGACAGCCGAGCAGCGTCAATTGGCACCAAACATATACCGCGTTTTAAAAGAAAGTTGTAACTTTGCAAAATCGCACACAGTCGCAGAGACTGAAAAGTTTGTTGTCGACAGCCTTAACGCGCTGCCTCAGATGGAGGTGGAGTATTATTCGATTGTCGATGCTTTGACAATGCAGCCTGTCAGCGACTGGGCTGACGCCGACAGCATTACGGGATGTATAACAGTCTACTGTGGCGAGGTGCGTCTGATAGACAACATTGCTTACAAGAAAGCGGAATAAAAAAGAGCGATAAATAGAAAATGCAAATTGAAGTTTTAAAGTCGAAGATTCATCGTGCAACGGTGACAAGTGCCGACTTGAATTACATCGGCAGCATCACCATCGATGAGGATTTGATGGATGCCGCAGGCATTGTGGCTAACGAGCGTGTTTATATTGTTGACAACAACAACGGCGAGCGCCTTGACACATACGCTATCCCTGGCGAGCGTGGCTCTGGTGCGATATGCCTTAACGGAGCGGCAGCACGCAAGGTGTATGTTGGCGACGTGGTCATAATAATGGCTTACGCGCATATCGATGCCGAGGAGGCGCGCACCTTCAAGCCGAAGGTGGTGTTTCCGGAGCCGGTGACCAACAAATTGTGATTATAAACGAAAAAAGATAAAGACTACAGATGTTTGAGAATTTAAGCGAAAGACTTGAGCGGTCGTTCAAACTGCTGAAAGGACAAGGAAAAATCACGGAAATCAACGTTGCGGAAACGTTGAAGGACGTGCGCCGTGCCCTGCTTGATGCCGATGTCAACTACAGCGTGGCAAGGCAGTTTACCGATACGGTAAAGGCGAAGGCGCTGGGTCAGAACGTGATAACGGCTGTAAAGCCGAGCGAGTTGATGGTGAAGATTGTCCACGACGAGTTGGCGCTGCTTATGGGCGGTGTGGCTGTCGACGTGAATCTTTCAGGCAATCCGACAGTGATTTTGATGTCGGGTCTGCAGGGTTCCGGTAAGACAACATTCTCCGGCAAACTTGCCAGAAAATTCAAGAGCGAGAAGGGCAAGCGTCCGTTGCTTGTCGCCTGCGACGTTTATCGTCCTGCGGCTATCGAGCAGTTGAAGGTGCTTGGCGAGCAGATTGATGTGCCTGTCTACACTGAGCCGGAATCGAAAAATCCGGTAGAGATTGCCCAGAATGCCATCAAGCACGCCAAGGCGCACAATTATGATATGGTAATCGTCGATACAGCCGGACGTCTTGCTGTCGACGAGCAGATGATGGACGAGATTGAGGCGATAAAGAAGGCCATCAATCCTCAGGAAACATTGTTTGTGGTCGATGCGATGACCGGTCAGGATGCTGTTAACACCGCCAAGGAGTTCAACCAGCGTCTGGATTTCGACGGTGTGGTACTTACGAAGCTTGACGGTGACACCCGTGGTGGTGCGGCTTTGTCAATCCGCACGGTTGTCGACAAGCCTATCAAGTTTGTCGGTACGGGCGAGAAACTCGAGGCTCTCGACGTGTTCCATCCGGCACGTATGGCCGACCGTATCCTCGGCATGGGCGACATCGTTTCTCTCGTTGAGCGTGCACAGCAGCAATATGACGAGGAAGAGGCGCGCCGCTTGCAGAAGAAGATTGCGAAAAACCAGTTTGACTTCAACGATTTCATGGCGCAGATTGCCCAAATCAAGAAGATGGGTAACCTGAAGGACTTGGCTTCGATGATTCCTGGTGTGGGCAAGGCTATTAAGGATGTGGACATCGACGACAACGCCTTCAAGGGCATTGAGGCTATCATCCAATCGATGACTCCTCTCGAACGCCGCAATCCTGAAATCATCAACGGCAGCCGCCGCCAGCGTATTGCGAAGGGTAGCGGAACGTCGCTGCAGGAGGTCAACCGCTTGTTGAAGCAGTTTGAAAGCACGCGCAAAATGATGAAGATGGCAACTTCGATGAAGTCGCTGAACATGATGCGCAAAATGCGCCGCCACTGATAAGGCAACATTTTAAAACAACATAGCGCAATGGCTTGGAACGGGTCTTATATTAAGAATGTGTTTTCAGCCATTGCGCTTCTTTTGTCGTTATGCGCCGACGGCTTTGCTGCAGGCAGACTGCTGACCGACACTGTCTTGAATCCGTCGATGTTTCCAGGGACGGAACGCAGTGTCACGGTCTATGCCACGGAGCGTTGCGGCGGTGAGTCGGCGTTGCTCTTGTGTTTCGACGGCGATGTGTTTGCCTCGAAGGCGGTGCTCGACAGTCTTGTGGCGAATGGGACAATGCCGCCAGTCGTGGCTGTGTTTATCAACCCGGGCGTGGTGAAGGACAGCGACGGCGCGGCGGTGCGCTACAATCGCAGCAATGAGTTTGACGCTTTGACGGGCGGTATGCCCGACTTCGTTGTCAACGTGCTGCTTCCGAAGGTGGGGCGTATGTTGTCTCCGCTTGGAATAGGCATCTCCGCTAATCCTGACATGCACGCCGTGGCTGGCGCAAGCAGCGGCGGAATAGCGGCGTTTACTTTGGCTTGGCGTCGTCCCGACGTGTTCCGTAGGGTGTACTGCAGTGTAGGCACGTTTGTGGCGATGAGGGGCGGTGACGGCTATCCTGCGCTTGTGCGGAAAACCGAGCCCAAACCGCTGCGCATATTTCTGCACGACGGCAGGAATGATGCGTGGAATCCTCTGTTCGGACATTGGTTTGACTACAATCAGCTTATGGAGTCTGCGTTGCGTTTCGCGGGCTACGACGTGGCGCATTCGTGGGACGATGGCGGACACTCGATTCGTGGTGGCATCCGCGAGTTTCCGAAGGCGATGGAATGGCTGTGGCGTGATTGGACGGAGCCGCTGTCGGCAGGGCGTTCGCAAAACGATATGCTGCAGTCGCTCGTCGTGGAAGGCGAGGGTTGGGAAGTGGCAGGCGGAAAGGTGGAATTTCCTGATCATTCATTGATGAAAACGTCGGAAGGATTTGTCTTCGGAGAGAAGGGCGGACAGTCGACAGCCATCAGCCCCGACCATCGTGTGCTTGTGGAGGCGGAGCGCAATTCTGATTGGCTTGTGGCGGGAATTGTCGCAGCCGACGGCTCGGTGGCTTGCAGACAGCGGTTCTATTGGCTTCACAATGTGGAGCATTGCGCAGATACGACGGTGCGTCAAATGACGTTTGACATACGCGGCAATTTGTTTGTGGCCACCAATATGGGCGTTCAGGTGTGTGACCAGAACGGTAGGGTGCGCGCCATTCTTCCGTTGCCGGGCGGAGCCGCGGTTGAGGCAATGAAGCTGATAGGCGACCGTCTGTATGCAAAAAGCGGCGCAACTGTCTATGTGTGCCGCCTTAAAACTGTGGGATGCAGTCCATCCGAATCTCCGTTCAAGCCCGTGTCGCAGGGGCAGGGCTAACGAAGCAACGGAGCGTAGTCGGTCGGTGTGAGTTTTACGTTGTAGATCTGTCTGCCGTTTTGGTCCACGCCACGGTATCTGAAAGTGTAGCCGGCTCTGGCTGCCTCCTGTACAAGATCCGAAGAATTGAAATCGTCGGAGAACGCACTGAGTATGTTTTCCTCCATATACGACTGCATATATTCGGCGGTGGCGTCGTCGGCCACGGTGTCGGTGAGTTTGTATTCGTACAATATGCTTTTTGCCGTATTGTTGACGTCAAATTTGGTTTGCAGCAAATTGTCGCCAATCTGTAATGGGTTTGATGCTATTAATTTTGAAAAATCCGATAGCCTGTCTGCCAACGACTTGTTTTCCACATCCACATTGTCCTTGAATTTCAGAGTCGACAGAATCGACTTGGATGTCGAAGTGGTTCCGGTCTTGTAGGCGTAGAACGTGAAGCACATGCCCACACTTGCCTGCGCCGCATAGGCAGTGCCGCGGTGTGGCACTCCGAGCACATCGGTCTGAAACTCGACAGCCTTCGCCGGCGCGTCTCCAAGCTTCTCGTCGCGAATTTCGCCCACATAACTTGCGTTGGTGAAGAAGTTGTTGGAGCCTTCCACCACCTGCTGCTGCAGGAAAGATTGAAGGTCGACATCCACTTCATACACGCCGATTACCAGCATTTCCGTTTCTGAAGCGTTAGACATGGTTACAAGGCTGCTTATGGGGTAGCCCACGTCGGACGACTCGGCTATCCATGTGTCGGGAGCGGTCACGGTAAGGTCTTTAGTGTCAATAGTCTTGGCACTAAGTCCGACAACGGCTGCCAACAAAAACAAGAGTGACAAATGTTTTTTCATTACATATAACGGTTTAAGTAAGTTTTTTACAAAAGTAGTGTTTTTTCGCCGTCTGACAACAGCAAACGCAAAAACAGAGAAATTTTTTTTGACGTTAGCCGAATTTGCGCTATCTTTGCGTGCAATAAATTTTCAACCCATATGTCATTTATTGCAGATAAAGTAGTGATGGACGGGCTCACGTATGACGACGTGCTGTTGATTCCCGCCTATTCTGAAGTACTTCCAAAGACAGTCGATCTCTCGACTAAGTTTTCACGCAACATTGAATTGAAGATACCGTTTGTTACAGCGGCGATGGACACTGTGACCGAGTCGCAGATGGCTATAGCCATTGCACGCGAGGGCGGCATCGGTGTGATTCATAAAAATATGAGCATCGAGGAGCAGGCTCGTCAGGTTGCAATCGTGAAACGTGCTGAAAACGGTATGATTTACGACCCAGTGACAATCAAACGGGGCTCTACCGTGCACGACGCTCTCGGCATCATGGCAGAATATAAGATTGGAGGAATTCCGGTGGTCGACGACGAAGGTTATTTGGTTGGCATCGTGACTAACCGGGATTTGCGTTTTGAAAGGGATATGAACAAGCGCATCGACGAGGTTATGACAAAGGAAAATCTGGTGACTACCAACCAAACCAGCGACCTTGAGACTGCCGCTCAGATTCTTCAAGAGCACAAAATCGAGAAATTGCCCGTTGTCGACAAAGACAACAAACTCGTAGGCTTGATTACATACAAGGACATCACCAAAGCCAAAGACAAACCAATGGCATGCAAGGATGCCAAGGGCAGATTGCGTGTGGCTGCCGGTGTGGGTGTGACTGTCGACACATTGCAGCGTATGGAGGCATTGGTAAACGCCGGTGCCGACGCTATTGTAATTGATACAGCTCACGGACATTCCAAATTCGTAATTGAAAAACTTAAAGAGGCGAAGCAGCGTTTTCCTAATGTGGACATCGTTGTGGGCAACGTTGCTACGGGTGCTGCAGCCAAGATGCTTGTCGAGGCTGGCGCCGACGCTGTCAAGGTGGGCATCGGTCCGGGTTCAATCTGCACAACCCGTGTGGTTGCCGGTGTTGGCGTGCCGCAGCTGTCGGCTGTCTATGATGTTGCCAAAGCGCTTGAGGGAACAGGTGTGCCTTTGATTGCCGACGGCGGACTCCGCTATTCAGGCGATGTCGTGAAGGCGCTTGCTGCAGGCGGCTACAGCGTGATGATCGGTTCTCTCGTGGCAGGTACAGAGGAGGCTCCTGGCGACACCATCATCTTCAACGGACGTAAATTCAAGTCATATCGCGGCATGGGTTCGCTCGAGGCAATGGAAAACGGCTCGAAAGACCGTTATTTCCAGGCCGGCACTACCGACGTCAAAAAACTTGTGCCGGAGGGCATCGCCGCTCGCGTGCCTTACAAGGGAACGCTTTATGAGGTGATCTATCAGTTGGTGGGCGGTCTGCGCTCGGGTATGGGCTATTGTGGCGCTGCCGACATTGAGAAACTCCACGATGCCAAGTTCACGCGTATCACCAACGCCGGTGTTCAGGAAAGCCATCCACATGATGTGACAATCACCAGCGAGGCTCCTAACTACACCCGCCAGTAGGCTTGAAATGTTAAGATTTCAATAAAATTCACGCAGAGATATAATTTTGTCGTCAAGACGACGTTATATCTCTGTGTCATTTTAAATGAAAGAAAAGAAATGAGAAGGACAAAATTGTTTGTAGGAACACTTCTTGCAGCAGGATTCGTTGTTGCATTTGCTGCGTCGAAGAAAGATCCGGTTCTGATGAAAGTTGACGGCAAGCCCGTGACGTTGTCGGAATTTGAATATATGTACCACAAAAACAATCAGCAGCAAGTGGCGCAACAACCGTTGGAGAAATATCTCGATATGTTTGTCACTTATAAGTTGAAAGTGGCTGACGCAGAGGCAGCGGGAATTGACACCACAGCAGCGTTCAAAAAAGAATATGAGGGCTACCGCAACGAGTTGGCTATGCCGTATCTTCGCGACACTGTTGCGGAGGAGGCTATGCGCAAACAGCTCTATGAGCATCTGAAGACAAATGTGCTCGCAAGCCACATCATGTTGCCTCTCGGCAAGGATATGGCAGAGAACGATGTGTATAAGGCACGTCTCGACAGTCTACGCTCTTGCATCGTTGCCGGACAGCCGTTCGACTCTTTGGCGAGAAAGTATTCTGTTGACCGCAGTGTGGTTCAAAACGGCGGATCGATGGGATATGTGTCGGCTGGACAATTTCCGTGGCAATTTGAAGATGCTTGCTACAACACGCCTGTCGGACAGGTTTCAGAGCCGTTCCGAACAGACTTTGGCTGGCATATTGTAAAGACGTTCGGCAGCCGTCCGGATGCCGGCGAGGTGCTTGTGGAGCATATCCTTAAACTTTATCCGCGCAATGCCACCGACGAGCAGAAGGCCCAGGTGAAGCACGTGATGGACAGCATATATAATGTTGTCAAGGGCGGAGCCGACTTTGAGGATGTTGCACGTCGCGAGTCGGAGGATCCGGGTTCGGCGCGTCAGGGCGGCAAATTGCCGTATTTCGGCAAAGGCCGTATGGTGCCTGAGTTTGAGAAGGTGTCGTATGAATTGGGCAAGGGTGAGATTTCCAGCCCATTTGAGACACGCTACGGTGTGCATATCGTCAAGAAGCTTGACTCGCACTCTGTCGCTGACTATGCATCGGTGCGCGACCAGCTGACGGCAATGGTTGGTATGCGTGGCAATATCGCAGTCGATTCAAAAGTGGCTCAACTGAAGAAGAAATACAAATTCAGTCTCAATGACAAGTTGATGAAGAGACTTCGTTCGGAGGTAACACTTCCCGACAGCCTTGACAATGCTTTCATCGACAAGTATGCGGCGTCAAACGAGGTGCTGTTCACTCTTGGCGGACAGAAATATCCGTTGTCGTTGCTGATTGGTGAGTTCGGACGTCCGGGACGTATGGCAGGCGAGGTGGCATATAAATTTATGGATGCCAAACTTGCAGAGGTTGAGAAAAAAATGGTGCTTGAATATGAAAAGCAGCAGCTGGAGAAAAACAACGCCGATTTTGGAAACCTTGTCCGAGAATATCGCGACGGCATGCTGCTCTTTGAGGTCAGCAACCGCAACGTTTGGCAGAAAGCCTCTACCGACACTGAGGGCTTGAAGGCCTTCTTCGAGGCGCATCGTCAGAACTACAAGTGGGACGCTCCGAAATACAAAGGATATCTTGTCGAGACAACCAGTGACTCAATCACCGCGCTCGCCAAGCAGCGTATTGCCGAGGTTGCCGCCGACAGTGTGGTCACTGTGTTGCGCAAGGAGTTTGGCAAGAATCTGAAGGTGACACGTGTGCTTGTCGCAAAAGGCGAGAATGCCAAGGTCGACTCTGAGATGTTTGGCACCGACAGGGTTGTTGCTGCCGACAAGGATAAATACAAAGACTATTTCGTGTTTGGCGGACGCTTGATTGCAAAGCCAGAGGAAGTGGCTGATGTGCGCGGACTTGTTGTTGCCGACTATCAGAACTACCTTGAGGGGGTTTGGGACGAGCAGCTCCACAAGAAATACACTGTGGAAATAGACAAGAAAGTGCTTAAGCAAGTGAAATGACAAGGCTCTAAGCCGTGAATATGCTAAAAAAACGGGCAACGCAGAATTCAACTGCGCTGCCCGCTTTTTTTGGCATATATGAGTTGCCTATGATTTGATGTGCTGTTGTATTGCCGTGAGAGGTAGGAATATAAGGTTTTGGTGTTGAGTTTTTGTTGAGTAGCGTGTGAGTTTGAGTATAGGATGAAAAAGGTCATTATTGTAGACATTCCGCCTAATTTTGTGGACGTAAAACAACTTAAAATCTAAATAATGAAACTTAGTAGAATAGTTCTTTCGATTGCATTATTGTCGTCGTTGCCGCTTCAGGCAGGAGTGGTCAACGTCGGTAGCGGAAGCTACACGACCGACCATCCGGGTTATGATCAAGCCGGACGCAACAAAGTGCCGGCAGGCACACCGCAGCTGAGTGGTGACGCTGTGGGACACCCCGTCCCGACAAACGACTGGTGGAGCAACGTGCTCTACAAGGACCAGTCGGAAAATATTTTTGCATATCCCATGGGCATGCGCACACGTGCCGACGGACTCACACTCGCCTATATTCCGAAAGGCGCGATGGTTGACTTCAGTCCGGTGCATATCAGCGTGGGCAACATCACATCGGCAAAAACCACCGTGTCTGACTATTCAGACTGGACGTTCACCATGCGGTGGGGTAGCGGAAGCGAATATTTCGATGCTACGGCGGGTTTGGCTATGCCGTTTGTATATTTTACAAAACACAGCTCGCAGGCAGTTACCGTAACCTTCCGTGAGGGAATGGGCACTGTTTCTGTCGACGGCTCCACGCTTGTGCTGTCGAAAGGCTTCAACGGCGCGTCGTTTGCCATCTATGCCCCTGAGGGCAGCACGTGGACAGGCAGCGGCTACAGCTACACGTCGACACTTGGAGGCAAGAACTATTGGTCGGCGGCAATATTGCCGTTGTCGACAACCGATGCCATTGCCACAGCACGCAGCCTGCGGCAATATGCGTTTGTCTTTCCTGCCGACACCCGAGTGGATTACAGCTACGACGAGGCTACCGCACAGGTGCGCACTGACTATGTGGTGACTCCCGATGTGAAGGAAGGCTCCACGTCGACAGTCCTGCTCGGACTGCTGCCTCACCATTGGGCACATCTCGCTTCCGGCAGCGCAGTCCCGACAGGATTGACGTACACCACTTTGCGCGGAGAGGTGCGCACGCTTGCAGGCAACCGTTTCTCAACGGTCAACACTTTCGGCGGCATACTCCCGACGCTTCCTTATGTGGAGGAAGGTGTCTCGACGGGCTTCTCAAAGGCGGAGCTCGACAGACTTGAGGCAGAAGTGGTGGCAGACCACGGCTTGACAGGCTGGACCGACTCCTACAACGACGGACAGCTGCTGAACCGCCTCATCCAGACAGCCCATGTGGCGAAAGCTTCGGGCAACAACGCTGTCTTTAATCGGGCATTCAACCTCGTGAAGCAACGTTTGGAAAACTGGCTGACGTATACCAGCGGAGAGAAGGCATTCCTGTTCTATTACAATAAAGACTGGACCACGTTGTTCGGCTATCCGGCAGGCCACGGTCAGGACGAGTATATCAACGACCATCATTTCCATTGGGGTTACTTTATCCACGCAGCCGCTTTTATAGAGCAGTACTCGCCGGGATGGGCAACGCAATGGGGCGATATGGTCAACCTCCTTGTGCGCGACGCCGCCACCAGCGACCGCAACGATCCGATGTTCCCTTATCTGCGCAATTTCAGCCCTTATGCAGGTCACTGCTGGGCTAATGGCGTGGCTTCGCTGCCTCAGGGCAACGACCAGGAGTCGACGTCGGAGTCGATGCAGTTTAACTCGTCGCTTATCCATTGGGGCTCGGTGACTGGCAACCGTGCCGTCCGCGACTTGGGCATCTATATGTATGCCACCGAGCAGTCGGCGGTAGAGGAGTATTGGTTTGACCAGCACGAGCGCATTTTCCCTTCGGATTGGAAATATAGCCTCGTTTCGCGCGTCTTCGGCAACGATTTCGACAACGGAACATTCTGGACAGCCGACATCGCCGCTTCTTATGGCATAGAGCTTTATCCTATACATGGCGGATCGTTCTATCTTGGCCGCAATCTCGATTATGTGCGCAAGCTGTGGTCGGAGATAGCCGCCAACACCGGAATCCTTTCCAATGAGGTGAATCCAAACCTATGGCACGACACGATGTGGGAATATCTGTCGTTTATCGACCCGCAGAAAGCCATAGAACTTTATAACTCAAATCCGAAACGCAACCTTAAGTTCGGCATCTCCCAGGCGCAGACTTACCATTGGCTGCACGCCATGAACGTGCTCGGACAGTATGACTCGTCGGTCACTGCCGACTATCCTGTGGCAATGGTGTTCCGCAAAGGCGAAAAGGTGACACACGTGGCATACAACTATGGTTCGACACCGCGCACGGTGACATTCTCCGACGGGGCGACACTTGTGGTTGAGGCGCGTGCGATGGGCATCGATGGAGGCGTTGTGGTGCCTCCTGTGCCGTCAGAGCCTACAACACCTGTTGTCTCGGTTACGTCGCCTGCTGCCGGCTCTACGGTCAAAGTGGGCGAGGCTGTCACATTGCAGGCGTCGGCCACGGTTGAAGGCTCGACAATCACCGCTGTCGACTTCCTTGTCGACGGCACACTTGTTGGCACGGCAACGGCGGCGCCTTACGCTGTGCAGTGGACTCCGACAAAAGAGGGTGTGCGTGTAATCACGGCGCGTGCCACAGCAGCCAATGGAAAGCAGACGGTGTCGGCCAGCGTCGATGTCAATGCGAAAGCGTCGTCGACAGGCGGAGGCGATGAAAGCGTATGTTCGGTGACTTCCGATGAACTTACAGAGGGCAGCGGAATAGCCTATAGATTGAGTTTTGAGTCGGCAGCCAACGGTGATGTTACGGTCACTGCCGAGAGCTTGACCGATGTGATAGGACTTGTGGCCTTCGTGCGCGATCTTACAAACGGCTTCACAGAGATGCAGATGCAGGAAGCCGGAGATAAGAAATTCACATACACTCTTACCGGACACAGCGTTGGCGAGGCTATAAAGGTGGCATGTAAATTCGCTTGGGCAGGAGGCGGTATCGGAGTCACCGCACCGTTCACCTATGTGGTCGGCGACAATTGCAACAGCTCGATGGTGGAGCGCGAATTTGCCGACAGCGATGTGCGTGTCTATCCGGTGCCTGCCAGCGATTGCCTGCATATTGATATAGCAGGAACCGACCATAATCATATCTACATCTGGAGCGCCGACGGGTCGCTGATGCTTGATTCTCAAGTTGGAGCGAGCACTACGGTCAACGTGTCGCACTGGCATCCGGGCGTTTATTTCCTAAGAGTGGAGAGAGGCAACGTTGTGCGCGTGGAGCGGTTTGTGAAGCGCTGACAGCATAGAAAATAATGATTTCAGAATCCGCAAGGATGTCCGGACGGGCATACTTGCGGATTTTTTTGTTTTTAGTGAACTAAACGAGCCGTGTAAGCATTATTAAAGAGAAAATAGGAAAAAAGGCATAGAGAAAAACGGTATGATAAACAGAATTACGATAAAATATCTTTACAAGCACACCCATAGACCAAAGGACGGCTTTCATGACAGTTTGCTCCGTAAGGTGGCAGATTGCTGTAGAGAGCATTTTAAAGTTGCGTTTGAAGACGGCTGTATGATTGTGGGCGTGCTCGACTATGACAATCCATTCCGGAGAATAAGGCTTTCGTGTATCAAAGGCTTTAAGATTGTCGACAACGAGGTGGCGGTGGTGATGGAGCAGTCCATACTGTTTTTCAACAACAGCACAGGGGCGATAAAAATAAATTTCCGCTGTGACGACGAGCCGTGGTGGAAACGCCTGCTCTCGTGGCTTAAACCTGGCAGGGACGGGCAGAAGAACGCCTGTTTGCAATAAGACATAAAAACGGCTTCTTTCCGATTGGGAAGAAGCCGTTTTTATGTCTATGTGAGTTCTTGTTATTTCACTTGGCATCCAGGGACCACTTCACCCTGCGGACCAATCACAACAAGACTTCCGTCGGCGTTTTCAGCCGAGAGGATCATGCCTTGCGACTCCACGCCTTTCAGCTTGCGCGGCTCAAAGTTGGCAATGAAGCAAACCTCTTTGCCCACAAGGTCTTCAGGCTTGTAGAATTTAGCGATGCCCGACACGATTGTGCGTCCGCCCATACCGTCGTCAATCTTGAACTTCAACAGTTTGTCGGCTTTAGGCACTTTCTCGCATTCCAGCACTTTGCCCACGCGGATGTCGAGCTTCATAAAGTCGTCGAACGGCACGTTGGCAGCCACAGGTTCCGGCTTGAAGTTTTTCAGCTTGTTGGCCTCCTTGGTGTCGTTGAGTTTCTTTATCTGCGCCTCAATCACGCTGTCTTCAATCTTTTCAAATAACAGCTCAGCCGGTTTTATCGTTGTTCCGGCAGGGATTATTGTGATTGAGCCAAGCTCATTCCAGTCAAATTTCTCCATTCCCAGCATATCGCGGAGTTTCTTCGACATGAACGGCAGGAACGGTTCGAAAGCGATGGCGAGATTGGCAGTAATCTCGATGGCGATGTTCATAATCGTTTCCACACGCTTCTCATCGGTCTTCACCACCTTCCACGGCTCAGTGTCGGCAAGGTATTTGTTTCCGATGCGGGCAAGGTTCATAGCCTCCTTCAACGCGTCGCGGAAGCGGAAGTGCTCGATGTAGTTTTCGAGATTTGCTTTCACGTCGGCAAATTCCTTCAGCGTCTCGCGGTCATAGTCGGTAAGCTCGCCGATGGCAGGCACAACACCCTTGTAGTACTTGTGTGTCAATACGAAAGTACGGTTTACGAAGTTGCCGAGGATTGCCACCAGCTCGTTGTTGTTGCGCGCCTGGAAATCCTTCCAAGTGAAGTCGTTGTCTTTTGTTTCCGGAGCGTTTGCAGTCAGCACATAGCGCAGCACGTCCTGCTTGCCCGGCATGTCGCGCAGATATTCGTGCAGCCACACCGCCCAGTTGCGTGAAGTCGAGATTTTGTCGCCTTCAAGGTTGAGGAACTCGTTGGCAGGCACGTTTTCCGGCAGTTGGTACGATCCGTCAGCCATCAGCATTGCCGGGAACACGATGCAGTGGAACACGATGTTGTCCTTGCCGATGAAGTTTATGATGCGAGTGTCTTTGCTCTTCCAATAAGTTTCCCAAGTGTCGGGGAGCAGTTCCTTAGTGTTTGAAATGTAGCCGATAGGAGCGTCAAACCATACGTATAGCACCTTTCCTTCGGCGCCTTCCACCGGCACCGGCACACCCCAGTCGAGGTCGCGGCTCACGGCGCGAGGCTGCAGACCCATGTCGAGCCATGATTTGCACTGTCCGTATACGTTTGGTTTCCATTCCTTGTGTTCGTCAAGAATCCAGTGGCGCAATGTAGGTTCCCACTTGTCGAGCGGCAGATACCAGTGTTTGGTTTCTTTCAGCACCGGTTTGTTGCCGGTGATTGCCGAATGCGGCTCGATAAGGTCGGTCGCGTTGAGCGATGTGCCGCAAGCCTCGCATTGGTCGCCGTAGGCATGGTCGCTTCCGCAGTGCGGGCATGTGCCCACGATATATCTGTCGGCGAGGAATTGGTGAGCCTCCTCGTCGTAGTATTGCATAGACGTCTTCTCGATAAACTCACCCTTGTCGTAGAGTTTGCGGAAGAAGTCGCTTGCCATTTGTGAATGGATCTTGCTCGTGGTTCGTGAATATATGTCGAAAGAGATGCCGAGTTCCTCAAACGAGTCTTTAATGATTTTGTGGTAGCGGTCCACGATGTCTTGAGGCGTGACACCTTCGGCTTTCGCCTTGATGGTGATGGGCACACCGTGCTCGTCAGAGCCGCCAATCATAATCACGTCTTCACCTTTGAGTCGGAGATAGCGGGTGTAGATGTCGGCAGGCACATACACACCGGCGAGGTGTCCGATGTGGACAGGACCGTTTGCGTATGGCAGAGCTGTTGTCACCAGCGTGCGTTTGAATTTTTTTTCTTCCATATATAAATCAGTGTTCTTTTGTTGTTACATACAAGCGTTTCAAACAAATCAGCGTTTCCAGACGTTGACAATCTCGCCGACAAACATCGTGTGTTTCAGTTTGTTGTCCTGATACATCTTTATGATGTCATCGTCAAGCATATTGTCCACGTCGATAGGAGCCTCGTAGATTGTGCGGCATTCGATAATCAGATTTCCCTCCTTGAACGTAGGATTTCCAAGTTCGGTGAACATCGTTGTCAGTCCGGCATTCTGGATTTTGTTTTTATCCGTTTTTCTGGAGTGAGAACCGATGTAGTCGAGTGCCCCGTTCATCTTTTTAGGGAATGCCGTGATTGTGAAGTAGTCGTAGAGTCCCATCAGCGAGTATGTGTATCGGCTGTGGTCAACGACAACTGTTACAATCGGCTTGCCCCAAAGTTCGCCGATGCTTCCCCACGACATTGTCGTGGCGTTCAAGTCGCCTTCTTTGCCCACAGCGAGAGCTGTTTTGTCGTTGGCAAACAATTCCACAACGTTTTTCAGCTCTGTAGGATTCATTTTTGTCCAACCTTCGGCAGGCGACTGCGCGTGGATTGAAGCCGCGAAGGCAAAGGCGGCGCATACAGCGATGACGATTTGTTTGAAAATTCTCATAGTTGTAAAGTTTTAAAGTGTATAACCCCATTCGTCAAGCGCCTTGCTCCAATGCTTCTCGACGATTTGGATGGTTTCTTCTTTATATTGGTATTTGTTTTTCTTGTAGCCCTTCTTCTTGTCGAGGTATGCGCGGATGTCGGCCTCGGCCTCGTTGAATCCCTGCAGCTTCAGTTTTCCGTAGATTTCCTTTGTGAGGTCGAAAGCGTTGTGCTCGAAATCCTCAAACTTGATTTCCACAAGGTTGCCTTCCGGGATCAGCAGTTTGTCGGCCTCATATCGGTTGTAGAGCCGCATGTATGCCTCCACGATGTTGTCCACGATTTGCTCCTGCGAAATGTCTTGCAGCTGCAGCGGCTTGATTGTGTTTGTGAAGAAACTGCGAGTGCTCTCGAACACGGTGTACGGATTTCGCTTCAGATAGATGAACTTTGCGTTCGGGAACATCTCCAGCAGCGTGCGCACACGTCCGGTGTGAGGCGGGTTTTTCGACAGATACTGTGTTCCGCCGGTGTTGGCGAGCGACACCTTCACCAAGCGCAAGAAAGTGCCTTTAAACACTTGACGCTCCTCCTCTGTAATCTTCTCAAACGTCAGGAAGCGGTCGCAATATTCCATCCATCGTTCGGGGAAAAACCAGAAGTTGTAGTAGGTGTAAGGCATCATGTTCGACAAGGCGAACTCCTCTTCCTGGGGAAGGTCGGGGCGCAGCTCCATATTGTCGGTAGGACGCTTGTCGGGCATCAGCATCGCCATGTTTTTTTTGAAGAATGGCTGTCCCCACAGCACGAGGTGCGGGAATACGGTCTGATATGTGGTTGTGTAGCCGAAATGCTTGTCGCAGGCAAACACGTTGTGCACAAAGGTGGTGCCGCTGCGCCAGTGTCCGAGGATAAACAGCGGGTCTTCCTGCAGAGGCTGCCCGGCAATTTTGTTGTAGGCACGGTTCTCGATTGGCACGAGGGTGCTCAGCAATCGGCACACAGCTTTTGTCAGGCGAAACTTGCCTTTGTAGTGGTCGCCGATGTGCTGCCCGTCGGTCAAAGCCTTGAAAGTCTGCCAGTCGGCGCCCACAAGCGTGTTGACGGGCAATTTGTCAAATGTCAATCCCATATTCTACTTTTTTACTTTAACGACTATTCCTTGACGTTTCAATTCGTCGGCGGCTTTTTGTATTGCTTCGAGATGGCACTCGTCGATGCCGAGGTCAGACAGGCAGATAGTGGCAAGTGCGTCGTCGTGCTTCATATCCTTTGCGTCGACACGGTCGATGATCATACCCACAGCCGACGTGTTGTTTGTAATCGGGTCGATAAGGATGAACGAGCCGGTCTGCTTGTTTTTCTGATAGGGGTCGAAAAGCAGCTCCTTGCCGGTGGTAAACACCACGCGTCCGATTTCGTTGAGCTCCAGATGGTCAACTTCCGACTGCTCCATCGTGTTGACGTTGACTTTGTATTTTATAGAGTCGATACGCGCACGGGTAGTGTTGGTGGTCTGTTTCAGATAGAACTGCTTGTTTGGGTCCATCGCTTCCTCGTCCATCCACACGAGCATAGCCTCGAAGTTGCGGTCTTCTGTCGGGAGGTTGTCGGGTTTCACGATCATTTCTCCGCGGGAGATGTCGATTTCGTCCTCAAGAGTTATTGTCACGCACAAAGGAGGAAAAGCCTCTTCGATTTCGCCTTCGTAGGTGACGATGCTCTTCACTTTCGACGTCTTGCGGGAAGGCAGAGCCATCACGGTGTCGCCCTTGCGGACTACGCCGGAAGCCACCTTGCCGCAGAATCCGCGGAAGTCGAGGTTTGGTCGCAGCACGTATTGCACAGGGTAGCGGAAGTCGTCATAGTTGCGGTCGAGGTCGATGGGCACAGTCTCAAGATAGTCGAGCAGGCATTTGCCCGTATACCACGGAGTGCGCTCGCTTTTCTTAACCACGTTGTCGCCGTCGAGCGCCGACAGAGGGATGCATGTCACGTCGGGGATGCCGAGAGGCGCCACAAACTCCTCGAAGTCGCGCACGATTTTGTCAAACACCGCTTTGTCGAAGTCAACCAAGTCCATTTTGTTGACAGCAAGCACAAGGTGTTTGATTCCGAGCAGAGAAATCAGATAAGTGTGTCGGCGGGTCTGGGTGATTACACCAGTGCGGGCGTCGACAAGGATTATTGCCGCGTTGGCCGTAGATCCGCCGGTAATCATGTTGCGTGTGTACTGCTCATGTCCCGGGGTGTCGGCGATGATGAATTTACGGTTGTTTGTGCTGAAGTAGCGGTAAGCCACGTCGATGGTGATTCCTTGCTCGCGCTCAGCCTTCAGTCCGTCGAGCAGCAGGGCATAATCGATATGCTCTCCGGCGTTTCCCACACGTTTGCTGTCGCGCTCGAGGGCGTCGAGTTGGTCTTCGTAGATTTTCTTGCTGTCGAAGAGCAGTCGGCCGATGAGCGTAGATTTTCCATCATCGACGCTGCCGGCGGTTAGAAATCTCAACAAGTCTTTTTGTTCGTCCTTGTCGAGAAACTCCTTTATGTTCAATTTTGAATTGTTGTCCATTTCTGTAGTGGTTTAAAAATAACCTTCACGTTTCTTTTGCTCCATACTTGCCTCTTGGTCGAAGTCGATCACGCGCGTTGTGCGTTCACTCTTTGTGGTGGTCATCATTTCCTCCACGATTTTCTCGATTGTGTCGGCTTCGCTTTCAACGGCTCCTGTCAAAGGCCAGCATCCGAGTGTGCGGAAACGCACCATGCGCATCTCAATCTTGTCGCGGTATTGCTCCGGCAGACGGTCATCGTCGGGCATAATCAGGTTGCCGTCGATGTTGACCACCGGACGCTCCTTGGCAAAGTAGAGAGGCACAATAGGAATGTTTTCCAGGCGGATATACTGCCAGATGTCGAGTTCCGTCCAGTTTGACAACGGGAACACGCGGATGCTCTCGCCCTTGTTGATGCGGGTGTTGTAGATGTCCCACAGCTCCGGACGCTGGTTTTTAGGATCCCACTGGTGGAACTTGTCGCGGAACGAGAAGATGCGCTCTTTCGCACGGCTTTTCTCCTCGTCGCGTCGCGCACCGCCGAAAGCGGCGTCAAATTTGTATTTGTCGAGGGCGTGGAGCAGAGCCTGAGTCTTCATCAGGTCGGTGTGCACCTTGCTGCCGTGGGTGAACGGACCCACACCGGCTTTAAACGCCTCCATGTTTGATTCAACGATAAGATTCCAGCCGTATTTCTTGGCGTATTCATCGCGGAACTGGATCATTTCCTTGAATTTCCATTTCGAATCGATATGCATCAGCGGAAACGGCACTTTGCCGGGAGCGAATGCCTTTTCGGCGAGACGCACCATCACCGACGAGTCCTTTCCGATGGAATAGAGCATCACAGGATTCTCGAATTCCGAAGCAACTTCACGGATGATGTAGATTGCCTCTGCCTCGAGTTCCTTAAGATGGCTTAAGTTGTAGTCTGACATAGAATTATATTGTTTTTTGTTTATTTTTTCAATACTGCTTTAGGCAACACGTAGTCCAAAAGGATTTTCACCGACTCCTCGACCGGCAGTTTCGACGTGTCGAGGGTGATGTCGGGATGCTCCGGAGCCTCGAAAGGGGCGGATATACCTGTGAAATTCTTAATCTCTCCGCGTCGGGCCTTGGCATAAAGACCTTTCACGTCGCGCTTCTCGCATTCCTCAAGCGGAGTGCTTACAAACACCTCCACGAAATCGTCCTTGCCGATAATTTCGGCAGCCATTTCGCGCAACTGGTTGTTTGGGCTGATGAAAGCCGCGATTGTGATGATGCCGGTGTCGACGAAAAGGCGTCCCACTTCGGCGATTCTGCGGATGTTTTCAACGCGGTCTTCGGCTGAGAATCCCAGGTTGTTGTTGATTCCGCTGCGGATGTTGTCGCCGTCGAGTATCCGGCAGAGCAGTCCGCGGCTGTGCAGCTCGCGCTCAAGGGCGATGGCAACGGTGCTTTTTCCCGAACCGCTCAGTCCGGTGAACCACAGCATCATGCCACGCTGTTTGAGCAGTTGCTCCTTGTCGTCACGGCTCATCATGCGGTCGAATATCGGATAGATGTTTGTCGCTTTCTTTTCCATTGTCGTTGTGTCGTTTTTATTAGAAATCCCAGAACAGCGGAATCAGTCCCACCGAAATTGCGAATGCAATCACGTTGAGAGGCAGTCCCACTTTTATGAAGTCGGTGAACTTGTATCCGCCCACACCTTGCACGATGAGGTTTGTCTGATAGCCTATCGGAGTGCAGAAGCTTGTTGACGCAGCCATGCAGATGACCACGAAAAACGGTGTTGGGCTGACTCCCAGCTCGTTGGCTACCGACAAGGCAATCGGGAAACTCAGAGCCGCTGCAGCGTTGTTGGTAATCAGTTCAGTAAACACATTTGTGATTATAAACAGCACGGCGAGCAGTCCGTAAGGTCCGAGGCTGTCGGTCATCGCGATGATGTTGCGGGCAATCATCGGCGCCACGCCTGAATTGTTGATGGCTTTGCTGATGGCAAAAGCGCAGGCGATGGTTATGAGGATGTCCCAGGATATGTATTTTGTATACTTTTTAGGAGGAAAAATCTTGGTCCACGCCATGATGATGGTTGTGACGCAGACAAAGAAGAACATGTCGAACTTCATTCCCGGCACGAGGTCTTTCATCGCAGGCAATTCACCTACTGTCGCACCGACAATCATGAAGACGAGCAGCGCGGTGGCGAGCAGACGCCTGCCGCGGCTTTCCTTCGGCACCACGTCCTTGCCGTTGGACACCATGAGGAACACACGCGAGTCGCCCCAAGTGGGGATGAATTGGTCGTCGGCCCAAAGAATCAGAGTGTCGCCCTCGAGCAGCGTTATCTTGTCGAGGTCGCCAGGGATGGCTTGACCGCCACGTCGCACTTCCTTGACGTATGCGCCGTAGTGGCGTGCGAAATTGAACTCTCCGAGCTGCTTCTTGATACCGGGGAAACGCGCTCCGAGAATCACCTCCACGCGGTGAAGGTTTTGAGCCTGGGCGTCGTCTTCTTTGTCGAGATTGTCTTCTCTCGACTCCGGAAGCAGGCGTTTTGAGAAGAAAAACAGGTATGTCAGTCCGGCGATGCAGATGAATATGCCCACTTTTCCGAGTTCGAACATGGAGAATCCTTCATATCCGGCGTCGATGACCATGCCATGCACCACGAGGTTGGTCGACGTGCCTATCAATGTGCACATTCCGCCGAGAATGGTGGCATACGACAATGGAATAAGCAGTTTTGTGGCGGGCACTTTCATACGTTCCGCCCAACGCTTCACAATAGGGGCGAAGATGACCACGATAGGGGTGTTGTTGAGAAACGCCGAGGTGAAACTGACGGCGGGAAGCATACGCAATTGAGTGTGCAGTAGGGATTTGCGCTGTTGAGGCAACAGCCATTTAATCATTATGTTGAGCGCGCCGCTGCGGCGTATGCCCTCGCTGACGAGAAACAGCATTGCCACAGTGATCATACCTTTGTTGCTGAAGCCTTCGAGCATCTCCTTCGGAGTGATGATTCCGGCGCATAGGAATATGACAACGACGCTGAGCATAATCATGCCCGGACGCATCACGTCGCAGACCAACGCTGCGAGCATGGCTCCCATACAGATTAGAACGAATGCTATTTCAAACGACATTTTTTGCTAAAAACTTATAAAGCGCAAAGTTACGAAAAATCTGCTATATATCATTGCCGATAAGTCAAAAATGATGGTGTAATGGTCGGCATCAGCGAATTGGCATCAGCGGATGTCGAGGTATTTGTGGGTTTGCAGCGACAACCTCCAGACGGGATTGTCGAGGCAGGCCTGTATGCATTCCTTCAGCAGCAGCCGGTTTTTCCCGGCGTCGCCGCAGTCGCAAGGCTGCAGAAAATGGTGACGGGCGGCAAACGATGCGTAGCGGTCGAGGTTTTGTCCGGTGTAGACAAGTTTCAGCTCGTCGCACTCTGTCAGCACGGGCTCCGCACCGTCGACAAAGTCCGACTTCGGCGACATTGTAATCCAGTCAACGCCAGCGGCTACGGGGTGTGTGCCGTTGGTTTCCATTGCGATGAAATGGCCGTGGAGCGCCGCGGTCAGCTCGTCGTCGACAAACAACGAAGGCTCACCACCCGTCAGCACCACATGGCTTGCAGGGAAGGCATTGACAGCGGCGGCGATTTCGTCGGCGGTCATCATCACGCCCTGGTTGTGGTCGGTGTCGCAGAACGGGCAGCTCAAGTTGCACCCCGAAAAGCGCACAAACACCGACGGAGTGCCGGTGTAGAATCCTTCGCCTTGAAGGCTGTAGAAAATTTCGTTGATTTTATATGTCTTGCTCATCGTCGTCGGTTGTGTAGGTGGCGGTGTTTCCTTCCGACTCCTGTACGCTCACCTTGTAGCATTCCGGAATCTGGTCGCAAATCCATTTGGCAATGTTCTCAGCCGTGGGGTTGAACGGCAGCAGCTCGTTGAAGTTGCCGTGGTCGAGATAACCGTGGATTTTCTCCTTGATGTGGGTGAAGTCGCACACCATACCGTTGTGGTTGAGCGAGCGGGCGCGGCAGTGTATCGTCACAATCCAATTGTGGCCGTGCATCTGTGAGCATTTGCTTTCGTAGTCGAGTTTGAGGCTATGGCAGCCCGCTATTTCTATTCTTTTTGATACGTAGTACATTCTTGTTGCGTTGTTTGTTTTACAAAGATAGTGCAAGGCGAGCGAAATGCAAAACAAACTTGTTTGATTTTGCAGACCTTATGGATTTGGCGGCGCGCAAAAAAAAACAGCCGGACTTGCTGCCCGGCTGTCGTGATATGGTGTCGTATAGATTATTTTACGATAACCTTTGTTGCTTTGTTGCCAGTGCGCACGATGTAGAGGCCTGCGGCAACATTGATGCTTGCAGAGCCGTTGACCTCGGCGTTGGCAGCCAGGCGTCCGTCGGTGGTGTAGACAGCGGCGGCGCCGTTGTAGTTGCTGACGAGGATTGCGCCCTCGGTGGCAGCGACAGCGGCTGTGGCACCGTTGATTTCGCTTACGCTTGAAGTTGTAGGCTCTGGAGTGGAAACCACGTTGGTCACAGTGCCGTCCTCGTTGGTGAACGAGAATTTCACCTCATAGTTGTCGCCGTTGAAAGTGGCTACGACGCTTACCTGTTTTGTCTCGTTGCCCACCTTCGCGTTGTCGTCGGTTCCTGAATAGATCACTTTGCCGTCTTTCTCAGTCTTTGTCAAGCCTGAAACAGTAACGTTTACAGCGTCGCCGGCAGCACGTGTGGCAGCCTGTGCCACTTTCACGTCGGCGATTGCGAGCATGTAAGTGTGGTAGTCGGCATTCTCTTGGGTGAGGGTGAGTGTTGTTGTCTCGCCAGAGTAGATGTCGGTGCCGTTGACATTGGTGAAGTAGAAGCCTTCAAACTGCTGCGGAGCCTCGCGGAAGTAGAAGTTGTAAGTGTGTTCGAGCAAGCCGTCGACATCGGTAGCCTCTGCGTTTGCGATTGACTGCTTGTTGGTCACCTTGATGCTGATTTGCTTGTTGTCGTTGATGCTGCTCACGGTAGCCTCCTTGTCGGCTGTCAATGCCTCGTTGCTCATGATGCTGTAGTTTACGCCGGTAGGCAATGTGAAGTTTTCAACATCGTTGACAGTGATTACGTAGTCGAGCGTATTAGGATTGAAGTCAAACGCATATCCGTCGATGCTTGCATCGGAGAGGCGCGAGAAGTAAGCGTAGCGCACGTTGTCGACGTTGATGCTCTTCTCTTCCACAGATTTGCGGCTGTCCCACGGGTAGCCGGCAGTTATGATTACGTTGGTCTTCTCGGGGGTGGCTGCTGACAGGTAGTTCAAAGGAATCTCAACAGTAGCCCAGGTGAAAGACTCGTTAAAGGCTTTGTCGCAATATGCTATGATTTCTGCCCCTTCTGATTTTGTGATATTCTGAACAGTCTCGGAAGTTACAATCGAAGGGTCGATTTGGCTCCAAATCGCACGGTCAAGATTCTCTAATTTTAACCAAGATTTAATGGTTGGATTGTATTTTCTATTGAAGATGGAGCCAGTTGCTCCGTCATCAAAAGTGGCGGGAACTTCACCGTTAAAAGAGCCTTTCCAAAGGAAAGCTATGATGTGACTGTCGCTGCTATAATTTTGGAAATCTCCAACAATTGCATCTGGACGTCCGACGAAAGATAGCCCTCCGTATGTGCCATTCTGGGCAAACTTTTCATTAGTTGCTCTATAGCCGCCAGTTGCATTGCCGTCACCAGAATTTGCATACCAAGTGTTGCCGATGGTCAATGTTCCTAATGTTGGAATGTAGCTGGATGCTTGACCTGATTTCTTATTTATGACATTAGCATAGGTTTTTCCATTGTCGCTTTTTTTCTGGACAAGTTCTTGGTAGGAGCCAGCCCATCCTGTAGCAAATTTGATATTTGAAGAATGCCAAGATTGAGGTTCCTCTCCTGGCTGTCCTTGATTTTTGTTTTTTTCTGTCCATAAAATTCCTTTTGCCTTTTCCCAATTCTTCTCGAACCCTACATTCGGGAGCTGGTATGTCTGGGCATACATAGCGGTTACGGCGAGCAGCGCGAGGCTGCCGGCAATTACTTTTTTCGTCATAATAAATAAGTATTAATCCGTTTTTTCGTTATAATTTTCAATATCTTAATCTTAATTCCCTGGCTACAACCACAGTGGGTACAAACCTAAAATTTGGGCTATTCAGGCACAAAGTTACATATTATTTTTTAATTACATCGTTTCTGAGGAAAAATAATGCTAACTTTGCAACGATGAAGAAGATAAACAAGTATATTAAATATGTGGCGGCGCTGGCTCTGCTGCCCGTGATGACAGCGTGTTTCACCGGAATAGAGAACACCGGACGCATCACCGACCGCGACGTGGCGCGCGTGAAAGCCAACAAGCGCACAGCCGAGGAAGCACTGCTCGACAGCGTCAAGCCGCAGACCTACGGGCAATGGCGCAAAGGAAAACGCTTTGTGGTTACAAGCAACGACATCAGCCTCGTGCTGCGCCCATCAGCCGACACCCTTAAAGGCCATACGCTGACATTCGCGGGGCAGGAACTGCAACGCGACATCGACAATATAGAAAAAGTGGTGATTGTGCTGTCAGACACCGACCGCCAATACCGTTACGACACCGGCAAGACCCTTGCCGAGCTGCAGCCCCTCAGCGGCTACTACGCAGTGCCGTTTCTTTCCGACCTCGACTATGTGGCGCGCGTCGACAGCCTGCTCCGCGGCCGCACGCTCTATCTGCGCACGTCGACATGGCGCCGCCGCGACGGCTCGTTTGAGACCGGTCTTCGCTACGTTCCGGTCACGGTTGAGAGCGTAACCACCGGCGATGCCGTTTATCCATTCTATGTGGCATTCGACCAAGACGGCAGGCACAGCGGAGTCATGATGTCGTCGCCCACGTCGGCAGTGAGAAATGTGACGTTCGACAAACTCTTCTCTTTCAGCGACATCCGCAGCAGCTACAAGCATATCTCCAATGAAAACTGGAGCTTGATTGTGCGCGGACAGGTGGCAGTGGGGATGACAAAGGAAGAATGCACATTGTCGCTCGGCGCGCCGCAGTCGGTCGACCGCGTGCCCACACACGGCGGCTTGCTGGAGCGTTGGGTGTATGACAACGGTGTGTATCTCGTGTTTGCAGACGGAATATTGGAACGATTCAGACAATGATTGAAGTAGAATTTCTTGGCACCGGCACATCGACAGGCGTGCCGCAATTGGGATGTGAATGCGAAGTGTGCAAATCGGCCGACCCACGCGACAAACGCCTGCGCTGCTCCGCCATCGTGCGCACGCAGGGCGTCAGCCTGCTGATTGACTGCGGACCCGATTTCCGGCAGCAGATGCTCCGCGCCTCCGACCTTCACCTCGACGCGCTGCTCATCACCCACAGCCATTACGACCACGTAGGCGGCATGGACGACCTCCGCCCTTATTGCCGCGAAATCCCATTTCCCGTCTACGCCCAGCCCAACGTCGTAGCCGACATAAAAGCACGCATTCCCTACTGCTTCCGCGAGCATCTCTATCCCGGAGTGCCAACGTTTGACATGCATCCGCTGGCGGGCGAGCCCTTTGAGGTGAAAGGCGTGAGGGTGGAGCCACTGCCCGTGATGCACTACAAACTGCCGATATTCGGCTATCGTATAGGCAATCTGGCTTACATCACCGACGCCAAGACCATTCCGCCGTCAACGATGGCACGTCTGCAAGGCATTGACACATTAATAATAAACGCCCTGCGCTTCGAGCCACACCTGTCGCACATGAATCTTGAGGAAACGCTCGCCGTCGTAGCCCAGGCAAAGCCCCGCCGCGCATTGCTCATCCACGAGAGCGACGGCATAGGGCTGCACGAAGCCACGTCGCGGCTGCTTCCGCAAGGAGTGGAACTCGCATACGACAAGGAAATTATCAGAGTGCCGTAACGGCGTGAAATTTTAATATTTGACCAAAAATGCGTATCTTCGCACTGTAATTGAAGACAGATGAATCATATAAGGAATTTTTGCATTATAGCGCACATTGACCACGGCAAGAGTACGCTTGCCGACCGACTGCTTGAACATACAAAAACAGTGATGGGCAAAGACCTGCAAGACCAGGTGCTCGACAATATGGACCTTGAGCGCGAGCGCGGCATCACAATCAAAAGCCACGCCATCCAGATGAATTACCGTCATAATGGCGAAGACTTCGTGCTGAACCTGATTGACACCCCGGGACACGTAGACTTCTCCTATGAGGTGTCGCGGTCGATAGCCGCCTGCGAGGGCGCGCTGCTGATTGTCGACGCGTCGCAGGGCATCCAGGCGCAGACCATCTCCAACCTATATATGGCAATCGACAACGACTTGGAAATCATTCCGGTGGTCAACAAGGTGGATCTCGACAGCGCAAAGCCTGAAGAGGTGGAGGACCAGATTGTCGACCTGCTCGGATGCAAGCATGAGGACATTATCCGCGCCAGCGGCAAGACGGGCATCGGAGTGCCTGAAATCCTTGATGCAATCGTGGAGCGCATCCCCGCGCCGTCGGGAGACCCAGACGCGCCGCTCCAAGCGTTGATTTTCGACTCGGTTTTCAACCCATTCCGTGGCATTATTGCGTATTTCAAAATTCTGAACGGACGCATCCGTAAAGACGACTTTGTGAAGTTTGTAAATACCGGCAAGCAGTACAACGCCGAAGAAATCGGAGTGCTTAAACTCAACCTGTCGCCGTGCAACGAACTGAGTGCCGGCAATGTGGGATATATCATAAGCGGCATCAAGACATCGCGCGAGGTGAAGGTGGGCGACACGATTACCCACGTTGCCAGGCCATGCGAGAAAGCCATCGAAGGTTTCCAGGAAGTTAAGCCTATGGTGTTTGCCGGCGTGTATCCTATAGAGACAGAGGATTTCGAAAACCTGCGCACATCGCTTGAGAAGCTGCAGCTCAACGACGCCTCTCTGACGTTCACGCCTGAATCGTCGGTGGCTCTTGGCTTCGGATTCCGTTGCGGATTTCTCGGACTGCTCCACATGGAGATTGTGCAGGAGCGTCTCGGCCGCGAGTTTGACATGGACGTCATCACCACGGTGCCCAACGTTTCGTATAAGGTGTATGACAAGAAAGGCAACGAAATGGAGGTGCACAATCCGTCGGGACTTCCAGACCCGACACTCATTGAGCGCATCGAAGAGCCGTATATCCGGGCATCGATAATCTCGACCACCGATTTTATAGGTCCGATAATGACGCTTTGCCTTGGCAAGCGCGGCGAGCTGGTGAAGCAGGACTTCATTTCGGGCAACCGCGTGGAGCTCGTTTTCGACATTCCGCTCGGAGAGATTGTGATTGACTTCTACGACAAACTGAAATCAATATCCAAAGGCTATGCCTCGTTTGACTACCATCTGCACGACTTCCGCGAGTCGAAGCTTGTGAAACTCGACATCCTGCTCAACGGAGAGTCGGTCGATGCCCTCAGCACGCTGACCCACGTAGACAACAGCGTGTCGTTCGGCCGCCGGATGTGCGAGAAGCTGAAGGAGCTGATACCGCGTCAGCAGTTCGACATCGCCATTCAAGCCGCCATCGGAGCTAAAATCATAGCCCGTGAGACGGTGAAGGCAGTGCGTAAAGACGTGACGGCAAAATGCTACGGCGGCGATATCAGCCGTAAGCGCAAGTTGCTCGAAAAGCAAAAGAAGGGCAAGAAGCGCATGAAGCAGATCGGTTCTGTGGAAGTGCCGCAGAAGGCATTCCTTGCAGTGTTGAAGTTGGATTAATAAAGATTGCCCACAGTGTGGAAATTTTCCCCACTTTGGGCAAATTTGTAGAAAAACACTTCGCTGGCGATTTTGCCTAATTATTGGCAAAACGGGAGAAAAGTAAGTAAAATACGCAAAAATAGGTATTTGGGAAGCCTATGTGTGTGCAAATTTACCTTTAAAATGCGATTGTCGGAGCGGCTGCGAGGCAGTACCTTTGCATCGTAAGGATTTAATTTGTTAATCATAATTGCGTAACAAGGTTAAGCTAACACGCTCCCGGCGAAGTGATTTCGGTGGGAGCGTGGTGTTTTTGGGGGAATTCAAAACATATAAACGAGTTTGGCACAAGATTTGTTCATTATAAAGTGAACAATTAAATAAGAAAAAACAACCGCAAGGTAAAAACAAGATAAAGTTATGGATAAGGGTTTATATAATCGGCTTGAGGGACTGCAGAAGCATCTTGGCAATTTTGCAATGTCGTTGACATTGAACAAGGAAGACGCAGAGGACTTGATGCAGGAAACGAATCTGAAAGTGCTCGACAACCACGACAAATATGTTGACAACACCAATTTCAAAGGTTGGGTTTTTACCATTATGCGCAACATCTTTATCAATAACTATCGTCGCGCAGCCCGCAGCAAGACGCTGATCGACACCACCGACGACCTGTATCATCTGAATCTGCCCCAGAATTCAGGTTACGATTCGCCTGAGGTGGCATACAATGTAAAGGAAATCTCCTCGGTCATCAATTCGTTCAGCGAGGAATACCGCGTTCCGTTCTCGATGTTTGTCGCGGGCTATAAATACGAGGAGATAGCCGATAAGATGAACATCCCGTTGGGTACGGTTAAAAGCCGCATCTTCTTTGCACGCAAGCGATTGAAGAACATACTCAACGATTTCAATTAAAAATGTAATAATGGCAAGCACAGCCGTGGTGCATCCGGAAAGGATGCGTCACGGCTGTAATTTTTGGCGTAAGAATGTGATAAGTCTTGTTTTTTTCGTATTTTTGCGCGAAATAGCAAGGTACTAAAAACGAATAGATGAGTAATATAATATTAGGAATAGAATCGTCGTGCGACGACACGTCGGCGGCAGTGATACGCGACGGAATCCTGTTGTCGAATGTGATAGCGAGCCAGAGCGTCCATGAGGCGTTTGGCGGAGTGGTGCCCGAGCTGGCATCGCGCGCGCATCAGCAAAATATAGTGCCGGTGGTGTCGGAGGCGATAAAACGTGCGGGAATAAGCAAGTCTGACATCAGCGCCATCGCGTTTACCGCCGGTCCGGGGCTGATAGGCTCATTGCTTGTCGGCACCTCGTTTGCCAAAGGACTTGCCACCGCGCTCGACATCCCGATGGTGTGTGTCAACCACCTGCACGGGCATGTGCTGTCGCATTTCATAAAAGAGGACGAGAGCACAGAAGTGCCGGAGTTTCCATATATGTGTCTGCTGATTTCGGGCGGCAACTCTCAGATTATCATCGTTAAAGGCTACAACGATATGGAAATACTCGGGCAGACAATCGACGACGCAGCCGGAGAGGCGTTTGACAAGTGCGCCAAGGTGATGGGGTTGCCTTATCCCGGCGGTCCGCACATCGACCGTTTGGCAGCCGAGGGCGACGCAACCCGGTTTAAGTTTAGCAAGCCCCATATCCCAGGCCTTGACTACAGTTTCAGCGGATTGAAGACGTCGTTTCTCTATACCCTCCGCGACGAGGTGAAGAAAGACCCCGACTTCATAGAGAAAAACAAGGCAGACCTTGCCGCATCGTTGCAGAAAACCATCATCGACATCTTGATAGACAAGCTTGGCAAGGCAGTGAAGGAACATCCGGAAATCAAGCAGGTGGCTATCGGAGGAGGCGTGTCGGCAAATTCCGGCGTGCGCAATGCCGTTGACGAGTTCTGCCGTCGCCGCCGTCTGAAAGCGTTCATTCCCAAGCGCGCGTTTACAACCGACAATGCCGCAATGGTGGCCATTGCCGGATATTTCAAATATCTTGACAAAAAATATTGCAGCCTCGACATCGCGCCGTTTGCACGCGTCGAAGTTTAAAAAAAGGAGGTAATTATGCAGGTTTCCATCATAGCCATCGGCGATGAATTGCTGATAGGGCAGGTTGTGGATACAAATTCAGGAATGATTTCGCGAGAGATCAATCCCGACGGATGGTCGGTGCGCTCCGTGCGCGTTGTCGCAGACGATGCCGACGAGATAAAACGGGCAATCAAGCAAGCGTTTGACGAGACCGATGTGGTGCTTACCACAGGAGGCCTCGGCCCAACGAAAGACGACATAACGAAGCCTACGCTGTGCGAGCTGTTTGGTGGCGAACTCGTCTACGACAAGGCGGTGGAGGCAAATGTGCTCGAGGTGGTGCGCAAGCGCGGGTTGAAGATAAATCCGCTGACAGCCGCGCAAGCCTATGTGCCGTCGTCGTGCCGCGTGATTCAAAACCGTGTGGGCACCGCACCTCTGATGTGGTTTGAGAAAGACGGCAAGGTGCTCGTCTCGATGCCCGGAGTGCCGTTTGAGACCCAAGAGATGTTTTGCACGGAGGTGTTCCCGATGCTCAAACACCGCTTTCCGCGCAAAGACGCATTGCAGCACCGCACATTTATCGTAATCGGCTATTCGGAGTCGGTGCTTGCCGGCATGCTCGACGACTATGAGAAAGCGATGCCCGGCAACGTGCATCTTGCGTATCTGCCCAAGCCCGGACTGATCCGCCTGCGCCTTACCGGAACCGACACCGACGCGTCGCGTCTTGAAGCCGTCATGGCGGAGCAAAGCGACAAGCTCGCGTCGATACTCGGCAAATCGCTGATATGCAGAGAAGACAAGACCACAGCGCAGATACTTGGCGACATGCTGCGCGACAAAGGCTATACGATGGCGACGGCAGAAAGCTGTACGGGCGGCAATATAGCGCACGAGATAACGCAGGTGGCAGGCAGCTCAGACTACTACAAAGGTTCGGTTGTCAGCTATGCCAACGAGGTAAAGGAAGGGCTTCTCGGCGTTGACGGCACCGCACTGGCGACGGAAGGCGCGGTCAGCGAGCCGGTGGTGCGTCAGATGTCGGAAGGCGTTTCGCGCGCACTCAATACAGATTGCGCGGTGGCGACATCAGGAATCGCCGGGCCAGGCGGTGGCACCGCAGACAAGCCCGTCGGCACAGTATGGATTTCCGCCACTAAGCGAGGTCAGACCGAGAGCAAATGCTATCATTTTGCAGGAAATCGCGACCGCGTAATCAACCATGCCACAACAATGGCTCAAATAATGCTGATAAAAATGCTAATCAACTAATTATTTTGCGAAAAATGACTGAAAAATTTGGTTAGTATACAAAAAATCGCTTACTTTGCACTCTGTTTTGAGGATAATCAATTGAAAATTAATAAAATTAATTATAGCCATGTCAAAAGTTTGTCAAATTACAGGCAGAAAAGCGGCCGTAGGTAATAATGTTTCTCACTCAAAGAGAAGAACAAAGCGCAAATTTGAGGTCAACCTTTTCAACAGAAAATTCTTCTGGGTTGAGCAGCAAATTTGGATTCGTCTTACTGTTTCTGCAGCAGGACTCCGTACAATCAACAAAATCGGTCTTAACGCTGCAATCAAGCAGGCAGCTGAAAAAGGTTACTTAACAAGCATTAAAACAGTAGAATAAAATGGCAAAGAAAGCAAAAGGTAACAGAGTGCAAGTCATTCTCGAATGCACAGAGCACAAAGACAGCGGTATGCCGGGTACTTCTCGCTACATCACTACTAAGAACCGCAAAAATACAACAGAGCGTTTGGAGTTGAAGAAATACAACCCAATCCTTAAACGTGTAACAGTACATAAAGAAATCAAATAAAATAGTATACAGCTATGGCAAAGAAAACAGTCGCAACCCTTCAAACTGGAGAGGGACGTACTTACAGCAAGATTATCAAAGCTGTCAAGTCTCCGAAAACAGGTGCCTACGTATTTAAAGAAGAGATGGTGCCTAACGATGCTGTAAAAGAAGCGCTCAACAAATAATTCGAAGAATATATTTTTCCTATCAATAGACAGAGGCTCCCGGACTTGTCCGAGGGTCTCTGTTGCTATTGTTGCCCAACCGTTGCCGCAGTATGTCGTCGCGTGGGCATCGCCGCTGGCGTGGGGATGCGCTCCGGTAGTAGCGTACCTCCGGCACGCTGATTGCAGGGGGCATGTCGAATCCCGGCACGCTCTGCTGCGCTCGCGTACCGGGTTATGGCAGAGTGTCGTCGCTCCGCGACGATAGCCAGCCAACGTTGCCATCGTCTCATGGTGCAGGGTTTTGACATATTCCGCTTTTCTTGACTTTGAGCCAGATTTCAGGCTGGTTTTTGTTGAAATTTAACAACTTTGAGTGAAACAAATCGTGTTGAAATTGTTCTATAAGTAGCGGTGATAAATATTTGTGGGCTTAGGAAATTGCTATTATGGCATAAAGCATTATCTTTGCATAAGATAGGCTGCATCTTGGCAAAACAATATCAAGCAAGCTTGAATGTTTTGCACTCGATTTGCACTATCTTTGCATAAGACAGGCTGCATAGCTCAGAAATTGAAGAAAAAGAGAATAACTAACAATAAAAGAAAATAATGACTAACGACGAACTATTGAATCTTATAGTTGAGGGAATTCAAGAACGCAAAGGAAAAAATATCACACATGTGGACTTGACAGGACTTGAATATGTCTCTACAGAACATTTTATCATTTGTCAAGGCACATCCACGATGCAGGTTTCTGCTATCGCCGACTCTGTGCGCGAATATGTTCAGGAGAAATCGGGTGTTAAGCCCTTCAACTATGACGGCTACCGCAATTCGCAATGGATTGTTATAGACTACGGCACGATTTATGTGCACGTGTTCCTTCCGGAATACAGGGAGTATTACAATCTTGAGCAGCTGTGGAACGACGCCGAGATAAAAGAAATCCCAGATATTGATTAAGCAATAGATAAAAATGGACAATAAGAAAAAGCAATTTAAAGGATTCCGATTCAGCATATTCTGGATGTATGCCATCATCGGTATGGTTCTGATGGGGTTGTTTTACTTCAACGACTCCTCTGCAGAAAAACCGATGAATTGGCAGCCGGATTTCAAGAAGCTTCTTGTGGAGGGCAATGTCAAGCATATGTGGGTGTATGCCGGCGACAATAAACTTGAGGCTGAGTTGACCGAGGCAAGCGCCAAGCAGGTGTTTAAAGACATGGCAAAGGTCAATTACAGCAAGGCAAGAGTCGTTGTGCAAGTGCCTCACAATGTGTTTGAGGACCAGATGAAGAGCATCCCTTACACTGGAATCCTTGAATATGAGTCGGGCAGTGGAATCGCAGGGTTCTTGTGGTCGTTCGGCCCCGTAATCCTGTTGATTGTGTTCTGGTTCATCCTGATGCGCCGCATGTCGAGAGGCGGAGGCGACGGCTCGGGCGGCGTGTTCAACATAGGCAAGACAAAGGCGCAGCTTTTCGACAAGGAAAAGGGTACCAACGTAACGTTCAAGGACGTGGCAGGACTGCAGGAGGCAAAGACCGAGGTTGAGGAGATTGTTGAATTTCTGAAAAACCCTCAGAAATTCACTAATCTTGGAGGAAAGATACCCAAGGGCGCCTTGCTTGTAGGCCCTCCAGGAACCGGAAAGACGCTGCTTGCAAAAGCCGTGGCAGGCGAGGCCAACGTGCCTTTCTTCTCATTGTCGGGTTCCGACTTTGTGGAGATGTTTGTGGGCGTTGGCGCGTCGCGAGTGCGCGACTTGTTCAAGAAAGCCAAAGACAAAGCGCCGTGTATCATATTCATCGACGAGATCGACGCTGTGGGACGTGCCCGCGGAAAAAACCCCAATATGGGCTCTAACGATGAGCGCGAGAACACGTTGAACCAATTGCTCACCGAGATGGACGGTTTCGGCACCAACAGCGGTATCATTGTGCTTGCCGCAACAAACCGCGTCGACATTCTCGACAAGGCTTTGCTTCGTGCCGGACGTTTTGACCGTCAGATTTATGTCGACCTTCCGGATTTGAACGACCGCAAGGAAATATTCATGGTGCATCTGCGCGATGTCAAGATTGCTCCGGATGTGGATGTCGACCTCCTTTCGCGCCAGACACCGGGATTCTCGGGCGCCGACATTGCCAACGTGTGCAATGAGGCCGCTCTTATAGCGGCGCGCCGCAGCAAGGAGTTTGTTGAGAAGCAAGACTTTATGGATGCGGTTGACCGTATTGTCGGAGGCTTGGAGAAACGCTCTAAAATCACGACAGAGGAAGAGCGCGAGTCCATCGCCACCCATGAGGCAGGCCATGCCACAATAAGCTGGCATTTGAAATATGCCAATCCGCTGATCAAAGTAACCATTGTGCCGCGCGGCAAGGCTCTCGGAGCCGCCTGGTATCTGCCAGAAGAGCGTCAGATCACGCCAGAGCAGGCGTTGCTTGACGAGATTTGCTCGTTGCTTGGCGGTCGTGCAGCAGAAGACTTGTTTCTTGGCTGCGTGTCGACAGGAGCGCTCAACGACCTTGAACGCGCGTCGAAACAGGCGTATGCCATAGTGGCATATTATGGAATGAGCAAGTCGTTGCCAAATGTAAGCTACTATGACTCGACAGGTCAGGACTATATGTTTGCAAAGCCTTACAGCGAGGACCGTGCCCGCATGATTGACGCGGAGGTTACGCGTGTTCTCGGAGCAGTATGAGCGAGCAAAACAGATATTGAAAGAATATGAGGGCGGACATCATCAGTTGCGCGACTTATTGCTTACGCGGGAGGTTATCTTTACAGAAGACGTGGAGCATATCTTCGGCAAGCGCAAATGGGCGTCGCGTGCGGATGAGATAATCAAAGCCAACGAGGAGAAAGAGCGTCAGCGCAGCATCGCTGCCGGCGACGCAGACAAATCGGAGACCGACAGTCTGAGAGATCCCGACGACTCTGCCACTCCTCCGCCCGTGCCAGAAGAAGAAAAATAACAGTTGACAAACAAGGGGATGGCTGACCGCAGAAAGTCGGCTTTCCTCTTTTTTAAATTTATAAGTATATGAAAGTTAGATTCAGCTTGATAATGGCGATTATAGGCATAGTGCTTGCCTCCTGCGGCGACGACAACGATTCGGAGAAGTGGCTGACGGGCAAATCGCAGAATTTTTCGATAAACAGCAATCTCCGCAGGGAGACCTTGCCGGTGTTGAAGGCTCGTGACGTGTGGACAGCGACCGTGGGCTACGGCACGTCGGACCAGGGGTGGCTCACGCTTGACAAAACGGAAGGCGAAGCGGGAACTGTGGAGCTGACAGCGTTTATCGCCGCCAACACAACGAAAAAATACCGCTCGGCAACGGTGACTGTCACGTGCCACAAAGAAACGGTGAAATTCCAGTTCAGCCAGGCAGGTATGACTGGAGGCGACGAGCCTAAGCCATCGGTGTCGGCGCGTGTTGCCAAGATAGAAATGACAAATTTTGACAGAGAAATGAACGCGGTTTATGAGGAGTCGCTTGCGTTCAGATATTCAGGCGATGTGATTGTCGGAGCAGACTATCATAGCCGCGACAAGGTGGCATTGACAGAGAGCGACGTGGTTGTGACCATCGACCGCAGCCAATCTGGTAAATGCGTGTATACAATGAAAGAAACCGGTATGCCCGACGAGGTGGTCAATGCCACGCTCGACGATTTGAAACGCATTGTGTCGGTAGGCGATATGCAAATGACATACGGCGTCGAAGGCTTTCTTGCAAAGCGCACAAATGGAGAGTCGACCTGGCTTTATGATGTAGACGTGAAAAGCAACCTTTTCATTGTCACAACCGATAAAAGATTGGTCTATCAGTTTGACCCGGCATTGCCGTTGCGCGACGACTGCAACATCGACGTCAACTTTATAGCGATGATGACAATGACGTCGCGCGGCATGCTCAAATATGCGGTGCTTGCCGAGAAGGGCAATTTCGGCAAGATGCTGCCTTATGTAATTTATAAAGCCGCTTCGGGAAAAGAGTCTTATGTCTTTTCTCCGCAGATTGATTCAGCCAAGACGTTAACGTCGCTTGATTTCGCCCATCGTTACAACGACCTTCCTTACGAGACACAGAAACGTTGTGTAATAACCTACGTTGACTGACGATAAAGATTTTAAAAACGGGAGGCGGTGCTGAAATTTCAGTGCCGCCTCCCGCGTTTATGTTTTGTTATGTTGTGTGGGCAAACAATATGCCCGCAAAGACAGTTACTTTGCAGTGTAAAGATAAAAAACACAAAGTCATGGAAGCAAAAACCTACTATGAGAAGACTCTCTCAAACAATGATCCTATTTTCGATGAGGCACGCCGCATAGGCGGCAGCCTTTGCAAAGCGGTTGGTAAGGCGACGTGGTTTGTCAAAGACTATCTACAGTGCTTTCTGCTCAGCGTCCTTTTTGATTTACTGCCTGTTAAGGCGAAAAAAGACGCAACGGCTGGGGAAAGAGGCTTGAATTATGCAATGTCGACAATCATGGCATTGCTTGTGGTTGGAAGTGTAGTACAAATTTATTTGCTGTTATTTATGTAATTAGTGCCTTGGATATGGTGCTGTGGAAACGCAAAAAGGCAACCGCACATTTCTATGCGGTTGCCTTTTTATCAGTATGATGATAGGGTTTTTATTTGTTTCGGAACACGAATTGGTCACCGTCTGCGTCGATAACGATAGACTTATCTTTAGTAACGTTTCCGGCAAGAATGTCTTTCGACAAGCGGTTGAGAATCTCACGCTGGATGACACGCTTAACCGGACGTGCGCCGAACTCAGGGTCGTAGCCTTCGTCGGCAAGCAAGGAGAGCGCTTTGTCGGTAATGTCGAGCTCTATGTCGTTTTTAGCGAGCATACGGCGAGCATTGTTGACTTGGAGAGCCACAATCTCCTTGATTTCGGATTTCGACAGAGGCGTGAACATTATAATCTCATCAATACGGTTCAGGAACTCCGGACGGATTGTCGACTTCAACATCTCAAGCACCTGGTTCTTGGTGGTTTCGACGGTCTCAGCCTTGTTTGCGTCGGTCATCTTCGAGAAATTCTCGCGGATGAGCTGCGAGCCCATGTTTGAGGTCATGATGATGATTGTGTTCTTGAAATTGACCGTGCGCCCCTTGTTGTCCGTCAGCCGTCCGTCGTCGAGCACCTGAAGCAGGATGTTGAACACGTCGGGATGCGCTTTCTCAATCTCATCGAAGAGCACCACAGAGTACGGTTTGCGCCTTACGGCCTCCGTCAGCTGTCCGCCTTCCTCGTATCCAACGTATCCGGGAGGAGGCCCGATGAGCCTTGACACCGAGAACTTCTCCTGATACTCGCTCATGTCGATACGCGTCATCATATTCTCGTCGTTGAACAGATAGTCAGCCAAAGCCTTTGCCAATTCCGTCTTGCCCACACCGGTGGTTCCGAGGAATATGAAAGAACCGATAGGGCGGTTGGGGTCGTTAAGTCCGGCACGTGAGCGGCGCACGGCATCAGCGATAGCCGAAATCGCCTCGTCCTGTCCCACAACCCGTTTGTGCAGTTCTTCCTCGAGATGGAGCAGTTTCTCCTTCTCGCTTGTCACCATCTTCGCCACAGGTATTCCCGTCCATCTCGACACGATGTCGGCAATATCCTCAGCGTCGACTTCCTCCTTTATCAGCGATCTGTCGCCCTGCATGTCGTGGAGTTGCTGCTGCAATTGCTTGTTTTCATCCTCCTTGTTCTTGATGCGGGAGTAGCGTATTTCAGCCACCTTTGCATAGTCGCCGTCGCGCTCAGCCTTGTCGGCCTCGAATTTGAGCTGCTCAATGTCGATTTTGTTCTGCTGAATTTTGTTTATCAGCTCCTTTTCGGCTTTCCATTTAGCCATATAGCTCTTCTCTTCCTCGCGCAGGTCGGACAGCTCCTTCTCCAAACCTTTCACTTTGTCGGATTCGCCCTCTTCGCGTTTGATTGCCTCCCGCTCGATTTCGAGTTGAGAGATTTTGCGGATAATTTCGTCAAGAGCCTGTGGCACAGAGTCAATTTCGATTCTCAATTTAGAGGCAGCCTCATCAATAAGGTCAATTGCCTTGTCGGGCAGGAAACGGTCGGTTATATAGCGTTCAGAAAGTTGCACGGCGGCAATTATCGCCTCGTCTATGATACGCACTTTGTGATGGTTCTCATAGCGTTCCTTCAGGCCACGCAGGATGGCGATGCTGCTCAGCTCGTCAGGCTCGTTGACCATGACAATCTGGAAACGACGCTCCAACGCTTTGTCCTTCTCGAAGTACTTCTGATACTCATCGAGCGTTGTCGCACCGATGCTCCTCAAGTCACCCCTTGCCAAAGCCGGTTTCAAGATATTTGCGGCATCCATGGCGCCTTCGCCCTTTCCTGCACCGACAAGCGTGTGTATCTCATCGATGAAGAGGATAATCTCGCCGTTGCTTTTGGTCACCTCGTTGACGATTGCTTTCAGACGTTCCTCAAACTCACCTTTGTATTTGGCACCAGCCACAAGCGCACCCATATCGAGTGAGTACAATTGTTTGGTTTTCAAGTTTTCAGGCACATCGCCACGCACAATCCGTTGAGCCAGACCCTCGGCGATAGCCGTTTTGCCGGTACCAGGCTCGCCAACAAGAATAGGGTTGTTTTTCGTGCGTCGGCTAAGAATCTGCAGCACGTCGTATCTCGTCGTCACGGCCTATCACAGGGTCGAGTTTTCCACTGCGGGCACGCTCGTTAAGGTTGATGGCATATTTGCTCAAAGCGTTGTAGGAATCCTCCGCGCTTTGGCTCGTAGCCTTCTCGCCCTTTCGCAGTTCTTTTACCGCAGCCTCAAGATCCTGTTCGGTCACGCCGTTGTCTTTCAGTATTGTCGACACTTTGGTGTTGACCTTCAGGAGCGCTATAAGAATAGCCTCCAATGTCACGTATTCGTCACCGAGCCGCTTTGCGCAGTCGATGGCTTTCAGCAACACATCGTTTGACTCGCGCGACAGGTAAGGTTCGCCGCCGCTCACCTTTGGCAGAGCCGACAGCGCCTTGTCGAGTTGCATCGCAACCAGTTGCTGGTTTACGCCGAGCTTCTGGAAAACGAATTTCACAACCGACTCGCCTTTGTCGAGCAAAGCCTTCAGCAGATGCTCCGGCTCAATGGCCTGGTTGCCGTTCTGCTGAGCGGTCTGTACAGCCTGCTGTACGACCTCTTGCGATTTGATTGTAAAGTTGTCAAAATTCATAATGTATATATTTATTTGGTTTATACGTAATTAATAAAATTCAGCCATCAAGTCAGCAATCCTTGTGCCACAAGCTTATTTCTGCTATTTTGTCAGAGCGAAGGTGCAATTTTGTCGTAAAAACGAATGATTATGCGCTACATCTTGCCGTTTCAGTCGCTTACTTTCGCAGAATTTGCTTAATTTTGTAGTTTGAAATAAAATGGCTCGAAAAATATGGATTTTGAACTGCAAAAAGAGGATTTGAACAGCAACGCGCGAGCGGGACTCATAACCACTGCGCACGGCACTATAGAGACCCCGATTTTCATGCCGGTTGGCACAGTGGGTTCGGTCAAGGCTGTGCATTTCCACGAACTTGAAAACGACATCAAGGCCCAGATTATCCTGGGCAACACATATCACCTGTATCTGCGTCCGGGAATGGACATCATAGAGAAGGCCGGCGGACTGCATAAGTTCAATGGCTGGAAGCGTCCGATTCTTACCGACAGCGGAGGATTTCAGGTGTTTTCCCTTTCCGCCAACCGGAAACTGAAGGAGGAAGGCGCGTATTTCCGTTCACATATCGACGGCTCGAAACATCTGTTCACGCCAGAGGGAGTGGTCGACATACAGCGTTCCATCGGTTCCGACATAATGATGGCGCTTGACGAGTGTCCGCCGGGCGATTCCGACTATCAGTATGCCAAAAAGTCGTTGGCGTTGACTCTGCGCTGGCTGCGCCGCGGATGGGACCACTATAAGGCAACCGATGGCAAATATGGCTACAGTCAGGCATATTTTCCGATTGTGCAAGGCTGTGTCTATAAAGACCTTCGTCAGGAGTCGGCCAAGTTTGTCGCCGATCTTGGTGCCGACGGCAATGCCATTGGCGGTCTGGCAGTTGGCGAGCCTACGGAGAAGATGTATGAGATGATCGAGATTGTCAATGAGATACTGCCAAAAGACAAGCCCCGTTATCTTATGGGAGTCGGTACGCCGGCAAATATTCTCGAGGCAATCGAGCGCGGCGTCGACATGATGGACTGCGTGATGCCTACGCGCAACGGACGCAACGGAATGCTTTTCACCAAGAATGGCATAATGAATATGCGCAACAAGAAGTGGGCAGACGATTTCTCGCCGATAGAGATTGACGGCGCGTCGGAGGTTGACCGTATGTATAGTCGGGCTTATCTCCGCCATCTATTTGTTAGCCAGGAGATTCTTGCCATGCAGATTGCGTCGATCCACAATCTTGCATTCTATCTGTGGCTTGTGGGAGAAGCCCGCAGCCACATTCTTGCAGGCGATTTCAAAGCCTGGAAGGACGAAACAGTGGTCCGTGTAATGCAACGCTTATGAAAAGACAAATCAAGTTGCCCAAGCCGTATGTGAAGACTCTTGATGGTTATATCATCAAGAAGTTTCTTGGCACATACGTGTTTGCCATCGTGCTTATCCTTGCGATTATCGTGATGTTTGACATCAACGAGAAGCTCGACAGTTTTATGAAAGCACCGGTGAAGGCAACCATTTTTGAATATTATCTGAACTATATTCCCTACATGGCGAATCAGTTCAGTCCGTTGTTCACGTTTATCGCCGTGATTTTTTTCACGTCGAAGATGGCTGAGAACTCCGAGATTATCGCCATCTTGTCGAGCGGCGTCAGTTTCCGACGGTTGCTGCTGCCTTATATGGCGTCGGCATTGGTTATTGCCAGCTTCACGTTTGTGCTTGACTCTTATGTCATCCCGCCCGCCAATGTGAAGCGAATCAACTATCAGAACAAATATGTGAAAAACAAGGCTATAGACTATGGCGTCAACATCCAGTTGCAGGTGACGCCCGGAGAAATCGCCTATATGTCGCGTTTTGAGAACTCGTCGAAAACGGCATACAACTTCTCGCTCGAGACGTTTAAAGACAAAAAGCTCGTGTCGCGAATGGTTGCAACGACGGCGGTTTACGACACACTTTATCGCTGGTCGATGAAAAACTATATGATACGCAATTTCAGAGGAATGCGCGAGGAGATAAAAAAAGGAGCCACTCTCGACACCATCATCCCGATTGAGCCGCGCGACTTCCTGATTGCTGAGAACGACCACGAAAAGATGACCTCACCGGAGCTGAAGGCCTACATTGACCGGCAGAAAATGCGTGGTGTGGCGAATATCAAAAGTTTTGAGATTGAGTATGAACGGCGTTTCGCCATGACCGGCGCGGCGTTTATCCTGACGCTTATCGGCATGTCGCTGTCGTCGCGCAAGGTGAAGAGCGGAATGGGTATCAACATTGGTATCGGTTTGGTGCTGAGTTTCTCGTATATCCTGTTTTCCACGGTCACGTCGACATTTGCCGTTTCTGGCTATACGTCGCCGTTTGTGGCAATGTGGATTCCTAATGTGGTGTATCTCATAATAGGCATAGTGCTCTACAACCGCGCCTCGACGTAGCGGATTGAACAATTTTGTGGTGGTGAGTGTTTATATGGGTGAATATTAAAGTTTTACCATTATGAAACACGAACTACCAAAACTGCCGTGGCAGGCGGACGCATTGACCGGCGCCATCAGTGCCACAACTATTGACTTCCACTATGGGAAGCATACGCGCACATATCTTGAGAATGTAGACAAACTTGCAGCTGAAACTCCATTGTCGGAGTTGCCGCTCGACGGGATTGTGCGAGTCGCCGACGGCGCGTTGCTCAACAATGCCGCCCAGGCATGGAATCATCTTTTCTATTTCGACGCGCTGTCGCCATCGCCAAAGCCAGCCTCCGACAAGGCTTTTCTTGCCGCAGTGGAGCGGTGCTTCGGGTCGGTCGATGTGCTGAAGACAAAGATGGAGCAGTCGGGAGCAGCGTTGTTTGGCTCCGGATGGACATGGCTTGTTGCAGACTCCGACAATCATTTGATGGTAATCAACACACCGAATGCCGACACCCCGTTGAGGATGGACGGGCTGCACCCATTGTTGTGTATCGACGTGTGGGAGCACGCGTATTACCTTGACTATCAGAATCGGCGTGCTGACTATCTTCACAACATCTGGAACGTTGTGGACTGGGAGGTTGTGGAGCGTCGTTTTTCCGGAAAGTAAGCGACGTTGAGGCTATCTGTCCTCGCGCGAGGCATCGATTTTAAGAAGCGTGAAAATTAGGATTGTGAATCCCCACAGCGACGATCCTCCGTAGCTGAAGAACGGCAGAGGAATGCCGATTACGGGGCATAGCCCGATGACCATACCGATGTTGATGCCGATGTGGAAAATGAAATACGAAGCCACACAGTAGCAGTACACCCTTCCGAATGCTGTCCGCTGCCGTTCGGCAATTTGCAGAATGCGCAGCACGAGGAACAGGAACGCGGCAATCACCGCCGCCGAGCCAATAAAACCCTCTTCCTCGCCGATGGTGCAGAAAATGAAGTCGGTGTGCTGCTCCGGCACGTATTTCAGCTTTGTCTGAGTGCCGTTGAGAAATCCTTTTCCGAGGATTCCTCCCGAACCGATTGCAATCTTTGACTGGTTCACGTTGTAGCCGGCGCCCTGCAGGTCGTCCTCGATGCCGAGAGCCACCTTTATGCGCATTTGCTGGTGCGCACCGAGGATGTCGGTAAACACATAGTTTACGGAAAACAAGAAAACTACCGACGATAGAGCGAACGTGATGATGAGCAGAATTTTGCGGGCCTCCTTCTTCAGCATTTCCCAGACGAGGTAGCTGATAGCCGCGGCCATAGTTCCAAGCAGAAACAAGCGTCCGTTAATCTCGATTCCACAAGCGTATAGAGTGCCGCAGACAGCTCCGCATGCGGCATACACAATCAGAAGGTTGCGCGTTATAACCGCCGATTTGCAGTAGAACACCACCATTCCCAGAATCATCAGCAGAATCAGAGCCAAAACGATAAATTCGCCGCCTGGGATGCCCATGACCATTATCGCTGAATATTTCAGCGCCACCACGAAAATCACAATCGAGCAAAGTCCGGCAAACAGAATCAATCCGCTCATGCCCTCGCGGTAAAGCACGAATACGAGCGAAGTGAAAACCAGCGCCGAACCCGTCTCGTTCTGCAACAGGATCAGCATTATCGGCGCCATTATTATTGCTGCCGCCTTTATGTAGTTGCTGAACTTGGCGTTGAGCGAGAAGTTGTAGCCGCTGAACAGTTTGGCAAGAGCGAGCGCCGTTGCAAACTTGGCAAATTCCGCAGGCTGCAGGCTCACAGGGCCGAGCACAATCCAGGAGTGCGACCCCTTGATGTTGGGAGCAATGAAGATTGTCACGAGCAGTAGCAGCAGTATTGCGAAATATATCGGGTAGGCGTATGTGTCGAAAAACCAGTTGTCGACCAAGAGTATAGCTACACCAAGCAGCGCCGACAGTCCAATCCAGCAGAATTGCTTTCCTGAAAATTCTGAAAAGTCGAGAATGCTGGCATTGTCGAAGTCGTAGCTTGCCGCATATATGCTTATGGCACCAGCCACAACAAGCAGCAGATATGTAATCAGGATAGGGAAGTCTATCCTTTTGAAAACCGATTTGTTTGTATCTCCGTATTCCACTTATTGAAATTTTAGAACGCAAAGTTACAACAAAATGGTCGCAGAAGGTCAAGTTATCATGAACTTTATGCCTAAAAGCGGATAAACTTTTCAAATGACGCAGCAAATTGATAGGAAACGTGAAATAAACCAAAAATCAAAAAGGATGTAATAAAAATGTGGCATAGAATTTGCGAGATGAGGCAAATAAGTGTAATTTTGCACCTTGTTGGGCAAAAACGGTGTTTGCCTGTAGAATATTGAATAATTTATATTAAGAATATGAACGTTACAATGGAGAAAAACGGCAATGTCGGTGGTATCATCACAGTGTCGTTGGAAGAAAAAGACTATCAGGACAAAGTAGCAAAAGATCTTAAGACTATCGGTCAGAAACATCATATCGACGGTTTCCGTCCGGGCAAGGTTCCGGCAGGCTTGTTGAAGAAAATGTTTGGCAAGCAAGTTCTCGCCGACGTTATCAACCGTGAGACAGTCGACGCTTTGTTCAAATATATCGAAGACGAGAAACTCAGCATCCTCGGCGAGCCTTTGGCAGAAGACAATCAGGAAGTGGATTTCGACAAGAAGGACTTCACATTCAAGTTTGAGGTAGGTTTGGCACCTGCGTTTGAGTTGAACGTAGACAAGAGCATCACAGTTCCTTACTATAAAATCAACGTTACCGACGAGATGGCGCAGCGTCAGGATGAGGCGTTCACACGTCGTTTCGGTTCGCAAGTTCCTGGGGATGAAGTCAACGAGACAGCCCTTATCAAGGGCTCTGTTGCTGAGCTCAACGAAGACGGCAGCGTGAAGGAAGGCGGTATTGTTGCAGAAAGCACAATCGTTTCGATGGAATATCTTGGCAAGACTTCAGAAGGCGAGAAATTCGCAGGCAAGAAAGTAGGCGACAAGGTGGTGTTCAATCCGGCGGCAGCAGGCAACGGCAGCGATGCTGAGGTTGCATCAATGCTCAACATCGACAAGGAGCAGGCAGCAGGCGTTAAGTCAGACTTTGAATTCACAATCAAGGAAATCATCGTGTTGAAGCCGGCAGAGAAAAATCAGGAGTTCTTCGACATGGTGTTTGGCAAGGACGAAGTCAAGAACGAAGAGGAATATGCAACAAAGTTGAAAGAGATGATTGCCAACCAGCTTATGCTTGACAGCAACTACCGTTTCACTCTCGACACACAGAAAGTGTTGATGGAGAAGGTGGGCAACTTGGAGCTTCCTGTAGAATTCTTGAAGAAATGGCTTAAGAAGACAAACGAGAAAATCAACGACGAGAACGTTGACGCAGAATACGAAAGAATGCTTCCTGCCGCAGAATGGCAATTGGTGAAAGAAAGAATCGCCAAGATGTTTGAGGTAAAGGTAGGCGACGAGGACCTCAAGCGTGAGGCAAAGATGCTTGCAGCACAGCAGTTCGCACAGTATGGCATGACAAACGTGCCTGACGAATATGTTGAGAAGTATGCGGAAGATTTCTTGAAGAACAAAGACTATCGTCAGCGTTTGATTGAAAAGTCGGTTGACGACAAGCTGTTTGCCGCTGTCAAAGAGGCTGTAACACTTGACGAGAAGGCAGTTTCTGTAGAAGAGTTCAACAAACTTTTCGAGGCAGAGGCAGAAAAGAAAGAAGCATAATCGACAAGATTAGATAGAAAGAACGGATACCGCCGACGGAATACCCAGTCGGCGGGATTCGCTTTTTATGGGGACGAAGCTTTGAATTTAGCGCAACATGCGCTATCTTTGTCTACACAAAACAGTACGGTGTCCTGTCGCTTGCCGCCTCTTTTGGCGGTAAGAGGAAAGTCCGGGCAACATAGAGTGCCATATTTCCTAACGGGAAGCTGTCGGCGACGGCAGAGCAGTGTGACAGAAAACAACCGCCACGCAAGTGGTAAGGGTGAAAAGGCGGGGTAAGAGCCCACC
>ENA-OOZG01000184-OOZG01000184.1-human-gut-metagenome-genome-assembly--contig:-NODE-184-length-53844-cov-3.140958_pt1 | contig 53844 bp, 72 predicted proteins | sample MGYA00241706_ERZ501384 | MGnify/ENA primary metagenome ERZ501384 (study PRJEB25962, sample SAMEA2042742) | human gut metagenome | biome: human gut; feature: human-associated habitat; material: faeces...
TTTGGCATATTCATGCCAAAACACCTCGCGGGATAGTGGTGTGTGAACAGTAACTTAAAATTCACTAAAAATACAAAGAATATCATTTGTATTTTTAACTGAAAGATGATATAATAATAAAGCTTGTGGAAGGAATATTTTCCATATGTTTCCGCACAGGCATAATACCTATGAAATATTGGAAAAGAGGATTAAAGGAAATGAGCGATAAAACAATCTTAGAGCAGTGGCGTGCCATCGCCTATGACCAGCAGGCAGACCGTAATAAACTTCAGAGATTTTGGGCAAATTATTTTAATATTGAAAAAGGAATTTATGAGCAGCTTCTTAGCAACCCGGATGAGGTAGTAACCGGTACAGTTAAGGAACTGGCTGAGAAATACGGACAGGAAATTCTGACAATGGTTGGTTTTCTTGATGGAATCAATGACAGTCTGAAGATTCCGAACCCGATTGAGACAATGGATGAGAACACAAAGGTTTCTCTGTGCTTTGATAAAGAACTTCTTTATAAGAACATGGTAGATGCAAGAGCTGACTGGCTGTATGAACTGCCACAGTGGGATGCGATCTTCACACCGGAGAAGAGAAAAGAACTTTATCTCGAGCAGAAGAAATCAGGAACAGTTGTCAAAGCAAAGAAAATCGGACGTAATGATCCTTGTCCTTGCGGAAGCGGCAAGAAATATAAATATTGCTGCGGTAAGAATGCGTAAGCATCCAAATCTGGAATATATTATCGTGCTTGGTGCCCATGTAGAAGGTACCCGGCTTACAAAAGCCCTTCTGGAACGTACCAGGAGGGCTTTACAGTATATGGAAGAAAATCCTGAGACTAAGGCTGTTCTGTCCGGAGGAAAAGGGGACGGAGAATCTATCACAGAAGCTCAGGCAATGTGCAATTATCTTGTGGAACATGGAATTGACAGAGAACGACTGATCCTGGAAGAGAAATCTACCAGCACAACAGAGAATCTGAAGTTCAGTCTGGGAATGATCGGACTGAATCATTCGGTTGGCATTGTTACCAATAATTTTCATGTTTTCCGGGGAACGGCCATAGGAAAGAAATGTGGATGCAGAGAAATTTATCCCATTCCTTCCAGATACCGTTCATGGAGACTTCTGATATATATTCCAAGAGAAATCCTGGCAATCATCAAAGATAAGCTGATGGGAAATATGTGACTGTTATGCGAATCACTATTTGACAGAGAAATATTTTTCCTTAATAACAGAAACCGGCATTTCCTGTCCGGTCCAGATCTGGAAAGCTTTAGCCCCCTGATGAAGAAGCATATACATGCCATTAAGGGTCTGGCATCCAACTGCTTTAGCCTCTCTGAGCAGTCGGGTTTCCTGTGGCTCATAGACAACATCTGCCACTACAAGCTCAGGATGGAACAGAGATGTATCTTTGATGATGGTATCGTCGATATCCGGAACCATGCCTACAGAGGTTGCATTGATCAGCAGATAACTCTGTGCAATGGAATCTCGCAATGCAGTATGATCATCATTGTCGAAGAGGCAGACCTGACAACCTGTTTTAGCAGAGAGATTCTCAGCGAATTTCTGTGTGCGATTCCAGTATCTGCTGGTGCGGCGGGCAAAAATATGTACGGAAGCCGCACCGTCCAGGGCAGACTGTGCACAGATGGCCATCGAAGCTCCTCCTACTCCCATGACAGTTATATTTTTACCGGTAATATCATGTCCCGCATCACGTACAGATTGCATAAAACCGTACCCGTCTGTATTGTATCCGATTAACTTTCCGTTATCGTTCAGTACAGTATTGACAGCACCGATCAGTTGGGCTTCAGGGGAAAGCTCATCCAATAATTCTACAATTTTATTCTTATTCGGCATGGTAAGGTTGAAACCGCGAATGCCGCAAGTCTTTAATCCTGCAACTGCTGCAGGAAGAGTTTCTTCATTTACATCAAAACATAAATATACATAGTCAAGCCCGAGAAGGCGAAATGATTCATTATGCATCAAAGGGGAAATGCTGTGTGCCACCGGGCTTCCTAAAAGCGCGGTAAGACCTGTGTGTCCGGTAATATTATTCATGTTAAAATCCTCCAGTCTGTTTTGTAGCAGAGACATAAAATACTGTCTGAATTGTGACAGTATAGAAGATGCCCTTCTAAAACATAGAAATTATCTATCATTTTATTCTAACTTCAATTATATGTCAATACATGTTCATTTTGGTTTGTATGATAGTTACTGTCGATTTAGTGCGACAAATAATAAGACATAATTCCTCCGTTTTGACAAAATCCGCATACTTTATCACGTATAATGAATCTCACTTACCGAAGTGAAGGAGAAGTCAGAGGCAGTATCAGACGGAGGGAAGGAAATGCATTACGAAATATACATAGATGTAGTTTTTTTCACAAATCTCCTGATAGATTACATATTGATCAGATTTACAGGAATATTATTCCGATGTGGAAGAAGCAGAAAAAGAGCTCTTCTGGGAGCTGCTGCAGGTGCGGTGTTTTCCTGCTGGATCATTTATCTGCAATCTTTTCTGGAGTCTGGGATTTTTCTTCCGGCACTTGTCCTGCTGCATGGTGGCTGTGCTGCAGGAATGCTTGTGATCGGATGTAATCTGAAAAGGGGAAGTCTGCTGCTTAAAGCAATACTTACACTGTATTTTGCCGCATTTCTGTGTGGAGGGTTCTGGGAAGTGATCGTCAGTGATAAGTTGACAGTCAAAATGTTTTTGATCCTTGCAGCAGCAACGTGGTCCGGCATTACAGCGTTGTCATATCTGATGGATTCCATGAGAATACGGACAAAGAATATCTATCCGATAACCATATACTATAAAGGATGTGGATATCCTTTTCAAGGATTTTATGATTCCGGAAATCTGCTTATGGATTCTGTAAACGGAAAACCTGTATCTGTAGGGACAGAAAAAGTTTTATCTGAAATATGTTCAGAAGAAACCGTAAGCTGTTTAAAACACCTGAAAGAAAATCCCGGAGAGTCTGGGAAACCGGGAACTGCCGGGCTTCATCCACATTTTACTTTTTTTCACAGTATAGGAAAAGAACAGGGGATGATGCTGGCTGTTACTTTTGAGAGACTCTGCATTCAGACTCCAGCAGAGGTTGTCTGCATAGACAATCCGGTATTTGCATTTTCATTTGAAACATCCGCTTTTGGTAAGGAATACGAGGTACTTTTGAATTCCAGATTACTTTAACGGGAGGGGTTGTGACTATGAGCTGTTATCCATTACAGGTAGTGTCAAGAATGGTGATGAACCGTTCAGGAGAAGTTTTTTATATTGGTGGAAATGATGTGCTGCCGGCACCACTGGAGCCGAAGCGTGAGGCGTTTATACTGCAGAAGCTTGGAACAGGGCAGGAAGAAGAAGCGAAGTCTGTTCTGATCGAACATAATTTAAGGCTTGTGGTGTATATTGCAAAGAAGTTTGATAACACAGGAGTCGGGGTGGAGGATCTGATCTCAATCGGAACGATTGGGCTGATCAAGGCGATCAATACCTTTAATCCTGTAAAAAACATCAAGCTTGCCACTTATGCATCCAGATGTATAGAGAATGAGATCCTGATGTATCTTCGCCGCAACAGTAAGACAAAGATGGAAGTGTCCATAGACGAACCGCTGAACGTAGACTGGGATGGAAATGAACTCCTGCTTTCTGATATTCTGGGAACTGATGAGGATGTGATTTCAAGACGTCTGGAAGATGAAGTGGAGATTTCGTTGTTATCAAAGGCAATTAGAAAGCTTTCACCGCGTGAGCAGACGATCATCCGCCTTAGATTTGGTCTGGGAAAGGAGAATGCTGCAGAGAAAACACAGAAAGAGGTTGCAGACCTTCTGGGAATTTCTCAATCATATATTTCCAGGCTGGAAAAAAGAATCATGAAGAGACTGAAAAAGGAAATTGTGAAATATGAATAGACGTAATTGGGGAATGTAGTATAATGATATAAAGGATAGTAACTATTCAGCAATCCGCCTGTAACTGTGAAAGCACTGAACGGTTATAATATAAGCAAACGGTGGGAACTGTTTTGCAGTGGGCGATTCACAGATATCAAGTCGGGGAAAGAAAAAGGACAGAAGAGAAAAGTGAAGGTAAATAAAATACAGACAGAAAAAAACAAAGATAAAACTCTGAGGCAGGATACAGAAAGCTGCATACTGGCAGATTGCAGTTTATGTCCGAGAAATTGCCATGTAGACAGAACAGCCGGAAAAACCGGATACTGTGGAATGGATCAGAAGGTTAAGATTGCAAGGGCAGCTTTGCATATGTGGGAAGAACCATGTATTTCGGGAACCAGAGGTTCCGGGGCAGTCTTTTTTACAGGATGCAATCTGAGATGCTGTTTCTGCCAGAACCGGGAAATTGCCATTGGTGACAGTGGCCTTGAGATCACTGAGGAAAGACTGGCAGAAATATTCCTGGAACTGCAGGAAAAGGATGCTGCAAATATCAATCTGGTAACCGGAACACATTATATTCCACAGATCATCGCAGCTTTGGACTGTGCAAAGAAGCATGGGCTTAATATTCCGGTTGTCTATAACTGTGGTGGATATGAGAACACAGAGACATTGAAACTTCTGGACGGATATGTGGACATTTATCTTCCGGATTACAAATATGCGGAGAGCGAATTGGCGGTGAAATTTTCACATGCGAATGATTATCCTGAAAGAGCTATGGAAGCAGTTAATGAGATGGTACGCCAGACAGGAATGCCACAGTTTGATGCAGAGGGATATATGAAACGTGGGACTATTGTGAGACATCTTATATTGCCGGGGCATACAAGAAATTCAAAAAAGGTTCTGAAACTTTTACATAAGACTTTTGGAAAGCAGATTTATATCAGTATCATGAATCAGTATACACCGGTTTTTGAGCAGAAAGAATATACAGAACTGAATCGTTGTGTAACCAGAAGAGAATATGAAAAAGTTCTGGACTATGCATTTGAGCTTGGGATTGAAAATGGATTTTTTCAAGATGGTGAAACTGCCAGAGAGAGTTTTATTCCTGCGTTTGATTATGAAGGTGTGAGAAAAATGCCATAAAATAAAAAACTCCCATAAATGGAAGGAGGCCGGTACTTTCGTACCGGCGCGTATGAAAAAGAAAAATATTTATAAGAAAGATTCATCATCTTTCTAAAATTCATTATATCCAATAAATATGAATAAAATATGAATACGGTGTAAAAAAATAAAATTTGTTTTACCAAAATATTTTTAGAATTTTTTCCATGTATCCCTTACAAACAATATCAGTAACGGGAAAATCTCAAGACGTCCTGCCAGCATATCAAAAGTAAGGATAAGCTTTGAAAACCAGGAGAACATGCCGAAGTTTCCGGTAGGTCCTACCAGTTCCAGACCAGGTCCGATATTATTAAAGGTTGCCGCAACCGCCGTAAAATTCGTGATCAGATTGAAATCGTCAAAGGCAATCAGGAATATGGAGGATGCAAAAATCAGCATATATACAATGAAGAAAATATTTGTGGAACGAACAACTTCATGTGGGATGGCTTTGCCGTCCATTTTTATTTTCTTTACCGCATTTGGATGCAGAAAAATATGAAGCTCCTTGCGGACTGTTTTGCAGAGAATCAGGATTCTGGATACTTTAATGCCGCCGCCTGTACTTCCGGCACATGCACCGATAAACATCAGCAGTACCAGGATTGTCCGCGAAATTTCCGGCCAGGTATTAAAATCTGTTGTTGCATATCCGGTTGTTGTGATAATGGAACCAACCTGGAAAGCTGCCTGCTGAAAAGCTTTGGCTGCACTTCCGAAAATATGGTAAATATTGCAGGTGATGATAAGAATTGCAATACCGATGATTCCGAAATAATACCGCACTTCTTCCATTTTAAAAGCCTGAGCAAATTTTTTTGTGATAATGAAAAAGTAAGCATTAAAGTTAACGCCAAATAAAATCATGAATACAGTAATGACTACCTGCAGATATGTACTGTAACTGGCCATGCTGTCATTTTTAATACCAAATCCTCCGGTACCTGCAGTACCGAAAGCTGTACATATGGAGTCAAACAGCGGCATACCACCGACCAGAAGAAGCAGGATCTGGATCACTGTCATTACGAAATAAATAGAATACAGAATTTTGGCAGTTGACTGTACTTTTGGCGCAAGCTTGCTTACAGATGGTCCGGGACTCTCCGCTTTCATAAGATTCATATGATAACCGCCGGTAAGTGGCAGAAGGGAGAGGATGAAAACCAGAACACCCATTCCGCCGATCCAGTGCGTGAAGCTTCTCCACATCAGCATACAATGAGGAAGTGCCTCCACATCGCTGAGAATACTGGCTCCTGTTGTAGTAAAACCCGAAACTGTTTCAAATAATGCATCTACAGGATTTGGAATGCTTCGGCTGATCACAAAGGGGATTGCTCCTATGATACTCAGAACGATCCAGCTTAATGCTACAGTCACGAAACCTTCTTTTGTGTAGAAAGCCTTTCTTGTCGGCTTTTTCCTGGTGAGAGGAAGCCCGATGACCAGGCATAAAGCAATCGTGATCAGAAAAGCTACACCGGAAGTTTCCTGATAGATCAGTGCCGTAATTGCGGGCAGAGCCATAAATACAGCTTCAATTTCCAGAATCATTCCGATGATATAGATAATAATGGAATAGTTCATAATTCGGCTCCTTTATTTTTCCAGAATATCTGTGATATCGCGAAGGCCCTTCTGAGAAGTTACTATGATAACGGTATCTCCGACCTGAATGGTATCCTGGCCTCTGGGAATCCTGACCTGACCATTTCGGTTCAGGTAACCTACAAGAAGGTTTTTCTTCAGGTTCAGTTCAGATAATGGAATGCCTGTTACCGGTGAATTTTCGCGGATGGCAAATTCCAGAGCTTCTGCCTGATTATCCAGGATATGATAAAGGGTTTCAATATTGCTGCCGATGCTGTTCTGCATGGCACGTACATACTGCAGGATATAGTCGGCTGTGATATATTTCGGATAAATGACGCTTCCGATGTCAAGGTTATCAATGACATCATCAAAGGCAAGGCGGTTTACCTTGGCAACCAGTTTGGCATTGGAAACTGTTTTGGCAAAGAGTGAAAGGAAAACATTTTCCTCATCCATGTTTGTGAGTGATACAAAAGCCTCTGTGCGTGAGAGTCCCTCTTCCATAAGGAGAGAACGATTGGTTCCGTCTCCGTTAATGATAGTTGCCTCCGGAAGCAGATCACTTAAGGTTTCACAGCGGGACTCATTCTGTTCGATGATCTTAACGGAGATGTTCATATCAAGCAGGGCTTTTGTAAGGTAATAGGAAATGGTTCCTCCGCCGACAATAATGGCGTTTTTTACCTGATTGGTTTTCAGGCCGATCTTTTTGAAAAAGGCTGCTGCATTCACCGGGGAAGCAAGAATGGAAACCATATCTCCGTCGTGGATCACCTGATTACCGCCGGGAATAGATACATGATCCCGACTTTCTACTGCGCAGAACAAGACGTCGCATTTCAGGGCTTCCGTAATGCGTGAGATTGTCATGCCATCCAGATTAAATTCAGGAAGCACTTTGAATTTCAGCATTTCTACACGACCACGTGCGAAAGTATCGATCTTGATAGCTGAAGGGAAGCGTAAGAGACGGGAAATTTCCTGTGCAGCTGCAAGCTCCGGGTTAATGATCATAGTAACACCCAGACGCTTCTTGATGAAGCTGATCTCTTTGGCATAGATAGGATTGCGGACACGGGCAATCGTCTGGCAATGGCCGGTTTTCTGTGCAATCAGGCAGCAGAGGAGATTCATTTCATCAGAACCGGTTACGGCAATCAGGATATCTGCATTCTCAATACCTGCTTCCACCAGCGTGTTGATACTTGCACCGTTTCCCACGATACCCATGGCATCAATGTCATTCTGAAGGGAAGTGATCACATTAGAAGAAACGTCTATAAGAGTAATGTCGGATTCTTCTTCCTGAAGCTGTTCTGCCAGGGTACGTCCAACTTTACCGCACCCAACAATAATTATCTGCATAATTCCTCCAATAAGGGGGCTGTCACATAATATCTATGTGAGACAGCCCCTTTTATATCATATTTTTGTTTGTAATTGCTCAATATTTTTGGCAATTACTTTTGTGGCTATTAAGCTAAGAATACTATAGCACCACCAGATATATTTGTAAAGCAAATATGAAATTTCTGTGATTTTTAAGATGGAGCGTATTACTGTTCATTCCGTTCTCAGTAACACGCTTCGCGATGCTAATCGCATAAATTCGCGCAGTATGTCGCAGGTTTTGGCTGCGTACTTTATTTATTGCTGTTGCATGATGCAGTGCAGGGATTATCAAATCCCGGGGTAAAAGCATAGAAGTTTTTGGCATCAAGTTCTTCCTGAATGGACTGAAGAGCTTCCCCAAATCTCTGGAAATGAACAACTTCTCTGGCACGCAGGAATTTGATGGGATCCGCAATCTCAGGTATATTGCGGACTACTCTGAGAATATTGTCATAAGTAGAACGGGCTTTTTGCTCTGCAGCAAGATCCTCGAACAGATCAGTGATCGGATCACCTTTACTCTGAAATTCACATGCATTAAATGGTACGCCACCTGCTGCCTGTGGCCAGACTCCCACTGTGTGATCGATATAATACGGTCCAAATCCGGATTTCTCAATTTCCTCCATGGAAAGGTCCCGGGTAAGCTGATGTACAATAGTGGATACCATTTCCAGATGACTGAGTTCTTCTGTTCCTATGTCGTTGAGCAAAGCAGAAGTCGTTCGGTTCGGCATGGTAAAACGCTGGGAAAGATAACGCAGGGAAGCGCCGATCTCACCGTCCGGGCCACCGGAGTGCAGTACCCTATAATAGCCCCACAAACCCAGTGTTTATGCGGGTTTGCGGGATTTTCAATTCTGAAAAAATATTACGAAAGTGTTAAAATGACCGAAATGGCACTTTTTATAGAGGTCTGAAATTCAGGAAATAATGATGTCAAAAGACATTTTTCCGGATTCTTTATCATATATGATTTGCTCTACAACACTTCTGATCAGATTTCCCTTTTCTTCATAACCTACGTCTGGATTCTTTAGGACATCCGCAACAGAACGGATCTCCTTCAGGATTTCTTCTGCGTCAGGCTGCTCTGCCTGCTCTTCCTGCAATAGCTGTGAAAGGGCAGCAGTCAATTCTAACCGATCTGATACCAGACGGTCCTTATTATTCTTATATTCCTCCAGAGTATCTACTCCTGCCTCATAAGCCTCTTTGATTCTGCTTTCTCTCATGGTGAGTTTACTGATCTCTTTTTGTAACTGTTCGATCTGCAGTGAATGATCAGTCTTTTTCTTTTTGCATACATATGTAAATTCTGCCCCATCTAAGATCTGATCAAAATAACTTATCACAGCTTCTTCGGCCTTTTTGACAGATAAGGCTACGGAAGTCTTATGAAATCCCTTTGCGTACTTCCAGCACTGGAAATAAGGACACTTATTATTACCGGTGTAAGAAAGCGTGGCCCCGCAGACAGAGCACTTCAAAAGACCGGATAGCCAGTGCTTACAGGCAGAGACATTCCGTGCCTTGACCGGGCGTTTCCGGGAAGTGATCAGCTTCTGACGTTTTTCGTACCGTTCCCTGGAAAGGCGTACCTCATGGCTTCCTTCAAATTCCACTCCATTCCAGACAACAGTTCCGCAATAGAAGGGATTTCCAAGAATCCGGTCAACGCTGCGCCGCTCGAAGAGTTTTCCACGTTTCGTCCGGTATCCGAGATCATTGCAACGCCTGGCAATAGCTGTCTCATCTAAGTTCTGATTATCATACAGGTCCATGATATAAGAGACAATGGCATATTCAGCTTCATTAATGATATAAGGCTTTCCATGTCCAACTGCAGTGTAGCCAAGACAGGGAGATGTCTGATAGCCTTTTTGCAGGGCTTTTTCTTTCATACCACGCAAAACCTCACCTGACAATCGAATGGAGTAGTATTCATCCATCCATTCTATGATACGCTCGATCAGGCTGCCAAAAGGTCCCCCAATCAGTGGCTCAGATACACTGATCACGTCTACATTATCCTTCTTGAGCATACTCTTGTATACGATAGACTCTTCCTGGTTACGGGCGAAACGACTGAATTTCCATACCAGGATCACATCAATAGGGTGAGAGGGCTGCTTCGCCAGGGCGATCATCTTCTGAAACTCCGGACGTTTCTGCGCATGCCGGCCGGAAACACTCTCAGTAAAGATAAAGTCTCCGGAAACAATCATGTCATTCTTCTGGGCGTAATCCAGCAAAAGGCGCTTCTGTGCATCAGGAGATAACTCTGTTTGGTCCTCTGTCGAGACGCGGATGTAAAGACATGCCACTTTACTGCTCATAAATATCACCTCGGTTTTATAAAATATGTAATTTTAAGTATAAAAATAACAGCCACACAAATGTTCTGATTGTGTAACTGCTCCGAAGATGATACAATATCTTTGCTAAAGTGCTGGATCTCTTCGGAGATTCTGATTGTCGCCCTTGTGTTGGTAGCGCAAGGGCGGTTTACTTTAATTAGCAGAAAAGAGACTGCTCAAAAAATTTACTTGTGTAAGAATTGGGACAACGAATCCATCCAGAAACATCAACATCTTCTACCCTAACATAAATATAGGCACTTCCGTTGTAATAGCGAATTTTATTAACAGTGCATATTTCACGTTCGGAAGTTACATAAATGGTATTTCCGTCAGGAGAATCCTTTATCTTTAACTCTTTGTTACAATTCCACATATTCTGACCGTATAAAAGAACGTTATATCCATTTATATAAGTAACAGGATATGTTGAACCGGATATCTTAAGTTTCCCATTTGACAACTTATATGTTACAGTGTATTGAATAGAGCCGAGTCCGCCAGGCATTGACTGCATTCTAATCTGAATGTAATCGTTGCCTATTTTCTTAGTAAAGCTATTATGCCTCATATTGTAAGCCCCTTTTCTGTGAGACATTAGATTTACAGAAGACACAATTTTTCCCGATTTATAAGCCAGCAGGCGGTCATAATCAATATGGTCATTTGCAATATTCTGACACTTGAGTTTTAAAAAATGCCTATTTCCTTTTAACGTATAGAGATCCGCGTATACAGAATATATATCTCTTACATTTAATGAAAAACGTTTCTTGCCATTTACTTCGATATTAAAATAAGATTGAGCCTTAAAATTCATTCGTATTTTATCAGCTTTTCCATCTCCAGTAATATCATATTTAGTATACGTTATATTTGGGCGAATACTAACATTGCTTTTTTGAGCAGCTTGAGCAGTTACTGACATTGACGTGATGTAAATTATGAATAGAGCAAATGCAAGGAAATTAAATAGTTTCTTTTTCATGAAAACCCTCCCCATATTATATTATTAGAACATTAAGGCAAATACCTTTATTAACACGACTAAATAATTGAATTATCGAAAAAGATAATTATTATTCCTATTCCAAGTCAACAGAATCACTAATTATATCATAAAATACATTTTCTGGAATAATCTGGATGTCATATCCATCAAGTTGAAGCTTTTCTGCTTTCTTCTGTTTTGAACTTTTACCATCTTTAATTGATTTACAATAATCATTGTTTCCTAAAATTAAGTAATTGGTCTTTTTGGTCACATTATCGGCATTTATACCACCTAAGTTAGCGACAACTTGCATAGCATCCCTACGAAGCATTTTTTCCAATACACCAGTAAATACACAGACTCTTCCATAAAGAGGATGAGTAACATCAAAATTAGAAACTTTCGCAGAAATATCACTAGCTTTAATTCCAGATTTTGATTTTTTTATAGATTTAAGAAGCTCATCTACAGTTCCAAATTGCTCTTGCACTTCTTTAATCATTAAATTATAACATGCAGCCGTAGAGTTAACATCTACTAATGCCCGGTGGGAATTTTCACAGTTAATAGAATAATATGCAGTTAAATCAGATAAACGATGGTGAGAAAAATCAGGATGTAGATGTCTGGAAAGCCGCATCGTATCTACAAAATTGTTGGAAAGAGGAGCAAGACCGTATTTTTCGCTAGCATCGTATAAAAAGTTAATATCAAAATTTACATTATGTCCAATGAGAATAGCATCTCCAATGAATGAACGAAAATCGGAAAGCACAGCAACAGTTAGAGGCGCAGAACGTAACATATCATCTGAAATACCTGTCAAATCAGTAATAAATTCATCAAGATATGGTTCGTTATCAGAAAAATCATCAGGCTTAATAAGAGAGGAAAATGTTTCAATTATAGTATTATCCTGAACTTTCAATGCTGCAATTTCAATTATACTGTCCCAATCAGGAGAGAGCCCTGTAGTTTCGATGTCTACAACGCAATAATTTGATGGAGTATCAATAATACTCGTTCCTTTGAACGGTCTTTCATGTTTAAACTTAATTATTTCACCAGTAAGAGCATCATAACATGCTGACATAAGCAAACCTCCTATATTTAAGAATTCATACGTAGTTCTATAAGTTTTTGATGATATCCAGTCATTCTGGATATCTGATCAATGGTAAAGTCTCTGTATTCTTCTAAAAAAGAATCTGGTACCAGCAGTTCCATAGCGAATCTATTAGCTTCAATTTCCTTTTTTGAATTTAATAAGAGAGTTTTATTTCTGATAAAATAACAATTTTCTTTCCGGTGCAGGATAGCGTGTCCAAGCTCATGAGCCATGACCAGACGCTGCTCATACTCCGGAAGATTCTCATTAATGAATATGTAGCGGTGATTTTTCAGGAACATGTAGCATCCCTCGAACTGCAGATTACATATCTGGTATAAGATACCGAGCTGATCGGCAATGTCGAAAGGGTCTGTGGTTCCTGTTTTTCTTTTGTAGTAAGAAACAATCTTCTTAATATCACGATTCAAGTATCTCACCTACTTTTTATATTTCTTTGGCGTGTATTTATCCTTATTGATAAGCTTCAACCTTTTCAGTGCGATTTCTAATTCGTCTTTGAATAGTTCCGCCGCTTCAGGACTGATTTCTTCTCCATTATAACTGGCAGGACCGTTTTCACCAGATGTCAGTTTTTCCATGATACTATCTAAGTCCTTTGCGATATCACGATTATCCCTTGCTGTTAAACCCTGCTCGGATGAATTATCTCCTGTCATCAGATAGTCAATTGTTACGCCGAAATAATCAGCTATCTTTTGTAGTGTTTTAGCTGTTGGTGTGCTTCGACCAGATTTCCAGTTGCTTAATGCTGTTTGTGTTACACCAGCTTCTTTTGCAACTTTGTAGGAAGAAACACCCTTCTTTCGTAGAAGCTGTTCAAATACTTCGTACATAAATTGTGCTCCTTTCACAAAAAATAGCATACTTTCACAAAAGTTAGCAAAATTACTTGACTACTAACGAAAAAGGATGTATCATGTACTTACGAAAGCGAAAGTAAGCACAAATGAATACTTGCGAATTTGAAATGCTATCTTTTTATAAGATGTGGTAGTTTTATAATTGAAAGTATATCACAGCTCGAAAGTATTATCAATAGAAAATGCTTTCGTAAGGAGGTGTAATCTTGTACAAAAAATATAGCGAACTATTAGATAAAACAAACAAAACTTCTTATCAAGTTGCAAAAGAAACAGGAATTAGCCAAACTGCATTTTCGAATTGGAAATCCGGGAGGTCGGAGCCGAGCTTAGAAAGTCTTAGTCGTCTGGCAAGATATTTCCATGTTCCAATTGAATACTTTTTGTCAGACCAGAATGAGACAGCATAGAGGAGAAAAACATGATTTGGATATCCAGAAAGAGGTGAGATAAGTAGAAGAAACCAAAATACAGTTCACAGATAACGGAAATAGATATTTTGTTTCTATCCAAAAACAGTTATTTAGAAAACGACATGTATATGTCACAAAGCAAGAGGAAAGCGATCATGGCAATTTCAGTACGCCAATTACTTATAAGATATCAGCCAGCACCTTTAAAAACAGATCAGAATACTGGCTGATCAGATTAAAAAATTATCTTCTTAAAAAGAAACATAAGTAGTAGAAAAAACATGATTTGGATATCCAGAAAGAAAAGAGGTGAGAACAAGGAAAACTCAATGGGAAGAAGAGGATGAAATGATTCGTAGGGTACTTCGTGAAGCAGCACAGATAGTAACCATAGTATTTTCCATAGTTGCTATCATATTTAGCATTATCGCACTAATGCAATGATGCTAATCATAAGAGCAGCAAAAGAAATTAACAAAGCGATCCACGATCGTATTTCACTGAATATAAAATGCAAGGACGATCTTTGATATTCGTGAATAGCCACTAGGCCGAAGTGGGTAATACAAAAACAGTCATCTAAGTAGATATCTGTTTCGGAAAGATGCCCAAGAGTTTTACGGATATAACGTTTTTCGAGTAAATAAGAAAGTGAATCTGCAACAAATGCAGGATCGGCATCAAGATTTGCGGATATTTCACGCAGTGACCATTGGTGTTTAAGAAATTTTTTTAATAAGGAGCAGGAAGCTGAGTCAATCATAACAATCTCCTTTCGATAAATTTTAGTATGCCAGTGCCATGTAATACCAGAATAGGAGAAGCACAAATAAAAGTCAATGGGGATATTCAGAAAGAAACAATAGAAATAGAAAGCGGGACAAAGGGTGGGAATGGCAGAAATGCCTGGGAATAGATGCGTGAGGTGTGAAAATGGATTTCACAGTGCTTCCAACTGATTGACAGAAGAAAGCACTGCAAAATGGTTTTACATATCAAACTTGTCGATTAGATAAATAATCTGCAGGACAAGAAAGATACATTCGAGGATATCTTTTACAGAATCCCTTAACCACACCTCCCATCTTGGGAAGCGTCCCTAAATTGTTACCCCTTGGCAACTCCTTTCTGGTTATGTACCAAATTAGACTAAAACCTAAAGTAACAATTCAATAATAACACTTTTGTAGATTAAAGTCTATGAAAAGAGGAAGAAAAAATGATTTATGAAAAAATCAAGCATCTGGCAGCAGAAGAGGGAATCTCAATTGCGGCTTTGGAGAAAAAATTAAATATCGGGAATGGGACTATCCGCAAATGGAACGAGGCATCTCCGACGTTTGAAAATGTTTTTAAAGTCGCAAAGCACTTTGATGTAAGTATGGATTATTTTGCAGAATGGGGAGACGGACACAGTGACAATGAGAACCCCACATAACCTGATTGCATAGTATAGCAAAAGAAGAGGTGAGGAAGATGTCAGAATTAAAGCTGGTAACAAGAAATATCCGTATTAATGGAATTCAGCATAAAGCCAGTGATATGTCAGAAGAAGAAATCAAGTGCCTGCTCATCCAGAGACAGGATGAACTTCTTCTGAATATGAACTACGAAAGAAAAGCCGCCGGTTAAGGCGGAGAAAGAAGGACAAGCATTAAAACGGAGGTGGTTAAAATAGATGGATTCAGTAACCAGATCAATGCATTTTTAAAATTCTGCAGATCATGCCAGGAATTAAATAGAATTGCAGCAAGTAATGAAACTGATTTGGACAATAAGACGCAGGATATCTTACATAACATTGAGCTTAACGACAACTATCCAGACGATTATGTTTTACAAGGTCTTGCACTGAGAGAAATCAGAAAGAGACGCAGGGAAGCCAAAGACATTCAAAGAATAATGACCCCGATCGTGCAGTGGACAGATCAGAATCAGAAAACGATTAATGAGCTTGAGAGGCTTCTTGGCGCAGTCAGGAAAGCAGAGAAAAGTACGACCGGAAGAACGTATATGAACCGAACCAACGCACTGGAAAAAATTTTGGGTGAAGAATAGGGGAAGGACAAGCATTATGAAACAATACATAATCATAGTAGCCTGCATCCTTGCAGGGAAATATGTGGACATCCCAGTCTGGTTTAACATCCTCTTTGGGATATCCGCATACTGGGCGGTAGATCAGCTTAGAAGAGTTCAGGAGGAAGAAACATGTTCAGAGACAAAATAAGAGAGATTCTGGAGCTTGTACTCAAAGCTGAAGAAAAGAATATTTATGTGGCATACAACTATGACACAAACACAAAAACATTAACGATCATAACAAAAACAAAGGTATTTGCTTTTGAAGACAATGAGTATATAGAAGAATGGTCGGAAGAATGCATTCAGTATCTCAAAAGTCTGATCGGGGAGAGAACAGAATGACTGAAGAAGAAAGAATGAGGGAAGTAGAACGGATTTCCAGAAGAACCAAAGAATCGGTAAAAATTCCTTCGGATCAGCAGCGAACCATCCGAATTGTCAGGTTCAGAAACAAGACACTTGCAAGTTACGTAGGAACTATGGAGGAAGCACTCCGGAGAGCAAAAGAAATGGAGGGCCTCTACGGACCGATCGAACACATAGAATAAAAAAGACTCATGTAACGCAAATACATGAGCCAGGGTGACTTTTTGCCACTTGGATATCAAACCTGTAAAAAATATAACATCCAGGTGGCGAAAAGTCAAGATTTAAGCAGGAGAAAACCTGCTATATTTTTAACCTTTTTCAGGGGACAGGGAAGTCCCTTCAGGGCTTGATTAAGGGTATTAAACTTACGACACCGGGGTGACATATGAAGTGTGGATACATAAGAGATACATGGGATTGTGGGGAAACCTTAGAGGTAGAGGAAAAACATACAGGAAGATATGGTGCAAGGGGTCAAAAGAGGGAGCCGAAGAAGGAACCCACCCCGGAAGATATCATAAGGCAGAATCAGTGGAAGAGGGTGAGAGAACTCAGGAGACTGGTAAAGTGGAACTTCACAACCGGAGACAGCTGGATCACACTCACCTACCAGAAAGACAAGAGGGTAAGCTGGGAAGAGATGATAAAGCATATGCAGAAATTTATAAGGCAGCTTCAGACCAGATACCGGAAATATGGCTGGACCTTAAAGTATATCTGGAGACCGCAGATAGGAAAGAGGGGTGCGATCCACATCCATATCCTCTTAAATGCCGAATCAAATACAGAGACCCGAACAGAAAAGATTGTCAGGGAACTCTGGACACATGGGAATCCGAACATGAAAGTTGTATACGACCTGAAGAACGGAGATCTGGCAGAGTACATAGCAACACCCTTACAGGAATGGGAACCGGAAAAAGCAAAAGCATATCATCCGTCCAGAAACCTGATTCGCAAAGAGCCAGACAGAAAAGAAATAAAAAGACGTTCCCTGATAGATAAAGATGGTGTCCTCAGAGAACCTAAAGCTCCTAAAGGCTATTATGTGGATCCGGATTCCATCAAAAAAGGGATCAATCCTGTGACAGGATACGCGTACCGCCATTACACACTTGTAAAGATAGACAGGAGGATTTGAAGATGGACCAGAAAATGGCAAGAGTAGATATTTCCCTTATTGTCAGGGATAAAAGCGCAAGGATAAAGAAGGGCAGGTGTGTATATATCATTGCCAGCCAGGATTTTCCCAAAGGTCCGGGGAATCCGATCAGCGGTAGAGAAGAAGCAGAAGATACCACACCACACCGCCTTGTCATGCTGGGACTGATCGCTGCCCTGAAAAGAATACGCAGACCGTCCCTGATCACAATCCATACAACCTGCCAATATCTTGCAAATGGTCATAAGAACCTTAACGTATGGAAGACAAACGGATGGAAAAGAAGCGGGGACCGGGAATTAAAAAATGCAGACCTCTGGCAGGAGATAGATAAACAGCTCAGCGGTCATGCAGTAAGATTCCAGACGGAATTTTAACACAAGGAGAGGAGAACACAATGTTTGATAAATTTGGAGAAATGAATTCATACACAGAGATCAATGAACTGGCAGCCAATCTTCTGCAGGAAGGAGATCTGGACAGCTTAAAAGAACTGGCAAAGGAAAACGGCATTCCGGATGATTATGTAGAGATGTATCTGGAAGAAGCCATCCCATCCCTCTGCGATTCCACATCTGCAGCTATTGGAAAGATTGATGTGGAATGCATGAAACTAAAGCCTAAGGAACTGATGCTGGACTGGGTAGAGTACATCAAAGGACTCTGCATGGAGAATGAGATGATTGCACACCAGGTTCGCAAGAAAGGAAAGGCCCTGCAGGGATGCATGGCGGTTCTGCTGGAATATTCTTTTAAAAACCAGATCACAGTAGATAAAGCGATCACAAAGGCAGCAGGAGTCAGTGCCGGTAAGGTGACATTTGGAGTTCCCGGTATGGCAAAAGCCAAGGAACTGATCCGGGATTACTACATGGGAGGAGCAAAGGCATGAAGCGGACAAAATTATTACACTGCATCCCATGTACAGTCCCAAAAGTAAAAAATTCCGACAGTGTGATCGCAGCAAGCCAGCTTCTTGAAGCGGACGGAGAGCGGGCAGTAGAGATCAGCCTGTTCGTCAAAGGGGAACTGAAAGCCCGGTATTTCGCAGATAAAGAGAACCACAGTACATGGGTAAATGAAACATGGACAACCTGCGGGCTCAAAAATGTACTCAGACTTTGCATGGGACAGCCAGTTTTGAAAAACGACTTTTACCACAGCTCCCCGGATATGGAGTGGGCTGCACAGGAAGACAGAGACAGGGTATATGATTTTCTGGATACCTACAGCATCGGCAGCTATGAGACTACAGTGAATGAAACAAAAAGAGACCTGGCATACATCCGGAAGCAGGAAAGAATCAATGAAATGATGGCAGAAGTCCCCTGCGTGCCGGAGGAAGCAGAGAGGTGGGTAGAAGATAAACTATTTCCGGGAAACATCCTGTTTTTTAAGAAAGAAGAGAAACGGACTGTATTCAGCTGTACCGCCTGCGGTTATGCCGGCTGGAGAAAAAGTGGATGGAAGCATGGAGAAAAAACCACATGCCCGAAATGCAAGGCACCGGTAACGACAAACAGCAGACAGGAGGAAAAGACAGCCAAAGCCATGGTAACCATCTTGCAGCAATATGGTAAAAAGTGGGTGGAGCGTCAGTTCCAGGCAGTCTGCAGATGGACAGCAGGGAAGAAAGACATAGAACTGTTCGAGAAGATCAGAGCCATCATACCGCTAGGAGAAACCTGGGGAAAAGTATGGTACGGGACGATTCAGGAAGCAGATGAATTTTCACAGGAATTCTGGGACAAACCACATGGAAAGAGATTCGTTCCGTCATACCTGTATCCCGGAAATCTTCCGGAAGTGTTAAAAGCCGGAGGCCTGGAACACTGCGGAATGGATATCCTTGCAAATGCAGGCATGAAATTCAACGTAAACATCTATATCATATCCTTCCACAACCACCCTTATCTGGAATATCTGACAAAAGCCGGTCTGACAAGACTGGCAGCAGATATCGTAAATGGTCACTGGGTAGAGATCAACAGAAACGGAAGGAATCTCAGGGAAGCACTGATGCTGGACGGAAACCACTTAAACAGGCTGAAAACGATAAACGGTGGAGCCACCATCCTGGGATGGCTCAGGTACGAACAGGACAATGACATCCGGATTACACAGGAAAGCTTGGAATGGATTGCCGGAAAGAATTTAAAAATAAGTGACTGCCAGGATATCCTTAATGAACTTGAAAGCGTAAACCGGATGGTCAACTATCTGAAGAAACAGAAAATAGCTCCAAGTAAATTCACGATCATATGGAGAGACTACCTGCGTATGGCAAGAGAAGAGGGATACGATACCACTGACGACATTGTGAGATTTCCAAAGGATTTAAAGGCTAGGCACGATCAGCTGGTAGAAGTGAGAAATCAGAGAAAGGATGATAAACGGCTGGAAGGATATAAGAAACTGGATGACCGGATAAAAGAAAGACTTCCGGGCATGAAAGACTACTTCTGGGAAGACCGGGAATACATGATCATACCGGCAGGGACATGTAAAGAACTGATGGATGAAGGAAGAACTCTTCATCATTGTGTGGGAAGCAGTGACGTTTACATGAAAAAGATGGCAAACGGCGTCAGCTGGATCCTGTTCCTACGAAGAAAATCAGAACTGGAAAAGCCCTACTACACCATAGAGATCAGCCTGAAGGACGACCATATCATCCAGTTCTATTCAAAATATGACCGACAGCCGGATAAAGAGACCATTAATGATGTCCTGAACCGGTATAAACGGAGTATCCGGAAAAAGAAGATAAAGATTCAGGTACCGGCAGCAGGCATAGCATAAGGAGGACACTATGGAATATATGCAGTTAAGTATGGATGACTATATCCAGAGCAAGAATGAGATCAAACAGGAACTGGGAGGGATCGTAAAGAGCTTCGTGCGGATCGGATGGCAGCTGACCCGCATAGATAAGTCAGGAGCCTATAAACACGATGGATACAACACCATTGCAGAATTTGCCAGAACAGAATATGGCATGAATCCATCAGGGGTCAGCCGTTTCATGAAAGTATATGAGAAATATTCCGTTCCGGGAGATACACCGGAGCTTAAGGAACAGTATAGGGAATTCAAATTCAATAACCTGGTAGAAATGCTCCAGCTCCCGGAAGAAGACCAGCAGATCTTCCATCCGGAGGACAAAAGAGAGGACATCCGCGAGTTAAAAGACTTCAACAAAGAAAATGAAAGCAATCCGATGAACCTCTTAGACTGGAAATCCGCACAGAGTACAGAGGACAAGCTCCACGCCACGATCCAGGAATTCTTCCGGGAAAAGACAGGAATCCTCAATGCCCTGTACAGCAGTGAGGCATACCAGTCCGGAAACATCAAGGAAATGGCACAGATCATCAACCCTGGTGACAGCATGAGTTATCGAAAAGGAACGGTCTTCTTAATGTTCCATCAGGAAGATATCACAGTCAAGATATTCAATGGAGAGATGAGGAATATCTCCTGGGACCAGTTTCTTACATATACACAGGAGATATTTGCGGAAGCGGCAGCAGGAGCGAAAACATATGAGAATTATTTCGGGATCCCAGAGGAAACTCACGACCCAACACCAAAAGAGATTCCGAAACCTACGCCAAAACCCGTATCGAATCCGATACCCAAACATGATGTTTACCCTGAACCGGAAATTGCGCCGGCGCAACAGCCAGAATCGGTGGAGAATGTGGAAAAAACTGTGGATAACCATGAAGAAAGTCAAAAAACAGCAGTTCCAGAAAAAGAGGACTCCGCATCAGGAAAACCTAAAGCAGATTTCCATTCTGAAACACCGGAATCTCAGCTGGAAACCATAGAAAAAAGTCAAGAAACAGCACTTCCAGAGTCGGAACCACAGATTCCAGGTCAGGACAGCATTGAAAACCATCCGGAATATATGCCAGAACCGGAAGAACAGCCAGAAAGCAACCTGAAACCAGAATTACAGGAAGACCATTTCGGTGAGGTCAACAAAATGGTGCCGGAAGAACTGGAAATTGCGCCGGCGCAATCCGGATCAGAGCCACCGGCAGCAGAACCTAAGACCAGAAAAGAGTATATAGATACGTTAACAGCTTATGGCACAGCGGAGTATATAGCGAGAGCCATGCGGCAGTTTGCAAACAAGACATACAACACACTTCTGGATCCGGTCTTCTGGAATGAATGGTTAAACGGAAAAGTAGACCATAACGGAAGATCTTGGGAAGATTAAGGGTGCCCTAAAATTCACATAGATACATCCTTCCTGTGTGAGCCTGTCAGATCACAGGAAGGGGAAAGGAGAAAAATGAATCTCAGACAGAAAAAGAAATTATTTAGAAAAGTAACCGGTCAGAATCCTCCGAGATGGATGCATTACAGTAGCCGCCGGTTCCATAATTTTCTTTGCAAACCCTGGGGTGATCTGGCAGAGCTGAAGAAACAGGCAGCCACCAGAGCAGTAGAAGACTTTAACTGGAATATTTCAAGGAGAAATGAATGGATAAGATCGTCACATCGATACAGGAGATAAATTTAGAGGACATCAGATTTCCGATCATTGCAGTATTTGAACACCCGGAAGATTATCCGACGAAATCTATAGGCAGAATATTTGAATTAACCAAACCAACAGATACCGTGATTGTAAAAGATACACTGGAAGAATTGCAGAAAGATATTCAGACATACTGGATAGGGATATTCTTCCAGAGAACAGAATTTGATGTACCGTCAATGAAAGGATGCTGGGTATGAATCAGGAAGGATTATTATTATTCCCCAAAGGAACCATTAGAAAAAAACGAAAGAAGCACCACAAAAGTATCATAGACAGAGACGCAAAAGGTCAGTGTTTCATCTGCGGAAAAACAGGCTATACAGAACGCCATCACATTTATGGCAGTGCAAACCGCAAATACTCCGAGCAATATGGCTTAACCGTATATCTTTGCCCGGAATGCCACAGAACATCAGATATAGCCGCACATAGAAATAAAGAAGTCCGAATTACTTTACAGCGGATTGGTCAGAGAGCATTTGAAGAGAAATGTGGTAGCAGGGAACAATTCGTAAAGACGTTTGGAAAAAACTATCTGGAGGAAGAATATATTTAAGGAGGACATATGAACATAGTACAAAGAGCAGAAATATGTAAACATAGTACAGGACACATCGGAGCTGTAGCAGTATACACCCGTCCCACCTGTCCGAACATGCACATCATCAAAGGCAAATATGTTACAGCCAGAACGAACTGCAAGGAATGTAGATTCTATGAGGAGAGGAAATGAATTTATATGAAATCACAGACATAAAGACAGGAAAGACTATAGAACCGGCGGTTACGCTGAAACAGGCAGCAGAAAGACTGAAGTGTTCCGGAAGTGCAGTATCAGGAGCTTATTATGGAAATTATGCAATTGGTCATAGATATGCAATAGAAGTGATAGATACAGCCATTGCAAAACAGGATCCAATATGGACCGAATGGGAAATGCGAAGAAACTGGTTTTTAAAATTATGTGGGAGGACATAAGAATGACAGGAAAGAACAAAGAAGGCTATCCGGATCCGACAGCCAGCAAAGCAATTCAGGCAGCAGATCATATGCCAGAGCATACATATAAAGATTATTGCATACTCAGAGCAATAGCATACCGCATGGGATTAAAGATAACCAGGATAAAGGATTTAGGATCTGGAAAGGAATGGAGCCGATAAAAAGAAGGAGGCCGGGAACTATCAAAAGCTCCCGGCTAAAAGTATGAAAAAGAAAAAGTTTTATTTGCAATTACTCTTTGCTCTGTACAGGTAATAATATACCCAGAAAATGTGAGCAATATGTGATACAGATTTGAAGAATTTGTGAAAGGGGAACGATACCGATGGAAACGACAGAGATTACAATTCAGGAAGAAAATGAACAGAAGAAAGAATACTTGAAATCCTACCGGCGGGCAATAAAGAGAGAACAGGACATCCTGGATGAGATACAGAGGTTGAGACTGGATAAGATGTTTCCATCGGTAGTCAATGATGGAATGCCACATGGCAGCAGTCATTCAGATCTGTCTGATTACGCAGCTATTCTGGATGAACAGATAGAACTTCTGAAAGAGGAACGTTTGGAGAAAGCCAGATGCTACCAGAAAATCGAGAGACAGATTCGCCAGATGGAGAATGAAGATGAACAGGAAGTGCTGAGACTGCGGTACATACTTGGGATGAAATGGGAAGAGGTGGCGGTGAAGATGGATTATAGTTGGAGACAGATACACAGAATCCATTCAGCTGCATTATTGAATCTTAAAATAGCATAAGACAAGCCTGGACGAAGCTAGATAAAACAAGATGGCATATCTTGTCACATAACATCTATGTTATTATTACAATGAACTCAGATGGAAAAGATCATTCAGAGTTCTCCTTCCCTTAGATGTCTGCCAGTACCCACTTGGCAGACTACCAGAACATCTCGCCAAGTGGGAACGAGCGTGAGCCATGGAGCCGCAGGTTCGAATCCTGATGTTCTGCTTTTCTCCTATGGAGAAATTCAAACCACATACATTTTTAAAAACGTCCTGTAGAAATATGGGGCGTTTTGCAGTATTATAAAAGAAAATGCATGTGGGAGGAACAAATGAATATTTTAAAATTATTTAATGAAGTTATTCAGTGGTGTGATGGAAATGTTGGATTTTTAAATGTAATATTATCGATATGCACGTTGACGTTAACTATTACAATTGCGAAAATTCCATATAAAAAGAAAATTGTCGGAACGTTGGAAATTATGCAGGAAAAAACAAAACATGATCCGTTTTTTAAATGCTATATAAACGTTTACTTAACTAATGTAGGAAGAACACCAATTTATATTAAAAACATTGAAATAGTAAAACGAAGAAGAAAAAGCATCGGCTCGTTTCTTATGAATCTAGGACATGGACAATGTAGAGAACTTAATATGGGAGAAAAATGCTCCTACTCAGGAATGTTTATTGATCCAATACTTGACAAACATTCTACAAACTTAAATGGACATGTGAGAATAAGAGTGACAGATATAGCCGGAAAAAGATATTATATATCGCGAACCTTTCCAGTAGGATAATGTTAAAGCTTAGACATTAAGATGAATTACAATAAAGGCAGCCTTCGGGCTGCTTTTTCTATACTCAAAAACGAAACGAATGAGAGGTGGTGAGACTTGGCGAGAGTACCTAGCGGTAGCTTGCAACGTGAAAATTAAAATTTAAGGACATTTAGCTCAGTGGTTAGAGCAACCGGCTCATAACCGGTCGGTCTTGGGTTCGAATCCCAGAATGTCCATGAAAACATAATAATATTTTAACAAATTACTTGACATATCGTGCACCATATGATATTATATATACATAAGGAGGTGAGATACAGATGAGTAACAGAAACCGGAGAAAGCCGGAAAACAAAAAGTCCGAAATCGACTGGAAGAGCTGGACACTCGGAGCGATAACGGACTTAGTCATCGGAATCATCTTATTGATTCTCGATAAGCTATTAAATTAGCAGAGAGGGGCGAGAGCCCTTCTCTTACAAAGAATATAACATATTTACTCATCTGTGTAAAGCATGTTGTGGAAACTTGGAATTTTTTTCATTGCAATCGGTTTAATAAAACTTTGCTGTAGCGCTGTCCATGTATTAATGAAACGGAGGGATAACAATGCCGATAGGTAGCCCAAAGCCTCAGACAGTTGCAACTCGAAAATATGAAAAGAAGACAGGATGGATGTCAAAGTCATACAAGATGAAGAAAGAGATTGTAGATGATTTTGCAAAAGCCTGTGAACTGGCAGGAGTCAGTCAGGCTGGTCAGTTAATGAAAATGATGCAGGAATTTACAGAACAAATTACGAATGAGCACTCGGAGTAATCCGGGTGCTTTTTCTATACATAAAATACCGCGGGATAAAGTAACGGTAACTTACAGGTCTCCTAAGCCTGGAACGGTGGTTCGAATCCATCTCCCGCTATCGAACAGGAGGGATGGCATGATATACAAACGATGTAGTAGATGCGGGAGTAGGGTACCGGCAGGGACTACGTGCCCGTGCAGAAAGAATAACATCAGAGAGTATGCAAAGCCAACCGGAATAAAGAAAGAATACCACGCGCAACGATGGAAGAATCTGAGACAGTTTGTACTTAACAGTTATGATGGACTGGATATCTATATATTATACAAGTACAACAGAATAGTAACAGCAGATACGGTGCATCATATTGAACTATCACAAGACAGACCTGATCTGTTCTATTCAGATTCAAATTTGATTCCAGTCTCAAGAGCTGGACATAAAGAGATACATAAACGATATGAGAAAGAGGGAAAGACGGTAGTGCAGGAGGAATTGAGAGGCTTTCAGATGCGTTTCAAGACCACCGGGGGATAGAAAAAAGTTTTGAACGGATCTCCCACGACCACGTATGCCCCTTTCTTTCTGCAAAATTCTAAAAACGAAAAAAAAGTTGGCAAATGAAAGGAGGGAGGCCAGAGGGCAAGACCGAGAGTGCCGGTAGAATTGCAAACCGGACATTTAAAAGTTATTGACGGACAGAAGAAAAGAGATGCAGAAGACCAGATAAAAACAGAGAAAAACCAGCTTAAACGACCTCCTTCTTGGCTGATCGATGATGTTGCTAAAAAAGAATGGCGAAGAGTTGTGAAAGAATTAAGCAAGCTAAATATAGTCGGAAATCTGGACTTAAACAATATAGGAGGTTATTGCAATGCGTTCGCAAACTACGTAAAAGCAACAGAAATATTGAGTCAGCAGACGTATTATGTTGATCGAGAAACCAGAACGGGAGTAATTGTTGTAAAAAATCCTATGGTTGATATTCAGAAAGGGTACGCAGAAGAAATGAGACGCTTCGCCGCCTTATGCGGTCTGACAATTGATTCGAGATTGAAGGCAGGATCGGCGAAAGTAAATAAGCAGCAGGAAGAAATTGAGAACCGGTTCGGTGCTATATGATTCTTGATGAACTTAAACAATACGCTCATGACTGTATATCCGGAAAAAATATCAGCGGCAGAAAGCATATATGGGCCTGCGAAAGACTACTGAAAGATATTGACCGAATTGGTCAATCAGATTTTCCGTACGTCTGGAATGAAAAACAGGCGGAGAATATCGTAGAGTGGTTTGCCCTTTTACGACATAGCAAAGGCATTCTGGCAAAACAGCCAATCATATTAACGCCCTGGCAAAAATTCAGAATTTGCCAGCTATACGGATGGGTTCATAAAGATACCGGATATCGGCGTTTTAAGAAATATTTCACAGAAGTGGCCAGAAAGAACGCGAAATCTCAGGAAGAGGCAGGTATTGCGCTCTATGAGGCAGCGGTTACATCAACCAAGAATGGAGAAGTATACGAGATTTATACTGCCGGCACAAAACGCGAACAGTCCAAAATTGTATTTGTGGAAGCCGGATTGATGCTTCAAGGGTCACCTTTGAGAATGAAATTCAAGGTAACCAGGGACTGCATAAAACATCTGAAGAGCAATAGCACAATCAAGCCATTGTCAAAAGATGATGGAAAGTCCGGGGATGGTACAAACCCTGCACTTCTGGTTCTGGATGAGTATCACCAGCACAGAACCACGGAGTTCTATGACTTGGGAATAGGATCAAATACAAAAGAGCCACTCTTAATGATCATAACAACGGCTGGCATGGATCTGACATACCCGTGCTATGTAACAGAATATCAGTACTGTTCTAAAGTTCTGGATCCAAACACAGATGTAGAAAACGATGAGTACCTGATTGACATTTGCGAAATGGATCCAGAAGATTATGAAGATATTTCAAATCTGGATAATGAGGAAAACTGGAAGAAAGCAAACCCGATAAGAATGACATATCCGGAAGGTGCCGATAAGATTCGTGGTGAATATAAGATTGCCCGAGAACAGCCGGAACATATGACAGCATTCCTCACAAAAGGCCTGGATGTCTGGGTACAGGCAAAAGAAAATGGATATATGGATATGGCCAAGTGGAAGGAATGCGAACTAAAAGAGATTCCAATTGAGATATATGGTCAACCAGTATATGTAGGATTTGATATGTCTGCAAAAACAGACTTGACCTCAGTAACATTTATGATCCCGTATCTTTCTGGAGAATATGACGGCAATGGGAAAGAAATAGTGAAATATTATTTCTGGACGCACAGTTTCATTCCCACCAGAGAGAAATTACATGAACATATTGTGAAAGACAAAGTCCCATACGATGCATGGGAACGTCAGGGATTCCTAGAAGTAACCAATACACCGATTGTAGACCAGGGGAGGGTCATGAGATATGTAATGGAGGAATGCGAAAAGCACAACTTGAAAATACAGTGCCTCTGCTTTGACCCAGCTAACGCAAGCAAGCTTATGATGGATCTTTCAGATGAGGGATATGACGTGGAAGAAGTATTCCAGAGCCATAAGCACCTAAACGAAGCAACACAGGGATTCAGAGAACAGGTTTTCTGCAAAAATGTGGGATATTTGCCAAACCCACTGCTTAATTATGCAATGAGCAACGCAGTGGTACGCCAGAGCAACGGACTGATAAAGATTGATAAAGATGCAACAACAAAACGAATCGACCCGGTAGATGCAACCTTATGCGCTTATAAATTGGCAATGTTTCATCAGTTCGGGGATGATTACGGCGACTATATAGACAGTTTTATCGAGGATATTTTACATGAAAATCACACAGATTATTAAAAGAGTATGGAACAACCTGATAGGTTCTCCCGATGATCTGAGTGACGAAGAGATGCTTGAATGGCTCGGAATTGATACAAATCTGAAGAAGCAGGAAATAAATGAGATTACATATTTTACCTGCTTAAAGATGCTCTCCGAGACAATGGGTAAGCTTCCACTCAAATTTTATCAGCAGACAAATCAGGGCAAGATAAGAGCTGAGCCAAATGCTGCGGCCAGGCTTCTGATGAACAGACCAAATAATATTATGACCCCGGCTACGTTCTGGGGTACAGTAGAATACAACTGTGAGCATTATGGTAATGCCTATGTATGGATTCAGACGGTTTTTGAAAAGAAAGGCAGATATGGCGGGGAATACCGGATATTGGGATTCTGGATCATGCAGAGCAATTATGTACAGGTTTTATATGATAACGCAGGAATCTTCGGGAATAACAATGGGGGATTGTATTACCGATACAGTGATCCATTAACTGGAAAGCAATACACCTTTTCGCAAGAAAATGTGCTGCATTTTAAAACATGGTGCACAATTAATGGAATCCTTGGGAAGCCGGTGCGACAACTTCTAAAGGATTCACTCTCGGGCGCAATAGAATCACAGAATTATTTGAACAAGCTGTACAAAAGCGGTCTGACAGCATCAGCAGTCTTACAGTACACAGGCGATCTGGACAAAGGAAAGCGATTGGCTCTGCAGAAAGAATACAATAGTCTTCTGACAGGAGCGAAGAACGCAAAGAAAGTAGTTGCCGTTCCGGTTGGAATGACATTACAGCCGTTAAACATCACTTTGGCAGACGCCCAATACGCCGAATTAAAGAAATATTCCGCATTGCAGATAGCTGCAGCTTTTGGAATTAAGCCTAATCAGCTAAATGATTACGACAAATCCAGCTATTCCAATTCAGAAACGCAACAGCTTGCCTTCCTGGTAGACACAATGAGCTATCGCCTGACACAGTATGAACAGGAAATCAACTATAAATGTCTGAGCCAGAAGGAAATAGACGTGGGATATTATTTTAAATTTAATGAAAAAGCGATTCTCAGAACAGATTCAAAGACGCAGAAGGAAGTTGTGACAGGATATGTGCAGAATGGCTTATACACGATAAATGAGGGCAGGGATGCTTTGGATCTTCCAAAGGTTGAAGGCGGAGATGTCAACATGGTTAATGGAACTTATCAACCAATCACTCATATCGGAGCAGCATATGGAATCAATCAAGGAGGTGAAGGAGATGGAGATTGATGTGAGGGGAGATATTATCGGGAACGACGACAAGTGGATCTATGACTGGTTGGAATGGGATTCAACCTGTCCGGATGATGTTAAAAGCGCTCTGCAGACAATGCCTGCAGGTGAAAAACTTATTGTGAACATTAATTCCGGCGGTGGCTCAGTAATGGCAGGGCAGGAGATCTATAGCTTGCTTCATGGAAGGAAGGATGTGGAAATCCATATCCAGTCACTTGCTGGAAGCGCGGCAAGCGTGATTGCAATGGCAAATACTTGTAAAATGAGTCCTGTAGCAACAATCATGATACACAATGTATCTATGAGCGGAGCATCCGGTGATTATCATGACATGCAGAAGAATGCAGAAATTCTGAAAACCATGAACAGTGCACTGGCAGAAGCTTATGTCGCAAAGACCGGAAAGACCAAAGATGAGATCCTGAAGATGATGGACAAAGAGACATGGATCACAGCCGGTCAAGCACTGGAGATGGGATTTGTTGATGAGGTCGAAGAACTTCAAACACAGATAACTAACAGCATCTGCGGAATTCGACTTACAGAAGACATCCGGCAGCAGGTAACGAAAGAAAAAGAACTGCAGAACAAAAAAGAACAATTAAAGAATGAGCTTTTAAACGACTTGGACAAATATGGTGTCTGAGTCATTTTTATTTGGAGGTAAACATGAATAAAAAATTACTTGAATTATTGAATCAGATTAATGAAAAGAAAACAATGGTTCAGAACCTTGTTGAACAGGGAAAACTGGAAGAAGCAAGAGAAGCAAAGAATGAGCTGACAGAGATGCAGACCCAGTTCGACCTGTTAAAAGATGTGATGGACCCAGAAGGAAACGGAACTGCTGAACCGCAGAACGTAACTCCGGTACCAAATAAGGAACCAGAAGATTCCACAAAAGAATTTGCAAACGCAGCCAGAAGAGGCTTCAGAAACGCAACCATGACAGAAGGCTCACCTGCAGATGGCGGGTACACTGTTCCGGAAGATATTCAGACCAGAATCAACGAGTACAGAAGCACCAAATTCTCTCTGTCCAGTTTAGTTGATGTTCAGAGCGTTACAACAAATAAAGGGCAGAGAACCTTTAAAAAACGCGCTCAGCAGACTGGATTTGCAAAAGTGGGTGAGGGAGCAAAGATTACAGCCAAGAACACACCACAGTTTGAAAGAAAAACATATGAGATTGATAAATACGCCGGATACTTCCCTGTTTCAAATGAACTCCTGGAAGACTCTGACGCAAACATTACAGCAACACTTACAAACTGGATCGGAGATGAATCCAGAGTAACAAGGAACAAAATCATCCTTGAACAGCTTCAGACAAAAGCGGTGACCGCAATGGCATCAGTTGATGATATCAAGAAAGCGTTAAATGTAACTCTTGGACAGGCGTTCAAGACAACATCCGCTATTGTAACCAACGATGATGGTTTGCAGTGGCTTGACACTTTAAAAGACAACGAAGGAAGATATCTCCTCCAGCCGGATCCGGCCAACCCGATGCAGCTTAGACTTTGCGCCGGCGCAACTATCGTTCCGGTATATGTGATTCCGAACGCAGATCTTGAGTCAGATACAAAGACTGCAAAGACCAGAAAGATTCCAATGTTCATCGGTGATCTGAAAGAAGCAATCATATTCTGGGACAGAAACCAGATGACATTGATGACATCAAACATTGCACAGATCGGAACATTGAATGCATTTGAGGAAGATCTGACTATTTTCCGTGCAATTGAAAGAGAAGACTGTACAGTAAAGGATGACGCAGCGTATGTTTATGGACAGGTTTCCATCACAGACGCAACAGTAGTCGGAGCATGATAAGGCGGTGAGTCTATGAATATCGATGCCGTAAAAGAGTATCTGAGAATTGATGATGATGCCGATGATGCAACCATCGGTGTCATGATTGATGCGGCAAAAGAATACATAAGAGATGCCGTGGGACGCTGTGATGAAAGAAATCCAAAGACAAAACTGTTGTTTTATACACTTATGCAGGATTTTTACGAAAACCGTGTTCTGACTGTAAAAGAATCAGATAAGCCACGGCTTGCTCATACAACTAATTCGATCGTTCTTCAGCTTCAGGCACAGTTACTGCAGGAGGAGAATAATGGTTGACATCGGTAAATTGAACAGGCGGATAACTTTTCTCCGCTTGGAAATCTCAGAAGATGAAATGGGTCAAGACAAATCTGAATGGAAGAAATATCGGACAGTGTGGGCGACCGTAAAGCCATATAAATCCTCAGAATACAATTTTATGAGCAAATTGAAACCAGAGGTCACACATAGGATTTATATCCGGTTCAGGAAGGATATCACCGCGGACATGAGAATTCAGTATCAGGGACACGTTTATTCTATTGCGGGACCTCCGCTGGATATGGATAATCAGCACAGAATGTTAGAGATTCAGTGCGAGGAGGTGTTCGAAAATGTCAAGTATCAGTTTTGACTTCGACACCTCTGAATTTATTAAAGCAATGGAAAGTACAGCAAAACAATATCCAGCATCCGCAGAAAAGGTCTTGAAAAAAGAAGCACGAAATATCGCCAAGGATTTGAAAGGAAGAGTGAATTCAGAGGCAGAAGGGCATCATTATATTAGCCCCAGAAGTGAAGAAAAGCCCAAACCATTAGCGCAGAGCTTCCGCCAGGGAAAAGTAATTCGCTCTGGAAGTAAAATGACTGTTGCAGTAACGTCTTCAGCTCCGCATTACCATCTTTATGAGCTTGGCCACGATATGGTAACTCATAAGAGGAAAAACAAAAGAGGCAAGGGAATGATTGGAAGCAATCGTAAAGTTGGAGAAGTTAAAGGCAAGAAGACAGTTGCAAAATATATGGCACAACGCGCGGATCACGCCGAGCTGATCGGACAGGAACTGTTGGACGAGATATTGAGGGAGGCAGGACTTGACACTTAAAGAAATAAAAAAAGCGGTCAATTCCGCTCTGAAAGAAAGATATCCGGATATGAAGATATACGGAGCAGACACCGTAGAGGGCTATACGCGGCCTTCTTTTTTTGTGTATATAACACAGACGTTTTCTGAATCCACAAAGAACGCATTCCACAAGAATGTTGAAGTGGAGATTGATTTTATTCAAAAACACACAAATGAAGCAGACGGAATGGATTTTTTTGCGGCCATGGAAGAAATGTTCGGGCAGAAGCTGACAATTGGCAGCAGAAGCCTGAACACAAGCAACATGGATCTAAACTTTCAGGGCGAAAACGCAAACATTCCAGTCTGCCAGTTTGATGTGGAGTTCTGGGATGTAATTCCAAGAATGGATAGTAGCAAGTTGATGGAAGAATTGAAATTATCACAGGAGGTAAAACAAGGGGATTACCAGTAATGAATATTATTTTTACTGCAGCCGCAAGAAACACAATCAGAAGATCTGAACGCGGTGTAGTGGGAATGATTGTAAAAGATGCGAAAGTGCCGGCAACAAATCCGGCTATGATTTATAAAGAAAAAGATATTCCGGAAGAACTGAGCGATGCAAATAAAGAGCAAGTGAAACTTGCCCTGGTTGGGAACGATACAGCACCTGCTAAAATCGTGCTGTATGTTCTTAGTTCCAACGCTGAGAATTACGAAACGGCGCTGAATTATTTTGCGGTCAAAAAGGTTACCTGGCTGTGCTGTCCGACAGCAAAGACGGACTCGCAGACAGAGACCATTGTGACATGGGTAAAAGATCAGCGTGATGAGCGAAATAAGGTTAAAGCAGTGCTTCCGGAAACAGAAGCAGATAATGAAGGAATTATAAATTATGCTACAGCCAGCGTAAAAGTTGGTGAGAAAGAGTATACAGCAGAATCCTTCTGTTCAAGAATCGCAGGACTGCTCGCCGGTACATCTCATAAGAGTTCCGCAACATACGCAATTCTCAATGATGTAACGGAGTGTGAGCAAAAGAAAAAAACCGAACTGGACGCAGAAATTGACGCAGGAAAACTGGTCCTTTATTATGATGGCGAAAAAGTAAAAGTGGGACGGGGAGTCAATTCCTTACAGACAGTTAGCAAAGAAAAAAAGAAGCCGTGGAAAAAAATCCGTGTAGTTGAAAGCATGGACATGATCCACGATGACCTTGTTCTTTTGGCAGAAGACAATTATATCGGGAAATACCCGAATACATATGCAAATAAGTGCCTGCTTATTTCGGCAATTAATTCCTATCTGGCAGAAATGGAGAGAAATGGAATTATTGAGGGTTACACAATTGACCTGGATGTTGATGCAATCAAGGAATATATCATTAAAAACAAGGGCGTAACAAGAGATGAAGCAGAAGCAATGAGCGAGGCAGAAATCAAGAAACAGTATACAGACGAAAAGGTTTTCCTGGCAGCATCCGCTACAATGGTGGACGTAATGGAAGACATTGATCTGAACATCACTGTGTAAGGAGGAATGAATAAGGGACAACTACACACCGGACAGAGTCATTAACGGAACCTTCGGGGAATGCTGGATCGACAATGACTACATGGCAGAAACAACTGCTTTAGAAGCAACAGTAAAATTGGATACAACAGAAGTGACCAGAACCGGAACACTGGAAAAAGGGTATAAAGTAACTGGAATCACATGCAGTGGAACACTAAAACTTAATAAGGTGACTTCGTACATGCTTAAAAAGATCGGGGATAATCTGAAAAAAGGAAAAGCAACAAGAGCAACGATTATTTCAAACATCGAAGATCCGGAAGCATTCGGAGCAGAACGTATCCGCCTTGACGATGTCGTATTCACTGAAATCAAACTGGCAGACTGGGAAGCAGGAAAGCTCCTGGAAGAATCCATTCCATTCAGCTTCTCGGGATGGGAAGTCCTGGAATCAATAGACGTATAAGGAGATAAAACATGAATTTAATTGAAAAATTACTTTGTGTAGACAAAGAAAAGGCAACAGAAAAAGCAACCAAAAAGATTAAATCAAAAAAACTGGCTAAATTAGTAGGGGAAGATGCTGAGATTACGATCAGAGAACTGTCCGGAAAGAGATACAATACTCTCCAGGCCATGCTTTTTGACAAAAAAGGAAATCGCGATGTAAATGCTACATATGATTTTAATTTAATGTGCTGCGTGCATGGTGTTGTAGACCCGTGCCTGACAGACAAGAATCTGATGGATCATTTTGGAGCTGCTACGCCGAAAGATTTGGCGGCAATTTTGTTTGGAATGGAATCCGGAACAATTGCTGCAGAGATCGTAAAGCTTTCAGGGCTCGGAGAAGATGCCGAGGAAGAAGTAAAAAACTCATAAAGGTGGACGGCGAAGCGAGCGTAGCTTATGCTTTGTTCCGCCTGAAAAAGTGGAAGCCATCAAAATATTACAAAATGGGCGCGGGAGAACGACTGATTACCCGCGCTTTTTTAAAACAGGAACTGCAGGACATTGAGAAAGAGGTGAAGAACAAGGGCAGGTAAGACAGTTGCAGCAGTTGTAAAATTGATTGATGATTTTAGCAATCCATCAAGACAAGTAGCGGCACAGGCACGTGACTTGGAAAAACGGTTTAACAATGTTGCTGATGTGTTTAACCATGCCGGCGAAGCGTTCTCCACAGCCGGTGAAACTCTGACAAAATCGGTCACTGCGCCGCTAACAGCCGTTGGAACGGCCGCAGTCAAATTCTCCTCTGATTCACAGGATGCCTTCCAGCAGTTTGCAGCAGCAACCGGAACAGCAACAGAAGAGATGGGTAAATACAAGGACATGATCAACAATGTCTACAAGGATAATTTCGGCGAATCCATTAATGATGTTGCAGAAGCAATGGCAACGGTTAATCAGAATATGTCCTATCTGGATGATTCTGCCCTGCAGAGATGTACAGAATATGCCTATACTCTTTCAGACACGTTCGGATATGATGTCGCGGAAAGCACTAGAGCTGCAGATACGTTGATAAAAAATTACGGTGTATCAGCAAGAGAAGCGTTTAATTTGATCACCCAGGGAGCACAGTCAGGAATGGACTATTCCGGGGAAATGATAGACAGTATCGATGAGTATTCTGTGCAGTTTAAGAAGTTAGGACTGGATGCAGAAGACATGTTCTCCATATTTGCCAATGGCGCTCAGAATGGCGCTTTTAATCTGGATAAAGTCGGAGATGCTGTAAAAGAATTCTCTATAAGAGCAATAGATGGTTCAGATACGACAAAGCAGGGATTTGAAGCTCTTGGAATGGATGCAGCGAAAATGGCAGAGAAATTTGGAGCCGGAGGAGATACCGCAAAGGAAGCATTCAATGAAGTGATAAAAGGACTTGCTTCCATGGATGATCCTGTAGCGCAAAGCACAGCCGGTGTTAACTTATTCGGAACTATGTGGGAAGATCTGGGACCACAGGTCATAACCTCAATGTCAACTGCCAGCGACGCAATAGATAAAAACAGGGAATCTGTCGAAGAACTTGTAAATGTAAAATACGATACATTATCAGGAGCTTTGGGAGGACTCTGGAGAACCATACAGGTGGACGTTCTGCAACCGATCGGAAATCAGTTGATCCCATATGTTACAAAAGGAATTGATGTAATAGGAAAACTGACTGATAAATGGAATGCAATGAGTCCTGCTACGCAGAAAAGTATCGTTAAAATCGCGGGGTTTGCGGCAGCGGTCGGACCAGTTTTAGTAGGGATCGGAACACTTAATAAAGGGATTGGAAAAACTATTTCGAATGCAGGGACGCTTGCAGGAGCAGTAACGAAAGCAGGAGGAGTGTTTAAAATGCTTGCAAGCCCGGCAAATATTGCTACAGTGGCAATCGTTGCGGTAGCGACAGCAGCAGTGCTTATCTATAAAAACTGGGATAAAATCAAACCTGTGATCGATAAAGCGAAAGATGGTCTGGTGAATTTCGGACAGGCAGCCGGAAAATGGATTGGATCAGTCATAGACTGGGCACAGGAAATGTGGAAGAATGTCAAAACGGCTTTTGAAAAATTTGCAGATGCAATCAAACCTGCAATTGATATAGCCGTAGAAGCGTTTAAGGGATGGTATGAGAATGCAGAGATTGTTATCGGGGGCATAAAAGATTTTCTTTCCGGAATTATTACTTTCCTTACAGGCGTGTTCCAGGGAAACTGGGAAAAGGCATGGAATGGAATTGTTCAGGCGGTAGGTAGCATTTTCGGAACCCTGGAATCGCTTGTAAAGACACCACTTAATGCGGTAATCAACCTTGTAAATAAAGCAATTGGAGCGATTAATAAAATAAGTGTTGACCTCCCCAGTGCTATTGGCGGAGGTCACGTTGGATTTGATATTCCAACAATTCAGACACTTGCAAAAGGCACAGACAACTGGCAAGGTGGCATTGTACAGATCAGCGAAAAAGGTGGAGAAATTGTTGATCTTCCATCCGGAAGCAGGGTCTATCCTCATGATGAATCTGTTCGTATGGCACGCCAGGAGTCAAAGAAAAACTTTTCCGTAACGATTGCCAAGTTAGCAGACAGCATTGTGGTAAGAGAAGAAACCGATATCGACAAGATTGCAGAAGCAATTGTAAAAAAGATAGAAGAAACAGCAGAAAACATGCCACAGATGGCGTAGGAGGTAAAATGGAATATTGGCTTAAATGCGGAGAGGATTCCATACAGCTTCCTATCCGCCCGGCGTCATACCAGATAACGCAGGAAAACTCGCATCAGGCAGTGAACGTCCAGACGCGAGGAGATGTGACGATTTTGGGAAAGAAAGGACTCAAGACTTTTTCACTTGAGTCTTTTTTCCCTGCACACGATTACCCGTTTGCAGATTATCCGAAAGACAGAAACCCATGGGAATATGTCAAAAAAATATTGAGCTGGCAGGAAAAAGAACTACAGTTTATTATTACAGAAACAAAAGTCAATAAATCGGTTATAATTCAGACGTTTACATTTTCAGAAGAAGACGGAACAGGCGATATAAAGTACAGCCTGTCACTAAAAGAGTACAGGCCACCGAAGTATACTAAACCTGTGAAAGCGGTACTAGAACCGGTTAAGACCACTAAAAAGAAACCAGAGAAAACAACCACTCGAACGGATTCGAAAAAGAAAACAAAAACGTACACCGTTAAAGGAAACGACACACTCTGGGGTATAGCAAAGAAATACTATGGCTCTGGAAGCTATTATACAAAACTATATAATGCAAACAAAGCGGCTATCGAAAAAGCCGCAAAAAAGAATGGCTTAAAAAGCAGTTCTAAAAATGGAGTAAAAGGCTGGTATATATATGACGGGACAAAGCTGGTGATACCATGAAAATAATGTGGAATGATGCGAAAATAACCGGTTATGTAACGAGCGTGACTTGGGCTGGGAGTGCTAAACAGGCAGCCAGAACAGTCGTGTTTAGTGTTGCATACAGCCCGAATGATAAGAATGTCAAGACTCTTGGCATAAAATTAGGAGACAAAATTGTATTCTACCCGGGATATCCGGATGATAAAAAAACGAAATTTGTCGGAATTATTACCCAAAGAGAAAGAAAATCTGAAATGGGTGAGCTACAGTATACAGCAACTGACGGCATGATGCATCTCTTACGATCTAGCGGTACATACCGTTTTGCAAACAAAACACCTGAAAAAATCGCACAGATGGTCTGCAGAGACGTAAAAGTAAAGACCGGATCAATTGCAAAAACTAAGATGCCTATTGCGAAAATATTCTTTCAGGAACGCCCGTATTATGAAATTATCATGGCTGCATACACAAAAGCATACCGAAAAAACAAGAAAAAATACATCGCACAAATGAACGGAGATAAGCTGGAGGTCATACAGAAAGGGAAAGTTATCCCCAATTTCCACATACGGCAGGGGGAAAGAATTACAGAGTCCTCATATACAGAAGATTTAGACAGCATGGTAAATCGTGTATACATCTATGACTCAAACAATAATAAAATTGGAAGTGTGAGTAACTCAAACTGGATAAAGAAATACGGCATATTTCAAAACGCGATATCCGTAGATAGTGGAAACGGGAAAACGGAAGCTAAGGCAGAACTGCAAGGCATAAATAAAACCGCAAATTTGACTATGATTGGGGACTACAGATGCATTTCTGGATTAGGTGTGATTATAGAGGACTCCAGGACCGGACTGAAGGGAAAATTTTGGATAGAAAATGACAGCCATGAATGGAACGGTGGAGTTTATACGACAACTTTGGAACTTGCGTTCAAAAACGTGATGGATATTCAGGAGGAAGACGAGGAACAGATTGCGAATTCTGCAGGCGGCAGCAGTACAACGACCAGCAATGCACTGGATGATGTACTGAATCAGGCACGAGCATGGATTGGAATATCAGGAAGCACGAATGAAGCCACACAATACTACGGGTACAATGGAGTTGCATGGTGCTGCATCTTTCAATGGTCAATCTTCAATAAATCTGGACATGGAGACCTGTTTATGGGTGGAGGAAAGACTGCAAGCTGTTCTGAGGTGACACAATGGTACCGGGCAAGGGGAAAATTTGGAACAACGCCAAGAGTTGGCGCACTGGTAGTGTACGGACCAGGTGGAGAAAGCCATATAGGCTTGGTGGAAAGTGCTTCCGGATCGGGAATCAACGATTATGTGTCTATTGAGGGAAATACAAGCGGTGCAACAGGCGGACTTGCAGCACGAAAGCAGTATGGAAATCGAAGAAGTGACGTATATGGATTTTGTTACATTGACTATCCTGTTACAACAATATCAGTTGGAAGCGGTACAGCAATATCCGGAACAACTGTAAATATTCCATCGTCTGTCCCGCAGACAGGGATTACCGGCAACTACACTTGCTATCCACAATTTTACGGAAGATGGAATGCAGGAACGACGCAAAGAAGAGTTTCTGAAATATGGGGACAAAAAGGAAAAGCAGGAAGCCCTGAGAACATAGCAACCATAGATGGCTACTATCTGATTGCTGTAACACAGAAATTTGGTCAAGTAGGAGACGTTGTATGCGTGGTGTTAGCAAATGGAACAAGAATAAATTGCATGATCGCAGATGAGAAAGACCCTGGTGACAGCAATTACACAGAATGGGGACACGACCTCGGAGGTGGAAAAGCAGACGTGATTGAATGGGAGTCGATGGTATATGGATTCCCGAACGTGGATAAATGGAGAGGTCAAAGAGTAACGACTATTATTAACGGAGGAAGATACAAAGGGCTATAAACACATACGAACGCTTTATAGGACAAATGCGAGAAGCAGGAAAGTATTATAATGATCCGACTATCCAGTTGGGAAAGGTTCTTGCAAATGGGAAAATAAAAGTTGGAGATCTTCCCCTGGAAAAAGGAGATTACCTCTTGTCTTGCAATCTCCGCCTAGATGCAGGCAAAAAAATATATTTTCACACAGAAATGACCGATTCGGTCACAAACATGAAAGAGTACACAAACGATATTCTCGTCGAAGGAGATAAAATTTTGACTTTAAAAATTGGAGAAAAATTTGTGATCATAGCAAAGGTGGTGGAGCCAGAATGATGTTTCCATTTATAGACGCAGATGATGAAGATGGCATCCAGGAGCCAGAACAGTACATTCCGAAGGAATATGGGATTAATTTTGAAACCGGTCAGCTTTCCGGAAAGATTGTTGAAGGCTATGACGCTATCCTCGTATGGGCTTGGCTTGCCTTACACACGTCACGATACCGGTATTATATCTATTCAGAAGATTACGGACAGGAATATGAAGACTTAATCGGGAAGAGTTATTCTTCGGAATTGACACAATCAGAATTAGAAAGAATGACGGAAGAATGCCTGATGGAAAACCCATATATCACAGGAATTAAGAACTTCTCTTGCATAAAAGAAGAGGAAAAAGTAACAATATCATTCTCGCTTATCACAACATTAGGAGACGGGGAGGTGAGCACGAGTGTATGAGGATATGACATATGAAACAATTATGCGCGAAATGATGGAAGATATGCCAGATAATATCGATACATCTGAGGGCAGTTTGATTTTTAACGCCTGTGCAAAACAGGCGGTGCGTCTGGAAGAAGCTTACCTGCTCTCGGCTGGGCTTGAGCAGAACATGTATGCAGATACAGCTGACTTAGAACATCTGATTCGGAACGGAAACGAAAGAGGTGTATACATCAATGAAGCTACATACGCTGAATTTACTGCTCAGTTTAATTGCAAAGTTCCAGAAGGTTCAAGATGGAATTGCGATGAATACAACTACACAGTGTTTAATGTAATCAATGAAGAAGAACATACATATCGAATCGGCTGCGATGATCCCGGATCAGAACCAAACCGTATTTTAGGAGACTTAGAACCAATCGATTTTGTAGACAATTTCGAATGGGGGAAGATCTTAAAATGTACATTAGAGGCCACGGACCAGGAAGATACAGAAACATATAGAGCAAGAATCCTAAATATGTACAATTATCGTGGATGCGCTGGAAACCGAGAATACTATAAAAGCCGCATTAAGGAAATGAGCGGTGTATATGGGTGCAAATTAAAAAGAGTATCAGCACCAGATGACAAGATCAGCATAACGATCATCGGAAGCGATTACCGGATGCCGACAAATGACATCATAAATTCCGTGCAGACAGCAGTGGACCCGGTTGTAAACAGCGGAGATGGAGTAGGAATCGCCCCGATTGGACACAGGGTTCTCATATCAGGTACTGGAGAAACAGAAGTAAACATAAAAACTAATATAACATATGACACAGGATATTCTTACGATGATTTGAAAAGCTATATTACACAGGCAGTAGATGAATATCTCCTTGAGCTTCGGAAAAAGTGGGAAGAGAGCGATTCTATTGTGGTCCGCATTTTACAGATTGAAGCTGCAATCGTAAACATTGACGGTATTGTTGATGTGACAGGAACGACGATAAATGACGCAGAGCAGAATTTGCAGATTACAGACGGAACCGTTCCAGTAAGGGGTGAAGTTGTATGCACGTAAATGTTGAATATCCAGAAATAATCTTGGGCATTAAGGATGTTAAAGCTGTAATTGATGCAGGGGACAAGATAGGAGATGCCTTAGAAAATGCCTTGTTTGAATTAGATAATGACATCTGCGTAAAAACATCTGAAGAATCTGGAATCGCACACAGGGAAAAGATTTTAGGAATCAAACCGAGGGATACAGATTCTATAGATGATAGGCGACTGGAGGTACTACTCAGATGGTATGATAGCCCTTTGTATACAGAAACTGTACTCAGGCAAAAAATGGATGCAACTTTGGGAGATAATCAGTATGTACTAAAAATCGACTTGAATACAAAAACTGTCTTTTGCCTTGTTGAGTTGACACGAAAGAGGATGCAGGAAAGCGTGAATGATATGCTTGATCAGATGGTGCCGTTGGACTATTTGATATCCGTAACACTCAGATACAACACGTGGAAAAAAATAAGTGAAAATCTGACATGGAAGCAGGCACTACAGAAGACATGGTATGCAATGAAGGAAGAGGTGTTGTAGTGGAATATACAGAGCATTACCGGTTTAAGAAACCGGGATATGAAGACTTTGCAGATATTGAAGATATCAATTACGCTCTGGAACAGCTAGATGGCAAATTCTATGAGCAGGAAAGTAAAATTGACAAAGCAGTGGCAATAACTGGGGAATTAGTGGTTGTTAAACAGACAACACAAGAAATGAAGGCACAGATTGAAACATACACGCAGCAGATACAAAAGAATACGAATAATTTAGCTGTGAGTATGTCTGATATTGCAAAACTAACATTTCAGCTGCAATTAAAAGATCTGATTGATTCTTCAGATATGACACTCGTAGCTGTAGACCAAATAGATTCGACAGATTCAGTCGTAATCACATCCGGAACCTACGCAGACAAGAAGGTCTATATATGATAGAACCATAGAAGATAAAAATTGGAAATTCGGGGATATGAGCCCTAAGAGAAAGGAGAAAGAAAAACGTGGCAAACGGAACCATACATAAACTTGGTACACTGTATGTGGCGAATGCAAAGAAAGCAAGACCTACGAAACCCTGGCAAGACACGAACGGATCCGCACCGGATACAGGAAATCTGTTGGATTACGGAAACGGATCGAATGCCATTGAAATCAAAGACACAGATTCAAATGATGCCTACAAATTGCAGTGGGTGGAGGTCAACGACGGAAGTGATAAGATTCTGATCTGCGACAGGAACCTGCTTATGGATATTCAATGGAACCGTCTGAACGCATTAGGATTCTGCGGAGCAAAAGGGAGCGGAAAGAAGATAACCATTGACGGACAGCAGTATGAATTATTCATGTTGACCGGCGGAGCGAGTTCCTCTGCGCAGTCAGAAATCACAGCATCAAACGAATGGGATAAATATATCGGAAACCTTGGGAAGTTCTCCGGACTTCCAACACCGCAGAGCCAGGACCTTCAGAATAGCAGCTCATCTGCCAACTTTACAACAGCCCACAATAGGATTTGGAACTGGGCCGGTTGCTATAGCTGGTGCCAGAACACAACAACAAATGGAAGTTCATACAGGGCTTGGCGCGGCTACTTTGGCGCGCGTTACTGGAACAACAGCTATTCGAACAATTACGACGGCGATATCGGCTGGCGCCCCGCCCTCCGAGTTCTGAACGCTGCCCCACGGATTACCCCGGCCAGCAAAAGTTACGGCGAACTAAATAAACCGCAGAACATTTCTTTTTCTGTGTCCGACCCCGACGGAGATACCTTTGATGTAATCGTTAAAATTGATGAAGTACAGAAGGAATCATACGAAAGCCAGACAGGAAGATCTTATACGTTCCAGATGAGCAAATACTGGGACAGCCTGGGACTTGGGAACCATACCGTTGCAGTCATTGCAATAGATTCCAAGGGAGATGCGAAAACAGTTGCTTATACGTTTAGAAAAATAAATCATGCTCCAACAGTTTCCCCAACAACATTAAATTCTGGAGATTTAAAGAAGCCACGGAATATTGAATACACCATAAGCGATTCCGACGACGACGATCTGACAGTTGTAGTGAAAATAGATAACACAGAGAAGGAACGTTATACAGCGCAAAGAAATGGAGCCAGAACTTTCCAAATGAGCAAATACTGGCCGGACTTGAAATTAGGGACGCATACGGTAGCGATCACTGTGACAGATAGTTGGAACGAAGCAGCGACAGCGACATATTCTTTTACAAAAACAAACGGATCTGCAGAGGCACCAACAATCACAAGCCCATTGAGTGGAGAACGCCGGAAGAACAGCTTTTATGTAGAGTTTACGATCGGATCAGACGCAGAGGGAGACACTCAAACAGTTAGAATTCAGGCTGCAGATAACATAGAAATGACGAAAAACCTAAAAGAGTTCACGCGGATGGAAAAGAAGACAGACGCTGGTTGGATTCAAGTAACCTCAGCTTCAAACGAAGATGTTAAAAGCGCGTTCCGAATAAATGTAAACGGAATGAGTGGAGAGAAATACATCAGAGTGGTATCTACAGATACGGGGTCTGGAATGGACACCAATTCTTCTGTGATCCATGTGCGAATCGGGACAGTTTTAGAAGTGCAAATGCGCCCGCAGGATACCAGCAAAAGAATTGAAAAAACAATAGTCCTTTTAGACCTTACCGCAGACGAAAAGATTACAAAAGAAATCTGGGTTACGAATAATGCAAATGATGATTCACCGTCCTGGGAAACTTACACACCAGATTCTGCCGGAAATCATACCTTTGAGAACATAGAGAAAACCGCAGACAAATGGGCAGTTGCGGTGAAAGTAAAGATTACAGCAAACAATTCCACGGAAGAAATCTCTCTTCGGGCAATAGGAATGGGGGTGTTGTGATGCGAACAGTGCAGGAGACAAAAAGCTACAAAAATCGGCAGACACAGGAACAAAACGACAGTGCGATTGGTGAATTAAGCATCATGTTAGCTCAGATGCAGGAACAAAACGATAGTGCGATCGGAGAACTTAGCATCATGTTGGCTCAAATAATGGGAGGAACAACAGAATGAAATTTGATGAGAACAGCGGCCTTGTAAAGACCTGGGTAAGATTAGTAGAAAGCAAGCATTATTCAAAAGAACAGGTTCCGAACATCGGAAATCTGAGAGAAGTTGTTTATAAAATTCTGGAGAAAGGAGAATTTGACAAATGAAGTTTACGAAAAACAGTGGTCTTGTAAAGACATGGGTATCTCTGGTGCTTACTGGAGTATACACAAGAGAACAGGTACCAAATTTATTTAATCTTCGTGCCGTAGTCGGAGAGTGCCTGGATGCATTGGAAGTAGGATGATGAGTGGCTTGGCTTAACTACGGTAGAAAGGAAAGACAATGAATAACAATATAGCAACTGCGGTATTCCGTGAAGGTGAATGCTATTCGCGAACATCTGGGGCCTGGCAGTATGATTACGGACAGATCCTCCGGATTCAGGGCTTAAATCTTCCGAAGGCAGTAGAGATACATTTCTCACTGGAAGAAACAGGCGGGACATCTGTAACAAGAATAGGAACAACGAAAGATTCTGTAACAGATGTGCCAATTCCGGATTCCATGTTGGAAAACAAAGAAAGCGATCAAAATTATAACGTTTATGCGTTTGTTTTTTTGACGACTAGAAATTCCGGAAACACCGAGTACCGCATCAAAATTCCAGTTAAAGCACGCCCGAAGCCAGAGACTGTCGGTGGCACTGGAGAGACAACATTGGAAAACATCATGTCGGCGGTCAATCAGATTGCAGATGCAAAAGCAGACAATCTGGATTATAAGAATAGTGTCCTCAGGCTGCTGTCCGGGGAAACAGAATTGTCCAGAGTAATCATCGGGGCGGTTCTGGCGGCGGAGCAGACGCAAGAGAGATCGAACTGCAGAAATCAGCAACGGCAATCCAATGGCGCTATACAGGAGACGAAACGTGGAATGACCTTGTTGCTCTAGCAGAGATTACAGGAGCGCAAGGTGAACAGGGTATCCCAGGTCCTAAGGGCGAGCCTGGAGCGACAGGTGCTCAGGGAATTCAGGGAATCCAAGGACCAGCGGGTCCGGCTGGCCCACAAGGCGAACCGGGTCCTAAAGGAGAACAGGGTGAGAAAGGAGAACAGGGAATTCAAGGATTACAAGGCCCCACCGGACCTCAAGGCGAAACTGGCATACAAGGTGAGAAAGGAGAAACCGGCGCTCAGGGTGAACGGGGTCAAGTGGGCGAACCCGGCAAAGACGGTCGCGGAATCACATCTGTAACGATTAAGACAGACGGACATTTGCAGATTGATTATAACGACGGCACAAACGTTGACGTGGGGAAGGTAACTGGAAATGACGGTCTGGACGGCACGTCTGGTGTACCCGTGAGGGTCGAAAAGACAGCATCTGACACCACCGTAGAGTTAGAGCCTAACAAGCTCTATGTGTTCCCAGAGATGGCAAGTCTCACATACACCCTTGCAACACCATCAGAAACGAGCATAGCTAACGAATATCACTTCATTTTTCAAAGTGGTGCTACAGCGACAGAGCTTGTACATCCTGCAAATGTGTCAGTTCCAGACAATTTTACTGTTGAAAAAAATAAAGTGTACGAAATCAGCATCCTTGAAGGATGTCTGGCGTACCAGAGTTGGGCGGTGAGCTGATGGAGAGAAGACGAGTTTTAGAAAGTGAGGGAGAAGAGATGATAAGTACAGAATTTGAGCTGGTCGGTACTGCAAATATCACCGAAGAAATTGCTGAGTGTGATATTACGCTCAGCAAAGAATGTACAGAACTGTATATTATATGCGAAGGATTAAAGGCAACTGGTGATTCACAGTTATTAGCAAGAATTAAAAATGATGTTCTTATAACATCAAATGGACTAAATGGAGAGCTTACCACCAATGCGCAGAACACCATACAGCACCTTACCAGAATATATAAAGGTGTATGGATACGTACTGGTAATAATCATGGGCAGTACCCACTTACAACATCTTTGTCATCAATATATAGGAACGTTACAAAAATTAATGTAAGTAGTATATCGGCGCTTGTACTTCTGCCAAGTAACCGTGAAAGATTTACTGCGGGCACAATAAAAATCTACGGGAGATAATTGACATGAAACATAAATTAACACACAATCTTGTCAGTCAGTCAGTCAGTCAGTCAGTCAGTCAGATGATACTGTAACTGATTCACTCCTGTCAAGTAAGGCGGTGTAGTTATGATGCTGAACCGCCGAAGAATGATGAATAAACAGGAGGAAAATGAAATGAAAGAATGGAAACTGATATATGATAGTGGCGCAACAACTGAAGAAATAATATCAACATCAAAGATAAACGTATCAGGTTGCGATGAACTTATGATTATCGCTAAAGTTGTACCAACAGATACAAATAAGGGAACCAGGAGTGGTCATTTGATTATAATGAGTCCTGAAGGAAATAAATGCAAATGTATATTAGGAAATAATTTACTAAGCCAAAATGGAAACGCACGAATGTCTATAGCTTTAGTTCGAAAAGTTATTGAGTTTATTTATGTCGATACAGCTACATCCTGGAATGCAACAGATGTATTCAATGACGGGCATCCCGTAGATAATTTAACATCCATGCAGAATACAATTGTTAAGTTTGAAGGGGAAATAAACGAGATTTATCTTACAAATTTAAACGAAGCTTCGGATTACAGATTTGGGGTTGGAAGTAGATTTGCAGTTTATGCCAGATAGAAAGGATTGACAAAATGAAAAGTAAAAATAGAATCTTAACAGACAGACAGACAGACAGACAGACAGACAGACAGACAGACAGACAGACAGACAGAGCTTGATTAAACTTTTACAGTACGTGTTTGGTTATGCGGTTGTTAAATTAAGTGATATTGCTACGATTACAAGAGGAGGAAACTTTCAGAAAAAAGATTTTTGTGAAGAGGGAGTTCCATGCATTCATTATGGGCAAATATATACTTATTATGGAACGAGTGCTAGTAAGACAATTACAATGATTACCCAAACTGCCGCAGATAAATCAAAATTTGCAGAACCCAATGATATTATAATGGCAGTTACAAGCGAAAATATTGAAGATGTGTGCAAATGTGTAGCTTGGACGGGAAAAAATAAGATTGCAGTGAGTGGGCATACAGCTATTTTACATCATAATCAGAATGCAAAGTATTTATCATATTATTTTCACACAAGTATGTTTTTTAGCCAAAAGCAAAAATATGCACATGGAACAAAGGTAATCGAGGTGACACCGGATAAACTTAATGATGTTATTATTCCATTACCATCAATAGCTGAACAAAATAGAATTGTAGATATTCTCAATCGTTTTGATATACTTTGTAATGATATTGTAGACGGGCTGCCTGCCGAAATTGAGCAGAGACAAAAGCAATACGAATATTATAGAGATAAACTATTATCATTTTAAATGAAGAACTAGAGGTATACTATGGGGAAAAGTTTAGATGAGATTGCAATACAACTGAAGGAGTGCAATAAAAAAGTACAGCTAATATATGCTTTTAATGGTACTGGTAAAACACGACTTTCGAGGGCATTTAAAGAATTGATTGCACCTAAAAATGAATTAGAAGAAGAAAACGGATTGGCGAGCAAAAAGATACTATATTACAATGCCTTTACCGAAGATTTATTTTATTGGGATAATGATTTGGATAATGATACTAATTTAAAATTGAAAATTCATCCAAATGCGTTTACAGAGTGGGTCTTTGTTGAACAGGGACAGGAATTGAATGTGATTAGTAATTTTCAAGAGTACATTAATAATCATGCATTAACACCGAAATTTAATGAAGATTTTTCAGAGGTTACGTTTTCACTAAAAAAGGGAAATGATGAGGACATAGAAAATATTAAAATATCTAAAGGTGAAGAAAGCAACTTTGTCTGGAGCATTTTTTATAGTTTGTTAGAACAGGTTGTATCAGTATTAAATGTGCCTGAGGAAAGCGATAGGGAGACAGACAAGTTGAATCAACTGGAATACATATTCATTGATGATCCAGTGACTTCGCTGGATGATAATCATTTGATTCAGATGGCTGTGAATCTTTCGGATGTAATTCGTAAAAGTGAATCAGATTTAAAATTTATTATTACAACACATAGTCCGCTTTTTTATAACGTGTTATATAACGAACTTAAAATTAAAAATAATGGATATATGTTGGAGAAAAATGAGGACGGAAGTTATGAGTTAGATACAAAATTTGGTGATTCTAATGAAAATTTTTCTTATCATCATCATCTGATAGGGATACTTAAGCGAGCAATTGAAGAAAATAAGGTTGAAAAGTATCATTTTACGTTGCTGAGAAATCTATATGAAAAGGCAGCCAATTTTCTAGGATATGAGAAGTGGTCGGATTTATTACCTGACGATAAAGAAGTGTATGCGAAACGTGTAATGAATTTTTATAGTCATAGGACATTATTAAATGAAGAAGTAAAAGAGCCAACAGAAGCGGAAAAACAAACGGTGAAACTACTACTCGAACATTTAATAGATAACGCAAAATTTTGGAAGGAGGCAGAATAATGTATGAATATAATTCTATCGCAGAATCAAATAATTTTATTGTATTAGACAAATATGAAAAATATGCATCATGTGTGCGTGAAACTGGTACATATCAGACAGAAGCTGATTTGGAGCATGAATTCATACAGGATTTAAGAAATCAAGGGTATGAATATTTACCAGACCTAACAACACCTGAAGCAATGTTTGAGAATGCGCGAGTACAATTGCAGATATTAAACGATGTTAAATTTACTGATTCTGAGTGGACAAGATTTTGTGAGGAATATTTAGATAAAGCAAGTGATAATCATATAGACAAAACTCGCAAAATTCATGATGATTATATTTATGATTTTGTATTTGATGATGGTCATATCAAAAATATATATCTTGTAAAGAAGGATGAAAAAGATATAGTAAAGAACAAAGTACAGGTTATTTCTCAGTTTGAGCAAACAGGAACGCAGGCTAACCGTTATGATGTAACGATTCTGGTGAATGGTTTGCCACTTATCCAAGTTGAACTTAAGAAAAGGGGAGTCGCTATTCGAGAGGCTTTTAACCAGATAAATAGATATAGTAAAGAGAGTTTTAACTCAGATAATTCTTTATATAAATATTTGCAGATATTTGTAATTTCTAATGGTACGGATAGTCGATATTTTGCAAATACAACAAAAAGAAATAAGAATAGTTTTGATTTTACGATGAACTGGGCGAAAGCAGATAATACATTGATTAAAGATTTAAAAGATTTTACTGCGACATTTTTTCAAAAAAATACGATTTTAAGGATTTTATTGACGTACTCCGTCTTTGATACAAGTAATAACTTATTAATTATGCGTCCTTATCAGATAGCAGCAACAGAGCGAATCTTGTGGAAAATCAAAAGCTCTTATAATGCAAAAAAGTGGGGAACAACAGAAAGTGGTGGATATATTTGGCATACAACAGGTTCGGGTAAAACACTTACGAGTTTTAAAGCGGCTAGATTAGCAACAGAACTGGATTATATTGATAAGGTGTTTTTTGTGGTTGATCGAAAAGATTTGGACTATCAGACGATGAAGGAATACCAGCGTTTTTCACCTGACAGTGTAAATGGTTCGGAAAATACCATTGGATTAAAACGTAATATTGAGAAGGATGACAATAAAATTATTGTTACTACAATTCAAAAGATGAATAATCTTATAAAATCAGAGACGAATTTGGAAATTTATAATAAGCAGGTTGTATTTATTTTTGATGAAGCTCATCGCTCACAATTTGGAGAAGCACAAAAAAATATAAAAAAGAAATTTAAAAGGTATTATCAATTTGGGTTTACGGGAACCCCTATCTTTCCAGAAAATGCTTTGGGAGCTGAAACAACGGCATCAGTATTTGGCAGAGAGTTACATTCTTATGTTATCACAGATGCAATTAGAGATGAAAAAGTTTTAAAGTTTAAAGTGGATTATAATGATGTTCGTCCGAAGTTTAAAGATATTGAGATGGAACAGGATGAGAAGAAATTGACAGCCGCTGAAACGAAAGAAGCATTGTTACATCCGGAGAGAATACGAGAAATATCTCAATATATATTAGATAATTTCAGAGTAAAAACCCATCGTGCACATATTGGTGCTAAGGGGTTTAATGCAATGTTTGCAGTTAGTAGTGTTGAAGCCGCAAAACTTTATTATGAGACGTTGAATAACTTGCAAAAGGGATGTGAAAAGCCTCTTACGATAGCTACCATTTTTTCTTTTGCAGCGAATGAAGAACAGAATGCAATCGGAGAAATTCAAGATGAAACCTTTGAACCAACTGCGATGGACAGTAGTGCAAAGGAATTCTTGACGATGGCTATTAACGACTATAATAAAAAATTCAAAACCAATTTTGGTGTTGAAAGTAAAGAATTTCAAAACTATTATAGAGACCTTGCAAATAGAGTGAAAAGTCAGGAAGTAGACCTTTTGATTGTTGTTGGTATGTTTTTGACAGGATTTGATGCACCGACACTGAATACTTTGTTTGTAGATAAGAATCTTCGTTATCATGGACTTATGCAGGCTTTTTCCAGAACAAATCGTATTTATGATTCTACAAAGACATTTGGAAATATTGTTACATTCAGAGATTTGGAACAAGCTACAATTGATGCGATAAAGTGTTTTGGTGACGATAATACAAAAAACATAGTTCTTGAAAAAAGCTATCAGGAATATATGAATGGTTTTAAAGATATTGTTACAGGCGAAGCACGTCGAGGATACGTAGATGTTGTTCAAGAATTGAAATCTCGTTTCGCAGATGTGGATGAAATTACCACAGAGAAAGAAAAAAAGGAATTTGTAAAATTATTTGGCGAATACTTAAAGATAGAAAATATTCTACAAAATTATGATGAGTTTACAAATTTAAAAGAATTACAGAAGATTGATTTAGCTGATTCGGAAGCTTTAGAAATATTTAAGTCAACACATTTTGTTAGTGATGAAGACATTAAAGCGATGCAATTAGTGGATATATTAGAAGAAAGAACTGTACAAGATTATCGTTCTAAATATAATGATATTCGAGAATGGATTCGTCGAGAAAGAGAAGGAAAAGAAAAAGGTAATTCCAAGATAGATTGGGATGATGTTGTATTTGAAGTTGATTTGTTAAAATCTCAAGAAATTAATTTAGATTATATTTTGGAGTTGATTTATGAAAAAAACAAAAATACAAAAGATAAAAATATGTTGATTGATGAAATACGTCGAATCGTAAGGGCTAGTACGGGAAATCGTGCAAAGGAAAGCTTAATTGTTGCTTTTATTAATCAGACAGATTTAGATGAGATACAAGATAAAGCAAGTATTATTGATGCATTCTTTCAATTCGCACAGAAGGAACAAAAGAGAGAAGCAGAAGAATTGATAATGGAGGAGAAGCTTAACGAGGAAGCTGCAAAAAGATATATTCTGACCTCATTAAGAAAAGAATATGCGAGTGAAAATGGGACAGATTTGAATGAAATTCTTCCTAAAATGAGTCCACTCAATCCTCAATATCATACTAAGAAGCAAAGCGTATTTGAAAAGATATCTACTTTTGTAGAGAAATTTAAAGGTGTTGGTGGTGTGATTTAATTGGTGTTTGGAGAAAAACAAATGAAGAAAATATTAGCGAACATGTCCTATATATTAGTGACATCAAGAAAACATACGGGTGCGATATTTGCAATTATAGGGTTTATAGGATTATTTGCTCCATTGACAGATTGTTCCAGTATGCAAGAGGGGATGATAAAAAAATAATTTGGAGTTGTATGGTTTTAGTAGGTATATGGATACTGGTATTTCTTGCGACAACGAGCTTTGTATTATTAAAAAAGAAATATAAATTGTTTGATGTAAATGATGGTCATGCTGTATATTGCCATTACAGATACCAATCCTCATCCATAGCATCCGCCCAAGCCTGTAATTCTCCATCCAATGCCATAGCAACATAAGACAATGGATCTTCAATAGCCAGATTGTCAATCAATCTCTGTGAGTTAGGCGTAGTATGCAATTCCTTTTCGGCTTCGACACAGGATAAAAAGAGCAGGGTATTATCGGCAAAGGCAATATCAATGCCATTTTTGAATTGGTTGTAGTAAGCAAAATGTATTTTCATAATATGAGTCCTTTCTTTAAGCAATTTGATTTGTAATTATGTTTACAGGAGTAAGAGGTATTTTCCATTCTGGAAACAACCATAGGGAGTGTTAATAGTAGCCGTGGACAGTCATAGGCAGTCTACCGTATACAACAGGTATGCAACACTAATTTTCACAAACCCTGTATTTCTGGGCTTTTCAAGATATGCAAACGATAGTTTTCACAATTTCAAAGAGATTACCAAAACCCTTGCAAACCCAGTGTTTACAAGGGTTTTTCTTATGTTTGCGTTTTGGGAAAAAGTTGCTGAAAAGTGGTCGATTTTTGACGGTAGCACACAAATTTAGTTGACAAATGACTGTCATAGTCTCATCAAAAAGTTCAAGTGCTTCACCTATAATTTTTAATTGGTCAATACACCTAAAACAATATAAGTATAAGGATTATATGCGGAGTGAGCAGTGGAAAGCAAAAAAGCAAGAACGGATAGCAATAGACAAAGGGTGTTGTATGTGTGGCAGGCCTTTAGACAAAATCAAGAGTGTACAGGTGCATCATATCACATACAAAAACTTAGGAAATGAAAATGTTTTGACAGATATATGTACGTTATGCGGTTCTTGTTATAAGAAAACACATAATTACTACAATTGCAAAAGAGCATAAAGAACTAAGTTCGATGCAGATGGCTTTACATGAAAAAAGGGTATAGAAACACGTAAATTGTATAATAATGGCTCAAATAGAGCAGAAAGAGGTTACAATGAGTAATAATAATGTACTGCTGCCAAGAAACAGTTGATTTTCAGACAGAAGATTCCGGCAGTAATCGGCATTTTTGATTTAACAAATAATTCCGGGTATGTTAATGCGTCAGAGTTTAAATTAAAACCAGAGACAGAGGAAGCAGAACGCAAAGTATTAACAGCGGAAGAATTATCGATATTAGGAAAAGACGGGAAATTGCATGATAGATCAGAGATAGAAAAATTATCAAAACTGAAAGCATTGCCAAAAGATGATAACGTTACAGAATGATACGTTATTTT
>ENA-OOZG01000191-OOZG01000191.1-human-gut-metagenome-genome-assembly--contig:-NODE-191-length-52756-cov-5.463293_pt1 | contig 52756 bp, 66 predicted proteins | sample MGYA00241706_ERZ501384 | MGnify/ENA primary metagenome ERZ501384 (study PRJEB25962, sample SAMEA2042742) | human gut metagenome | biome: human gut; feature: human-associated habitat; material: faeces...
GGAGTAGCCTGCAGATTCGAGGTTTGCCAGAGCAACCGCCAGCTTCGCAATCGCCATGTCGTTCTCCTTGATGTAGCTGTTGTAGTAGGGTGAAGCCTGCACTGCGCCCCTCGCAATTTTGCTTCCGCTGATGGCATCCATCGCCGTGGTGCTGTTTGCAATCCTCTGCATTGCCGTCTGGCTTCTGCTGATTGCCTGCATCGCTGTCTCGCTGTTTGTGATGGCGTGCATCAAAAGCGCATTGCCTGCCACCGCCGCCATGGCTGTGCCGTTTGCCGCAATCGCCGCCATGCTCGCAAGCCCCTCCAGCACCGCCGCATCCATCCCGTAAACCGTCAGCATCCATTTCCCTGTGTGCTCCGCGGAAAATGTTGTCAGCATTTCCTCCAGTGCCTCTGCGTGCATGTCCCTGTCATTTGCCGCAGCACGGCTCATGCAGAGCCTCTTCCAAATCTCCTTGTCCTGAAAGGTGTAGCTTTCCTCCCCGAAAAGCTTGTATTGCGAAAGCCAGTGTGCCGGCAGAATCTCCTGCTCCAGCGTGTCTTGCCGCGCAATAAAAATCGGTTCGTTCATGCCTTCTCCTCCTTCCTGTAATATAAGCCGCCGCCCGAAACCCCAAGCCGGTATTTCTCCCCGGTCACATCATCAATGATGTATCTTGCATTCTCCCAGGCCGCTGCCATTTCCTTTCGCAGGGCCGCCGCTGTCTTGTCCATCTCCCCGAAGATGTCCGCCTGCCGGTTCTGTGGGTCGTAGATCCGCGCCTGCATGTCTGCCGCCCCAATCGCAACCACCCTGTCCAGAACAAATCGTACCGTAGCCGGCTGATATTCGCCCCTCGGCTCGTAAGGCTCCATGTTGTCCTTCGTCAGCACGTTTGCCCCGTTCCAGTTGTCAATGTCCGTCTGTGTCAGCCCGTCCAAAAGCGTCTTGTTTGCATGCTCGTGCAGTGCCGCAAAGGCTGCCGCCAGCTGCTCCGCCGCCGCATCCGTAAAGTTGTTGTCCGTCAGCACCTTGTAAAGCGTCTCGCTCCCGGTTCGCTTCTCCCTGTCCTGCTTTTTGTCAAGGGCGGTCTGCATCGCGGCGGAAATCGGCTTGTCCGCGTCCTTCGTCATGTCAATCATCCCTAGCTGCGCCGCCATGAAAAGCACAAAGCGGTTGAAGGCAGGAATGATGATATCCTTGGAAAGCTCATCAAAAACCGCCTTCGCCTCGTCCTCCGGCTTCTCCATGGGGTTTGTCTGGGCGGAAACGCCCTTCCCGTTCAGCGCACTGTCTAAAATGACGTATGCCGCCGCATCCTCTCTTTTCGTCTCTGCCATAATAGCCCCCCTTATCCCTTGTAGTTACCGTTTTCTGTGTATTCCATTGCAAGGGAGTAAATCCCGAATGGCTCGTTCAGCTGCTCGTTGCGCAAACTGAATGCAACCTTGTCCACCTTCTTGATTTTTATCTTGCCGCCAATCGTTCTGGGCGTGTCGTCTGTCGAAAAGTTGATTCTCTCCCAGTTGATGTGCGTGAAATCGAAGTACATCGCCCGCGCGCCGCTGTCGAAAATCTCACTCCAGACCCCCTTCACCTGTGCAAAAACCTTCGCCCCTGTCGCAATCGCAGGCGCAAGCACAAAGTCAAGCCGGCGGAAGTTTTTGTTCTTGTAGAAAAGCTTTCCGGAAAGCTCCGCCGTGTCCCATCTGGCAGAAATCGCCTTGCCGTTGTCGTTGTAGCTTTTCTGGTTCGTCACATCGTCAAAAAATCGGAAGAGGTTTCCCTCTGCATCCCCAAAGCAAAGCCGCCCCTCCTTGTCCTCCCAGAAAACCCTTGCCGGCACATTCTCCCAAACATAGCATTCGTATTGAAAGCTGCTGTAGGGGTTGTCCCTCTCGTAGCTTTTCTGTAAGCCGTCCAGAAGGTAAACCCTGCCCCCTCCGGTGCTGATGAGGTAAAAATCACGCCAGATGTATGCGTACGCATCCGCAAGTCCCTTTTCCGCCGTCAGCGCATTGTCAATGTAATAGCTTCTCGATTGGCTGTATTTCTCCCCCGTCAGGTCAGCCGCCGTAATTGCCATAATGCCGATGTCCGTCAGGAATAAAGGCTCGCTCCCAAGGTATCCGAAGGTGTGGCTGCCTAAAGCCCCTCTGCCTGTCAGCGTCCCGATGATGGGAAAGGTCGCGTCCTTCTCGCCCATCTCCCCCTTGCGGAGGATGACGTTTCGCCCCTCCTCTGCATCGCTCTTGTGCGCCGCAAGCCTGTCGTTGATGATGCTGTAGCCAACAATCGCGCTGCCGTCCTGCCCCAGCGTGCTGTACCAGAGGTCACCCCAGAAAAACCCGTCCGCCATCTTGCAGTACCAGTCTCGGTTCGGAAAGTCCGGGTTGCCGGAAAGAAACATCCTGTCCATTGCCCCGTTCACGCCGAAAAGCGAAATAATTTTGCATTTGTTGATTTTGTCCGCATATCCCTTTCTCGTCTTTGCCGCCGTAATCTCCACGTTGTCATATCCGGTCACAGGGCTTGCCCCCGGCGCGGTCGTAAAGGTCACAGTTCCATTCTTTCGGTCAACCGTGAAATCTGTGCCTTCCTTCTTGTCCGTCCATTCGCCTTCCTTCGTCATGATGCGCACCGCAACCTTGTCTGCATCCAAATCCTTCGCCGTCAGCTGGTAAACCTTCGCCGTCCCGTCAGAAAGAAAGCTTTCCTTCCATTTTCTCCCGATGAGGTTTAGTGGCTCTAAGGTTGTGCCGCCGCCTGTCGGCTTTCGGCTGATAATCACCGTGGGGATGTATGCCGCATCCTCTAAGGGCTTCACCATGAACGCCTTCGGCTTTTCCGCCTTGTCCGTCTCCGTCTCGGCTGTGGCTGTTTCCTCTGTTTCAAATTCGCCGTAGCAAAGTGCCTTCTTCCCGTCAAAAATGAATAGCTTTCCGTAGAACTGCCGCCCCACGCTTCTCTCGTCCGCCATCCCTGTGTAAATCGCCTTCCCCTCCAGATAAAGGCTGTCTCCTGCATGAATCAAAACCTTCTCCTCGTTTTTCTCTGCGCTCCTGAGAATGTGAACCCCGTTGATGCGCTTGCCGGAAAATTGTGCAATCCGTTCATAACCCTGCCGCTTGCGCACCTTCCCCGGCACATCTCGCATCATGTTCGGCGCGTTGGGGCTTCGGGTAATCTCCACGTTGCTGGGGCTGCTGTTCAGGTCAACCCCCTTGAAGGTCTCAATCTTCACCACATTTCTGGCAGGCGAGGAAGGCACACTGAATCTCCCCATTTTCATCACTCCTATCTTTATGGGGCGCAGGGGCAAAGCCCCGCATTTCATCCGCAGGCGGAATTGATTTCCGCCGAGGAGAACAGGCAGTTTCAAGCCTGCGCCGGAACTGATCTGTTCATCCCTCTGTCCCCCAACTTGAAAGCCTGCTTTCAAGTTAGCCGCTTAGCGGCTTAATAGTAACCTTTTACACTCGTCCAGCCGCCGCTGCCGGCGTTTCTGCCGTCTGCTTTGCGTCCGCTTTCCGCAAGCCGCTCCATCCATTCAAAGAATTCGTTCATGTAAATCTGTGCAATGCTGATGTCGTCATGCTTGTATAGCTGCCCTGCCATGTAGTGCGCCACATAATGCGCTGCCTCCTCGTGCAGGTCAATGGGGAAGTCTGCCGCTGTCTCCGCCGTAATCCGCGTGGGGTATGCGTTGTACCATACGCGGAACGTCCCTTCATCCTCTGCCGGCAAAAGCAGCACATGGTCACCCTCCATCATGTAGCCGGAATAGGTGCCGTAGTCCGTGCCGCTTGCCAGCTTGATTTTGTCAATGCAGTAAAAGCCCTCCGCCAGCTGCCGCAGGTCGTAGGCAAGAAAACCGCCCAAAGGCTCTCCCTTTGTGGCGGTCTCCCCCTCTTTCTGTGTAATTGTCAGCAGCTTCTTCCAGTATCTCCCGTTGGTAGCCAAAAGCATCAATGCCTCATTGGCGGCGGCAGGCATACCGTAAAGGTATGCCGCATTGTTGCTGTCCTTCGCCAGCGCTGCCCCGTCCAAGCTGTCCATCTTCCGCAGGCACGTTTCCTGTAATTCCTTCCAAGTAATGCTCATTCGCCCGTGCCTCCTTCGTCAGCTCACACCAGTGTTGTCAAATCTGTGCCGGCTGTCAGCCCTTCGCCGCAGAGTGCCGCACCTCTCCAGTTGTTGAAGCCTGCCGCAAATCTGCTTCTGCCCTTGAATACATTGGCATCTGTGTTGTGGTCAATGTAGCTGTCCACCTTCAGCTTGATTCTGTCCAGCCAAGGCATGCATTCGTACTGCTGCATGTAGTCGCTGTCCATCAGGATGAAGTAAGGCTTGCCGCCGATGGTCTTAGGCAGCTCCGCCCATACCAGTACATTCCATAAGCCGCACTGGAAGTTCCAAGCGTTGTTGTTGTTTCTGGGGTCAAGCTCACTGCCGACCGCCGCCAGAACCTCTCTTTTCAGAGGGCCGCTGTTGGGGATGATGATGGTGTCGGGCTTCACATTCAAGAGGTTGCCCTTGTCGTCCTTGAAGTCCTGCATTGCCTCCTGCACCGCATCCAGCGTCAGCACGCTGAACGCTCCTTTAAACAGGTTGCTCTGCTTCAGCGAAACGCCGTCTACCTTGCTGGGGTGCTCCTTGAAGAAGAAGGGCTTTCCGTCCGCACAGGTAATGCTGTATTCCTTTTTGTTCCATTTCATTTTGGCGTTGTGTCCGTTGGAAAGCAGTGCCGCCCCAAACTGCTCTCTCGTTCTGCCGTAGCTTGTGGTAAAACGCTTCGCCGCATTGCTGATATCCCCGATTTTGTTGTCCTCCATCATTTCCGCTGTGATGGAAAAGCCCAGCTTCCATGTGCTGGGTTCAATTACCTTGCAGAAGCCCTCCTGAAAGCTGTCCTGTGGTGTCGCGCCGTTCTCGCCAACATCCTGAAAGTTTCCCAGAGAGGTCATCGTTGCATACTTCTCTGCGAAATTTTTCGTTTTGTCCATGTAGAAAATCTTGCTCAGCAGGCTGGTTTCCTCAAAGCTTTCCACGCCTGCCGTAATCATGCTTTTAATAGGCTCCTGACTCTTGCCAAAAACGCTGTCGTTCAGGCCGCTCGCCTGAGAAAAGATAATTCCGCTCATGTTCTTCACTCCTTTTTTTGCAATAAAAAAGCAGTCATCCTCTGACTGCATCCCTTATGTTTGATTGATTGTTGTCGGTAGGTTTTCCTCGTTACACTTCGGAAACCACTATATTTCGCCGTCCATTCCTCGCCTCACCCAACCTGTCGGTCAGACGTTCGCTCGTCATAACCGGACGGCTCAACCGTTACCTGAAATCCTGATTTCAAGTTAGCGGCTCAGCCGCTTACTTAAAATATCCGCAAGCTGTTCCGTTTGCTTCGTCCACATCCGTCACAGTGAAAACACCGCTTGTCGTGGTCGCTGTCACGCTCAGCCCTGCCGTGCCCAGTGTCACCGCAGTCCCTGCCGTGGGCTTTGCGTCATAGGGTGCCTCAAATCTTGTCGTTGCCAGTACAGGCATCACGGGAACCACGCCTGCATCCTTAGGCCCCATGCAAATGTGTGTAGGCTTTGCGGTTGCGCCGCATTTTGTCACCTTGTCCGTATAGGTCAGTGCCTCTCCCAGTGCGTAAACCTCGCTGTCCTTTGCAGGCAAAAATTCAAAAGGCTCTACACAGCTGTTCTGTCTGTCTTTTACTTTAAACATGTTCTCTCAACTCCTTTTCATTCCGTTGCTTTCTGGTTTTTCCAATACATTTCCGCAATCTTCTCATGCGTTGCATTGGGGAAATATTTTTTATACTCTGCCTCAATCTCTGCCGGCACATCCCCCTTTGCATTGCTGCCCTTCGTCTGGCGCAGGTGTCCCTTGCTGTTCATTTCGTTCATGGCGGCTTGCTTGGCGGCGGCACTCTGCTTTTTGCTGAGCTCTTTTCTGTGCGTTGCCGCGTAGGCATCCGCAAGCGTAACGCCGGGCGTGTTCGCCCACATCTGCAGGGCGCGTCTGCCTGCCTCTGTCTCATTCAGCTGCTGGGGGCTTTCCAGTCCGCAGTCCGGAAATTCCTTCTTCATCGCTTCAAATTCCTTCGCCATAAAGTCGTTCGCCGCCTGCTGCTCCTGCTGGTGGATCACCTGCTGCGCCTGCTGCATGGCAGGGTGGTTCTGAATGTAGCTGTCCAAAACCTCCTTGGAAACGCCCATTTCCTCCAGCTGCTGTCTCTGCTCCTCTGCCGCAAATGCACTGCGGTAGGCGGTCAGGTCTGCCTCTGTGCGGATGGGCTGGTTTGTGTAGGGGTTCAAAATCCCCTCAAATTCCCTCGCAATGCGTGCGTCCACCCTTTTCTGTGTCTCCGCCTCAATGCGTGCCAGAAGGTCGGGGCTGAATTCCTGCCCTTCCTCTGCTGTAGATACTGGATCACCTCCACCGATATTAGAATCGGCACCCTCATCCTCTGCGCCGCTGTCCTCAGCCGCAGAATCTTCCGCTGTTTCCTCTGTCTCTACTTCTGTTTCTGTGGTTTCCTCGCCGCCTTCCTCTCCCTCAAAGAAGTCCTCGCCCCAGAAATCATCTTCATATCCTGCCATTCTGCTTTCCTCCTTCTTCCAAATCAAAATCCTGATTTTGACTTAGCGCTTAGTGCTTCTCAAATCTCCGCCTGTCTGCTTCTTGGGTGCTTTTGTGCTTTCAGCCCCCTTTGTTGCCTTCACTTCCATCGTGCCGGCTCTGCCAACTTCCAGTCCGTTTCCGTGCTTTCTCATATCGTTCACCCCCTTCCGTCATTCCTCGCTTCCTTCGCTCTCTACGGATTTATGCCTTGCAACCGCTCCGCATGGCGGTAATATAAAAAGCCCCCGTTTCCGGAAAGCTTCTTAATCTTAATCGTCAATATAAACCTTTTCTTCGCAGACCACCTTGTCATGGTTCACGCATGCAGGGTTTCTGCATCCGAATTTGAAGTTGTAATATGCCCTTGTCGGCATATCCGCCCTGTCATCGTTCTCAAACAATAACGGGCCTCTTTCCAGAATCATCAGCTCAATGCCGCATTTCTTACAGTCCATTCAAAGCATCTCCTTTGGTTTTCCTTAACCGCTACCACCTTTAGTTTTCCTCGTTTCACTTCGGAAACCGCTATATTTCGCCGTCCATTCGTCACCTCACACAGCGTTCGCTATACGTTCGTTCCTCATAACCGGACGGCTCAACCGCTACCACATCATGTTCATGGCACTGCCGCTTGCATCCTCCACCCCCACATCAGCCACCTGCTGCGTCGGCATCTGTGTCTCCTGCGGAAGCTGCTGCATCTGCATCTGTGCCAGCTGCTCCTGTCTCTTTTTCTCCAGTCTCTCCCGAATCTCTGCCGCGCCGGGGTAGTGCTGCCCTGCCATCATTTCCCAGAACATAATCAGCGTCTCAGGGTCGTTCGGGTCGCCAAATGCCCCCGTCTGCAAATTCATGCGGATTTCCTGCCACATGGATTCCCTGTTCCCTGCAAGGCTTGAGGTGTTGTCCACGCTGAAAAGGAAATCATCCAGCCAGTACCATTCCCCTGCCGCATCCTGCGCCAGATAGTCGTATTTGTTGAATTCGCTGTAGGTCGTGCTGCCGTCAATGTTGTTGTGCCGCACGCTCCGCGGCTCGTCGCTGTAAGCCAAAAGAAAGCGAAACATCACAGCATACAGATCCGCATACATGGCGTTTTTCATAATGCGCTTGCTCTCCAGTCTCCCTGCACTCTGCGCCACCGCAATCTGCTTTGCCGTGCCGCTCGTTGCCGTGCGGTCGGGTCTGCCTTGATAGCTGTCCGTGATTCCCAAAATGCGCCGCGCCTGCTCATAGTTCGCCTCTGCAATCGCTTGGTCTTGGCTTGTGTCCACCTGTAAATTATGAACCCCGAAAAGGTTTGCCTCGTCCGCCCCCTGAAAGATAACCTCTCTCAGCTGCTCGTCCGTCTTGGAAACCTCTGTCTTTTCGCTTCGGGTGAAAATACTGCCGCCCTTGTCCAGCTTCTCCTGAATCCTGCTGTCGCATTTCTTAATCATGTTCTGCTGGTCCATAATTTTGTCAATGTCGCTGTCGCCCAGTGCCTTCCCCCAGCTGCTCACGTTCTTGCGTATCACAATCGGGTAGATGTCGGGCTTGTATCGGGGAATCCTTGTCGGTCTTTCCGTCAGCATCGGCTCAGCCTCGTAGGCGTTTCCAAATTCGTCCATCATCAAGCCGTTTCCGCCGTCGGGGTATGTTTCTTCCTCCGTCATCATGGGAATCACGCCGTTCCGCGTCTCAATGTCCTCGTAAAGCTCCATTTCGTCGCTGTCGTAGTCCTCCGCCCTTTCGTTGCCGCAGTGTCGGCATCTATCCAAGCCTGTCATATCCGCCCCGCATTTCGTGCAGCGCTTCATCTTCCGCGCTTGGTAGTCCTCCAGATCCTCCAGCTCCATGTCATTCACCCAAGTATATCGCCCAATGCCGCCCTTTTCGTTGCGGAAATATCCGAAGTTGACCGTCACAACGTCCTCCGCCGTGCTTCTGCCGCCTCTGCTCTGGGGGTCGCTCTCTGTCTCGTCCGCCACGCTTACGCCGTATTTTTCCTTTACATGCTTCTTCGACATGCCCATCTGCACAATGATAAAGTCCATGTCGTTGATTTCATTCACCCCGTCTTGGAAAATCACCTGTCTGGGGTGCAGCAGGCTCACGCAAAGCTCCCCTCTCGTCTCGTGGGTGTGTCTGTCGCTGTCCCATTCCACAAGGAAGATGTCTCCCCCTTGTATGGGCGTAATGCGCTCGTCCATGTCGTTCAGCATTTCAAAAGGCAGGCGGTCTGTCTCATTCCGCAGGAAATCCTCCAGTGTTTTCGCCAGCTCCTCATGCTCCTGCCTTCTTGCCGTCACCTTCGGCATGGGAAAGCTGCTGTCAACCTGTGCCTCCATCAGCTCCGCAACGATATTTCTTACCCCCGTAGCAAGTGCCGCCGCCTTGCTGTTCTTTGCGTCCGGTGTTTTCTCAATCTCGCGCGTCCCGTTGTAAAGGGCAGTTCTCTTGTCCATCTGCTCAAATTCTTCTCGCATCGCCGCGCTGTTTCTGCGTAGTCTTTCCTGCCACATCGGCAGCTTTCCCTGCCCGTTTTTCTTCCTGTCCAAGCTGTTCCCTCCTTTCCGCTTCTTTTCTTAAAATCTAAGTCCGTTTATTGCCTTCTCCTTCTTCTGCTGGTCAATCCCGATGTATCTTCTCGTAATGCTTGGGTCAGCATGCCCCAGCACCTCCTGCACCATCACAATGTCGCCGCCTGTGTCCATGTAAAGCCAGTAGGCGAAGGTCTTTCTAAGCGTGTGACAGCTTAGGCTTTCCTTGTAGCCTACCGCGTCCGCCGCCTCGTTCAATATCTGCCATACCCGTATTCTGGAAATCGGCGTGTTCTGCTTGCTCCTGCTGTTGCGAAAGGCGTATTCGTAGTCCTTCTTTCCCTTGAAAAAATCCCTGTATATTTTTTGCAAATGTGGGTTGATGGGCAATAGGATTGTCTCCCCTGTTTTCTGCTCCGCAATGGCAATGCGGTCTTTTCCTCTTAGGTCGCGCACCCTGTATTGTAAAATGTCGCTGATTCTGCGTCCAAGGTACACCCCTGTCATGAAAAGCACATAGTCTCTTTCGTTCCGCTCTCTGAGGTAGTCCCCAATCACGCCCACCATCTTCCTGTCCTCAATGGGCATCACATATCTCAACCGCCATCACCCCCTTACCATGGAGAACCCCATTTCTCCAGTAAATACTGTTTTTCCTTCCTGCTTGCGTTCCGGTAGTCCTCCCACATGTCCGCCGTCCATTTCGCTTTCTTCTCCTTCTTTTCCTCCGGCATGTCCATCCGCTGCTGTCCGCTCGCTCTCGCCATCAGTGCGATCCCGTAAGCCATCACAAGGTCGTCATGCTCGCCCTGCTCCGCCTCCGCTCTCCCCTTTTCGTTGCGAATGAAGGAAAGCATCTCCTGCAAGGTGTCCCTGTCATGTACTAGGTGCAGGTTGCTCCGCATGAATTCCTGCATCGTTGCCACCAGTACAGGGCGCGTCAGCCCGTTCGTCTGGAAGCCAAAGCTTTTCCTGAGTCTGCCCTCGTAGTTGTCGTAAATCTCCCGCACATAAAGCTTCGGGTAGTGTAAGTATTCCAATACCTTCTGTGGGTGCGTGGAAAAGTTCGTTTCCACCGCCGCCAGTGCGTCATTGTAGTACCTGCCAAGGCAGTAAACCTGCTTTGCATAGCTGTCCTCGTCGCAGCTTTGCCATTTCAGCCGCGCCATCTGCTCCCCTGTAATGTTGTCAATCACCTGCACCGTGAAGGAATCGCTCCCCTCTCCTGCCGTGTCTCCGCCCAGCGTGTAGGGTCTGCCCTGCTCCGGCTCTCGGAAAAGAAGAATCTCCCCCTTTTCGTCCTCGGTAAAGTGCCGCTTCTGCAAAAGAATACGGTCAAGCCTCTCCTGTGTCTCCTCGTAGGTGAAGCGTCCCCTTCTGGGTGCTTCTTCCATCGTCCGCAGCCGTATGATGATTGCCTTGTTGTCAAATACCCCTGCCCCTGTCGCAATAAATGCCTCCTCCGGTGTCGAAGGGTATTCCTGATGAAATAGATCTATGTCGTTGTTGCAGTTGTTCCGGATGCACCACCTGCGCCACATCAGCTGCTCGTTGTCCAAGCCAAAAGCGGTCTTAAGTTCTTCTTCCTCCTCCGTCAGCTGCTCCCCGTGGTAGTCCCTGCGGTATTCGTCCATTTCAAACCATGCCGCAAAAAAGGGTACATAGTCATTTCGCCCTGCTACCGCATCGTCCCACATCTCCTTGAAGAAGTTAAACCCCTTCGCCGTGCTTTCTATGATTACCATGCTGTCCTTTGTCGCCGGCACCGCCTGCATCAGTCCGGCGTAGGTCTCCGCAATCTCTCCGGGCCAGAAGGCAAGCTCCGAGGCATGCACGTTTGTTAAGGTGTCGCTTCGCCCAACACCCTTGCCCCCGGCTGTCGCGCATTTTATCTTGCTTTTCAGTCCCGGCAGCCGTTCCTTCTCCCTCCGGTTCTTCGTGGGATTCTCAAAAATCAGCTCCTTGGCGTTGCTGTTCTTTAAAAGCGGTCTCGCCGGGTTTCTCTCCTGAAATAGCTTGCTCATGTTGAAAAGGTTCGTTGTCGCATCGTCCTTGTGCGTAATGATGAAGCTGTTCACGTTGCTTCTGGTCGCCGTTTTGTAATAAATCAACGCCTCCGTCAGCGTGGAAAAGCCCATCTGCCTGCTTTTCAAAATGATAATGCGGATCGGCTTGCCCTCTGCCTGCTGCTCCTTGATGCACTCATATAATCGCTTCTGCGCAGAGTTCAGCCGGAAGGGCACAATCTCGCTTTCCTTTGTCTTGATGCAAAGAAAGGCTTCAATGTATTTCTTCGCATCTCGTAAAACGTCATACCTCGGCATCTGCTCCACCGCTTTCCGCTTCCTCTAAGATTTCCTCTATCGTCTTTCCGCTCACGCCGCCGCCGCTCGCCGCCTGCTCCGCCAGCTTCGTCCGCTTCGTGTCGTTCGCCACGCGCTTCTTCTCCAGCTCCAGCCTGTCGGGGTTTTCCTTCCATTTGTCCTTCGCCTTGTTCAAAAGATAAAATTTGATTGCCCCCACGTCCGCAGGAACGTGCTGCTGCTCCGTCACTTCCTCCAGCACCTCCTCCGTAATCACCTTCCCGTTCGCGTCCGTCAGAACCTTGCCGTCTGCCCCCTGCATCGGCTTCTTCACCTTCATGTGCTTCTTGATGTCCGCGTTGTAGCCCAGGCATCGGTTTAAAAGCGAAACCTCCACCTTCTCAATTTCCTTTTTCCGCTCCGCTTTTAAAAAATCGGCACTTTTTTTCAAGAGTGCCGAAAGTGCCGGAATTTTCTTCCGCAGCTCCCGAAATGTTGAATATGCCATCCCCAGCATTTCCGCCATTTCCTTTTGTGAAATCCCCGCAAACGCCCATTCTTCAAGGCTTTTCATGTTTTCATAAATCTTTTCTTCGTTCTTGCTCGCCACCTTTTCACCCCCCTTTTTTCGGCACTTTTCATGTTTTCGGTGCCGAAAAATTTTTGCATAAATTTCCGCCTGCATTTTTCCGCATATATGCAAAAGAGCCAAGAAAGCCCGAAATCTCAATACTTTTCGCCGCTTTCCTCGCTCTTTTTTTATTTAACATAACATAACATTGTGTTAAATATTTCTTTTTCTCCGCCTTATTAGGAAGAAACCCTTTTTCCGCCGCCTCTGCTTAACACTTCCCCAAAGAGTTAAATAACCCCCCTGAAATGCCGCTTTGGCGCATTTTATGCAGCCCCTCCCCCTCTTTATGCAGGGAAGGCAGCCGCCGAAATCGGCAGCCGCCTTCCGCTACTAAGGAGGATAAAAGAATAAAATGAAACAGGAGAACCCTCGCGAGCTCTCCCTACTATCATTCTATCATATCAATCGTACCAAATCGTTCCAAATCGTACAAAATCGTTCCAAATCGTCCCAAATCGTCCCAAATCGTACATTTTTTCGCAGAAAATAAAAAAACGCTGCATTTCCGCAGCAGAAAATAAAAAAACACTGCATTTTCGCAGCAGAAAATAAAAAAGCGCTGCATTTCCGCAGCGCCTTCCCTTCAATATCTGTTGTAAATTTCTCCCCTGTTTCCTGCATCAATTACTAATACAATCAATTCTCCGTTGTCTACCGTATAAACTACACGATAATCACCCACCCGCAGCCGCATCAGGTCGTCATGCCCTTTCATTTTCTTGATGTCGCTGCCGTTCGGTAATTCTTCAATGGCTGTTACAAGGCGGAGCTTCTCCTGCTTGGGCAGCTTGTCAATGAATTTCTTCGCCCTCTTTTTGATGATGATTCTGTACATCAATCAAGCCCCCATTCCTTTTTGCACTCCTCTAAAGAATAGGTAACGTCTTTCTCCGGATCGGGGTCATTCCGATAGCTTTCGTACATCCTTTCACAAAAAGCATCATCCGCAGCCTCGTCCGCTGTTATCCCCTGTAAATATGCCAATACATAACCCATCTTGTAATCCGGTACTCTTTCCAGTAAGCTTGCCGCCATTTCTCTTTCACTCATTCCATCCACTCCCTTTCAATCCTTCACCCATTCCAGCAGATCCCCCGGCTGGCAGTCCAGAAACCCACATAATGCACCCAGACTTTTTGTGTCAATGTTTCCGCCCTCATGAATCTTCTTCCAAGTTGCCTGACCGATGATTTTTTCTTTTTTCATCGTGTAGCTTGTGATACCCCTTTCTTGGAATAGCTTCAACATTTTGTCATAGCTGATACCCATTTTATGCACCTCCTTCTTTCGTATTCTTATCATAACAAAAGTATATCACTATTTCAAGTGACAATATGCACAAACCGTTGTCACTAATTTTAGTGATAATGTCAATAGACTGTCTCAACAAAAAAGACAAGGACACCTCAGTCCTTGCCTTTTTCATTTTCTTCCTAACTTCACCTTGGATTTACAAGACTTTGCAACCAAGGAATCAGTGCTACACCATATATAATATGAAACACAATACTAAATACTTTCCATAAAATATAGTATTCTTTTTTCTTTTCTTCTGTCCAATTCGCAACCCGTTCCTGAAATCCTTTCGGGTTTTCAAGCTGTTCCTTAAAAATCCCTGCAAATTCCTCCGAAGAAATATGCTCTATCTCTTCTTCGCTGAAAGATATTTCTTCTTGAATGACAGAACAATCAAACTCTTTCCCTACTGATTCGAGATAATCTGCCACCGCATTCGGATTATGGAGAGCCACTTCTTGTATCGTATCCAGTGCACCCTTCCAGTATTTTTGCAAAGCTGCACCCGGTTTTGCAATTTCCTCCATTTTCTTAATCAAAGCACTATATTCAGGACTTTCAAAAAAATTATTTGTCTTGAATGTCTCTATTGTCTTTTCCAATGATTGAAAATCTATATTTTCTCTCCATAAACGCATTACTTTTGATATTTCCTCTAGGTTATCCTTTAATTTCGGATCAATCAAATCTCTTTTTATTCCCAAATCGGCAAAATTCATTTTATATTTTGTTGCTAGCGCACTCAATTCCGCTAACTCCGGACAACTGAAAGAACCTAGCATCTTCTGTATCTCTTTCATGTCGCATCTTTCTTGCATATTCTTCACCTCCATAATATAACTCCGTTTATTGTTTCATTTTACCATAAAATAAAAATCCGCCTCAATAAAAAAATGTCTCACCAAAAAAGCAAGGACACCTCAGGTGTCCTTGCTTTTTTCTTTTTCCTTTCTCTCATCCCAAGCCCTGCAAAGCTTCTCCATCCCCTCCGCCTCCTTCCGAAAGCAGGCAGTTCTGGAAAGTCTCGCCTTTCGCGCCACCCGATCCCATGCCAGGCGCTCCGCATGCTTCCCCCAGATGATTGTCCGCTCCTCCGTTGTCAGCGCCTCCGCCATCACAAGGCTCAGGTCAGAGTGCAGCCGCAGCCTGTCTCGAATCGCTCTTTCGTTGGTGCGGATCCGCTCCTCTGTCTCCGCTCGCTTCAAAACCTTGTCGGCTGTGCTGTCCCCGTGTCCGCTCCTGCCCCCCACTGCGTCATATTGCACCGCAGAAAGTGAAATGTCCCGCAGGCTCCTGCGCATTGCCTCGTTTCTCTCCCGCAGCCATTGCGTTGCCTCCGGTGTGTCCGCCATCTGCTCTATCAGCCGCGCCATCTCTTTCTTTGTTGTCACCTGCACCCCTCCCTCAGCTTTTCATATCTTCGCTTTATCCCTCTCTCCATCTGCTGCAGCTCCCCCCAATGCCTGCGGATTGCCTGCTCCGCGCCGCCCTTCTCCCCTCTTTCTCTCAGCTCCGCATATTGCAGCACTCGGCTGTAAAAGTCCGCCTTCTCCCCTCTCTCTATCAGCGTAAGCGTCCGCAGGAAAAGCGCCTGCTTGTCCGCCTCCGTCTCCGCGCGTGCCGCATCTAGGGCATCCGCCTCCACCAAAAGCCGCTCTGTACTGTTTTCCGCCACAAAGGCGCGAAGCCCTCGCAGCCAGAGAATTTCTGCCGCCGGGCTTTCCTGCTTCTCGTTTTTCATGTTATCACCTCGTCCGCCTTGAAATCAAAGATGTTCCTGCACCCATTCCTTTGGCGGTGCTTCCTTCGTCTCCCGGAAGCCTGCCGCGCTGCGGAAGGTCGTGCTTCTCGGCATCCATGTCAGCGCAATCGTGCCGGTCGGGCCGTTTCGCTGCTTCGCAATGTTCAGCTCCGCCGTGTTCTTCTTCTCCGTGTCCGGGTAGTAATACTCGTCACGGTAGAGGAAAAGAATCACATCCGCGTCCTGCTCAATGTCGCCGCTGTCCCGCAAATCCGAAAGAATCGGTCTGTGGTCGGCGCGCGTCTCAGGTCCTCGGCTCAGCTGGGAAAGTGCCAAAACCGGACAGTCCCAGTCTCGCGCCATTTGCTTTAGCCCTCTGCTGATTGCGCCAACTTCGCGAACCCTGTCCTGCCCCTTGCTCACGATGAGCTGCAAATAGTCAACCACAATCAGCCGGGGGCGTATCCCCTGCCCCTGTAAGCCGTGCAGAAATGCGCTCATTTTTTCCACCGTCTGCCCCGTCTCGTCTCGGATGATCATCCGCCCTGCGCCGCTTTCGTAGTCCGCGCGGTTTTCCTCCACGCCGCGCAGCGTCTCCTGCCATGCCGCATCGTTCGCCCCCACCGCAAAACGGTCGTTGTCAATCAGAAATTCCGAGGTGTAGCCTCGGTTGCCAAGGCTCTTGTCCGGCATTTCCAGTGAGAAGAAAACCACCCTGTCCGCCTGCTCCGTCATGCTTTTCTGCGCGTGCTTCGCAATGTCTAAGGCAAGCGCACTCTTGCCCATGCTCGGTCTTGCCGCCAGAATGCAGAAATCCCCGTTCCGCAGCCCCCCAAGCATCAGGTCAAGGTCAGTGAAGCCCGTCGGCAAGCCGACGATTTTCTTGCCGCTTTCCCGTAACGCCGCAATCTCGCGAATGTGCTTTTCCGTGGCATCCGCCAGCGTCACAATCTCCGCGCTGCCCCAGCCGTCCCCGCGCATGGCTGCCATGCTCCGGTCAATCCCGCCGATGTCCTGTCGGTATGCCGCCTGCGCCATCTCCTGCGCCGTCCGCACCACTCGCCTCAGGTAGGCAAGCCGCTTTAGGTCGTCTATGTAGCTGTGCAGGTAAACGCTCGTGGATATCCCTAATGCAATCCCCGCAATCCGGTCAAGCCCGATCCTCTCCGCCTCGCCCCTGCGCGCCAGCTCGTTCATCACCGTCACCGCGTCGATCTCCTCTACTCCCTGCATCGCCTCGAAAATCGTTCGATACATCGGCGTGTAAAAGTCCTCCGCCAGCAGCATCGTTTTCCCCAGTGCCGCCGCGCCCCTGTCCAGAAGCATGCACCCCAGTGCCGCGCGCTCCGTCTCCTCGCTGTGTAAATCCTTCAGTGCGTCCATCCTGCTTCACGCTCCTTCCCCTTAGCCGCCGACCAGTCCCCTGCGGCTTGCAAGGGCATCGTTGCAGGATGCTCCGGGCGGCGGCGTTGGCTTCTCCGGCGAAAGCGGGCGGTATTCGTTTTCCCAGCCCCCTGCGTGCAGCCAGCTTGCCGGGTGGGGAATGTATCTTCCGTCCTGCTCCGCCCATTCTCTGCTGCGCTGCGCTCTTTTCAGCCCCTCCATGATTTTTTTATAAAGCTCTGCCGTCACGCGCATCCTGTCCCATCGCGCCATGGCGGTCTGCTTGTTCTTCTTGTTCGGGTATTCCTTCCAGAAAAGAAAAAATTCGGCAGATTTGCTCGTATATATCTTTTCTCCTTCTCCCTCTCCTTCTCCTTCTCCCTCTCCGCTCCGTTTGTTCCCCGTTGTCCCCCGTTGTTCCTTTTCGTTCCTCTCCTGCGCGGAAGGTGCTGTTTTTTCAGCCTTTTCCACCTCCTCCTCGGTAAAAATGCCGTTTTTTAATAAAAGCGTTTTTACCGTTTCTTTCAGCGTTTTTGACTGAATTTCCTTCAAATCTGCCGCAAGCGCGCGTAGGGTTGCCGTCTTTTTGTTCCAGTTTCCTTCTGCCCAGTGCAGCAAAAAAACCTCTTTTGTCCCCTCGTCATAAAGAATCCGCAGCACCTGCTCCATCCGCTGCAAAAGCTTCTCAAGCGTCTCCCGGTTGTATCCTGTCTCGTCCATCGCCTTCCGCATCCGGAAGGCATAGCAACCCAGTGTGTTTACGTTCGCGTTGGTCTGTAAGTACATCCAGAAGTATTTCTCCTCCGGTGTCATCTCCCGCGCCTCGTCCGTTTCCCAAAAGTTCCGCTGAATCTTACTGTATGCCGTTGCCATCCGCCGTCTCTCCTCTCAGCCGTTCCGCCCATCGTTCCATCTTCATTTCCTTTATTTTTTCCATCTGCTCCCGTTCCTCATTTTTGAATAAAATGGTATCCAAAGCCATTATCATGGAGATATGACAAAGAAGCATTTCCTTTGCCTCTTCCTCGGTAATCGGCGTGGAGTTCTCCCCGCTTCTGGCGCGCCGCAGCTTGAGCGCCGCCTTCGCCAGATCATGGCATACCTCATGCAAGACCTTCCTGATATGAATCAGCCCTAACCCTTTCACTACAATCAGTATGGATCCCACCATGCTACCCAGAATCCGCCTGTCATACGCGGCATATATCTTGTCCAGCAGCACATCCGCCACCAGCTCCACATCCGCAGCCTCTTCCCTCACCTTGGATAGCATTTTATATTCCGTACCATTCGACAGCAGCCTTCCGTCTGCTTCCACGTCAAACACCAGAATCTCTCTGGATAGCTCCACACACTCCTCAGCAAACTGCAAAATCACCTCTTCCGCAGGCAGCAGCTGCAGCACTGTCTCCTTGCTCTCATTATAATTCATGATAAGTTCCCCTCCTGTCACACCTCTGTTTTTAATTTCCGCTTCCAGAGCCTCCCTGCCGCCTTCTTGCACAATTTTTAACGCCAATGCAAGCCCGTCATTCCTTCCTCTCTGGTAGTCCTTCAAGTTCATTCTTTTTCCTCCTATATTTCTCTCGCTTCTCAGCCAAAAGCCTGTCCCTGTGCCGCCAGTAATATCTTGCCTGCCGCGTCATCGGCCGCTCGTTGATGCAATCCGGATGCACGCAGTGCAGGCAGTCCATGTTGCAGATTTCTTCTTTCCCCATTGCTCCGCCCTCTCTCCTGCTCCTTTGTATGAAAAATCCTCTGCCCTCGCGAAGCAAAGCTTCTCTATGCGCTGCAATGCGATGCACTGCTCTTCCTTGCTTTGCCGTTGCTGTCCGTTGTCCTGCTATGCTCTGCCCTTGCCAAACACTGCCACGCTATGCCCTGCTATGCCTTCGCTCTGCTCTGCAATGCACTTCTTTTCTCTGCCGTTGCCGCACATAGCTTATCCTTGCCATGCCCTTGCGCTTATTCTAAAATGTCCGAAAATTCCGCCGCTCTTTCCTCCAGAATCTCGCAAAGAAATCTTCCCTTGCCGCTGTTGCGCCATTGCCCCAGCCCCCGCAGCTTGCCGTAGCTCAGCCACTCCTTCACCGCCGGCACCAATTCGTCCGCCATCACCAGAATAGAAAATTCAAGTATAGCCCCTGCCGCAATCTCCTCGCTGCTCGCAAGGCTGTTTCTCTCGCCCTGCGCCGTCTGCGCCCGCAAGGGTCTCTGGCAGTTTGTAAGCTCCTCCGCCGTCTGCACCGGAATCTGCCGCTCCTGCACAAAAATAAGCCCGTCAATTTCCTTCTTGTAAGCCTTAATCTTGCTGCTCTTCGTGCCCTTCACCTTCCGCAGCACGCCGCAGGCATCCTTGAAGAAGCCCTTAATCTGGTAGTCCCACAGGATGGGCTTCCCGTCCTTGTTTCTCGAAAATACAGTCATCCCTTTTTCAATCACCTCATCCACACCAACCGCCGCAATCTCTTCCTCTCGGCTCGGTGCATCGGGCGCATGGCTCGCAATAAATTCGCTGTGCAGCTCCTTGTTGTTGCTCGCCGTCCCCAGCATTGCCTCAATCGTTGTCAGTTTGCATTGTAAAATTCTCATTTTCTTCCTCCTCTTTCCTTCTTTCCGCGTCCATTTGTCTGCGCTGTTCATATTCCACCCGGTAGATTTCACGCCACCCCTCTTCTGCTTCTGCAAAATATCGGTTGACCTCCTTTCTATCACCGGCACTGTCAAGAATATACAAAATCCCGATTGTGTCAACATCGCCATTTTTTCTGTTTGACAGAAATTCCTCACAAACCACAGTATAGGTGCGAGGAATGTACGGCATTGTGACGGGGAAATACTCACTGGCAATTTTTGATACATAACCATTATGCCACCAAGCAGAACTGTCTAATGTCCTACAGCTGAAACGATTGACATCACTATATTCAATGTGTCCATCCGCATACACATCCTTGAATAAGGAACTCATTCGTTTACATTGGTATGTAATATAATCTTTTTCGTAAGGATATCGTCCGCATTCATTCCAAACATCATCTGTATCCTCAATCGGTGTTAAGGGCTGTCCCTTCACCAAGCTGTTGAGAATCCGAAGCGTGAACCCAATGCTCATCCCGCTGTGTTCATCCTCCAGCAAGGATCTGAACGCCTTTAGCGCACTCTCATAGCAGGCCACACCATAATCCCACTCCTCCTCCGAAGCGCCGCCGCGCTCTCTCTCGCAAGCAATTCTGATTTCCTCCTCTGCCCAAAGCTCCATATTTGATTTTTCTCTTTTTTCCTCCATGGTGTATTCCTCCCTCTATTCTTCTTCCAACGCCGTGTTCCAGCACTCTTTGCAATTTCTCATTGAACTGCACTTGTCTTTGCAGATTCCTAAAAAATGGGGACAAACTCGCAGCGGTACGCCATCTTCAAGCAACATTGCATTTGGAAAACACTTCAAAAAATATGTAAATCTTGTTTCCTGCGGATGTTCCGCCGACCATTTCTCCACAATGGCAACTGCCTGTTCCGGATATTTTTTTATGTATGCACCACAAGTCATTCCATTCTTTGCACTTTTAATTTCACATCCGGTACAGCGGTCATCGAAAGAATCGCACCTCCGTTCGCTTTCTTTCAAATACCTTACCGCATCCATGCTTATTCCTCCCCCTCCAACAGCTTTTCATATTCCTCTTCGGAATAATTCACAACCGTGCGGATAATCCGCAAAATAGACCGCAGACACTCCTCGTTTCCGCTTTTGCTTCCAAAATAATAGGTGTCATGAAACGGCAGGAACCCTTCGTCAAAACAGTGCTCCATAAATTCAATGCATAGAAAGTCCTTTCTGTCCGGGAAATCGCCTTCTTCTTCCATTCTGTGCTCCACACGCTTGCATACAAGCCTTCTGACATGCTCGTCAGTGCTCCCTGCGTGCAGACTTTTCCGCAGATTGTCTAAATAGTGCAGCTTGTCCTCGAATTCGTACACCTTTGCCGTTCCTTCCGTAAAATTGTGAAAGCTTTTCATCACATAAAATTCTAAGTTTTCCGGCGGCTCATCCAGCCGCAAATTCCCAACAAAGGGTAACCAAACAGTGATTTCATTCATTTTTTTGTCTCTCCTTCCTTCTCTCCAGTTCCGCCTCCGCTTCTTCCCGTGTAAAAAATAGATTTGGTTCGCCAAAATCCGTCCAAAAATCCGCATATTTCACGGCTCGCGTGGAAACGTCCTCTACTGTGTGTTCCGCAATGTAGAAATACTCGTTCGGCACTGTTTCCTTTAAAATTTCATATACCTTGTCGCCAACCCTGCAAGGCACGGGATAGTATCCCTTGATTTTCGCAAAATCCTCCTCGTAAAAATAAACCCCTATCAGATTCGCCGAAACCGCCACAATTCCGTTAATCTCCATGTCATGAAATGGCGTGAGAAGTGCCGATGTTGCAGAAAACGCCCCGGTCGCCCCGGATGGCTCATAAATCTGTATCTTGCATTTCGGGCAGTTGTAATCCGAAACAATGGTTGCTACCAATAAATCAATCAGTTTCATTTTTCTTCTTCCTCCTTCAGCCCGATCAGCCAGTCAACCGAGCAACCCGTTCCGGCGGCAATCCGAAATAGCATGTCCGCCCCCGGCACTATGTCCTTCCTCTCGTAGTTGTATAGCGTGATGTAAGCGATCCCGGTAAAAGCGGCAAAATCCTTTTTTGTCATGCCGCTTTCCTTCCGCAGTAGTCGGATTCTCTCCCGGAATATCTCCCCGTCAAATTCTCCGCTCTGCCTGCTCCGGCGGCTCTCCTTCTTCTCCTGTGGCGCGTCCTCCTGTGGCGCGTCCTTCTCCTGTGGCGCATCCTCCTTCCGGGGCATGTCCTCCTTTCGGGGTGCGTCCTCCTTTCGGGGTGCGTCCTCCTTTCGGGGTGCGTCCTCCTCCACCTCTACCACAATGTATCCGGGGCGCTTAATCTTCCCCGTCCTCCCTCTGGAAATTAGGGAGCGTATGGTTTCCTTCTTCACCCCTCGCAGCTCCGCCAGCTCCGCAACACTGTCCGCCACCGCCAGCGGCAGGGAAAGCGCATCCTTCGTCACAGCCATGTAAATCTTTCTTTTGGGCAACACTCCCCCTCCCTTCCGTCTCAGCTATAGAGAAATTCCATGGAACTTCTCCTTCTTCAGAACTTCCATAAACAAACCGCAGATTCCCCATCTGCAGCTTGTTTACAGGCATGGCTCCCGCCATGCTGTAATTTCATCACCTGTCGGTTTTCTCTGCCTGTTCTTCCGCCTTCTGCATTTTTTCAAAAACACTCTTCACAACATCCCCAACAACAGCGCCAACCTTTTCCGCCGTCACATCTTCCCGTAAACTCTCCCGAATCATTTGCACAATCGCATTGCAAAAATGATCCAGTATCTCTGTGTTATATCCGTTTGCGGTCATCTGCATGTTATCCTCTGTATTCTCTCTGAATGTAACGCTCCAAGTGGAAGTATCCTCTTCATCTGATAAATCAATCCCTTCCACCTCTGCTCTCTCCTCCAGGCATCCCTTGTATGCCTTCATTGCCTCCAACTGCGCGCGCAGCAGCGTAAGGCTGCAATTCGGCGTAAAGCTCAGCTCCCCTGCCTCGTATTTTCTGCACATTTCCTCCAGCTTTTCACATCTGAGTGCCAGCTGCCAGTATTCCGCCTTCATTCTCTTTTTGAAATCCTTGCTCAGCATAAAGCCAATGCTTTCCATGATATGTTCCATGTTTCTTTTCCCTCCTTGTTTTTAAAATGGCAAATCGTCATCTTCTACACTTTCGTCTATGGGATAGAACCCGTCCGCCGGGGCCTGTCCGCTCTCCTTGGCCGCCTTGCCTTCTCCGCTGTCCTTCTTGCTTTCAGCAAAGTGCTGCTCCTCAATGATAACCTCCGTGGTCCAGTGCTTTTTGCCTTCCTTGTCCTCCCAGCTGCGCACCTGTAAGCGCCCAATCACGCCCACCAGCTGCCCCTTCCGGAAATGTTTCTCCGCAAATTCGCCGCTCTTGCCGAGTGCCACGCAGGGAATGAAGTCCGCCTCAGGCTCGTCCTTTCGCTTGAATCTGCGGTTGACCGCCAGCGTATACCTCGCCACTGCCACAGGCTCCCTGCCTTGGCTGTATCTCACCTCAGGCTCCCTTGTCAGCCGCCCCATTAAAATCACTTTGTTCATTGCCTCGTCCCTCTTTCTCTGTAAAGCCGCGCCGCCTCCTGCGTGCAGTAGTCGTCATGCAAACGCGCCCTCCGGCGCTGCTCCGCCTCCTGCTCCCGCTGCGCCGCCTGCTTCATCTTCCTCTCCCATACCCAGCATACCGCCGCCATCTCAAGCAAAACCGCTGCGGCGCTTAAAAGTAAAAATACCTGATCGCTGTACATCTTATCTCACCCCCTCTTAATCTCTATCCAGCTTCCTTCTCTCCTTTGCAGCATGCTGTAGGCAAAGCATTCCTTCCACTTTGCCCCTGCCCATGTAATGCGGAAAATGTGCGCGTGAAGGTCTGTTACGGTTCCCTTCCGCCTTTTCTGTATTTTCCGCAATTTTTCTTCCCCCGTCCCAATCACTGTGTAGTGAAAGATAACCTCGCAGCCCGGAGCAAGTCCCAATTCCTCCGCGGCCGCCTTCGTTATCTGGGGTATCATCGGTTTCCGGCGGCATCTTGTCCCTGCCGCATAAGCCGTCATTTCCTTTCCTGTCATTGAAATCAACTCTTTCTCCTTGTTGCTGTCAGCTCCTCCCGGGCTTCTTCCTTCTGCTTCAGCAGCGCATAGTATTTTTCCGGATTCGCCCGAATGGCAGCCAGAACAATCGCGTCCACCCGTTTCAGTATCCTTGCGTCTCTCTCCTTCTGATCCGGCGCACTGCAGAAGTCATCCATGATTCTTATCCTTGCATTTCCGCTGGTGTATTCCATCGCCAGTGCCATTCGCTCCACCTCCTTCTTCAATCTATGCGCCGCTCTTTGTCCGTTTTTCTGTATATATAAAGAAACAGGGCGAAATTATTGAAAATGTATGTATTAAGGGGGAATCCATCGGTCTCTGTTCGCGCCGCCCTGCTTCTTTATATCGTTTATAAATAAATTAGCAGTATCACTGTCAAAGTGATTAGTGCCATTCCCAAGCACCGCCACCGCAGCAGCTTGCGCCGCAGCCGCTGAATCTGCATGTCCCTTGTCCGGATCATCGCCTGCAGCGTCTTGTCTCTTTTAATCGCTTCCGTCCGCCGCAGCTCCTCCTCTGCAAATTTTGATACTTCCATCATCACACCTTCTTCCCTGCCTTGCCAAAATAAGCCCACCCCTCTATAATGAAATCACCACAACCTCAAAAATACGAAAGGGGAATCCCAATGCTAAATGAATCCTGTATAAAAATCTGTAATGCAGTACCTTGATAAAAACCTCGTTCCGAAACGTAACGGAAAAATGTTCGGCATCAACGCAAGGCGTATTGCCGGTGACCTCTCCGAATCCTTTTCGGCTATAGATGTTTTTCAAGCCGTCTCCTGTCTGGTTCAGTCCGGAATGCTCACCAGAGCAAACCCGGAACATCCCCATGTAGCCCCTGCCGTTTTTAAAATCAATGGCATCACCCCTGCCGGCTATCAATTTCTCTCTTTGCTGGAGGATGATACCCTTTGGGGTAAATTAAAGAAAACCCTGCCGCTGGAAAAAATTTTGAATCTGCTTTCCTCCGGCATCAATGCCGCCCAGCTCCTCCAGAATTTTCTCAGCTAATAATTCGCCGATGCTCGTCGGCTCTGCATCTGTCCCTTTGATTTCGGAAAAAAGATGATCTGCCAATCCGTCAAAATTAGTTACGAAGCTGTCCAAGCTCCGCGGCTCTGCCCAGTAGATTACCCTTTCCCCGTTATGTGCATCGCCCTCCTTGTGCGGCTTTTCTCTGTAGCCGCACAAAGCGTTTGCGTATTTGCCAAAGTATTCGTCTCTCGCCAGCCAGCGCAGCCCTTCTGCATACATTCCTGCAAGCAAAAAGATTTCCTGTTGCCTTTGTGTCATTTCCTTTTCCTCCTTTCCCAGAGCGACCAAATGTAGTCACCAAGCAGCACGCCCAGTATTGATGCTGTGAACCATAATGCAAAATCTCCGGCCGCCGCCATCCGCACCACCTCCTCCCCTTCCCTCCTTGCCTTCGCCCCCAAAATTCCCTATAATGGAGCAAAGAAAGGAGGTGTTTCCAATGACCAAAATAACCAAACTGCCTATCACTCATAAACAACGACAAATCAATCTGCATGATTTCGGCTATGTCCCTTGCGAAGTATCCGGAAGATACCTGCAGTTTGATGAAACCTACTGCAAGGAAAATAATTTTGTCTTTGTTGATGTCATGACAACTGATACAGCTTCAGAAAAACCTAAAAAACTCTGTCAGCTCTGTCTGGATGTGGAACTACTGAAAAGAGTAGTCCATAAAATTCAGCCTAAATAATCTTCCATAACCCTTTCAGAAATTCTTTTTGCGGCGGCAATGTGCTTCTTTGGTAAGTCTGTCATATTGCCGCTCACATTTAATTCCTTTTTCACCGTCAAAATTGTTTTGTGTATGATGATTCTTGCATCATCCTCTGTCAGCCCTTTTTCTTTCGCTTCCTTTTTGATGTCAGCCAAAATGCTAAACCATGGATGCTCAAAGCGTTTATCCATCTTTACACCACCTCCCTCCCCTTCTTCTCTCTCCATTTCCATAAAATCTGTAGCAGCAATCCGTTCAAGGTCTGCCCGCTGTATCCTGCCGCATCCTTCAGCTCCTCGTATAGCTCCATCGGCACAGCAATCCCGATTCTCTTTTTGTTCGTCACTTTTGCGTCACCTCTCTTTTTCTGCATTATATCATTGCGTCACTTTTGCGTCAATATGTTTTTTGACGCTTTTTTTGCGTTATAATGACGCTATAATCATTCCAACCAGAAAGGAGGTTTTCCCCATGGCTTCTAATCTCCCTCGCTATACGCTCCGCATCCCCCAGCTCCTGCTGGATAAAATTCGCTTCATTGCTGCGGAAAACGGTCGCTCCGCAAATAAGGAAATCGAATGTATGATAAAGCAGCGCATCAAGGAATATGAATCCCTCAATGGCGAGATTTCCGCCAAAGATTTAGAATCTTGAGTATGTATTGGTTCATGCTCTTCCCTTCTCGGCGCGCTTCCTCTTTGACCCAGTCCGCCATCTCGCCCGGCGCGCGTATCGTCAGGCGGATGGTGGTCTGCTTTTTCTCCATCCCTACCACCTCCTCCCCTCGTGATATCCTTCACCCTGTAAAGCCGCCGCTTGGCGGCTTTGCCTTTTTAGCTTGCATTTTCCTGTTTCCGAACCAAAACCATACCCTCACTTAAACCAAGCAAATATTTTTTATTGCTTTCATCTAACATCGGAAATACTGCTACAATGTTTTTGATAATCTGCTTTTCCTGTTGGTTCATATTTTCACCTCTCTTTCCGCCATCCATAACTTATTTATAACATAACATAACTAGTTTATCTTGTCAACATTTTTATAACTCATTTATATTTTTTATTGATTTTTATAACAACCCATGATAATATGACTTTAAAGGAGGTGATTTAATGGACGCATTTGGCGAAAGAATAGAAAATTTAATTAAACAATTAGGTATTACAAAAACAAAATTTGCTGAAAAGCTCTCTGTATCTCAACCTTATATCTCAAAAATCATAATTTCTGGATATGTTCCAAGTGATAGACTGATTGAAGATATCTGCGAAAAATTTAATGCAAATGAAAAATGGCTCCGAACTGGAGAAGGAGAAATGTTCATCAGAAAAACTAGAAGTGAAACCATTGCAGATTTTATGGTAGATATGCTAAATGAAGAAGAACCTTCATACAAAAGACGGCTTATCGAAGCACTGGCAGAACTATCTACAGATGAATGGAAATTACTTGAAAATATTACTTTAAAATTGGCAGAAAAAAAGGACTAGTGTTTTACTCTAGTCCTAAATATCTTTTTACGATTCTATAAATAATTTTTAGCTTTTCCTGATTCTGAGTCTTATCAATGAGTTTTTTTATTTCCTCTCTATAATCCATAACATCCCATCCCCTCTGTTCTCTTTTCCGTACAAAAATAGGAACATCCGTTCGTTAAAACTATGTTATAACTTTCCGAAACATTTGTAAAGGGGAACACGCAAAAAATTTTTGCCACTTTTTGCGATTCCCCCTTCCCCTTTCCGCCCCCCTGTGTTATGATTCGTGAAGATATTGTTTCGTTTCATGAAGAAATAGGGGGAAATAAAAATGAAAAAATTATCTACGCGAGAAGTATCCACAGCACTTTTTCTTTCTTCGTATAAAACTGCTAAACTGGTGACAGAAAATGAGGATATCTTTCCAAAACCTGCAACGATGGAAGATTATGAAAAGCTAATGCTTTATGCCCTTGCTATGTTCGTAGTTCATGATGAAGTTCATGATAAATTGCTGAATGATAAAATAATTTATGATGCCACAATGGATATATATACTTCCATACTGGAAAATGAGGTTCTTCCTCCGGATGAAGTTTATGATTTGGCAAAAGATTCAAATGCTGTTCTTAATGACTTTTTAAAAGAACATTGGATTTTCATGCATAACAGCAACGATTCAAATGATTTGATTAAATATGTTTCGACCATCCTGTCTAAAATTCCATCCTGCAAGGACTACAATGGCTATACTCTTGCCGGCGTAACATTTGCATCCTTGCTGCCGCAAATCATTGATGCAGTAGCACAATATTATGATGAAATTGTTTCCGCTTGGGATAAATCTCTGGATGAGCATGAAGAAACCACCGCAGACACACAGGAGGCAGCTGCCGAACCCTCTCAGCCAACCCCTCCGCCGACCGCGCAGCCAACCCCGGAGGTGCAACCCGAAAAAAAGAGTACCCCCTCTCGCTCTTTCATAATCTGCATCCTTGTTATATGCGTAAGCCTTTGCGCAAATGCTTATCTGGCTTATCAATGCTCCACCCTAAAAACAGAAGTTTCTAACAAAGAATTTTCTTTAACACAAGCAGAGTACAGAGAACGCAGATATTTAGAAGAAATAAACCGCTACCAAAATAATTTAGGTGCAATCTCGGATGAGTATCACTTTTATCATGATCATGCTGTTATCGTTACCGAAAGCGGCTCTCGCTATCATAGCTACGGTTGTTACCATCTGAATTATGATTCTTTTTGGATATACAACTTTGAAGCTGCCAAAAGCGAAGGCTATACTCCTTGCAAAGATTGTAATCCCCCTCAATAAAACACAACGCAGCACCCCCCCCTTCGGGTGCTTTTTTATTTGGAAATTTTCTGTGTTCGCTTTTTTCTCCCCTCGTTCTGTGCTATCATGCAGACAAGGGGAAAATCATGAGAAAGGAGTAAACCTATGCCGTATTGCATTTATTTGAGAAAATCAAGAGCAGATGCAGAGGCGGAGCTGCTGGGCGAAGGCGAAACCCTTGCCCGCCACGAAAAAACTCTGCTTGCCTTGGCAAAAAAATTAAAATTACCAATTACTAAAATCTATAAAGAAATCCTCTCCGGCGAAACCATCGCCGGCCGCCCCGTCATGCAGCAGCTCCTTCAGGATGTGGAAGCCGGCATCTGGCAGGGCGTTCTTGTTATGGAGGTGGAGCGTCTCGGTCGTGGCAATACTCTGGATCAGGGCATTATTTTAAATGCCTTTAAGTATAGCTCCACAAAGATTATCACGCCCATGAAGTCTTATGATCCAAATGATGAGTTTGACGAAGAATATTTTGAATTTTCCCAGTTTATGTCCCGTCGGGAATATAAAACCATCCTCCGCCGCATGCAGCGTGGGCGTGAGGCATCCGTAAAAGAGGGAAAGTTTGCAGGCTCTATTGCCCCCTTCGGCTATCGTCGGGTAAAGCTGCCGCAGGAAAAAGGCTTCACTCTGGAAGTAGATGACACAGAAGCCGCAGCAGTAAAGCTGGCTTATGAATTGTATGCCTATGGAGACCCGCAGCCGGATGGCACCTTTGCCGATATTGGCCGCGCCACCATTGCTAAGCGTCTGGATCAGATGGGCATCCGCAATCGTAAAGGCGGCACATGGGCAACCGCATCCGTCACCCGTATGCTGCAAAATCCCGTATATATCGGGAAAGTCCATTGGAATCGCCGCCCCGAAAAAAAACATACGGAAAATGGAAAAATCAAAAAAACGCGTCCTCTGGCAGAAAATTATTTGCTCATTGATGGTCTGCATGAACCCATCATCTCAGAAGAACTCTGGAATCTTGCACAAGCGAAAATGAAACAGCATTATAGACCAACAGGTGTAAATGGAATCATACAAAACCCTTTGGCAGGTCTTGTCCATTGCTCCTATTGCGGGAATGCCATGCAGCGCCGCCCTTATCTCAAAACAGGACAACCTGCATCCCTTATCTGCCACACGCATTTTTGCCCGCAGATTTCTTCCCCCCTTTATATGGTGGAAGGAAAAATTCTGGAAGCCCTCTCCTTGTGGATGAAGCAGCATGAACCGACATGGGAAGAGGAATCCTCCGCGGATGTATTCTCCACAAAAATCATGGCACTGGAACACGCCATTGCAGAAATGGAACAGGAGCTGCAAGGTCTGCAATTCCAGTTTGAAAAGATTTTTGAATTTCTGGAAACGGGAATTTATACCCCCGAAGTGTTCACTGCCAGAAATAAAACTCTGTCTGAAAAAATGGCGGAAATCAGATCCGCAATCGAAGAAACGCAGGCAGAGCTTTCCAAGCTGAAAGCAGCAAGAAAAAATCAGGTTTCCATGATTCCTAAAATCAAAAATATTCTGGATACCTATGAAACGCTTACCCCTGCAGAAAAGAATAAGCTTTTAAAAGAGGTGCTGGATCACGTTGAATATCATAAAAAAATAAAAGGGAAAAAGAATGTGCCCGCCGACAATTTTGAAATCATCCTCTTCCCCAAAATATCACCCGAAAACTAATCACTAATCAATGATAGATATAACACCCTAACGAATTCGCCCATTTGGAGATGATGGGCACCATCGTGCATCAGCTGACACAGGGGCTAACAAAGGACGAAATTCTTGCCGCCGGCTTAGATCCTTATTATGTGAACCATGGCTTAGGCGTATACCCCTCCTCCGCCGCGGGTGTTCCCTTCACTGCTGCGTATCTGCAATCCAAGGGAGACCCTATTACTGATTTGTATGAGGATATGGCAGCAGAGGGTGCGTTTATGAAAGCACAATCTTTTTCTTCTTTTCCATTCAGAAACAAATCTGTCTCTCCCCTTCCGTTTTCTCTCCATTTTTTCTAAACATTCTCCTTTTGGAGACAAATGTCTCTTTTTGATTTTTATTTAGAAAAAACAAGAAAATTTTTCCGAATGTAGAAAAAGCCCGAAAAATCAATGCTTTTCGACCTTTTGCAAAAAAATATTTTCTGAAATTCCAACTTTGGCACGCTTCTTGCTCTTATATAGGGCAGAAAGAAAAAAATAAAACCATCTGCCCAAAGCAAAAAAGAAAGGCGGCAGTCTTTGGAAAGGGAAACTCCCTTTTTCCGAAAAAAGCCTTAGAAATCAAGGAAAACTGCGACTTCTCACAGACCTGCTTTGGACGAAAATCAACATTTTTTCCGAAAAATAAAACGGATTTACCCTCCGTAGCAACGGAAAAGGGGGCAAAATGCTTCTTTCTATAGAAAAAGACATTTGTTTTTTCAAGCAAAGACTTTGTCTCTATTTAGAGACTATGTCTCCAAAAGAAGAAATGTGTTTCCGATCGGAGAGTCTTGTTTCCAAACAGAGAACACCGTCTCTAAAAAGAGAATTAAGTCTCTAAAAGAAGAATCCAGTCCCCAAACAGAGAATTTCAATAGAACCGCAAAAAAGCGTGCTAAAATAAAAAGAAAGGAGGAGAGAGCATGACAGAAATAAATCAAGACAAACGATACAAATACATCTTTGACGAGATACTGACGCTGACCGATGACGGCTTCGTCGTTGTCGATAACCATGATGTGATTACAGATATAAACGAGCAATACTGCCAATACCTGAAAACCACCAGAGAGTATGCCATCGGCAGAAGTATTGCAGAGATTATCCCCAATACAAAAATGATTGACATTGTCAATTATGCCTACCAAGAGGAAGGCGCCATTCTTCGCCTAAGCGAAAAATCGGACGATGATTCGGACAGAATCTTTCTGGTAAACCGCTCCGCCGTATATGACGAAAACCACAATGTCATTGCAGGCGTGGCACAGGTAAAATTCCGACTGCAAACTCTGGATTCTGCAAAGAAGCTGATGCGGAAATATTCCGAATATGAATTTTACAGAGAGGAATACCGCAGCAGAAACAGCTCGCAATATTCCTTCGATAAAATCGTCGGCAACAGCCCACGCTTTGCAGAGGTCAAAAAGGCAGGCTATAAAGCCGCCAAGACCATGTTCCCCGTTCTGCTGACAGGCGAAACGGGCACAGGCAAGGAGGTTTTCGCCAACGCCATCCACAACAACGGAGAGCAGCGGGAAAAGCCGATGGTCAGCATTAACTGTGCCGCCATTCCCAATGAGCTTTTGGAAAGTGAGCTGTTCGGATACGAAGAGGGTGCTTTCACAGGGGCGAAAAAGGGCGGCAAAAAGGGAAAATTTGAGCTGGCAAGCGGCGGAACGCTTTTTCTGGATGAAATCGGGGATATGCCCTTAGGGATGCAGGCAAAGCTGCTGCGTGTGCTGCAGGAAAAGGAGATTTCAAAATATGAGCTGCAAAAAAGATAACTTCATACGTTTATAACGGGAGAGACACCGCAGGCTGTTTTTGCGGATTTCCGTCCCCCGAAGAAATCGGGTGTTTCGTGAAAAAATGCGAAAACAGCAGGTGTTCTTTTTGTACCCAAAAATCAGCAAGCGGCGTACAAAAAAAGCTGTCTCCTTCCGTGAAAAAATATAAAAACTATACAAAAACCAATAAAAAACACAAAACAAAACACAAGACATCAAGGAGGAATTTATTATGAAAAACCTGAACACAAACGCACTGGAAAACCTGAAGCTGGATCTGGAAAACCATGTACTCATCGTTACTATGAACCGCCCCAAGGCGCTGAACGCTCTGAACAATCAGACCTTGGATGAGCTGCAGATGGTATTCGATTATGTAAGCAAAGAAAATGACATCTACGGCGTTATCATCACAGGCGAAGGCAGAGGCTTTGTTGCAGGCGCAGACATCGTGCAGATGCAGCCCTACAGAAGTGAACAGGGCAGAGACTGCCTCGTCTGATTGGTACAGGCCTGGCAAAGGAAATGATTTACACAGGCAAGCACATTGATGCACAGACAGCCCTGCGTTACGGTCTGGTAAACAGAGTGGTTCCCGCAGAGGCTCTGCTGGATGAAGCAAAGGCACTGATGGATGATATTTTAAAGGTGTCCCCAATGGCAATCAAGTATGCAAAGCTCTCTATCAACAAGGGCGCAGATATGGATTTGATGAATGCTTTGGAGGTAGAGAAGGACTTGGTTGGGCTTTGCTTCGCAACTGAGGATAAGCAGGTTGGGATGCAGGCGTTCCTGGAAAAACGCAAACCCAATTTCCGTTAATCGGCTTTCATAAAGGAAAGGAGAAGGGAATATGAATTTTAGCGTATTGATTTTGCTGATCGCCATCATCCTCTTTGGCGTGCTGGCATTTCGACAAATGAGTGCCTTGATTCTGGCACCGGTTGTTACCATCTTTGTTATCGTGCTTTCCGGTATGCCCATTCTGGATACCCTGCTGCAGCACTTCATGCCTGCCACATCGGATTATATCACGAAGTATTTTCTGATTTTCTTTGTCGGCGCGCTCTTTGGTGCAGTCTATCAGTTCACAGGGGCGGCGGAATCCATCGCACGCACCATGGGATGCTTCTGCGGCAACCACTTTGTTGCTCCCATGATTATGTGTATCACAGGTCTTTTGACCTTCGGCGGTGTGAGCGGCTTTGTTGTATTCTTCGTGGTTTACCCCATTGCTTTGCAGATGTTCAAGCGTGCCAATCTGACACGCCGCCTGATTCCTGCGGCAATTTCGGCAGGCTGCTGGACATGGTCCATGACAGCGCCCGGCTCTCCCTCTATTCAGAACACCATCGCCATGAAAAGCTTAGGCACAACTGCAACGGCAGCCTTCCTCCCCTCCCTGATTGCCACCGCCGCAGAGTTCCTGATGATTTTCGTTTGGCTGGAATGCAGAGCCAGAAAATTTACGGCGCAGGGCAAGCTCTTTGAGGACGCAAGCCTGAAAATGCAGCTTTCCGCAGAGGAATTGGAGGAACGCTCCTCTGATAACCTGCCCCACCCCATCATTGCGCTGATTCCCATTGCGGCAATCATCCTGTGCTTCAATGCACTGAAGCTGCCCGTGGAAACCTCCGTAACCGTCGGCATTATCTTAGCGGTTGTGCTGATGTTCAAGAAGGTTGCAAATATCAACAGCTGGATTGAGGTATTCAACAAGGGTGCGGCAGACTCCGGCTCTGCCATCCTGAACACTGCGATCGTTGTCGGCTTCGGCGGCGTGGTAGAGCAGACAGACGGGTTCCATTATCTGATTACCCATCTGCAAAACCTCTCCATCTCCCCTCTGGTATTCGTTGCAGTAACCATCGCAATCTGCGCAGGCGTTTGCGGCTCCGCCTCCGGTGGTATGGGTGTTGCCTTCGCGGCATTGACAGATACCTATAAGAGCATGGGCGTTAGTCTGGAAGCAGTGCATCGTATCGGTGCCATCGCAGCGGGTACACTGGATACCCTGCCCCATCAGGGCGCACAAATCACGTTACTCGGAATCTGTAAGCTGACACATAAGGAGGTGTACTTTGATATTGCTGTCACACAGATTTTGATTCCCATTCTGACATTGTTTATCTTCATTCCTCTGGTTTCTCTGGGAATGTAGCACACAGAATGGTACCCTAAAAATAACTCTTATCTCATATTTTTCACATGCAAAACAAGGAATGGTTTTTTACCGTTGCTTGTTTTGGTGCTATCCGCAAAAACGCTGAAATTCTATTTTCCTTTCCAATGAAAATTCTCCAAAAAACGGTTCGTTTTCTTCCGAAGCCTCCCTCCGAATACGAGCCGTTTTTCCTTTTTCCTTCGGAAACAAAGCCAATCCCTTTCGCTTTAAAGGCTTTTGATACTCTTTCACAATTTCCTCTATACAAATCGGGATAAATGTGCTATATTAACTGACGGATGGCATTCTGAAAGAAGCTATACTGCAAATTTTATATATTTTATTTTTTTGATTCGCCGGATGGCTGTATCCTCGGAACGGCACAAATGGCAGCAGATGTATCTTGTCTTATCACTTCTTTGTGAAGGAAGGTGATAGGTATGAGAGCAGGTTTTATCGGAGCCGGAAAGGTCGGCTTCACACTGGGTAAATATCTTGCGATGCACGGCATCGAAATCAGCGGTTATTACAGCCGCACACCCGCCTCCGCAAAGGAGGCCGCAGAATTTACACAGAGCAGATACTATACAAGTATAGAAGAAATTACGAAAGACAGTGATACCCTTTTTCTCACTGTGCCGGATGGCGCAATCGGTGAGATATGGGATGACATGCGTAATCTGCCTATCAAAAATAAAAATATATGTCATTGCAGCGGTTCGATTCCATCGACCGTTTTTTTTGATGCAGAAAACAGAGGAGCCTATCGGTATTCGATTCATCCCCTGTATGCAATCAGCAGCAAAGCAACCTCCTATCTGGATTTGGGGAAGGCGTGCTTTACCATCGAAGGAAGTGACGCACATCTTGCGGAGCTAAAAGCACTGTTCAGCGAAATGGGAAACACCGTAGTTGCCATTTCTCCCGACAGCAAAGCCCTCTACCATGCAGCCGCAGTTATGGTCAGCAACCAGATTGTCGCACTGGCAGATATGGGCACCGCCCTGCTTGTCAAATGCGGCTTTTCCGAAGCGGCGGCAGCAGAGGCTTTATCTCCCCTTCTTCTGGGAAATGCGCAGAGCGTGGCAGAAAAGGGTGCGGTAAATGCACTCACAGGCCCCATCGAGCGCGGAGATGCCCAAACCGTATCGAAGCATTTGCAGGAGATACGGAAATTTGCGGCGGAAAGCACTGTAGGTCAGGATATTCTGACAGCCTACACTGCCCTTTCCAAACAGCTTATCAGAATTGCCCAGCAAAAGCACCCGCATAAGGATTACAAGCATTTGGAAAAGGAGTTGGAACAATGAAAAACACAGTAGCTACCCTGCAGCAGCAAAAATTGGACGGAGACAAAATCACTATGCTGACCGCTTATGATTATTCCACAGCAAAGCTGGTGGATGAATGTGGCGTAAATACCATTTTGGTTGGCGACTCTTTGGGCATGGTTATGCTCGGCTATGAGGATACCCTCTCCGTTACCATGGAGGATATGATTCACCACACCGCCGCTGTTACCAGAGGTGCAAAAAATGCACTCGTTGTCGGCGATATGCCCTTTATGAGCTACCAGACCTCCGTTTATGATGCCGTTGTGAATGCAGGCAGACTGATGAAGGAAGGCAGATGTCAGGCTGTCAAGCTGGAGGGCGGCGCGTCTGTTTGTCCCCAGATTAAAGCAATCACAGAGGCATCTATCCCCGTTGTGGCACACATCGGGCTGACCCCCCAGTCTGTCAATGCCTTCGGCGGCTTTAAGGTGCAGGGTAAGAGCGAGGCAGATGCACGCAGATTGATTGAAGAAGCAAAGGCAGTTGAGGCAGCAGGCGCATTTGCCATCGTTCTGGAATGTATCCCCGCAAAGCTGGCAAAGCTGATTACAGAAAGCGTTTCCATCCCTACCATCGGCATTGGCGCAGGTGCGGACTGCGATGGTCAGGTTTTGGTTTATCAGGATATGCTTGCGCTTTTCTCCGATTTTAAGCCGAAATTTGTAAAGCATTTTGCAAACGCAGGCGAAGTGATGAAGCAGGGCTTTACGGATTATATCAAAGAGGTTAAGGAAGGCACCTTCCCTGCCGCAGAGCATACCTTTAAAATCGCAGATGACATTATCAATAAATTGTACTAATACGGAGGCAAACCATGAAAATCGTAAAAACTATCTCAGAAGTCAGAGCAGCAGTGAAGGCATGGAGAGCCGAGGGGCTTTCCGTTGGATTAGTTCCCACAATGGGCTTTCTTCACGAAGGACACAAGAGCTTGATCGACAGAGCGGTAAAGGAAAATGACAGAGTTGTTGTAAGTGACTTTGTAAACCCCACACAGTTCGGGCCTACAGAGGATCTGGCAAGCTACCCCAGAGATTTGGAACGCGATGCCACACTTTGCGAAAACGCAGGCGCTGCGCTTCTTTTTAACCCCGAACCCTCCGAAATGTACGCAGAGGATGCGTGTACCTTCGTGGATATGAGCGGACTGACAGGCGAGCTTTGCGGCAAGAGCAGACCCATTCACTTCCGTGGCGTTTGCACCGTTGTTTCCAAGCTGTTCCACATCGTAGCACCCGACCGTGCTTATTTCGGGCAGAAGGATGCACAGCAGCTTTCCGTTATCCGCCGCATGGTGCGTGATTTGAATTTTGATATTGAAATCATCGGCTGCCCTATTGTGCGTGAAGCAGATGGTCTGGCAAAAAGCTCCAGAAATACATACTTGAACGCAGAAGAACGCAAGGCGGCTTTGGTGCTGAGCCAGGCAGTGAAGCTGGGGCAGAAGCTGGCAGCAGATGGCGAAGCATCCGCAGATGCCATCACAACAGCTATGAAGGAATTGATCGAAAAAGAGCCTCTGGCACGCATTGATTATGTAAAAGCAGTGGATGCCGTTTCCGTTGAGCCTGTCAGCAAAATGCAGCCGCCCGTATTGGTTGCTATGGCAGTTTATATCGGCAAAACCAGATTGATTGACAACTTTATTTACGAGGGCTAAGGAGAAAACGCTATGAATTTGAATATGTTAAAAGGAAAAATCCACAGAGCAACCGTTGTGCAGGCAGAATTGGATTATGTCGGCAGCATTACCGTTGATTCCGATTTGCTTGCCGCGGCAGGGATTCTGGAATATGAAAAGGTGCAGATTGTAGATATCAACAACGGAGAACGCTTTGAAACCTACACCATCGCAGGCGAAGCAGGCAGCGGCATGATTTGCCTGAACGGTGCGGCGGCGCGCTGTGTGCAAAAGGGTGATAAAATCATTCTGATGTGTTATTGCCAGATGACACCTGAGGAGGCGGCTGTGAATCCGCCGAAGGTTGTTTTCGTGGATGAGGAAAATAAAATCAGCCGTGTTTCCAGATATGAAAAGCACGGACGCTTGGAGGATATGTAATCCCGATAAGCGAAAAGAGGTCTGTACCCTTTGGTACAGACCTCTTTTGCATTTCCTCTCATTTTTTGAGGGCAGGCAGTGCCGCAAAGCCTTCCTCCGCCTGTGCCACTGTCTTCTGAATAATTTCCTCTGCCATGCGCCGCAAATCCATTTGCAGCACCGCCGCAATTACGCCCTTTCTCTGCTCCTGCGGCACATCATACAGCTTGAGCGAACATTCCAGAAAGCGAGAAATTTTCGCTTCCATGGTAAAATAAACATCGCACGGCATTGCCATGAAACCCCGCATGATGCTTGCCGATGCAATTTCCATTTCGTAGAAATCCTTCAATTCCAAATCGGGCATATATTTCCCGAAAATGGACTGCAGCCGCCCTGCCATGCTCTGATAGATATACGCCGAGGTGGTCGGCAGGGAATACCCCACCACATACAGCTCACGCAGCGGTTCTGTCAGCTCCGCAATATGCAGCTGCAGCGATGTTTCCACCGCATAGAGAAGCACCGGGTCCTCGATGCCGCTATGCTGCTCCGCCAAGGCAAACTGTCCCCCGAACATCCGCCGCACCAGCTCCAGCAGCAGCGCCTCCTTGCTCGCAAATGCCCGAAAGAAAGAGCTTTGTGTCATGCCTGCCGCCTTTGCAATTTTTGCCGTTGTGGTTTTTTCGTAGCCGCTTTCCAGAAACAATGCTACTGCCGCACGCAGCATTTTCTGTTGCGTAAGCAAGCCATTCGTCTGTTTTCCTCTTGGTGACAAAATCGTCCCCCTCTTTCCGTTTTACCTGTGATTGCAATCACATTTTATCATCTATTTCACTCCGCCGCAAGGGCAAACGCGCCAAAATACGCTTTTTGGAAAGGCAAAATACCCTCCCTGCCGTTTGACAAAGAGGGTATCTGTCAAAATTTTATTTTGTAATGGTTACTGTTTTTTCGGCTTCATTCCACACCACCTGTGCGCCAAGGGTTTCGGAAATGAACCGCAGGGGCAGATAGGTTCTGCCGTTTTCCACGAATGCCGCGGCATCCAGCTTCACAGCCGTGCCATTGACATACGCCGTATCTGCGCCAATGGTAATGAGAATGACATCTGCGCCCTTCTGAATGGTGACGCGCTGCAGCTCGCCGTTCCATGTTACGGTTCCGCCAAGGCTTTCCGCCACAATACGAATCGGGAGCATGGTTCTATCGTTCACGATTTTCGGGGCAACGTCATTTTTGATTTCTCTGCCGAAAACAGAAATCTTCCGACTGCCAATCGTGAGGATAATTTCGTTATTTTCTTTCCATTTTGCGTAAAGCGTGCTATTCGCGGTCAGCTCTGCGCTGAAATCAAAGGGCTTGGTCAGCTTGCTGTCGCTATACCAGCCGACGAAAATATAGCCCTCTTTTGTCGGGTCGGCAGGTCTTTCGATTTTGCCGTTTTTATCCGTTTTTACCTTATCGACCGCACTGCCGCCGTTTGTATCGAACTGCGCGGTATAGGTCTGGGTTGCTGCGCCGCTACTGCTGCTGCGCTTTTTCGTCAGCACAAGCCCTTCGGGAATCTCGCAGGCAAAGGGGTTGATATCGCCATCTGCCGCACGGGTGATTTTCACATCGTATGTCCCTGCGGTATTGGGAACGGCACTCTTCCATGCGTCTGTTGTATCATGCAGACGATATTCCTTTGTAAATTCAATACTTTCGTTAAGCGTTCCCTCAGAAGTCACCTTTACCACAAAGCCGTTGCCGATATTTCTGGTGGTGAAGTGCTGTGGTGTTTTGTCGATGGTAAGGTCTACGCTCGGCAGGTTGGGCAGGTCGGGATAAGTACCCTTTTGCAAAGAAGGCAGCTTACCTGCTTCTGTGGGAATATACCAAATAGCTTTATCAAAGCCCGTCCAAGCAAATACTTCGCCCTTCTGCACATCCTTCATAACTCTGCCATTGGAAATATAAACATCCGCACCAATTACGTCGTTCCCTGCACCGCCTGTCGGATAGGCTGGTTTGCTGTCAATCACAAGCTTGGTTCTGTTGTAGCTGTGGTTGTTTATTAAGTTTATGTTATCTCTTACTCCCCCTGCAATGCGGTTTACAGAGTTGATGCCTGCTGTCACGCTTTCTGCCAGAGAAACGCAGTTTTTGATTGTGGTAGAGGAACCAGAAGTACTATCCATCACGCCGGCAATGCCGCCTGCATAATTCTTTGCCAAAACATCGCCGCCGTAATAGCAGTTTTCTATGGTAAGATTATAAGTACCTCCTGCAATGCCGCCTGCAATCCTATCTCTTGCTGTTACATCTGCCAAGGCATAGCAGTTTTTGATTGTACCAACGCCCTTTCCAGCAATGCCGCCTACTTTTTGCAAGCCTTCTACCTTTCCTCTTGCAAAGCAGCCGCTGACTTCGCATTCGGCTGATGTTTCCCCGACAATGCCGCCTACACAATCGCTTTCTCCCATTACACTGCCTTGGAAGGAGCAATTCAAAATCTTCGTTTTTACACCTACACCCCCCACAATGCCGCCTACATAGTTATATCCGTTGACGTTCCCTGTGATATTGCAGTTTTGGATGGTTGCGTCCTCTACCTTTCCGAATAAACCGACATGATTACTATCTTCTGTTGTCGTAAGATTCGTAATCTTGTATCCGTCTCCGTCATAATTCCCCTTAAAAACAGATATTTCCCATGTTGAAGGATGTTCAATTACTGTTCCGCCGATGGGGGTCCAATTTGGTTCGTTCTCCAAGTCAATGTTTGCGGTCTGCTTGAAGTATTTGTTTGTGTAGGTTTCGCCGCTGTTTACCTTTTTCGCCAGCAGCTTCAAATCCTCTACATCTTCAATGAGATAAGGGTTTGTTTTTATACCAAAGCCATCAAAACCAACGCCTGTCATGCATTTCGGCAGTTCCGAAAACTGCGTGCCGCCTACGTCGTTCAATATCGGCAAGCCGTCTTTTGTGAATTTCCATGCGGAATTATCACTGCCAAAAATTTCAGAGAACTGCGGAGAAAGTGTTCCGTTTGTATAGGTGAGGTCTGCGCCATCAGAAGCAGCAGAACCGCTTACCGTTGTGCCGCTCCAAGCGTAGTTATTTGTTAATGTTGCATTATCATTATACCCTGCAATGCGGTTTGCATTACTGCCTGTCACGCTTTCTGCCAGAGAAACGCAATTTTTGATTTCTGTAGACCCGGAGATAGACTCGGAGACATATCCTGCAATGCCGCCTGCCCATTTTGCGGATACATTGCCGCTGTAATAGCAGTTTTCTATGGTAAAATTACTACAATAATATCCGGCAATGCCGCCTGCACTGACTCCTGTTGCAGTTACATTTGCCAGCGCATAGCAGTTTTTGATTGTACCAGCGCCCCATCCGGCAATGCCGCCTACAAACTTCTCACCTGTCACTGTCCCTGTTACAAAGCAGCCGCTGACATCACAGCCTATTGATGTATGCCCGACAATGCCGCCTCTTTTCTCACCATTTCCCTCCACATTGCCTTGGAAGGAGCAATTCCGAATCTTCGTATTTACATTTGCAGACCCAACAATGCCGCCTGTATGGTTATATCCATTGATTTCCCCTGTGACATTGCAGTTTTTGATGACAGCACCTTTCGTATAGCCGAATAAGCCGGCATACTGTCCGCCGTTGGATATTTTAAGATTGGTAATCTGATACCCATAGCCATCAAATGTTCCTTGAAAAGGGAGTCCACTCTTTCCGATGGGTGTCCAATTTGGTTCGTTGTTCAAGTCAATGTTTGCGGTCAGCTTGAAGTATGTGTTTGCGTAGGCTTCGCCGTTGTTTACGTTTTCCGCCAGCAGCTTCAAATCATCCACATTCTGAATCTTATAAGGGTTTGCCGCTGTGCCTTCCCCTTCAAAATCCGCAGTTTCATTTTCGGATACCGCTGTGCTGTTTTCCTCTTCCATCAGCAGAGAAATTCCTTCCGGCGGTTCTTCCTTGCTTTTCTCCTGCGGCTCGATTTTCTCGTCAGACTGCTCCTGCAATTTCTCTTTTTCTTCTTTTTCTTCTTTCAGTTCTTCTTTTTCCTCTTTTTCTTCTTTCGGTTCCTCTTTTTCCTCTTTCAGTTCCTCCTGCTGTTCCTCTTTCAGTTCCTCAAGCATTTTTTCCTGCACGAGCTCCTCCTGCGCCACGGCACGCATCGGCACCGCCGTTACCGCAAGGCACACTGCCGCCGCAATGCTTATCCATTTCTTCCAATTCATATTACCCCTCCTTCATGCGCTTTTGCGGACTACGGCAAAGCCCCCATATCATCCGCAAAAATTTCACTTGTGATTATAATCACATGGTATCATATCTGCTTTTTCTCCGCAAGGAAAAATAAGGTAAATTTTTCTTTTTGGAGAAAATAGACAAAACCAAGGGTGCGCCCAAATGGGAAAAGCGGCTGAGGCGGAAATATTCGCCCCTTTGCCGGAATACACTTAAAAAAGGGGGGATTTTTATGGAAAAAGCACCTTGCCGCAGTATTTTCAAAAACGGAACAGACCGCACCACGCAGGCAGAGGTTACACGAATCTGGGCAGTTCTCATCAATCAGGCAGAAAAGGCAAGCACCATCCTCGCGAGGGAAAACGCATAGCATGAAAAGGGAAAGAGCCGCCATTTACTGCCGCCTATCGGAGGAGGACAAGGGCAAGGGCTCCGCCGAAAACGACAGCAACAGCATACAAAACCAACGCGCCCTGCTGACGGAATATGCCCATTCCCACGGCTGGGAAATCTACGAAATCTACATTGATGATGACTACAGCGGCGCAGACCGCAGCCGCCCTGCCTTCAAGCGCATGCTGCACGCCGCCGAGGAGAAAAGGTTTGACATCATCCTCTGCAAAACACAATCCCGTTTCAGCAGGGAATTAGAGGTGGTGGAACGATACATCAACCGCCTATTTCCGCAATGGGGCATCCGCTTTCTGAGTTTGGTGGACAATGCCGATTCCGCAAACGAGGATAATCTGCTTCTGCGGCAAATCAACGGCATTATGGATGAGCATTATCTGGCGGAGCTATCCAAAAATATCCGCAGTGTGCTGACGCACCGCAGAAAAAACGGCTTTCACATCGGCTCCTTTGCGCTCTATGGCTACAAAAAGAATCCCGACCGAAGGGGACATCTGCTGATTGACGAGGAGGCGGCGGCGGTGGTGCGTGAGGTTTTCACGCTTTTCTCGCAGGGCTACGGCAAAACCGCCATCGCGCGCATGCTCAACGAAAGAGGGATTCCAAATCCAACGGAATATAAACGCTTACAGGGGATTCGCTATCGGCAGCCGAAGGGCAAGGGCAGTACGCTCTGGAAATATTTCGCTATCTCCAATATGCTGACAAATGAAATCTACATCGGCAACATGGTGCAGGGAAAATATGGCAGTATTTCCTACAAAACCAAGCAAAACAAGCCGCGCCCCAAGGAAGAATGGATACGGACAGAGGGGACGCACGAGCCGATTATCGAACAGGAATTATGGGAGCGCGTACAGAAAATGCTTGCCGAAAGGGCAAAGCCCTTTCCATCCGGAACAATCGGGCTGTTTGCGCGGAAGGCGCGCTGTGCGGAATGTGGCTACACGCTGCGTTCCTCGAAAACCAAGGGGAAATATTATCTGCAATGCCCCAATCATCACATTTCCAAGGAGAGCTGCAGGGGGGCGTTTATTTCTGTGGAGCGGCTGGAGCGGATGGTTTTGCAGGAATTACATACGATTTCCGATGCCTATCTGAATTGGGATGAGCTGGAACGACAGCTTGATTTTTGCAGTCATTTAAAGGAGCAGAGGGCTTCTTTACAGAAAAGCATCCATACCCATGAGAAAAAAATTGAGGAAGCTCATAAGGCAGTGCGGGAGCTGTATCCGGATAAGGTGCGCGGTGTTCTCTCTGAAGCGGAATATCTCGATTTATCGAAGCATTTTTCAGCGGAACTACAGCAGCAGGAGCGGCTGATTGCGGACGCAGAGCGGAAAATCATCGACCTTGACGCACGCATTGCCGCAGGGGATAACCGCCGCGCCATCATTGAAAAATACATCAACCCGACGCACCTGACAAGGGAAATGGTCGAAATTCTGATTGATTCTATTTCTGTCGGCAGACGGATTGCAGGGACAAGGGAGGTTCCCATCACCATATACTGGCGCTTCTGAAAAATGGGCGAAAGCAGTGCCGCCCGAAAATTCTGTAGCAAATCTGACAAAATCTGTAAAACACTATTCCTTTTTGTCTTTTTATATGTTAGAATGTATTCACGATATTATTTTTGAATACAAATACAAAGGAGGTACTATTATGGTCTATATCGAATCCCCCAGCACAAATCCTGCTTTTAATCTGGCTCTGGAGCAATATGTTTTCGACCGAATGGACAGAAGTCAGGAATACTTCATGCTTTGGCAGAACGATAACACCGTTGTCATCGGTAAAAATCAGAACGCCTTTGCAGAGGTCAATCAAAAGGTTGCCGATGCAAAGCATATCTCCGTTGTCCGTCGACTTTCCGGCGGCGGTGCCGTATATCATGATTTGGGGAATCTGAACTTCACATTTATCCTCAATGCAAAGGATGCAACCGATCTGGATATTCGTCTGTTCTGTCAGCCGATTGCAGAGCTGCTGCGTTCTCTCAATGTGCCTGCTGAGGTCAATGGCAGAAACGATATCAGCATTGAAGGGAAAAAATTCTCCGGCAATTCCCAGTATCTGAAGCAGGGCCGCATCATGCACCACGGCACGCTGATGTTTCATTCAGACCTTTCCGTTGTTGCAGATGTGCTGAATGTTTCCGCAGATAAATTCCAGTCAAAGGCTGCAAAATCCGTAAAAGCAAGAGTGACAAATATTGCGCCTTATCTGCCTGAGGGCTTTACGCTGGCACAATTCAAGGCTCTTCTCTTAAAATACATTTTGAAAGAAGAAAATGTTCAGCCCTATGTATTCTCCGCAGAGGAGCTGGCTGAAATCGAAAAAATCAAAAAGGAACGCTATGATAAGTGGGAATGGAATTACGGCTTTTCTCCCTCCTACAGCGTAGAAAAGAGCCGCCGCTTTGAGGGCTGCGGAAAAATCGAGGTACACATGAATACGGAGGACGGCAGCATTACCGATTTGCAGTTCTTCGGCGATTTCTTCGGCGTAAAGGACTCTGCCGACCTTGCCAAGGCTTTGATTGGCACGAAGCTGGAGCGGCAGGCTCTGGAAAGCCGCCTTGCCGATTTCGATATCGCACAGTATTTCCATGGACTGGAGAAGAATGATTTCCTCAATCTTCTGCTGCAAAGTGAATAATATGATTTGCCGCCTTTGAGGCGGCTTTTTTATTTGGGTATCCCCAAATTTTGCAAAAGAAAATGCCCCGACCGATACGAAATCAGCCGAGGCATCTTCTTTTATTATAGTTATATGTCTAAAGTAACAACTTAAAAGGGATGCGGCTATGGGCTCAGCACAGCCGCAAAAAAGAGTTATGAAGGAGATTTTGTCTTGCTAAATCCTGCTCCCTCTTTAGAGGGGAGGGGCGGCTGCAAATCCGACTCCACAGCCGCTGTGTATCTCAAAAGTGAACACCTATGTTCATCAAGCTTTTGTTTATCCTTTGTTTTTTTGTATTTATACTGTTGATTTTTATTTATTGGGAATATGAATTGCTCTTTTCTCTGCTGCCAGAGCCGCTTCTCTCACCGCTTCGGTTACGGTAGGATGTGCATGGATTGCCGCAATAATATCCTCTACGGTCGCTTCCATACCGATGGCCAGCGCACATTCGCCAATCAGATCTGTTGCTCTGGGACCAAGAATATGTACCCCCAGAACCTCTTTATATTCTGTCCCGATGATGAATTTGATGCTGCCTACGCCGCCGTTCATAATCAGAGATTTGCCGTTTGCCATCAGAGGGAATTTGCCTACCTGATATGCAATGCCCATTTCCTTGGCTTTTTCTTCTGTCAGCCCAACGCCTGCAAATTCGGGGTCTGTATATACACAGGAGGGGTTGGTTGCACCATTATAAACCGCATTTTCTCCCAGTGCATTTTCCGCTGCCACTTCACCCTGTGCAGATGCAACGTGCGCCAGCATAACCTTGCCCAGACAGTCACCGATGGCATATACATTGGGTACATTTGTTTCCATTTTATCGTTGACTGTGATACGACCTCTGTCATTCGCAATGCCTGCCGCATCTAAATTCAAGGCTTCTGTGTCCGTTCTTCTGCCGACAGCAACCAGTACCTTTTCTGCTTCAAAGGGCTGCACCTTGCCGCCAATTTCCACATTCACCTTTGCGCCGACTGCCGCCGCTTCTACAGACTGCACCTTTGCGTCTGTCATAATCTTTACGCCTTTTGCCTCCATCAGCTTGCGCAGCTGTGCTGTCAGCTCGCCATCCATCATGGGCAGCAGCTTAGGTGCGGCTTCTACCACCGTTACCTCTGTACCGAATTTGGAGTACGCAGTTGCCAGTTCGATACCGATTACGCCACCGCCAATGACCAGAAGGCTTTTGGGAATTTCTTCAAAAGACAAAGCGCCTGTCGAATCTACGCAGTTTGCATTTTCCTTTACCCCGGGAATGGGAGGCACCGCGGGGACGGAGCCTGCTGCGATGATGATTTTATCAAATGTCATGTTTTCCTTTGTACCGTCCTTTTTCAGGACAGCCAGAGTATCCTTGGATGCGAAGGATGCTGTTCCCTCCACAATCTGAATCTTATTTGCCTTCATCAGACCGGTCACACCGCCTACCAGCTGTGCGGTAATGGCATTTTTCTTTGCCTGCACCTGTTTCCAGTCTACATTTTTCACTTCAATATGGATGCCGTATTCCGCCATTTCCTTTGCTTCTGTCAGCGCCTCTGCCGCATGCAGGATTGCCTTTGTGGGAATACAGCCGACATTCAAGCAGGTGCCACCCAATTTGTTCTTTTCAATCAGCGTTACCTTGCCGCCCAGCTGTGCCGCTCTGATTGCCGCAACATAACCGCCGGGGCCGCCGCCGATGACTGCTACTTTTGTTTCGCCGGCAGGCTTTTTCTCTGCCGCGGGAGCGGCTGCCTGTACGGGTGCTGCCTGTGCGGGTGCTGCTCCAACCTGCTCGCCTGCTTCGCCGATATATGCCAGGAGCCCCTTTACGGGTATATCCTCGCCTTCCTGTGCCACGATTTTAATCAGTGTGCCTTCTGCTTCTGCTGTCACCTCACTGGTCAGCTTATCTGTTGTAATTTCCAGCAGAACATCGCCAACCTTTACGGCATCGCCTTCCTGCTTTACCCATTTGGAAACCGTGCCTTCTTCCATTGTCAGCCCAAGCTGAGGCATTTTAACCTCTACTGCCATAGTCTATTCCTCCTGTCTATTCAGGTTCCTTTTCTTGATTTCTGTCTCCTTTTTCTTCCGATGTTACAGCAGAATCTGCATGGGATGCTCCATCAGATCCCGGATAGCCAGCTCAAATTTTGCTGCTGTCGCACCGTCAATCAATCTATGGTCGAATGTAAAGGAAATGCGCATGAACTGTCTCTTTGTGATGTTGCCTTCTGCATCCATTACCAGCTCATCCTGCACTGCGCAGACACCCAGAATGCCTGCATCCGGCTGATTGATGATAGGATTAAAAGTTTCTACGCCGAACATACCCAGATTGGAGATGGAGAAGGTAGAGCCCTTATATTCATCCATCGACAGCTTATTTGTTCTTGCACGCTCTGCCAGATCTCTCGCCGTTTCGGAAATTTCACCCAGACTCATCTTATCCGCATCCTTGATAACGGGCACAATCAGACCATCCTCCAGCGCAACCGCCATACCGATATTCACATGGGCGCGCTTGATAATCTGGTCGCCGTCCAGACTTACCAGAATATGCTTGTTATTTTTCAGTGCCTTTGCCGTTGCTTTCAGCACATAATCATTCAAAGAATATTTAACGCCAAGGTCATTGTTAATCTTCTTACGGAATGCCATCAGCTCTGTCACATCAATGCGGACATTCTGCGTAACGGTAGGGATTTCCTGTGCGGATTTTGTCATTCTTTCGGAAACGACCTTTCTCATCCCTGCCAGCTTTACAACCTCGTCGCCATCCATCAGTTCCAGTGCGGTTTTCTTCGGTGCTGCCTTTTCTTCTGCCGCCTGTGCTGCGGGTGCAGGTGCGGCTTTTGCAGCTTCTGCTGCCGCCAGAATATCCTTCTGCACGATTCTGCCCAGAGGGCCGGAGCCTGCCACTGTTGTATAATCTACCCCCAGCTTTGCCGCTGTTTTCTTTGCCAGAGGGGAAATTCTGATTCTGCCGCCTGCCACAGGTGCAACAGGTGCTGCAGGTGCTGCTGCGGGCACGGGTGCCGCCGCTTCAGCCGCAGGCGCTTCTGCCTTTGCCGCAGGTGCATCCCCAACCTGTTCGCCTGCTTCGCCGATATATGCCAGCAGACCTTTTACGGGAATGTCCTCGCCTTCCTGCGCAACAATCTTCAGCAATACGCCGTCATGCTCGCTTTCTACTTCGCTTGTCAGTTTATCTGTTGTAATTTCCAGAATGACATCACCGGCCTTGACCGTGTCGCCTTCCTGTTTTACCCATTTTGTGACTGTGCCTTCTTCCATTGTCAGTCCCAACTGAGGCATCTTTACTTCAAAAGCCATGGTTTTCCCTCCTTATTTATTCAGAACCTTTTTCACTGCCTTTACGATATCTGCGGGATGAGGGAAGTTTTCATCCTCCAATGTAGGGCTGAAGGGAGAAACGATATTCAGACCGCAGACACGTTCTACGGGTGCATCCAGTTCATCAAACAGCTCCTCTGCAATCTGTGCGGAAATTTCAGCCGCATAGCTGCCACGCTTTACCTCTTCGGACAGAACGATTACATTGTGTGTCTTGGAAACGGATTTCACAATTGCATCCCAATCCAGAGGAACCAGTGTACGCAGATCCAGAACCTCTGCGCTGATGCCTTCCTTCGCCAGCTCTTCCGCTGCCTCCAGTGCAAAGTATACCTCACGGCTCCATGTTACGATTGTAATATCTGTACCCTCTCTTTTCACATCCGCAACACCCAGAGGGATGGTGTATTCCCCTTCGGGAATCTGCTCCTTCTTTGCATACAGCAGCTTATGTTCAATAAAGATAACGGGGTCCTCATCACGAATCGCGGATTTCAGCAAGCCCTTTGCATCCTCCGCGCTGGAGGGTGCCACAACCTTCAGACCGGGTGTGTGGCAGAAAATATTTTCAAAGCACTGCGAATGCTGCCCTGCGTTTCTTCTGCCTGCGCCCATGGGCAGTCTCAATACCATGGGTACGGTTGCCTGTCCGCCTGTCATATATCTCATCTTTGCAGCCTGATTGATGATAGGATCTGCCGCAACGGTGATAAAGTCATCATACATCAGCTCTACCACAGGGCGAATCCCTCTCATTGCAGCCCCCACTGCCATGCCGCAGAAGCCGGATTCGGAAATCGGGGTATCAAACACGCGATTTTCACCGAATTCCTCCTGAAAGCCAACCGTAATGCCGAAAACATTCCCCATCTTACCCATGTCTTCGCCCATGATAATTACATTTTCATCTCTTGCCATTTCCTCATGAAGAGCCTCGCCGATGGCTTTACTGATGCTCAATTTTTTACTCATCTTACAACGCTCCTTTCATTATCAGAGAAATATACGTCTGTTGTTGCTTCGGAAGGGTCAGGATATGCGGATTCATTTGCAAACTGATAAGCCGCTTCCATCTCATCCTCTACTGCCTTTTCCACAGCCAGAATTTCTTCCTCTGTTGCCACGCCATCCAACAGTCTCTTTCTCATATTGGGGATTGCGTCCTTCTTATGCGCTTCCTCCATGTAGGATGCAGGGCGATAATTTGCAGGGTCACCGCAATAATGTCCCTGATGGCGGAACGTCATGCACTCTACGATAGAAGGGCCGTTGCCCTCTCTTGCATAATCTACCGCTTCTTTTACTGCTTCATATACGGTAACGGGATCATTGCCGTCAACTGTTTTGCCGGGGATGTTATACGCCTGCGCACGCACTGCAATCGTATCCGTATTGGTTACGGAATGGATATTAACAGAAACGCCGTAGCTGTTGTTTTCACACAGGAATACTACAGGCAGCTTCCATGCCGCCGCCATATTTACCGCTTCGTGGAAGGTACCCTGGTTGGATGCGCTGTCACCGAAGAAGCACAGGGTAACATGCTTATCTCCCTTAATCTTGGACACCAGTGCAGAGCCTGCCGCAATGGGAATACCTGCGCCTACGATGCCGTTTGCACCAAGGCTGTGCAGTCCTGCTACATCCGCGATGTGCATGGAACCGCCCTTACCCTGACAATACCCTGTTTTCTTACCGAACAGCTCTGCCAGCATTTTATCCAGAGATGCGCCCTTTGCGATACAGTGACCATGCCCTCTGTGGGTAGATGTCATATAATCTTCGGGTTCCAGTGCATAGCAAGCACCTGTGGGCACTGCCTCCTGCCCGATGCACAGGTGAATATTCCCTGCCAGCATACCCTTTGTGAAGCATTCTGCCGCTTTTGTTTCAAATGCTCTGATACTCAACATTGTTTTGTACATATCCAAAAGCATTTCCTTGGGATATTTTTTACCTTTAGAAGCCAATGTGATTCACACCTTTCTTTTTTCTCATTCTTTTTATGTTTTTTATTTTTGCTTGGGTGCAAACAGAGGCACCCCGAGTTCCTCATCAAATCTTCTGCCCATAACCAGCCCATCCAGCTCCGCAATCACCATATCCGTGGTCAGCAGAACCTTTGTGCCTTCAATGAGATGACCGCCATGCCCTGTGCCGTGCTGGTCGCTCATGCTCATGTGTACATGAAGCAGAAGGTTGCCGTCATCATCGTGGCAGATCATGCCGGCTGCCGCAGTCAGCTCAATGGGACCATACAGAATCGTAGGTTCTCCGTAGCCGTATCCTGCTTTTTTATCCTTCAAAGGAACAGGATTACAAAAGGCTGCACCGTCCAGACTGCCAATCCCGCTGAGGATTACGCCGTTTTTAATATTTTCTGCTTTGCAAATCTCCTCGATGCCCTTCAAAACATCCATACCGGGCTTCAAGCGGAATGCAACGACTCTTTTTATGCTGCCTGCAGCATGTTCGATGGATTGCATCATTTGTATCTCCCCTTCTTTATTTTGTATTCTTTTTATTTATTTTGTATTCAAATTTTATCATTAGAATTTTTATGTGTCAATACAATACCGCCATTTTTTTCCTTTTTGGCGTAATTTACAGAATGTATTTCTGATTTTTATTTAAAATTCATAAAACTACTTTTGTATACAAAATGATGTCTAAAAAAAGAGGTTCTTGTCAGAATTTTTTATCACAAAACCTCAGAATCCTATTTTTCTTAAATCAGGCAGGTCTGTCCTTCCTCCATAAAGAACAGCGCATTTTCCTGCCTTCCTGCGCGCATTTCCTGCTCCACAATCTTCCGTATCATCATTTTATCCTCTCCTGCAAAGGGAATATGATAAACAATCTTCGTCTTTGTCTGCAATACGCCTGCCGCAAATAATGCCTTGCCCTCCTCGCTGTGGCTCATCAGCGGATTGACAAACACCGCATCCAGCGCCATGCCTCGTACCGCAGAAAAATCCTCCTGTGTGAAATCCACATCCGCCGTAAAAAGCAGCTTCTTCTCGCCGCACTCTAATAAATAACAGAAATGCGGCACATCCCAGTAAAGCTTATCCAGATGTCTGGTCTGGAAGGCACGAATACGAATCTCCTGCTCCGGGCGAAAAACGGTTTTCCTGCATAATTCCCGATGCAGCAGAACACACGGAATCCCCATCCCCTCCGCCTTTTTCTGCAACGCCCGCAAGGCAGCAGAGCCGTCTCTCGGCATGAAAATCGCCTTCGGCTGCCGGTACTCCAGATATTCCGCCACCCTCTGCGGCGAAAAATGATCCCCATGCTCATGGGTAAACAGCAGATACTCAATACCTGCAAATTCTCCCTCGCCCGCCTTCAGCTTTTCCCATTGCCTTTCGGAAAGATTGCTGAAGCAATGTCCGTTTTCATCATAAATCCCGTCGATTAGCAGCTTCGTCCCCCGAAACTCCAGAAGCACTGCCGCATTTACCAGAAACGTTGCCTTTACCTGCTCCTGCATCTCTGTTCCCTCCTTCTGAAAAATGCTGCATACCCAAGCAGTATGCAGCATTTTCTTTTCTCAAAATTACATTTTCAAATCTATTTTTTTATTTATTTTTTACATCTTATTTAATCAATCCCGGCAGGAAGGTTGTAACCTGCGGAATATAAGTAACCAGCATCAGCACCACAACACCGATGAGCAGCATTGGCATAACCGATTTTAGCGTTTGCACAAAGCGTGCCTCGGCAATCTGGTTTGTCATCAGCAAGCAGATGCCGACCGGCGGTGTAACCAGACCGATACACAGGTTGAAGCTCATCATGATACCAAACTGCAAAGGGTCAATGCCAAACGCATCCAGCAGAGGCAGCAGGATAGGTGTCATCATGATAATCGCTGCATTTGCCTCCATCAGCATACCGATAACCAGGAACAGAATATTCAGCAGCAGCAGAATGACAACTGTACTATTGGTAAAGGAGCTGAATACCTCCAGAACCTGATGAGGCAGACCGGATGTTGTGATAACATAACCGGAGGATTTGGAAATCCCTACCAGCATCAGAATGGTTGCTGTAGAAATCGCACCATCCACGAAAATGCCGGGGATATCCTTAATCTTAATATCCTTATAAATCAGCAGGCTGACCAGAAGCGCATACACAACTGCAACCGCTGCGGATTCCGTTGGTGTAAAAATACCGCCGAAAATACCGCCCAGAATGATAACGGGCATCAGCAGAGCCCAGATACTGTCTTTGAAAATAAGCAGAACCTCTTTTGCAGATTTTCTCTCATGCGCAGGCAGGTCATTCTTCTTACCATAGAACAGCGCATAAATAATCAGACCGACTGCCATCAGGATACCGGGAATGACAGAGCCGACAAACAGCTTGGATACGGACAAATCCGTAATGCTCGCATATACGATCAATGTAATGGAAGGCGGGATGATAGGCCCCAGAATAGCCGCAATACCGGAAATCGCCGCTGCGAAATGGTCGGGATAGCCTTCCTCCTTCATGGCAGGAATGGTTGTGCCGCCAACCGCAGATGCCGTTGCAACACCGGAACCGGAAATCGCACCGAACAGCGCAGATGCCAGTACGGTAACAACCGCCAGAGAGCCTTTAATCCAACCGATCAAGGCATTGGAAACATCAATCAGCTTCCCTGTAATACTGCGAGACATAATATTCCCTGCCAGCATAAAGAACGGGATTGCCAGCAGGCTGAACATGGAAATACCGGAGAAAATGCGCTGCGCGCCGGTAACAACGGCGACTTCAAGGTCCATAATGGGCAGGATGGCAACCACGGACGAAATGCCGAGCGCCACCGCGATGGGCACGCCTGCGATCAGCATAATGACCAGCAGGATCAGGATGATCAGCCCGGAAACAAGAGCAATGTTCATTGTGTTTTCCTCCTCATTCTGCGCTGGTGGAGCTGTGTTCTTCCACGCTGTCGGTGGCAAGGTCAATGATGTTCAGTACCGAATACACCACGATCAAAGCACCGGACAGCGGCAGAACGGTGTACACCGTGCCCATGGGGATGCCCAGAGAGGCTGTGACCTGGGTCATGGTCAGCTTCATGATGCTGACACCACCGTACAGCATAACAACGGCAGCCAGCAGCAAGACCAGGCATTCGCTGATGATCTCCAGCACCTTGCGCGGGGTGCCGGTGATCTTATCGGCCAAAAAGCCCATCCGC
>ENA-OOZG01000192-OOZG01000192.1-human-gut-metagenome-genome-assembly--contig:-NODE-192-length-52740-cov-3.929297_pt1 | contig 52740 bp, 54 predicted proteins | sample MGYA00241706_ERZ501384 | MGnify/ENA primary metagenome ERZ501384 (study PRJEB25962, sample SAMEA2042742) | human gut metagenome | biome: human gut; feature: human-associated habitat; material: faeces...
TAAAATAAAAAACTAGAATTATTACTTGAATAACTTCTAGTTCTATAATACGAAAGTACCGCCATTGCGATACTTAATGAGTTGTGATACGCGTAATATGCACAATTAAATATATTTTTTCATCACGCGTAATTTGTTTATGTAGTAATCTATCGATATATTTTTCGATTTGTTCTACGCAGTCTAATGCAGAAGAATTCTTGATAATATATGTATAATATATATCATCATTTTCATTTTCAAGCATTTTATTTTCTAAAAGTCGTTGTAAGAAAAATTGCATGTGAACAACAAATCTTGAATAGTTTAGCGAATTCTCATCAATTGTATAGCCATAATGTAATTGAATGATTTGAAAAATATCTTTTAACATTTTGACCATCAACATACCATTTTCTGTTGAAAGATCGTTCGATTTGATTTGTGCATTCACAAAGTGAAAGGCAATATTTCCAGCTTCAGCTTCAGGAAGTTTAACGTTTAGTATTTCATTAATGTAGTCTACAGCTTGTAAACCAAGCATAAATTCATTTGGATAAAATTTTTGGATTTCCCACAACATTCTATTTTGTAGAACAATACCTTTTTCATATCTTTCTACTGCATATAACAAGTGATCTAACAAAGTCACAAAGATCTGTTTGTTGAATGGAGAAGAAATTTTAAGTTGTGCCATTTCAATAATGTGGTGCACAATTTCTAAATAGATGTCGGGTGCGTTTTCTAAAACTTGAAGATATCCATTTTTATTTGTACTATCTTGAAGAACATATGTTTTTTCTATATCTTCATCTCTAATTTCGTCTCCTACTTTATAGTGAAAACGCAGCCCCTTTCCCATCACAATCATTTCCTCATGATTATCATTCACTAGAAGCATATTGTTGTTTAAAAATTTTTCGATAATCATGTGAAGCACCTCATCTACTTAGATATTCTTTCCGTTTTCCTCAATTACTTGTTTGTACCAGTAGAAACTGTCTTTTTTATATCGTTTTAATTCTTTTAAATTAAATTCATCACGATCGACATAAATGAATCCGTATCTTTTCTTATAGCCTTGATGTGTACTAACAACATCAATGGCAGCCCAAGGACAATAGCCAAGCATTTTGACACCATCTGTAATGGCTAAGCGCATTTGGTGAAGGTGTTTTTGAATAAAATCAATACGATATTGGTCATGAATACATCCATCGGGTTCTAATGTGTCATTGGCACCAATTCCATTTTCTGTAATCAGAATAGGAAGTTGGTAACGTTCATATACCTTTCTTAAAGTATATCGGAATCCAACAGGATCAACAACCCATCCATACTGTGTTTTCTCTACGTATGGGTTCTCACTAGGTCGATATACGCCTTGTTCACCTAGCATAATTTGTTGGTCACCCGCTCTTGCAGCTACATCGGAAGCATCTCCTTTACTTGCAGCTATAGTTGCGGTTGAATAATAATTCATGGCGATAAAGTCTGGGCTTGCGCCTTTTAATGTTTCAAAGTCTCCATCTTGAATTTCTGGAGCGATATTACGATCTTTTAGGTAAGACCATGCCAAAGGGTGGTATTTTCCGAATGCACAAACATCGACAAAGTTCCAACAGCGAAGTACTTCCCAGTTGTGAGCGGCAATCGCATCATTTGGATTACAAGTAGCTGGATACATAGCTGTTAAATTTAGTGCAGGTCCGATTTTTCCTTCTGGAACCATATTATGGAAGAGTTTCATGACTTTTGCCTGAGCAAGCATCATATGGTGGTTTTGTTGATACAAATCTTTTTTAGATGGTAATTTTCCGCCTTTAGGTAAGCCGATTGCACCAGGATGTAGAATCATCGTATTTTGTTCGTTGATTGTTAGCCAATACTTTACTTTTGATCCAAAATAGTCGAATAATACTTTGGCATATTCAACAAAAGCTTCAATCGTATCACGGTTTAACCAACCACCCTTTTCTTCTAGGCAATATGGTAAATCAAAGTGATACATTGTAACAACAGGTTCGATGTTGTATTTTAGACATTCATCAATGACATTGTTGTAGAATTCGATGCCTTTTTCATTCACTTTACCCGTTCCATTTGGTAAGATACGAGTCCATGCGATAGAGAAACGATAAGCTTTTAATCCCATTTCTGCAAATAGGGCAATATCTTCTTTATATCTATGATAATGATCGGATGCGACAGAGAAATTAGCTACATCACTTGGATGTTCATACATATCAATGATAGATGGGCTTTTACCATCTTCATCAATGGCACCTTCAACTTGATAAGCTGAGGTAGATGCTCCCCACAAAAAGTTTTGTGGGAAGTCTTTTAATTTAGAATAGTGCATGGTTTACCTCCTAGTCTAAAGAAATCAATTTGTTTCCATGTTGAGTTGTTGATTGTTTTTCAATTTGAATCGAACTGAAATTCTTTGAATTTGTGATGATGATTGGAGTGGTTGTGTCATAACCTTCTTCTTTGATTTTGTCTAAATCAAAAGTTAATAGTAACTGCCCCTTTTTAACTTCTTCATTGACTTGAATTTGAGGACTGAAATATTTTCCTTGTAGATTAACAGTATCAATACCTACGTGCATTAAAATTTCTGTTCCATTCTTTGATTTTAATCCAATCGCATGACCTGTTGGGAAACATACAGTAATTGTTCCATCACAAGGAGCATATAAATTTCCTGTGCTTGGTTCGATTGCGATACCTTTTCCCATGATTTCTTGTGAGAAGACATCGTCATTTACTTCGGACAGTGGTTTTACAGTTCCATCGCAAGGTGCGACAATTTCATCTTTTGAAACAGTATCTACTACTTCTTCTTGTGGTGAATCTTCTTTAAATCCTAGAATCCATGATGCGACAAAACCTACAACGAAAGAAATAATGATTGTGACAATGGCATGAACTACGTTCATAGGGTTTTTACCAATGAAGGCTGGAATAGCAGTTAATCCTGGTGAAACAAAGGCATAACGAACTAGGCCAGTAATTCCTGCATAGATACCTCCGGCGGCTCCACCAATCATAGAAGCAACAAATGGTCGTTTTAATTTTAATAGGACACCATATAAACATGGTTCTGTAATTCCCATAACAGCTGTAAATCCAGATGATGATGCAAGAGATTTTAAGTTTTCATCTTTTGCCTTTAGAGCAACCGCCAAAGTAGCACCACCTTGTGCAATATTGCTTGCTAACATACCAGGTCCATTTACGATTTCATATCCAAGTGTAGAAATTTGACTTGTCGCAATTGGAGTCATGGCCCATGCAGTACCTGTTAGTGTTAAGAATGGTTGGAAGGCTCCCATCAACATTGGAATCAACCAACTTACGTGTGCATTTAAATAGTTAGCGCCAGATTGTACTAAATCGTTTAATAGGTTTCCTAATGGACCAACAATGATTAATGCGATTGGTACAGAGATAAACATCACTAAAAGTGGTTTTAAGAAAAACTTGATAATAGATGGTGAGTATTTTTCGGCAAATTTTTCAACGTAAGACATGATCCACACGCTTAAAATAATAGGAATTACACTGGATGCATAGTCAACTAATACAACAGGTGCTCCAAAGAATGTTAATGGACTTCCCGCAGCGACTAAGCCTGACCATGTTGGGTGTAAAAGAGCACATGCCATAGTCATTGCCATGATTGGACTTGTTTTGAATTTTTGGCTAGCTCCATACGCTAAAAGGACAGGCATGAAATAGAATGGAGCATCGGAAATAAAGTTGATGATTTCATAAGTAGAACTTGCTTCATTAACTAGGTTAAATAAAACAAGAATAGATAATACGGCTTTGATCATACCACCGCCGATTAGGGCAGGAATCACAGGGGTAAATGTAGTGGAAATTACACTGATAATACGATTGACAATACTGCCTTTTTCTTCATCGGATTCTTCATGAGAAGTAGAAGGGACATCTTTCATTTGGGATTGAATGGCTCTAAAAACGGATTGTACTTCATTGCCAATTACGACCTGGTATTGACCGCCTTTTTCTACAACGCTGATAACGCCGTTTAAAGACTCCACTTTTTTGGTGTTGACTTTATTCATGTCGTAAAATTCGAATCTTAAACGAGTTGCACAATGTGTTAATTGTTTGATGTTGTCGATACCACCAATGTTTTGGATGATATCATTTCCTAATTGTTGATAATTCATATTCTCCTCTTTCTAGGCTGATGGCAATAAAAAAGACCAAGATAAAAGGAGCATTAAAAATGCAACTTAAATATCTTGGTCTTGCCTGCATTACCAGTAACAGCCGTTATTTACATGTAGGATGATAGCATAGCTAAAAATAAAATACAAGCACTTTTTGAAATCCCTTTCATGAAAAGACGAAAAAATAAGAATGAGTAGACATTAAAAAATGGTATAATTAAAGAGTTTATGGAGGATATATATTATGAAGGTAGTAACTTTTGGAGAAATCATGCTTCGTTTAAAAACACCTGAAAACTTGCGTATTATGCAAAGCGATGGTTTTGAGGCTAGTTATGGTGGTGCAGAGGCCAATGTAGCCGTAAGTTTAGCGATGTATGAAGATAAATGTGCTTTTGTATCTAAAGTACCAAACAATCCAGTGGGAATGTCTGCGTTAAGTGAAGTTCGTCATTATGGTGTAAATACAGAGTATATGCTTCGTGGAGGCGATCGTTTAGGAATTTACTTCTTTGAAAAAGGAAGTGATATTCGTAATACAAACGTTGTATATGACCGTGCATTTAGTGCTTTTTCACTATCTCAGCCAAGTGAATATCATTGGGAAAATATCTTAGAGCCAGGAGATGTTTTCTATTTTTCAGGCGTAACTCCAGCTGTATCTAAATATGTTGAGGATACAGTAAGAAGTGCTTTGAAATATTGTAAGGAAAATGATATTCAAGTGATTTGTGATTTAAACTATCGTGGAAAAATGTGGTCTAAAGAACAAGCGCAAGTTGTCATGCGCGATTTAATGCAGTATGTAGATGTATGTATTGCCAATGATGAAGATTTTGAAGCAACACTAGGAATTCATGCCTTTGATGGTAACTTATCTACAGGTATTGATCAGATTGATACGTATAAAGAAGGTATGTTAGAAATTACTCGTCAATTCCCAAATGTGAAGAGTGTGACTAGTGTATTAAGAAATATGCATACTGTAGAAGAAGGAGATTGGATGGGCATCTATTATGTAGATGGAAAGTTCTACCAAAGCCCAATTCATACAGTTCATAGTTTAGAAGCAGTAGGAGCAGGAGATGCGTATGGTGCTGCATTTGTGCATGGACTAATCAATGGATTTGATCCACAAAAGACAGTCGATTTCGCAATCAGTGCGAGTGTATTAAAGCTTATGATTCAACATGATTTTAATATAGTAACACAAGAAGATGTATTTAAAATCATGAATTCAAAGAATACAAACTTATCTAGATAGTATAAGGGATATCAGTTCAAATAAAATGAATTGATATCTTTTTTTATGAAATTTTCAGATTTAATGTCTTTTTCACATTGGGTTGTTAAACTTAAATATGTAGATAATTATACATAAATGATATTGAATATGATATCATATAAGAAAGGACCGAATGTCAAAAATTGAAAAGTTAATTGCGAAGATTGAGAATTATAAATCTGGAAATAAAATAGAATTTTCCGATTTAGAGAAGTATTTAAAATATTTTGGTTTTAAGAAGAAAAATCAAAATGGAACAAGTCATGTAATATTTACACATGATTTGTTAGATAGGCCTTTCCCAATTCCTAAACATGGGAATAGTGTAAAAGAAGTATATGTAAAAAAAGCGGTAGAATTAGTTGAAGAGATTAATTACAGAAAGGAAGAGAGATAGTATGGATTATGCAATGAAAGTATATCCTATGCATTTGGAAAATGGAAAAACAGAATGGTGTGTTGAATATCCAGATTTAAAAGGGTGTGTAGGTGGTGGAGATACAATTGAAGAGGCAATTGCCGATGCAGAAGCTTCAAAAAGAGTATATTTAAATTATTTAAAAGATGAAGGAATAGAATTACCGGTTCCAAAAGAGGAAGGGGGTCTTCCTAGTGGAAAAATAGCTTTGAGGGTTCCTAAAACGACGCACAAGCAATTGTTAGAAAATGCACAAATGGATGGAGTGAGTCTAAATACGTATATTAATACAGCTATTAGTGAAAAAATTGGACGAGCTTCATTTTCAAATCAACGCATATTGGAGTTGGAACAAGAGTTAGCTTATTATAAATTTAAGGATAAAAATTTAGTGGATAAGCAAAATATGGGTCATGAATCTAAGAAATTTAGTGTTGGAAATTTTGTGTTAAGGTCATTAAAAGATTTTAATGTATAAGGAGAATGTATGTTACAAATAACTGGAATGAATATGTATTTGGAAAGTATCAGATATTCTGTGGAACAAGTATCTAAAGAAAATGAAAATGTTCAAGTTTCTCGATTGTTAGAAATTGTGGATTGTACTGAAACAAAAATAAGTGTTCGTTTAAGAAAAGAGTTAAAATCCGAAAATTCAAATGCTCCTTTTTTAGATATTTCTTCAATTGGAGAATTCTATTTGTCGGATAAAGCGGTGCAAAATTTTGATAGTATAAGGGATATGGAAGACTATGTAGAAAAGCGATTGGATTTTCTAGTTGATAAAGTACAAATGGATACTTATCTATCTCAGTTGATTGCGAATGTTACAGGATCCTTTGGTAACGCGCCCGTTGTAATTCTATCGGAATAACGAAATTGTTTCTTGATAAAAAAACAATGCTCTAACTCATGAGCATTGTTCAAGTTAATACAGAATATAAAAATCATTCTCATAATAATCAAGTGGAATCTCTTTTTCAGTCACGGAATCAATCTGAATACGATCGATATTCTGAAGATCTGTAATAACTTTATTGATGTTCTTTTCACTTCCTTGCAATTGCGCAGTAACACTACCATCATCGTTATTTTTGGCATAGCCTGTAATACCTAATGGTTTGGCATGGCTTTGTACTTCAAAACGAAAACCAATGTTTTGGACGTTTCCTTCAAAATGAAACTCTTTGCGAATTGTCCCAGGTGGCAATTCTCTTTTTATTTTCTCTTTCTTTTTAAATAAATGAAACATTATGTTATACCTCTAGATTCACTCTATTTATGATTTTCTTTCCTTCACAATAGTTTTTAATATTTGTAGCGCTTATTTGGACAATACGATTTAAAGTTTCATCTAAATGATATCCACCCGTTACATGTGGGGTGATGATTAGATTATTTAGGTTCCACAATTCATTATCTTTAGGCAACGGTTCAGGATCTGTTACATCAATGTAGGCACCTGAGAATATATGTTCTTTTAATGCCTTTTCTAATACTTTAGAATCAATTAAAGAACCTCTTCCAACATTTACAAAAATGGGTTGTTTCTTAATATGCGTTAGAGCTTTCTCATCCAACAAATGATATGTAGCTTTAGATCCAGGAAGACTTGAAACAATGATATCTGCCTTTTCTAATTCATCATATAGTGAATCCATTGTACATAATTTATCTATATAATCTGGTTTATCTTTAATATTTCTTTTAATTCCTGTAATATGAGCACCCATCGCATAGGCTCTTTTAGAAAACTCTTTACCAATATCACCCAAACCAAGTACAAGAATATTAGAGTTATAAATAGATTTAACACTTCCTTCATCTTTCCATTCACGATTGGATTGATTTTTGATATAGCTAGGAATATGTTTCAATAAAGTTAAAATACCAGCTAGAATACATTCTGAAATCGCAACTCCATAAGCACCTGTGGCATTGGCCAGTAATACATTTTTAGGAAAGTCTGGATTGTCTGAATATCCATTTGTACCTGCACTGTTGAGTTGTACAAATTCTAAATTGGGAATGTTTTTAAGAATATCTACTGGAATATTTCCGATGATGACATTCGCATCTTTGACTTGTTCAAGACTAGGCTTTATTTGTCCTAAATGGATGAATTCACAATTAGACGATGAACTTTCTAATAGTTTTTTATGTTTTTCCTTTAAAGGCATACATGTATATATTTTCTTCATAATCAATACCTCAGATATATTATAATGCAAAACACAAATAAAAAAGCTGCAATGCAGCTCTTATTTATATTATTTTTCAGGCCAGATTTTGCAGTTCGGATCTAGCAACCATTCGTGTTCTTTAACGTTTTCTGCACCAGTCCAAGGATTGTCATCAAAGTGACGAATGATCCAAAAATAATTCATTGCGTATCCTGGAGCCGTGACTTGAGGGTGGGCTAATTTTTCTGTTACGCAAATATAGCTTCTATCTTTGATTTGGTAAACGTTATCTCCATAGAAACTTGCACCAAATCCTTCAGGACGATTGAAACGATAATAGTATAGTTCTGGTTGATCATGTAAGTGTGGAATAAATGTGCTCCATTTACCTGGGTAGTTTACTGTTTCACCAAAGGCCATGTTACTATTAGGATTGATTTTATAGTCAACCATTGTACGAACATTACGAGTAGCACATTCGTTCCATTGTCCAGCTCCACGATCTACAACAACTACGTTATCTTTGTTGAATAGAGTCGTTGGATAAGTTTTATCATTTTCTGTTTGGAAACATAGGTATTCACTATCTTCATTTGCAATAACTTCAACTGCGACTTGTTTATTGAATTGTAATCCAACAGGAGCATCATCAAACACATTGCTACGAGTGATTGTGGCTTCTTTGTCTTCGTATTTCAATGTCAGTGATCCTTCTTGTAATAAAATTAAAGTTTCTTTATCATCACTATAAAAATGTTTCACATCTCCTTTACTAGGGCGAATCAAGTATGAGTATAACATCATATCAGGATATAGATCTGTACGATTTGTTAGTTCGATTTCGCTACTTGTACTTTTAATATAATTCATCATATGTAGTTCCTCACTTTCAAATAAATTATAAGATGAAAAAAAGAATGATAATAAAATAAAAACGATTTTTATTGTGGTAATATTTACCATATTAATGTGGTAGTTAAATTTGTTTTCTTAACTATTATTTATATATATAATTAAATTGGAAAAGAGGAATATTTGTGTCAATAAAAGAAATCATTACATACGTTTTAGGATTTGCAGGATTAATATTGATGTGTTATGTGCGTATGCAATTCACAAAAAGACAACAAGCACAACCTGATAATGCATATACAAAAAAGGAAGAGATTATGCATAAGATTGCAATTGGTTTATTAGGTGTTGCGGTTGTACTAGCTTTAATTCCGATATATTAAAAAAAGAAGCGTAGAGCTTCTTTTTATGCATTTATGACTTTTTTATAAATTTTTTCTAGATCTTGTTGAGTACAATCTTTAATTGTATTTCCAGGAGAACCAGAATCCATGGCATCTTTTGCCATCTTTGAAATATGATTTAAGAAATCTTCTTTATTTACACCATATTCTTGTAAGGTTTGAACATGACATGTTTCAACTAAATTTACCATAGCTTTAAGAAGTTTTTCAGAAGCTTCTTTATCGGAATCCTCTAAAGTAGCAACTCCGACCTCTTTAGCTAGTGTACCAAATTCAGGATAAGCTCCATCTAAGGCAAAGGAGAAACATTCTTTAATCAACATAGCATTACTTAATCCATGAGGAATATGATACAATGCACCAATTGGACGTGACATTCCATGAATAATCGTTACAGAAGCATTGTTGAATGCGATACCTGCTTCTAGAGCTGCAATCGACATTTCTTCACGAGCTTTTACATTGCTTCCATCTGTGTATGCGATAGGTAAATATTTCAAGATTCGTTTTACAGCCGATACACTAAAGGATTTAGATAAAGGCTGTGCTTTTTTAGATGTATATGATTCTACTGCATGACATAATGCATCAAGTCCAGTTGCTGCTGTGATTTTACTTGGTGCACTTAATGTAAATTGAGGATCTATAATAGCTAAATCTGGAATAAGAACAGTTCCTTTTAGTAACATTTTTATGTCTTTTTTTGTGTTTGTGATGATTGTAAACTGCGTAGCTTCTGATCCTGTACCAGCCGTTGTAGGAATGGCAATCATGCCTGGTGTTTCAATTGTTATTTCTTTTCCTAAATAATCATCAATTTCTTGCCCGTTTGTGATTACGGCACCAATGGCTTTCATAGAATCAATCGGACTTCCACCACCAATAGCAATTAAGAAATCACAATCTTCAGCTCTGTATTGTTCAACACCTTTTTCAATCATTAGATCGGTAGGTTCACCTGTGATTTGAGAGAAGACAGAATATTCTATATGGTCTTGATCTAATTTTTGAACAACTTTGTCAACATTTTTTAATTCAACCATAACAGGATCTGTAACAATTAAAGCCTTTTTTCCATAATGTAAGTTTGCTTCAGATAGTGCATTTTCTCCCGTGATAATATGTTTTGGAATAATAAAATCTCTAGACATAGTAACCTCCTATATACGTGCAATCATTTCGCCGTATTGTTCCTTTGTTTCTTTTATAAACTGTTGAACTTGTTCTGTGGTTGGTAAATCATCCGAACAGTTATTAGAACGAACCATCATACTGGCTTCAGCACTACCAAATTCCAAACAATCGATCATAGGCCATTCTTGATAAATGCCATATAAGAATCCAGAGGCGTAGCCATCACCTCCGCCAAAACCTTTTCTTGACTTAACAGGGAAAGGCTTGATTGAGTAGCTTTCACCATTGTTTAGATAAGCTGTAGATCCCTTCATACCATGTTTAATAACAACCACCTTCGCATTTTTAGCTTGCCAATATTTAGCCGTTTCTTCATCAGTCATATTAGGTTGAATCAATCTTTCTGTTAAATCAAATTCTTGTCTTGACCCCATAATGATGTCAGCTTCATTCGCAACAATTGAATAGTAAATAGAAATTTCATCATCGTTTTTCCAATTGTATTCACGATAATCAATATCAAAAATAATAGGCGTATTCGTCTTTTTTGCGAACATAACTGCTTTAAGTGCAGCCTCACGACTAGGACTTTGTGCTAATGCTGTTCCACTAATTAACAAGGCTTTTCCACTCGCAATATAATCCTCATCAATGTCATCAACAGATAGCTGTAAATCCGCAATACAGTTTCGATACATTAGAATACTACTTTCTGTGCTTGATAACATTTCAGTAAAAGTAAGTCCTAATTTTTCTCCATTTGTACAACGTGTGATATGACTAGTATCAATATTATGGTCGTTAAAGTAGTCCGTCACAAAATCGCCAAATTGATCATCAGAAACTTTTCCAATAAAACCGGCTTTCATACCATGACGAGTTACACCACAAGCGATATTTGCAGGGCTGCCCCCAACATACTTTTCAAAATGAGAAACATTTTTTAATGGCTTAAAGCCCTCACTAACAGCTGGATTTAAATCAATCGCAACACGTCCTAATAAAATTAAATCATAAGGGCGGCTTGTATCAAAGTTTAAGTATTTCATAATAACCTCCAATTTTTGTTTATCCTATATGAATAGGATACTCTTAAGAGAATAGGAATAATTAAAATAAAATGAGTATATATATGGTAAAAAATGAATTAATTATGAGCAAGTTATGATAATGTTGATCGTTTTTGATTAAATGAATCGAATAAATTTTGGATTTCACTTTCACTAAGCGTGTGCTCACATTGAATATTGTTTAGAGTAGTGATGACATCCTTATACTTGCAGCATAATGCCTGTGTTTGAATCTTATCAATTTCAGAATCATCTTTAATGGCAATCACAGATGATATTTGTCCATCCTTAAACATTTTTTGAATTCGATTTTTATATGTTTGTAACTCATGAATCGGATTAGTGATGCGGATCTTTTTGTTGTTACTTTTAATGATCCAAGAACGATCTTCGTCATTACCAGAATACGTACCAGGATAATCCAAATATTCAACGATTGCGATTCCTTTGTCTTCAAAAAAAAGAACAAATTTAGAAGTGACTTGGTGTTGTCTGTTTTCAATTGTCGCGAATGAAAGCTTGTGGTTTCCTATACTCTTGTTTAAATAAGAACTATTTGATGCATCTTTTCGAATAAACATGCGCCAAAAGAATTCAAAATAATTAGGAAATAGTGTTGGAAGAATTGAATTCTTGTAGGATGGATAATTCTGATAGGCTTTAAAACCATAAATGATAATAAGAACAATAACTATCGTATATAAAACTGTATGCATATTAAAGTACCTCTCTTTATTTATATTTTAGTTTGTTATGTAAGGGCTTAAATTAAAAAAATACATCTTTAATGTGGTAAAAATTAGATTATCATAAGATAAAAAATGGTATAATTTCACAAAAGGATGATAGATATGAAGTACAATCGAATTCAAGAAATAGAAAATTATATTAAAAATGCAAAAGTTGCCTCTTTAGATGAGTTGTTAAATCAATTTGATGTTTCAATACAAACATTGCGTAGAGATTTGAAAGAATTAGAAAATCGCAATGTGATAAAAAAAGTATATGGTGGAGTTGTCTACAACGAGGATATTGTCGCAAACACTGAGGTTATTGATATCAAATCAAGAGAAATAGAAAATTTGAATCAGAAGCAACAAATTGGTAAAGTTGCTGCAAGTTTATTAGAAGAGCAAGATGTAATATTTATTGATTCTGGTACAACTGCATGTCAAATTATCCCTTTTATGAATGAAGATATGTATCTTACTGTTATAACGCATAGTGCATTGGCCTTTGAAATGCTCGAAGGCAAGAAAAATGTAAAGATTATATTGTTAGGTGGAGAATATAGAGAAAAAGTAAAGAGCTTCTTTTTTGATGTGTCCGCACTACATTATAATTTTACATAGTCATTCATTTCCACATATGGTTTATCTTTAGAAAATGGTTTGACGAACATGGATAATTTTGAAGGGATGGTAAAAAATCATGTTATTCATTCTTCAAAAGAAGTCATTGTTTTAGCGGATGACACAAAATTTTCGCGTGTATCCTATAATTGTTTTGCGCCTATTGATTCTATGAATGTGGTGGTAACTAATAAGTTGCCACATAAACGATATATGAATTATTTCAATGAAAACGATATTTTAATTAGAGTCCCTTAATAAGGGGCTTTTTTAGTACTGAATTTTCTGAAAGAGATTACATTTATAAAGAAATAACACAAAAATTACCACTTTAAAGTCCATTTTTTTTAATTTTATCAAAATTTTAATATGTTAATTTATACATGCAAGGAGTGAGCGAATTGAACACAGTTAAAAATAAGACGACTATTTATTCAAATTTAATATTGAAATATTTCTTAACACATGAAATGGTCACGAACAAGCAATTGGCTGATGAAATAGGGTTATCTGAAAAAACAATTCGTACAAAGATTGATTCAATCAACTATATGTTGAAAGAGAATAATCTAGGTACAATTGAAAAAAAACCTCGTATCGGAATGTGGCTCGAGTGCAACACTTCTCAAAGAGCGAAGATACAAAAATTGATTAGTGCTGATGAAAACGAATTGGTTCAATCGGATAAATCTCGAATGGTATTGGCATTGCGAGAAATATTGAATGTGAACAGTAAAAAAAGGCTTACTTCGAAAGATTTGGCCGATACATTATATTTGAGTGTGCCAACAATGTTAAAAGTCATCTCAGATTGTAAAGATTGGTTGAACATGTTTGATATTAAGCTGAATGTGATTCGTAATAAAGGTATAGAACTAGAGTATAGTGAAACTTCTTATCGTTTAGCTTTAAAAAACTATATTACGAAGCTAGATGAGACACACTCAATTTATGAGGGTATTACTTATTTTATGCCAGGATTGCAAGTTGACATTATTAAAGATGCCATTCTAGAAGTTGAAAAAGAATGGGGATTCAATCTAGTCGATGAATCTTTTGATGAAATTCTAGTATATACAAGTATTGCCGTTTACGAAAATGTTACAAATAAGATCAAAAATTTGAATATTTCAAAGAAAGAATTTGAAGTTCTTTCACAATATAGTGAATATCATTTAGCAGAAAAGATTTATAAAAAGATTCAAAGATATATTCATGTAGATATACCTGATGGAGAAATCGCATTCTTATCCATTCAGATCCTATGTTCTAAAATGATTGATTATGAAGCAATGCCATATGATACAGAATCTTTGATCGAGCAATATGATGCGAAATTAAAAGAATTCGTAGAAAAAATGATTGACGTAATCAGTAATGTTACAAATGTGGATTTAAGACAAGATACCGAATTATATAATGGATTATTAATTCATTTAAGGCCTACGATTTTCAGATTGAAATACAATCGTAGTGCAAACAATGAACTAACTGGATATATAAAAAATGAGTATACAACTACATTTAGAGTATCTTGGTTGATTTCAGTTTTATTTGAAGAGTATTTCAATTTGAAAATAACGGAAGATGAATTAAGCTTCATCACCATTTATATTCAATCTGCATTAGAGCGAAATTCAAAGCCGATTTCCGCAATTCTTGTATCCAATGCATCGAATGGAATTAACCAGATGATTTGCGATAAATTAAGAAGGAATTGCGATGAAATAAAGAAAATCCATGTACAAAGTATGCATGATTTTTCATTAGCACGTTGTAAAGATGACTTGATTTTAACAACTAAAAACTTACATTCAGAAGATGATCGTATAGTGGAAATTGATGATTGGTTGAGTGATTCAAATTTGAATTGTGTAAAAGATAAAATCAAAGAATTAAGTGTGCAAAAGCAAGATAGGCCAGCACGTTTTAATGCGATATGTCACGAGTTATTTGAGCCAGATTTGATTTTCTGTCATTTAAAAGTCAAAGATAAAAAATCATTGTTGTCGATGCTTTGTAACAAACTGGTTGATAAAGGTTATGTGACTAAAAAGTATTTTAAAACTGTAATGGAACGCGAAAATATGACACCTACTTCAATTGGGAATGGTGTTGCGATACCTCATGGAGATACGCAGGAGGTCAATACGGCAAAGATTGTGATTGCTACATTAGATAAACCAATCTTGTGGGATTCAAAATATGTCGATGTTGTGTTCTTGTTGGTTGTTAAATTTAGTACAGACTTTGAGATACGTAGAACGCAGCAATTCTATAAACAATATATAAAATTGGTTGATGGAGATGAACAAGTAAGTATCTTACGTGGCTTTACATCAAATATAGATTTTTATCGATTCTTAATTCAATAACGGAGGGAGATTATTATGGAATTAAAAGAAATTTTGGATGAAAAAATCATTGATTTGGAACTTGAGGGTACAACGAAAGATGAGGCTTTACGCAATCTGAGCAAAAGATTGTTGCAGGCAGGATATATTTCGGATGTAGATCAGTTTGTCAAGGACATTTATGTTCGTGAAGCAGAAGGACCAACAGGAATGGGACATAAGATTTCAATTCCACATGGTAAAAGTAGTGCTGTTCGCAAGATTGGTATTGCGATTGGACGTTGTGTGCAAGATGTAAAGTGGGAGAGCTGTATGTCTGAAGATGGGTACCAAGATACAAATATTATTTTCTTGTTCTGTGTAAGTGACGACAATAATTTTGCCGAGAATCACATGAAATTATTGGCGGATCTAGCCGGAAAATTAGGTAATGACAATCGTGTTCGTAAGTTACAAGAAGTGACTTCAAAATCAGAATTAATTGATGTGATTGTTAATGATTCAGCTTGTGTTGCAGAAGGTGAAAAAACATCGGATCAAGAGGAAGAAACAATTGAGGAATTAGATATTGATTTAATTTAATTAATAAAAAATTACCATATTAAAGTGCCCTAAATAATGAAATAAGAAAGCGCTTTACGATATATGATATGGACAACAAAAGAAAAGAAAGCCAGGAGGTGAAAGAAAATGAAAATTATTGGTATCACAGCATGTACAGCAGGAATTGCACATACTTACATTGTTGCAGAAAAAATTCAACAAGCTGCAACTGAAGCTGGTCATGAGTGCAAAATTGAAACACAAGGAACAATTGGTGCACAAAATGAATTGACTCCAGAAGATATTAAAGCAGCTGATGTAGTAATTCTTGCTCATGATATCGCAGTTGGTGGTGTTGAACGATTCAAAGGAAAACCAGTTGTAGATATTCCAATTAGTGTTGCAATGAAGAGTCCAAAAAGTTTAATTGCAACAATCGAAAAAAAATTAGGAAAAAAATAACAGGACTAAATAAGGAGAGAAATTAATATGTTACAAGATTTTAAAAAACACTTAATGACTGGTATCTCCTACATGATTCCAATGGTTGTTGCCGGTGGTATCTTAGGAGCTCTTGCCAAAGGTTTAGGAGGTTGGGAAGTTGGAAACTTAGCACCAGATGCTTCTGGAGCTACAATCTTCTCTTATTTAAATGCATTTGATTGGGGCCAATTCTGGTGGGCTATTTCAAAATTATCTGATTTTGCGATGAGCTTCGCCTGTGCCGTATTAGCAGCTGGTATTGCATATTCTATGTCAGAACGTCCAGGTATCGTTCCTGCATTTATCTTAGGATATACAGCAAACCAAGCAAAAGCCGGATTTATCGGTGCATTGATTCTTGGATTTATCGTTGGTTGGTTAGTCAATGTATTTAAAAAGTATGGAGAAAAACTTCCAAAGGCATTACAAGGCTTGCTTCCAGTATTGATTATTCCAGTATTTGTTACATTTATTGTTGGGGCATTGTTCTTCATGTTATTGATGGGACCTATGACAGCAGTTATGACAGCTATTCAAAATTGGATTATGTCATTGAATGGTGGTTCTAAATTCTTAGTTGGTGCAGTAATCGGTGCTTGTATGGGATTCGATATGGGTGGTCCTATCAACAAAACAGCATCTATGGCTGCCAATGCATTATTCGCTGATGGATATGCTGCTCCAGAATCAGCAAAAATTATTGGTGGTATGACACCTCCTATTGGAGTTGCAATTGCTACATTCTTACAACCAAAGAAATTTACTCAAGCTGAAAGAGATACAGGTGTTTCTTGTTTATTCATGGGACTTTGCTTCATTACAGAAGGTGTATTACCATTTGCTGCAAACGATCCATTACGTTTTATTCCTTGCTCAATGGTAGGTAGTGCAATTGCTGGTGGTATCGCAATGGCTGCTGGTGTAGAAACTCCTGCTGCTCACGGTGGTATCTTCGTATGTGGATTATCAACAAACCCATTAATGTGGTTAGTTGCCATGGTTGTTGGTTCAGTCGTAACTGGTATCTTATATGCAATCTTCAAAAAGAAACCTGTTGAAGAAGAAAATCACGAAGAAGAAGTTGTTGATCTAGACTTAGATATCAACATTGAATAATTTAAAAAGATAGATAGAAAGAGGGTATATTATGTACGTATCAATGAAAGACATTTTAACTCATGCGGATAAACACAATTATGCTGTAATGGCAGTAAATAGTGTAAATATGGAAATGGCTCGTGCGGTTATTACAGCTGCTGAAGAAGAACATTCACCAATTATTATTAATATTGGTGTTGGTCAGATGGCTAACTTGGCACATCCAACTGAAATGGTTCCTATGATTAAAGAAATGGCAGAAAGAGCAACAGTTCCAGTAGCTTTAAATTTGGATCATGGACAAAAATTTGAAGATGAAGTTTCAGCTATTCAATGGGGCTTCTCAAGTGTAATGATCGATGCTTCATCCTATCCATATGAAGAAAATGTAAAGCGTACAGCTACAATTGCTGCTTTGGCACATCAAAAAGGAATTTGTGTTGAAGGTGAACTTGGACATGTAGGACAAGCTGGAGATGGTGATAACTCTAAAGTTGATTTATATACAAATGTAGAACAAGCGGTTCAATATGTAAAGGACACAGGTGTGGATGCATTGGCTGTTGCGATTGGTACGGCACATGGTAATTATCCTAAAGGATATGTTCCTGTATTAGATTTTGATCGTTTGGCTGAATTAAAAGCTGCATTAAAAATGCCATTAGTATTACATGGAGGTTCTGGTTCTGGAGAAGAAAACATCCGTAAAGCTGTTGCTGGTGGTATCAATAAAATTAATGTATGTACAGATGCATTCCATGCTGCAGAAGATGCAATGAAGGCTGCATGGGAAGAAAATCCTAGTTTAAATTACATGCAAATTATGATGGTTGCAGAACAAGCTATCAAAAAGTTTGTTAAGGATTATATCCGTGTAATTGGTTCAAATAATCAATATGTATATGGAGAAACAGTTACAGTAGGAAATGAATAATAAACAAAGGTAGGTATGATGCCTACCTTATTTATTAAGGAGGAAAAATGTTTGATTTAAATGGGAAAGTAGCTATTGTTACTGGGGCAAATCAAGGCCTTGGATTTGCAATGTGCCAAGGATTAGCTAAAGCTGGAGCTGATATTTTTAATATTGGAAGACGTGAAGATGATCATGTGATTCGTGAAACTATTGAAAAAGAAGGCGTGAAATACCATTATTATCGTGCCGATTTATCGAATCCAACTGTAGAAAAGATGGATGAAATTGTTGAAGAAGTAATTAAAGTATATGGCCATGTGGATATTCTTTTAAATAATGCAGGTGCCAATATTCGCGAACCATTTCTTGAATATGATGTAAAAGATTGGGATTATATTTTGAATCTGAATTTAAAATCTATTTTCTTGTTGTCTCAAAGTGTAGCTAAACAAATGGTTACACAAAAAACAAAAGGAAAAATTATTAATATTGCCAGTATGTTATCTTTTACAGGAGGTATTTTAACAGCAGCTTATACGGCAAGTAAAAGTGGTGTTATGGGACTAACAAAAACAATGGCAAATGAATTAGCTAAATATGGTATCAATTGTAATTGCATAGCACCAGGATATATGGATACCCCATTAACAAAGCCTATGCAAGAAGATCCAGTACGTAATAAGGAAGTATTAGATCGTATTCCTGCAGGATACTGGGGGAAACCAGAGACTTTGCAAGGGGCTGTTATATTTTTAGCTAGTGAAGCATCTGATTATGTATGTGGTGCAACCATTCCTGTTGATGGTGGATGGTTATCAAGATAAACAAGGAGAAAAGAATATGAAAATCGCATTAATTAATGAATTTAGCCAGGCATCAAAAAATGCCACAGTATTGAACGAATTGAAAAAAGTGGTTGAACCAATGGGACACACCGTCTATAACACAGGAATGTGTAAAGATGGAGATGATCCATATCTAACATATTTAAATATTGGTATTCAAGCAGCTCTATTATTGAATTCTAAAGCAGTAGATTTCGTAGTAACTGGATGTGGAACAGGACAAGGAGCTATGATGGCATGTAACGCATTTCCTGGTGTCGTTTGTGGTTATTGTATTGATCCATCAGATGCATACTTGTTCTTGCAAATTAACAATGGTAACGCATTAGCACTACCATATGCTAAAGGATTTGGATGGGGTGCAGATTTAAATTTACAATATATCTTTGAAAAAGCTTTTGGAAGCCCAAAAGGAATGGGTTATCCAAATGAACCAGGAAGAAAAGAATCACAAAATAGAAATGCAGCTTTATTATCTCAAATGAAGGAAGCTATTTCTAAAGATTTAATTTCTGCATTAAAGGCAATTGATCCCGAATTAGTAAAAGGAAGTTTGTCACCTCGATTCCAAGAATGTTTCTTTGCCGGATGCCAAGATCCAGAATTAGAAAAATTTGTAAAAGAGATTTTAGAGAAATAAAATCTCCTTTTTAGGAGGTACATATGAAAACATCATTTTTACCAAATTTTACAATGGGAGAAAATGCACTTTTAGAAATAGACAAGTTTGTTCCCAAACACTCTAAAATAGCTATATTTTATGGACAAAAAGCGTATGATGAGGCAAAACAATACACAGAAAAAGTACTAAATACAGATAACTATGAAATTCTTGCCGAGCAATGCTATGGAAAAGAAGCAAATTATGCAAATGTGAATAAAATATTACAGGTAAAAGATATACAATCTTGCAATGCATTATTTGCGATTGGGGGAGGAAAATGTATTGATACTGTAAAGTGTGCTGGAAAACAATTGAATATTCCTGTATATACTATTCCCACGATTGCTTCAACATGCGCGGCAGTCACTAAAATCAGCATTATGTATGATTTAAATGGAGAGTTTTTGGAAATTGTGCAACTGAAAAATCCACCAGTACATTGTTTTATTAAACCAAATATTATTGTTAGAGCACCTATCAAATACTTGTGGGCAGGCATAGGAGATACGATGGCTAAGCACATTGAATCAACGTTTAGTGCTCGAAATGATGAATTAAATTTCACCAGTGAATTAGGTATTAAGATTGGAGAAAATTGTTATTATCCTGTACTTAGAGATGCAAAGAAGGCATTAGAAGATGCCAAAGAGTATAAGTTGAGTCAAGAAGTTGAAAGAACTATACAAAACATAATTGTTACGACAGGTTGTGTATCTTTACTTGTGGATCCTGAATATAATTCAGCGTTATCACACGCATTATTTTATGGACTTACAGTACGGCAACACATTGAGAAAGGCCATTTACACGGGGAGGTTGTTTCCTATGGTACTTTAGTGCAATTGATGATGGATAATCAAATGGAATTGTTGAAAAAAACATATCGATTACATGAAGAAATTGGTCTTCCAATTTGTTTAGCAGATTTAGAACTAAGAAGAAATGAGGACTTGTCAGATATCTTAGAGAAAACAGTAATCAATCAAGAGTTAAGACATGTGCCTTATAAGGTTACAAAAGAATTGATTTTAAATGCAATGATGAAATTAGAAGATTATAGGAGATAAAGTTATGAAAAAAATTGTAATGATTCACACAAGCCCAGTATCATTGAATGATTTAAAAGCATTGGTTAAGCAATATATGCCAGATGTTGAGTTAGTTAATATCATTGATGATTCACTTCTAGAAGAAGTGAAAAAGAATAATGGGCCAACACCTCAAATTATTTCGCGAATGAACATGTATGTTCAGGTTGCAAATTCATTACATCCAGATTTGATTTTCAATCAATGTTCAAGTGTGGGTGAAGCTTTTGATGTTGCTAAAAAGTCAACTTCCATTCCTACTTTAAAAATTGATGAGCCAATGGCTAAAAAAGCAGTGGAATTAGGAAACAAAATTGGTGTGATTGCGACAGTGAAATCAACAATGTTGCCTAGTTGCAACTTAATTAAGCGAAAGGCTGTAGAAGCAAATAAAGATGTAGAGGTTATTGAATATCTAGTGGATGGGGCCTTGGATATTTTGATGAAAGAAAAGAATGTGGAAAAACATAATCAGTTAGTATTAAGTAAAATTGAAGAAGCAAGTAAGGTTTGTGACGTGATTGTACTAGCTCAAGGTTCAATGACAGCAATTTTGCCATATATAAAGAATGTTGATAAACCAGTTTTAACAAGTCCGGAGCTAGCAATTCAAACCGCAAGAGACATGATTTATGGAAAATAAAAAATATATTGTACTTGATGATGATCCTACTGGAATTCAAACGGTTCATGATGTGTACATGATTACACAAATGGATAAAATTAGTATTGAAAAGGCTTTTTTACAAAGTCAAAACATGTTTTATATATTAACGAATTCTAGGGCGTTTTCAAAAGAGTATACGATTCAATATCATAAAGAGTTAATTCAAAATATTATAGATGTGGCAAAAAAGCTAGATATTGATTTTACGATTATTTCGAGAAGTGATTCAACATTAAGGGGACATTATCCAACAGAAACACAGGTTATTTATGATGTGTTAAAACAGAATCACATACATATTGATGGAGAAATACTTTGTCCTTATTTAGATGGAATACGAAGAACAGAAAATGATATTCATTATGTATTAGTAAATGATGTTTGGGTACCTGTAGGTAAAACTGAATTTGCAAAAGATAAAACATTCTCTTTTCAGTCAAGTAACCTAAAAGAGTATGTTGAAGAAAAAACAAATAAGGCATATTTAGCATCAAGTTGTATAAGCCTTTCTATAGCAGATTTACAAGATGAATCTTTAGTCGTATCTAAATTAAATTCTGTCTCTGGATTTAGGAAAGTGATTGTAAATTGTACTTGTATGCAAGATTTACAAAAGTTTGTATCGGCTTATGAGAAGACGGATAAACGCTATATTTTTAGATGTGCAGCTAGTTTAGTTAAAGAATTAGGTCATATTACAGATTCTTCTTATTTAGAAAAAGAAGACTGTATTAATGATGGATTAGGTGGTCTGATTCTTGTAGGGTCTCATGTGAATAAGACAAAAGAGCAACTTGAGTATTTAAAAGAGAATTATAAAAATTTGGAATGGGTTGAATTTAATCAACATGAAATATTAAATGGAGCGCTTGAACAAGAAACAATTCGATGCACGAATATTGTAAATAACTTGTTGCAGAATAATAAATTAGTTGTTTTAGCAACAAGAAGAGACAGAGTAGATTTTCCTAGTGATGACAAAGAGAAACAATTAGAAATGGCAACTCAAATATCTTTTGCACTAACTAATGTTTTAAAGCAGTTGACACAAAGACCGGGATTCTTGATCACAAAAGGTGGAATTACATCGTCAGATGCATTGACAAATGGATTAACCGTAAAAATGGCTTATGTTTTAGGTCAAATTGAACAAAATGTGGGAGTGATTCGTTGTGTTGATGATTGCAAGTTTGAAGATTTACCAGTCGTAATTTTCCCTGGAAATGTAGGGGATAAAACAACTTTATATAATGTAGTAAAAAAGTTAAAATAGGAGGTTGTTTATGGAAAAAAAGGTGTTTGGATATCCAAAATATGATGACAATGGAGAAATGATTCTAACAACATATGAAAATGAATATAGAGATATGTTGATGGATATTCGCGTATATAAGTTGGAAAAGAATCAAACAAAAATATTTATAAGTGATGATGAAGAGATTGCAGTCTTATTATTGAATGGTAAGATTGAAATTAATGTAGATGGAATAGAGAAAATTGTTTCGCGTAAAAGTGTATTTTTAGAAGGTCCATATGCAGGGCATGTTTCACATAGTAAAATTATCTCTGCAAAGGCATTAGAAGAGACAGAGGTTTTAGTTCAGAAAACAAAGAATAAGGTAACATTCAAGTCTAAATTATATACACCAGAAGATGCTCCATGGAAATATTCAAGTCAAGGTTGGTATGGCAATGTCGCAAATCGTAGAGTAAATACAATTATTGATCATGATATTGAACCGAAGAGTAATATGGTTTTAGGTGAAGTTTTAAATGATCCAGGAAACTGGTCTGGATATTTGCCACATAGACATCCACAGCCAGAGTGTTACTATTTCTTATTTGATCATCCAGAAGGATTTGGAGCTAGTTTTGTAGGGGATGAAGTATATAAAAGTGTGAACCGAAGTTTTTCGGCAATTCCAGGAGGGAAGCTACATCCACAATCAACAGCGCCTGGATATCAGATGTATACTTGTTGGATGATTCGTCACTTGGATGGTAATCCATGGCTTCAAACAGATCGTTGTGAAGATGAAGCATATACTTGGCTTCATGATGCTAAATTTAATCCGGAAACAAATGCTTTTGAAAAGAAATAGATAAAATAAAAACAAGTCAATTTGACTTGTTTTTTTATGCATTTTTTAAAAAGAATTCGATAGGGGAATCAATATCAAGACAATAGAATTCAGATAAATGTTGAATATCTAGCTTCAATGCCTTTTCAATATCGCCTTCTATTAATGCATCTACAATTTGAATATGTTGATATAAATGTTGTTCATCATTAACGGATTTAAAATCATTATGCATTAAAATAAATTGAATTTTTAGAGATAAGTCTTCCTGCATATTGAATAATAAATTGTTTTTTGAAATGCGACAAAGCTCTTCATGGAAGTCTGAATCTAATTTTCTTCTTTTGACTCCATCTTTATTTTTAAATGCTTCTAGGCATTGTTCAGCAATACTCTTCAGATTTAATAATTCAGCTTTACTACCATAAATGGCTGCAAGCTTAATTGACAAAATATCTAACGATATACGAATCATTCCTATATCTTGAATTTCTTTTTCTGAAAATGTAGCTACCTGGGCATAACGCTTTGGAAATATTTGAATGAGTCCCTGACTTTCTAATTTTCGCATAGCCTCTCGTATAGGTGTTCTGCTGGTATTAAATTCTTGTGCAATCTTAGCTTCTGCAATTTTTTCTCCCGGTTTTAATTCATCAGAAAGAATTTGAGAAAGTAGGTAATTATATACTTGTTCACTTAGACCTTCATTTTTTTTCATAGATAGCTCCTTATTTTAAATTAAGTATATCATAACTTGCTAATGTATACAAAAATAACTAATTGTCGACAATAATATTGAAATTGTCGACAATTAGTTGTAATATGTAGACAAGGAGGATAAAACAATGAAAGATACCTTTGTTTTAAAAACGACAATAAAAGAATTTTCTACTATGAAGGAATGTTTCGAACAAGAAAAAATAGGGAAAGAAGATTTGATTATTACGAATGAGTTTATTTATAATAGTAAGTTTAAAGAGATTGATGCGAATGTGTTGTTTCAAGAAAGATATGGTGTAGGAGAACCAACTGATGAAATGATTGAGAATATCCGTAAAGATGTTTCGAAGGATATTAAACGTATTATTGCGATTGGTGGAGGAACCATTATAGATATTTCAAAATTCTTGATTTTAGACTATGAAGGAACAATTGATCAAGTTATTTTGCATGAAATTCCATATAAAAAGACAAAGAAATTATATGTGGTACCTACAACGTGTGGAACGGGAAGTGAAGTTACAAATGTAGCTATTTCTGAGTTGAAGAAACGAAAAACTAAAAAGGGATTGGCAGATGATTTGATTTATCCAGATAAAGCATTATTGATACCTGAAATGGTTGAAACTTTACCTTATAAATTCTTTGCGACAAGTTCCATAGATGCATTGATTCATTCGGTAGAATCTTATTTATCTCCAAATTCTACATTGTATTCAAGAATGTTCTCGGTAAAGGCTATGACAATGATTTTAAATGGATTTAAAAAAGTGGTTCAAGATGGTAAAGAAAACTGGAGTCAATATGCGAAGGAGTTTCTGATTGCTTCCAATTTAGCTGGTATTGCCTTTGGAAATGCAGGTTGTGCAGCTGTGCATGCGCTTAGTTATCCATTAGGAGGTGCTTATCATATTCCACATGGAGAAGCGAATCAGTTAATGTTTGAATCTGTATATAATAAATACTATGAAAAAGATCCAAATGGACATATTCAAGATTTCTTTGAAGTAGTATCCGAAATACTAGGTGTAGAAAAGGAAGATGCATTAAAAGCTTTGTTTGCACTAACAAATCAAATCTTAAAAAGAAAACCTTTGAGTAGTTATGGTATCAAAAAGGAAGAATTACCTGAGTTTGTGAAGAGTGTTATTGAAGGTCAACAAAGATTGTTAAATAACAACTATGTTGAGTTGAGCAGTGATGACATGATTGAAATTTATAATAACGTATATGATAAGTAGGTGCGATTATGACAACAAGAGAAATGAAGATATTTGCAGCAGAGATTAGAAAGACTGTTTTATACGGACTAGATACAGTTAAGTCAGGACATATTGGTGGATGTATGTCCATGGCAGATTTATTAGCTGTGCTTTATGGAGAAGTTATGAATGTGGATCCAAAAAATCCACAATTAAAAACACGTGATCGTTTAGTTGTTTCAAAAGGACACTGTGGACCTGCCGTATATGCGGCTTTAGCACTTAAAGGGTATTTTCCGATGGAATGGATGAAAACAATCAATCTTTCCCAAACAAAATTACCAAGTCATTGTGACATGAATATGGTTCTAGGTATTGATATGACGACGGGTTCTTTAGGACAAGGAATGTCCACTGCATTAGGGTTAGCTTGGGGATTGCGTTATCAAAAAATCAATTCATATGTATATCTTGTGTTAGGTGATGGTGAATGCGATGAAGGCCAAGTATGGGAAGGTGCTTTGTTTGCAGGAACAAAAAAGTTAAATAATATCATTGCGTTTGTTGACCAAAACTTAAAACAATTAGATGGGTATACAAAAGATATTTGTGATGTAGGGGACTTAAGGAAGAAATTTGAAGATTTTGGATGGTTTGCACAAGAAGTAAATGGGAACGATGTGGAAGAAATAAAGAATGCAATCGAAATCGCAAAATTGCAAGTTGAAAAGCCCTCGATGATTGTGTTACATACAGAAAAAGGAAAAGATTGTACATTTGCACAAGATGTTTTCTATAATCACCATATGACTTTTACAGAAGAACAATATGAAGAAGCAGTACATCATTTAGATGAAATTATTAAGGAGGCCTAGACATGTTTAAAATTTGTAAAGATATTAAAAATGAAGAATTAGAAATGCGTCAGGTTTTCGCAACAGTAATGGATGATTTGGCAAGTGAAGATGAAAGAGTTGTCTATTTAGATGCAGATATAATTAATTCAATTAAAATGGTTGAGTTCTCTAAGAAATTTCCAGAACGCACAGTCAATTGTGGAATTCAAGAAGCAAATATGATTGGTGTAGCTGCCGGTATGTCGGCAACAGGATTGATTCCGTTTACTCATACGTTTGCGCCTTTTACGACAAGACGAGTTATGGACCAAGTGTTTATTTCTTGTGCCTATGCAAAATTAAATGTTCGCATTATTGGTTCTGATCCAGGACTTACTGCAGGAGGGAATGGAGGAACGCATATTCCGTTAGAAGATATCGGAATGATGCGTTGTGTTCCTACAGTTACAATTATAGAACCAACAGATTCAATTGTTTTAAGTGACATGTTAAGACAGACAAAAGATATGTATGGAGTATTCTATATTCGTTTATCGCGCAAAAAAGCAGAACAAGTATATATGCCAGATTCTACTTTTGAAATTGGAAAGGCAAATACATTACGTGAAGGAAACGATGCAACAATCGTCGCTAGTGGAATATGTGTGTCGGATGCATGTAGAGTAGCTGACAAGTTAGCAGATGAAGGAATTCATGTTCGTGTTTTAGATATGTTTACAATTAAGCCAATCGATAAAGATGCGATAATTAAGGCATCGAAAGAAACAGGAGCGATTGTGACTGTGGAAAATCATAATATTCTGAATGGGTTAGGTAGTGCCGTTGCTGAAGTGTTATCCGAAGAAGCTCCTTGTAGGATGAAAAGACTAGGAGTTCCAGATCGTTTTGGAGAAGTAGGAACGATACCTTTCTTAAAAGAAAAATACCATATGACAGAGAAAGATATTGAAGAAGCAGTGAAATCATTGATTAGTAAGAAGGATGTTGCGTAACATCCTTTTGCTTATGTTAGTTTAATACAGTCAAACCAAGATAATGATTTAGTTTTAAGGTTAAGATCACATCATAGAATGATACAATATTGCCTATTAAAAAGGTCCCAATGATCATTTCTAAGCTAACAAAATTTGTACTATACAATAAGTGAATGGAGTAATTGTGGATACAAGAGTAAATAATACATCATGGCTACCTTGAGTTTTACAAAGTATCTTCTTAAATGAATGAAAAGAACATCTCAATATAATTAAAAGATCGATATTCATAGGGAAAATAGAATATCGATCCTTTGTTTTATATAGAAACAGATGACTACGATTAGGATATTTTAATTGTAAGTATATTGTTGGAATAGGAGAAATAAATACATGATAGTAATCTGTTGCTACCGAAATAAATTATTATCTTTGAACGCGGCCTGAACCGTCTCCACCAGCTAATTTCAACACTTCGTCCATGCTTACCATGTTGAAATCACCTTCGATAGAGTGTTTTAAGCAACTTGCGGCTACCGCAAATTCGATTGTTGATTGTGCATCATATCCTTCTAGGCTTGCGGCAATCAATCCAGCTCCAAAGCTGTCTCCACCACCTACACGGTCTACAATCTGCATATTGTATCTCTTTGAGAAATAGTAATCTTTTCCATCATACAACATAGCGGACCAGTTGTTGATATTCGCATTGATTGACTCTCTTAATGTGATGGCTACTTTTTCAAATCCAAAGCGTTTTGTCAATTCACTAGCTACTTCCTTATATCCTTCGCGATTGACTTCACCACTTGTTACATCTGTATCACTAGCCTTGATTCCAAATACATCAGCTGCATCTTCTTCATTGGCAATACATACATCGACATATTCACAGATCTTAGCCATGACTTCACCAGCTTTTTCTTTTGACCATAGCTTGTTACGATAGTTCAAGTCACATGAGATCTTAACTCCATGCTCCTTTGCTTTCTTACAAGCTTCTATTGTAAGTTTGGCTACATTGTCACATAAAGCAGGTGTAATCCCTGTAATATGGAACCATGCACAGTCTTTAAAGATTTCATCCCAGTTAAAATCCGCACTTGTAGCTGTATAAATACTAGAGCCTACACGATCATAGATAACTTTACTAGGACGTTGGCTAGCCCCTTTTTCTAGATAGTAGATACCAATACGGTCTCCACCACGAGCAATATAAGATGTGTCTACACCATATTTGCGTAATGAATTGATGGCACATTGGCCAATTTCATGATTTGGAAGACGAGTTACGAATTTGGCATCAAAACCATAGTTAGCTAAAGAAACAGCAACATTGGCTTCTCCACCACCATAAGTTGCACCAAAAGTATCGGTTTGTACAAAGCGATAATATCCTTCGGGTGCTAGACGTAACATGATCTCTCCAAAAGTGACTACTTTTTGTTTCATATTAAATCTCCATTTTTAAATCTGGATTAATCAAATGGATTCCAAATCCAGCTATTTCTAAATCTAAATAAACAAAGTTGATTCGATTTGTCTTTTTATTACGTGTAATACTTTCTTCAACAAACTTCACGCCTTGTTTAGAAAGGTGATACATTGCTTTTTCAGGATATGGAGTATAGATTCCAATATGACCATTTTCTCCACGGCCTTTTTTATGTAAAACCTCAAATCCTACACCGGCAAAATTTGATTTTGGCTTTGTGTATTGTGTAAAGTGGAACAAAGAACATAATGTATCTGTCACTTGTTTTGATTCTTCAGGACTATTTGTGTTAATTCCAACATGAATTAATTGGAAGTCTAACAAGCTCTTGATTGCTGATCTAGATAATGCTTCAATTCCATCCCAATCTTTTGCGACAACCAAATCATTTGGCAACATAAAGCTTCCGCCAATTGCTTCTACATTTGGCAATGAAAGATAATCATGCATATTCTTTGTGTTAATGCCACCTGTTGGCATAAAGTGAACGTTCGCATATGGAGCACTTAGATCTTTTAATTTCTTAGCACCTCCACTTGATTCTGCTGGGAAGAACTTTAATTGTGTTAATCCCATTGAAAGAGCCATTTCAACTTCACTCGCTGTTGATACGCCTGGATACACTTCCACGTCATGATCCAAACACCATTGAACCACTTTCGTATTAAATCCAGGTGTAATAATAAATTTAGCTCCTGCTTCAACAGCTTCTTTTGCTTGTTCAACAGATAATACAGTTCCAGCACCGACTAACATATCTGGTAATTGTTCTGAAATAGTTTGGATTGCACTCGTTGCATGTTCGCTACGATATGTAACTTCAATAACATCGATTCCACCATTTAGCAGTGCCTTAGCTAATGGGTATGCATCTTCTTTTTCCAGAATCTTAACAACAGGTACGATTCCTGTGTTGGAAATACGATTCATATACGATTCCATAGTTCCACCTTCCATTTTCTATACTTTGCGTGTGTCTAGTACGCGTTTACTTTTTAGTAAACCAGTTCACCTGTAGTCTAGTATAGTAAACCGGTTTTGTCAACTTGAAAAGTGAAAATAATCTGTTTTTTATTTTTTTTAATTTTTTCGTATATATTATAGGTATGCGTTTCCGGAGTTTGTTAATTTTTGAACAAAATGTGTTGACAATCCATTTTTGAGGTGTAATAATGGTGTTGTCCAGTAAACCAGTTTACTTTTTTGAGGAGGCTATGGAGATTATGGTGCGTACAGTAAATATCGAACCAATTACTAAAAAACAAGAGTTTTTAGCAACACCCGCCCTTACAAAAGAAGAATTAACAAATGCGTTTGAAGAATGTTTAAAACAAGTTGATTTAAATATGGAATATTTCAAAGATCGATTCCCATATTCATGTACTAAAGGTTTAAAGTATCCAATCATCGACAACATCGAATGGACTGATGGATTCTGGACAGGTATGTTGTGGTTGGCATATGAATATACGAATGATAAGAAATATAAAGAATTAGCTGATCGAAATATCGAAAGCTTCTTGCACCGTGTTGAAAATCGTATTGAATTAGATCACCACGATCTTGGATTCTTATATTCGCTATCTTGCGTAAGTGGCTATAAGCTTACAAAAAATGAGCACGCAAAAAAAGCTGCATTGTTGGCGGCTGATAAATTGATGGAGCGTTGGCAAGAAAAAGGACAGTTCTTACAAGCTTGGGGACCTAAAGACAGTCCTGAACATTATCGATTCATCATCGACTGCATGTTAAACATCCCATTATTATATTGGGCAAGTGAAGTTACTGGTGATAATCACTATGCGGATGCCGCAACAAAACACTTCACAACAAGTTGTAAATATGTAATTCGTGATGATGCGAGTGCATATCACACATTCTATATGGATCCAGTTACTGGAGGACCAAGTCATGGTGCTACACGTCAAGGATATTCAGATGATAGTTCTTGGGCTCGTGGACAGGCATGGGGTATTTATGGAATCCCATTAAATGTTCGCTACACGAAAAACACAGAATACGTTGATCTATATAAAGGAATGGCAAACTATTTCTTAAATCGTTTACCAGAAGACAATATTTGTTACTGGGATTTGATTTTTACAGATGATCCCGAACAATCAAGAGATTCAAGTGCAGCTGCCATCGCAGTATGTGGAATGCTTGAAATGGATCAATGGATCAAAGAAGAGGATCCAAGTAAAAAGGTGTATCAAAAAGCTTGTGACAACATCACTCGCTCATTGATTCAAAACTACACTAACAATGATCACAAACCAGGCGATCCAATCTTGTATCATGGCGTATATTCATGGCATAGTGGTAAAGGCGTAGATGAAGGAAACATCTGGGGCGACTACTACTACATGGAAGCATTAATGCGTCAAATCAAGCAATGGGATCCATACTGGTAAAAATAAGGAGGAGATAAAATGGCAACACCAAACATCGTTATGACACGTATCGATGAACGTTTAGTTCATGGTCAAGGTCAATTATGGGTAAAATCTTTAGGCGTTAACACAGTAATCGTTGCGAACGATCAAGCAAGCCAAGATGCAATGGCACAAACTTTAATGAAGACTGTAATTCCTAAGGAAGTCGCAATGCGTTTTTACTCAGTACAAAAAGTTATCGACATCATTCACAAGGCAAATCCAGCTCAAACAATTTTCTTAATTGTTAAAGATTGTAAAGATGCTCTACGCCTAGTTGAAGGTGGCGTTCCAATCAAACAAATCAACATTGGAAACATTCACAACTGTGAAGGTAAAGAAAAAGTAACTCGTTCTATTTTCTTGGGTGCTGAAGACAAGGCTGCATTAAAAGAAATGATCGAAAAGTATAACGTTGAATTTAATACACAAACTACACCAAGTGGTTCTGATGGAAGTGTATTAGTAGATATTAAAAATTATTTATAGGAGATAAAAGAATATGCAAATTACATTGTTACAGGCCGTAATCATCGGTCTATGGACAGCATTCTGCTACTCAGGGATGTTGTGGGGTATTTTTACGAACCGTGCTTTAGTTTTAAGTTTCGGTGTTGGTATTGTATGTGGAGATTTAAAAACAGCATTGCAATGTGGAGCAATCGCTGAATTAGCATTCATGGGATTCGGTGTTGGTGCCGGTGGAACTGTTCCTCCAAACCCAATCGGACCTGGTATCATTGGTACATTAATGGCAATCACTATGGATGGTGTTACACCAGAAAGTGCATTATCATTATCTATTCCTTTTGCAGTCGCAATTCAATTCTTACAAACAGCTATCTATACAGTTCGTGCAGGTGCACCAGAAAGTGCAAACAACGCATTGAAAAAACAAGAATTTGGAAAATTCCGTTTACACTCTAACTTAACAATCTTGTTATTTGCTCTTGTTGGATTCTTATTAGGATTCTTAGGTGCATACAGCATGGATACATTAAGTAAATTAGTAGCATTAGTACCAGCTTGGTTATTAAAAGGATTAACAGTTGCTGGTGGTATGTTACCTGCTATCGGTTTTGCTATGATCATGAGCGTTATGTTAAAGAAAGAAGTTGTTCCATTCGCATTATTAGGATACTTCTTAGCCGCTTACTTAGGCGTACCAGTAATCGGTATTGCTATTGTCGGAACTGTATTCGCATTAAAACACTATAACGATGCTGGAAATGTCGCTGTCGCACAAGCTGCAACTGAGGAGGTAGAACACGATGACTGGATCTAAATTAACAAAGAAGGATTACACTAAGACTACATTACGTGCTTACTTCTTACAAAATGGTTTTAACTATAGTAACTATCAAGGTTTAGGATACGCTTTAGTTATGTATCCTGCATTCAAAAAATTGTATGGTGATAACCCAGCTAAATTGGCTGAAGAATTAGACAATAACTGTGAATTCTATAACACAAACCCTAACTTCTTACCATTTATCACTTCTATTCACTTGGCAATGGCAGAAAACGGAATGGAATACGATGAAATTCGTGGTATCAAAATGGCATTGATGGGTCCTTTAGCAGGTATTGGTGACTCATTATCACAATTCTGTATTGCTCCATTATTCTCAACTATCTTTGCTTCTATGGCTATGGATGGTGTGGCAATTGCTCCATTATTGTTCTTAATCTGCGAAAACGTTACATTATTGGCAATCAAACTTGTTATGGGTGGATATGGACGTCGTCTAGGAACAAGCATGATTGACAAATTATCTGAAAAAATGGGTGTTATTTCTGAAGCTGCAAGTATGATTGGTGTTACTGTTATCGCTGGCTTAGCTGCAACATTCGTTAAAATGAACGTCGCAATCACATTCTCTGCTGGTGCTATTGAAGAAGGTGTTAAACAATCTACAGTAGATATTCAGGCAATGTTAGATAAAGTTGCTCCTGCATTATTACCAGTATTATATACAGCATTAATGTATTACTTAATCAAGAAAAAAGGTGTTACAACTTATTGGTTAGTATTGATCACTGTTGTTATCGGTGTTGCATTAAGCTGCTTAGGAATCTTAGCCTAATACATAAAGGAAGCAAATTTGCTTCCTTTTCTTTTTTAAGGAGAATTCTATGAATCTATCTTACATAAAAAAACAACTACAATTCTGGGCAGACAAGAAGGATGTACTACACGTAAAAAAAATATTAACGAAAGAAGATCAAATTCTAGTAAAAAGAAAATCAGAAGAACTGATTCAAAACATCTTTACGTTTGATAAACCATGGGACATGGAACGCTGCCAAATTCCTTACAAGCTAGAAACTTTAGATTGGAACATACAATTAAACGATGATGAAGAATGGTGCTTCATGCTCAATCGCATGGACTACCTAAACTATCTGGTTCTTTCGGATCATATTGAATATGCCAAAACACTCATTTTAAACTGGATAGAAGCCCATCCAACAATTCAACCAGAACCAAGCACAAGAACACTCGATACAGGCATTCGTTTAATGAACTTCTTTGAAGCCCTACCTTATTTGTACGCAAACAGTTTATTAAGTGATGAAGAAATCACTACGATTGCCAAGTCCATGTTGGATCAGTGTGCGTATTTAAAAGAGCATTACATTCCAAAATACATAACATCAAATTGGGGAAGCATTCAAACATGTGCTATGATCAGCATATTACCTATGATTGAAGAACAAAGTGATATCTATGCTTGGGCATTCAATGAATGGAAAAGACAAATCCAAGCACAAGTGTATCCAGATGGCATGCATTGGGAACAATCCACGATGTATCATATTGAAGTCTTAAATTACTGCATGAAAGCTATGTATTATTCAGAACAAGAATTGCCACAAATTCATGCTTTGGCTAGAGCCATCTTCTTACAGGCTACCCCTCATAAAGAAATTGAAACATTCGGGGATACAGATCGCAGTAATATTCAAGATGTCATGACACGTGCTAGCTTCTTATTTAATGAACCCACATGGAAGTCGATCGCATTTCATACTTTTGACATGGAATCTTTATATACATTAGGAGCTAAAAATGCCAAGATCTATCTGGAAATGCAAAGTACAGAATCTAACGAGCTTAACTTTGATGGAAAAGATAGCGGTATGTATACATCAAGGAGTTCTTGGAAAGAAGATGCTAACTTTACCATGTTTACTAACGGATCATTAGGCAGTGGACATGGACATAGCGATAACTTACATGTATCCATTTACTATAAGGGAAATCCTGTATGTATTGATGCAGGACGATTAACATATCGTGAAGATCATCCACTAAGAGTACACTTAAAATCTATGGCAAGTCATAATGGTGTGATTGTAGATGAACATTGCTCATGTGTACCTAAGGATAGTTGGGGATATGAAGATTTTGGTGTTCCATTAAAGAATTATGTCTATCATAAAGATGGCATTCACTACTATGAAGGTACACTATTAGGACATGATCCGTTACAGGTATGGACAAGAAAAGTGATTGTCCTTGATGTAGGTGTATGGATGATTGTTGATGAAGTAAAAGAAGATGGTAGCCATCATGCTGTTACACGTTTTCATTTAGATCCAGATGCTAGTGATTTAAAAGGTTTAAAACTTGTATCCAACATTCCATACACAAAGCATATTGAGCCATGTTCCCTTCGTTATAATGAAGAATTAGAGCATGATGTTTTATATTTTGAACAAGATTTCACGAATCATTTCGAACAATGCATTTGTTTTGTGGATAAAGCGATTGAAACAAAAGATGATTTCGTTCTTCAAAACAACGATACAAAACTAGATAATACGATTGTACACACTAAAAAATTTATACTTTCAGAAGATGAATCTTATAGTGTAGCCATATTCCATAAGGAAATCTATAAAGGAAAGAAAGTATTATTCTTAGATGGTGAACCATTCCATTGCAAAGTATTTGTCGTACACAAGAAACAAGACAAAGTAAAATCATACATTGTCCGTGCATAATAGTTATAGATTTTTCCTTTAGTAAACGCGTTTGCTAGAAAAAATTATATCTGTTAGAATAGAAGTATTGAAAGGATCCGCTTTATGAAAGAAAAAATAACCATTCGTGATATAGCCGAACGTGCTGGAACATCTAAAACTACTGTCTCTTTTTTTCTAAATGGTAAGACGGACAAAATGTCAGAGGAAACCCAAGCAAGAATTGCTCAAGTCATCAAAGAGACAAACTATCGTCCAAGTATTGCAGCACGCTCTTTAAACGCAAAAGAAACACGTTTAATTGGCGTCATCATTGGAGATATCACCAACACGTTTGCCAATCAAATCGTTAAAGGAATTGATGATTTTGCAAGAGATAATCGTTACCAGTTGATTGTTGGAAACAGTAATTATAATTTTGAAAATGAAAAAGGATACGTCAATCGCATGTTGGCAATGGGAGTTGATGGTTTTATCATCCAGCCATCCAGTCATTTTGCCGAATTGATTCCAAAAATCAAACAAGAAAATAAAGACGTAGTATTTATTGATTCACAAGTTTCTATGGATAAAGAAAAATGGGTCAAGACAAACAACTATGAATCCATATTGAATGTAGGAACACACCTAATCAATGATGGATATGATGAATTCATTATGATTACGGCAGATCCACATGTATTAAGTACACGTTTAGAGCGTACAACTGGTTTTTTACACGCTTTAGAAGCAAAAGGAAAAACATGCAAAACCCACGTTGTAGCAGATGATATAACAAGTGATGCATTACGTGATCTACTCTATAATGAATTACGTTTTGGCGTTCGCACCCTCATCTTTGTAGCCAACTGCTTCTTATTACCACGTGTCTATTTGGCATTAAAAGATTACCGAAACCTAATGCCAGATACAATTGGATTAATTGGCTTTGACAATACAGAATGGACTAACTTCTCTAGTCCAACTGTCACAACGATCGTACAACCTGCCTATGATGAAGGCTATCAAGCTGCATCGATCTTAATTGATTCATTAAAAGGAGAAAACAAACAGATTCCAAATCAAATCTTAAAGTGTTCTGTAAACTGGAATGAATCAACCAAACAACACAATTAAAGATTTACAATGATGCCCATATTTACTTATGGGTTTTTTCTATCATCAAGAATTTAATTCATATCTTAAATCTTTCATTAGTTTTTATATTTTATCAAATATAACTTATAAATTTGCTTTTTCAACACAAAATTTCAATTATAACTGATAAATTTTGACTTTCTACACTAAAGTTCAATTAAAAATCTCATCCCATTTATTTTGGACTGAGACCTTTTATTTTATCGACTGTACCATTTCTTTAACATACTCCTCAACATACTTAGGCGCATCTTTTCCATACTTTTCAACAATCTTCACAATAGCTCCATCGGATTGATCAGCCATTTTTGAGCTTGTTCTGGCGTTGAGATTCCAAAACCTACCTCAACAGGAATGTCTGTGACTTCTCATACAAGATGTACCATAGCTGAAATATCTGTTGTAATCGTAGAACGAATACCTGTAACACCTAATGAAGATACGCAATAAATAAAGCCACCTGCATCTTTGGCAATCGTTTAAATTCTTTGATGACTGGTTGGTGCAATCATGCTGATCAAATCTAAACCATATTTCTTTAATACCACATCAAACTCTTCTTTTCCCTCATAAGGAACATCCGGAAGAATCAATCCACTCATTACCCTCAGCTAGTAGTGCTGCTTTTTTTACAACCTCAGCTCCCGCACTTTGAGCTAAAGTTTCTAATAAATGTGAAACATATATTGACTTATTATTTATGTAATATATAATTAAATTAACGATAAACATTAATTTTTTAATGTTAGGAGGTAATATCATGAATGATAAGTCTAAAGATTTATTGAAGAAAATGTGTTTCGTTTTAGAAATTGTTCGAGGGACTTGTTTAATTTCTGTTGCGTTGTTGATTGGACTTAGCTTATTTTATGCCTTCAACAAAGATGTATATAACACTTTATTTGGAAGTATAAGAATTGACTTTCTTCAATTGATGTTTAAAGATGATACTGCTTTACAAAAAGATACCATGTCCATGTGGTTACCAATCCTTTCCTTATTGACTGCAATTCTTATATTCATCATCTACAAATCTGTAAAAGCGATTGAATCTATTTGTATGATCACAATGGATCATACTCCATTTGATTTAAGCGTTTCTAATCACATCAAAAACCTTGCCAAGTACATTCTTGCAGGTGGTATTGTCTTTAATATTCTTGAAGTATGTCGTGTTATGTACTTTAAACAAATCATCAACTTTGATTTACTCTTCAATCCAAAATATGTTACACAAATCAAATTTGATATTCGTATTGAATTCAGCTTCTTAATTTTTGCCGCACTTATTTATCTGTTATCTTATATATTTAGATATGGACAAGAACTACAACAATTGAGTGATGAGACGTTATAATTATGGGTAAGATCATATTGCGATTAGATCGTGTCATGGCCGATCGAAAAATGAGTTTAAAAGAGTTGTCTGAAAAAGTTGGCGTCAGCAATGTCAACTTATCAAAAATGAAAACAGGTAAGATTTCTGCGATTCGCTTCTCTACTTTAGAAGCTATTTGTGAAGTATTAAATTGTCAACCTGGTGATATATTGGAGTATGTAAAGGACGATGAAAATAGCTAGAAGCACAAACTTCTAGCTATTTTATTATGATTTTAAATTTCAATAACACTACATACTATATTTCAAATTCAGTTAATCCCGTTATTGTCTGTTCATGCACACTTAATATAAGAAAAGATTCGTCATATATTTTTAGTATGTAATAATTATTCAATCGCATCTTTTCTAATATAATGCGATGCACGGCCTAGACCTTTACGAATAATAGTACCATCTTCAACTAATTTTTTTAGTGCGGATTCCACAGAAGAACTGCCTAAACTAGGGCAATTTTCCATAGCATCTCTTTTCGTAAAGGTACCTATTGTACTATTTACATATGTTTTAACAATATCACATGAGCTACTTCTTTTTCCGCTTTTCTCACTAATTATTAATCTTTCTTCGAATTCACGGTAGCATTTTAAAATAATGCCAAGCATATATTTAATAAATGGCTCGGGATCATTTGTTCCTTCATGCCAACCTAAATCTGCTTGTGCTAAAGCCTGATAATACGCTTCTAAGGTGATTTTGGTGGGTGTGAAGAAGTGAATCAATATATTCATGGTGGAGAAGGATCACTGAAAGAAATTGTTCAAAAGATTGGTTTTCAAATCTACAAAACAGAAGAAATGATGCAATTGATTGAATATATACGGGAATATAATGATGATTCTGAAGAAGAACAGCTGAATTTTTATGGTTTTGATATGCAGAGAATTAGATATTCTTTTGATGCGTTGAAAAAAGAATGTATTGCTGAAGGAGTTAATTTATCATTTTTGGATAATTTCATCATAGATGGTCAATGGAATCAAAATTATAGTTATGCAGAGAAAAAAGATTTACTGATGAAATTAAAAAAGACATTAGAATTAAAAGAGTTTAATGGTGATTTGATTCATTTTGTAGATGTGTTATTACAAAATGTTGAAGTTTTACATAGAAAAGATACTGATGGAAGCTTATTAAGAGATCAGTATATGGCTGAAAATGTTTCTTGGATTTTGCAAAAGGAGCAGCAAAGAGGAAATGATTGTATTTTCATCAGTGGGCATAATGAACATGTTGCAAAATGGGGAAGTTATGACTCTATGGGGAAACTGTTATCAAATCAATATAGATATTATGTGATTGGAACAAACTTCTATAAGACAAGATGCAATTTACCTGAAGGAAATCATAAACATACCATACAGACATTTTATTCTCATGATCCACTTGCAAAAACAGCGAAATTAGCCGGCTTTAAAATGTGCTGGATTGATTTTTCTTCTCTTGAAGAAGGTACAGAAATTAAAAGACATGCAGATGCATATACCTATATGGGAACGCTAGGAGAAAGCTACTCTATCATGAATCGCTTCCTGCCTCCTAGCTATCGCATGTTTCAGCCACCCACAACGCTTTATGACAGTATGATTTATGTCTCAAATGCAGCACCAACAAAGATTATTGAATGATTATTGATTTACATGTTACAAAGGAACTATAATAAACATGTTGAAAAATGGGGAGCTGAGTGGCTGAGAGTAGGTTCGACCTTGACCCTGAAACCTGATTTGGATAATGCCAACGTAGGGATGATATCTTTATTGTATGTTAGCTGCAGATTAGGTTTTTCTGCAGCTTTTTGTTTTTTGATCAGAATGTGGCGGCAAATTGGGGGCACCACCTTATGTCGCATTAAAAAAGTAATGCAGGAAGGAGATAGAAAATGAAAACAGCATTAACAATCGCTGGAAGTGATTCCAGCGGAGGCGCTGGTATCCAGGCGGATATCAAAACAATGTGCGCAAATCACGTATTTGCGACGAGTGCAATTACAGCACTAACGGCACAGAATACATTAGGTGTTACAGGAATTATGGAAGTAACACCAAAATTTCTTGGGGAGCAGCTGGATGCAGTCTTTACAGATATTTATCCAGATGCTGTGAAGATTGGAATGGTTTCTAGTTCTGATCTGATTCGTATGATTGCTTCAAAACTGCAGGAATATAAGGCAGCTAATATTGTTGTGGATCCGGTGATGGTCGCAACAAGCGGCGCAAAACTTATTAGTGATGATGCAATTGAAACATTGAAAAAAGAATTGTTGCCTTTAGCAACAGTCATTACACCAAATATTCCAGAAGCAGAAGTTCTAGCGGATATGAAGATTGCAAATGAAGAAGAAATGATTATCGCTGCTGAAAAAATTTCTAAGAAATTTGGATGTGCAATTCTGGTAAAGGGTGGTCATCAAATCAATGATGCAAATGATCTGTTGTATAGAGATGACGCATATACATGGTTTCATGGAAAACGTATTAACAACTCTAATACACATGGAACAGGATGTACATTATCCAGTGCTATCGCATCCAATCTTGCAAAGGGATATGATTTGGATACATCCGTAAAACGTGCAAAGGATTATATTTCCGGAGCATTGAATGCAATGCTTGATCTTGGTAAGGGATCTGGACCAATGGATCATTCATTCGCAATTGATAATGAATATGCAAAGGAGAATGTTCAATGAAAAAAACTTCTTTGTTTGAAAATGCATTGATCTGGTTTGGTGCAGGTGTTTCTATTGCAGAAATACTGACAGGTACATATCTTGCACCTTTAGGATTGAAAAATGGTATTTTAGCCATTGTGGCTGGACATGTCATTGGCTGTATCTTATTGTTCCTGGCTGGTGTTATTGGTGGGAAAATGCGCTTAAGTGCGATGGATTCTACAAAGATGAGCTTTGGACAGAAAGGTTGTCTTTTGTTTGCGGCATTAAATGTACTGCAGCTTGTTGGATGGACAGCAATCATGATTTATGATGGTGCACTTGCGGCAGATGGTATTATGCATACAGGTGCATGGATCTGGTGTTTGATTATTGGTATCTTGATTCTTGTATGGATTGGTGTTGGTATTACAAACCTTGGAAAAATCAATACAGTTGCGATGGTTGCTTTATTTGTTTTGACTTTAATGCTTAGCAAGTTTATCTTCTTTGATGGAAACAGTGCAGTTGTATGTACAGAAGCAATGACGTTTGGTGCAGGTGTTGAACTTGCAATTGCGATGCCTTTGAGCTGGCTGCCTTTGATCAGTGACTATACACGTGAAGCGGAAGATCCTGTGAAGGCTAGTTTAGTTAGTAGTATTGTGTATGGAATCGTTAGCTGCTGGATGTATTTGATCGGTTTAGGTGCGGCTTTATTTACAGGAGAATATGATATTGCACAGATCATGTTGAAAGCAGGTTTGGGTATTGCGGGATTATTGATCATTGTATTCTCTACAGTTACAACAACATTCCTGGATGCTTATTCTGCAGGTATTTCTAATGAATCTATCGTGCCAAAGTGGAATGGAAAACACGTAGCAATGGTTGTAACTGTTGTTGGTACAATTGCGGCAATTGTATATCCAATGGATAATATTACTGATTTCCTGTATTTGATTGGTTCTGTATTTGCTCCTATGATTGCAATCCAGATTGCTGATTTCTTTATTTTAAAGAATGATAAAAGAAATGTAGAATTTGATGTACTGAATCTTGTATTATGGCTTGTCGGATTTGTTGTGTATCGCTGTTTTATGCAGATTGATACACCTGTTGGAAATACAATTCCATGTATGATCATTACAATTCTGTTAAGTGTTGTAATTCACAAGATTATCAAAAAGAACAATTAAAATATAGATTTATGAAAAAATGAAAAAGGATGGAATGGAATTCTTGAAAATGGACTTTATTCGATCCTTTTTATATTGACGGTACATATTTGCTTCAGTATAGTTGAAGTATCAAAGGCAATGACGAAGAGCGCTGTTTTGCTAAGAAACTAATAAGAGAGTCCGACATTTGGTGAAAGCGGATAGTGGAAACAAAATCAGTAAATCACTTCTGAGCTTGTGTGCTGAAATATAGTAAGTATACACGTAAAAAATCACGTTACAGGTTTCGGACTTGTTGGAGTCTAGTAGAGTGGCATAGTTTTCTATACAAATTGAGTGGTACCGCGGATATCAGATTCGTCTCATGTTTTGGGATGAATCTTTTTTTGTGTGCTGGAGGAAAAAAGAAATGAAATTAAACAAAAAGAATATGGTGGTTATCCGTTTTATGTTGTTCTCACTGTTCTTTGGAGCTGGAAATTTAATCTTTCCACCATTCTTAGGACAAAATGCAGGGGAACATACGTTTACTGCGATGGCTGGTTTTTTATTAACAGCGGTTGTATTGCCAGTGCTTGGTGTCATTGTTGTTGCTAGATTTGATGGATTAGATAAGTTAAGTGGAAAAGCTGGAAAACGTTTTGCATTCATATTTACAGTATTGATTTATCTTTCTATTGGACCTGGTCTAGGTATTCCGCGTGCAGCTTCTGTTCCGTTTGAAATGGCAGTTTCACCATATTTGTCAAACGATGCAAATCGTACGCTATGGATGGTTTTATACTCTGCTCTTTTCTTTCTTGTTGCGTTATGGCTGTGTTTGAATCCTGGTAAACTTGTACAGCGTATTGGAAGGGTATTAACACCTAGCTTATTGATTTTTCTTGTTCTTTTGTTTATCAGTTTTGTGACAAAAGGAAATGTCAATGTTGCACCTGCCTTAGATAGCTATCAATCTTCTGCATTTTTAAAAGGTTTTACAGAGAGCTATAACACAATGAATACCATTGCAGCATTAAACTTTGGTCTAGTGATTTCAACAACACTTGTTTCGTTTGGATTAAATGAGAAGAAAGATCGTATTACACATACTGTGTATGCTGGTATATTTGCAGGCAGTATCTTAGCAATTGTATATATGATGCTTTCTTATATGGGAATGTGTTCTTCTGGTGTATATGCAGTACAGGAAAATGGTGCATGAACTTTGAGGTGTATTGTGCAGCAGGTGTTTGGTAATGGAGGTGCAATTCTTTTGGCAGCAATCTTTACATTAGCTTGCTTAACAACCTGTGTTGGTTTAATTAATTCCATTTCTCAATTCTTTTCTATCTTATTTTAGAATTTTGTAGAAATCTACCTAGAGTCAATGGAACATCGTATTAAAGAAAATACGTTGATGACCAAACAAAATATCTTTTATCATCATATCGTTCCCTATCTTGGTGAAATGAAACTAGATGAAATTACTCCAAAAGATATTATCCATTGGCAAGATCAAGTCATGAAAGATAACAACTATAAACAGACGTATCTTAAAACGATCCATAATCAACTCAGTGCTTTATTTAATTATGCTGTTAGATTTTATGGATTAAAAAACAACCCTGCTAGACTTGTCGGTAACATGGGTAAAGAAGAAGTTGGTGAAATGAAATTCTGGACTAAAGAAGAATATCTTACCTTCTCTAGAGCAATGATGAATAAAGAAGAAAGTTATCATGCATTTGAAATTTTGTATTGGTGTGGCATACGTCTTGGTGAGCTGCTTGCCTTAACAGCTGAAGATTTTGATTTTGAAAAGAAAACTTTAAGAATCAACAAATCCTATCAGCATATTAGAGGTAAAGATGTTATCACAACGCCTAAAACTAGAAAAAGTAATCGCGTATTAACACTTCCTGATTTTCTATCCGATGAGATGCAAGACTATATCTCTAGACTCCCCTACTTAAAAGTTGATGATCGTATCTTTACAATCACTAAATCTGGTCTTCATCATGAAATGGATCGAGGATGCAGAGAAACCGGTGTTAAAAGAATACGTGTCCATGATTTAAGACATTTCCACGTATCTATGCTGATTGAAATGGGATTTAGTGCTGTAGATAACGCAAATCGTGTTGGACATGAAAGTGTTAAAGTAACCTATCGATACGCACATATGTTTCCTAATAAATATCTAATGATTGCTAAAAAATTAAACATTTCAAGAAATGGTGAAAAAGATGAGCAAGAAAAATCTAGATCAGAAAGGACGTTTGAGAAATAAAATTATTTCTTTCAGAATGTCAAAAGAGGAAGCAGAACTATTAGATAGAAGAGTACTGATGTCTGGACTTACAAAACAAGATTTTATAGTCAATTCATTACTCGGAAAAGAGATAGCCGTATATAGCAATCCATATGTATTCAGAAGCCTACAAGATGAACTTATTCGGTTCATTAACTTGTATGGAACTAAAATTGATAACGATGCAGACGATGAAATGATTACTTTGGCCCTCAAAACCATCTTGGCAATGCGAAAAAAGGGTAAAACAGAAGTATTTATTGGTTAAGCAAATCCTCATGAAAGCCTTATTTTAAAAGCTTTTTTATGTTTTTGTCCAACCTCTAAGCACCTCCAAACCGTTTAGTCAAATTTCAGTGATTTCAGTCCAAAAATGACCTGATTTTTGTCAAAAATCGTTCAATTTTACCTGTTTTTCACTGAAAAGTACGATTTTTGACCCTTCTGAAAGCCTTTAGTTAAGGCACCAAATACAAAATACGTTTTCAAAATGTTTTCAGCACCACTTGAGATATTAAAAAAAGCCCTTGAACAAAGGACTTTTTCAACTTTTGATATTATTCGAACTAGGAAAAGAAAGTTATAACGTAAACTTTATTGTTTACTATATATACGCAAATTACAGTATTTATTTACAATTAACATGTATTACATATCTTAATTATTTTTATTGGTATCATTTTGGTAGCAGCTAGATACCTGGGAATGAATTTAAATATAGTTTAAATCACTTCACGCGTATTCTCTTTTAAAAGCTACTATTTAAGTACTCTTCCACATCCATAGATACAATCTTTTTGTTTTCAAATAATAAGACTTTATCATATAAAGAAACTGTTTCTTTTGTTACTTTATGTTCTATAGACAATACTGTAATATCTGGATTGGATAAAATGAATTGATGTATTCGATCTGAATTTACTTTATCGATTGCAGAAAAAGCCTCATCCAAGAAAAGCCATTTTTTATTTCTGTACATTGCTCTTGCCAAACAAATACGTTGCTTCTCTCCACCACTTAAATTCAAATGTTCAAAATCAAGATTGTCTCTTTCCTTATCAAATATTGATTCTAAATTAAATATAGTTACTAAATCTTTCAAGGAATATTTACTCATTTTCCTTCCTAAAGTAATATTTTGTTCAAAGGAAAACGGTAATAAGTCATTGTTTTGATTCACATAAGAAAACTTTTCGGCATATGTGCTAAATTGAACATCCTTCAAACCCTTATCGTTCACATAAATGCCATCTGCTTTCTTCTGCTTTGTTAAAATGTCTAAAAACGTACTCTTACCATCACCACTTTTACCAATGACTAAATACTTTTTCCCATGATCAATCACAAAATTATTTAAATCCAATATTTGACGAACACCATAAGAATAACTTAAATGCTTAATCTTAATGTCATGAATTTGTTCATCAAAAATAATGGGTTCATTTTCTTCATAGCACATTGAATTATCCAACAGTTTTTGTAGAACTGGCTTAGAAGATTGAATCATGTTTCGAAGATTTGCATAATTTACGATTGGCATGATTACCATATTACTAGCTTGTGCAATTCCTAATAATTGTCCCACTGTTAATCGATTATAATGTATTAACACAATGCCAAAGAGCAATGTCAAAAAAAACATGGCTTGAGAAATAAATGAATTTAAAGAAGAAAGTATCTTTATAAATCCATTGTTTTTTAAAGTATTTTGTTCTAAATTCTTATTCTCAATGTCCAGACCGTCACAAAATACTTTTTCCAAATTTAAAATCTTTATATCTCTAAAACAACGACACAGATTTTTAATAGAACAAAGCCATTGCTTCATTGAATCCAAATAATTCATTTGATTCTTCTTTAAACTGTTTTTAAAAATACTATTTATTAAAATTGTTATAAAAGCACAAAAGAGCAGAAATATTAATATTTCTACACTTAGATTTGCGATATATAGACTTCCCAATATCAATGAAATGGTTAATGAGAACACATTTAATTTTGAAGAAACATAATTATCAATTACCACATTCACTTCATTATTAAATTCATTCAATATCTCACTGCTATCCTTTTTTTGAAACGATTCTATATTTCTGGAAGCATACGATTGATACAAATTTTGATTAAGACTATAACGTATTTTATTCTTCAACACCTCTACTACATATTGTTGTAAAGTGGAAACAATTAAATAGACACCTAAAAATATCAATACGATCACTATAAGGCTTGAAATTGAATCCAGAAGATGATCATCAAATATATAGCTCATCAAGATTGATTTCAATAGATCCACTACTGAATATGAAACAATGAGAATAAGCGAAATAAAATATAATACTTTATGATTCTGAACAAGTTTAAACATAAATAACCCCTTTTCCTTAGGGTTATTATTTTTCAAGACCAAAAAAAAGGCAAGAAACTGTCATTGAGAAATAAATGGATTTCTTGTCTATATTAAGTTCAATTTATCGTGTGATCTTGCACAAAACTAATATTAAATAAAATTATTTGCGACACAAATATCTTTATATTTATGCAAGTATTCACAATTTTTTATGAATAAGAATTTAAATAAAGAAGAATCATTTTTTAATTCTTTTAATCGATTCTGATAGCCTACATTCAATTGATAATCCTCATTTAGCATCATAGAGAAAACATCAATATACTTAGAATCATCTAATTCTTTGATTAATCTTTTTGCATCTCCAACATTTTCTTTTAGAATCTCATATACAAATAAAACTTCTTTATATTTGACTGCAAAAAAGTCATCCGTACATGATTTTAATCCTTTCTTTAAATATTGATTTCCCTTTTCCATACAATCCTTATGCTGTATCATAGTTGCTCCTAGATTAAAAAAAGCCAACATTTTATATTGTGAGTCATACTGAGCCGCACTTGTATAATATTTTTCAGCTTGATTTAAATCTATATCAAGACAAAGCCATCCTAATGAACAAAGGATTTCCGCAATCAATTTTTTATTACCTAATTCCACCGCATAATTTAAACATGTTTTATACAGATCGTATGCCGCAAAAGTATTTTTTTGGTACGCATATAGATTTGCTTTGGCCTTCAACCTTCGTATAAATATCCATTCCTCATTATCAGATAGTTCCATATTTCCAGAAGATAATCTAAACAAATTAAAATATTCTCTTTGCGAATCATCCATGTATGAATAATACGCTTCCACTTCAGCAAGTGATATATTGATTTGAGAATTCATTTCAGAAGCAAACAGTAAAAACAATTGATATTGAACAAATAAACAGGATGACACAACCTCATCTTTATATTCCAACAATTCATCCATTACCTTAAATATTTTTGAATCCGATGACATATAGTATTTAAAGAAAAGATCCAACATCTGTTTAATTTTTTCTTCTTTAATTGTATCCATCGTAGAAATCCCTAATTTTTTATTTTACAAATTGTATATATCATCATTTGCGACCAAGATATTATTTTCAATTTTAGAAAGATATGAAGGAGAACAAACCCCATGTGATAAAGCTTCTAATGATATGTCTAACTCTTTTCGTTGTTTCTTAATCAATAATCCTCTGTAATCATTCATGCACTGCCCACCTACTAATTCCAAAAAGTAATTCATTATTTGTTCCTAATTATATCACGAATTGAACCCCATCACTGAATGTTGAAAGAGGTTCTAAATACGTCCCTTATTTTTTAGGCTATAGAAGTACTCTTTATTTTTCATAAGTTCTTCAAATGATCCCTGTTCAACAATCCGTCCTTGTTTAAATACAAGAATACAATCAAACTTCTTTAGTGTTTCGTCAAAATATTTATGTGTTACACATAATACAGTTTCTTCTTTTAAATCCAATATTCGATTTTCTATTTCGATGGCCGTCTGTGCATCTAGACTTGCTGTTATTTCATCACACAAAAGTACCTCTTTTAAATGTGCGATTGTACGCGCAATCCCTATTCGTTGAACTTGCCCACCAGAAAGATTACTTCCATCCTCACAAATATTCTGGTCTAATTTAAATTCTGGTAAATCTACAAATTCCATACATTTTAACAGTGTTTCATCTGTTTGTACAAGCTCCATATTCAAGTTATTTCGGATCGTGTCATCAAATATATGACTTTCCTGATGAATCATAGAAACATTCTTAGAATCCAAAACACTCACATTTCCTTTTTGAACTGGATAATATCCTAAAATCAATTTTAAAATTGTAGATTTTCCGGACCCACTCGGACCAACTATCGCATACTTTTTCCCCTTTTCAAATTTGAAAGATAAATCATCAATAATCATCTTACTTTCAGTATAGCCAAAAGATACATGTTCCAAATAGATATTTCCATCATAATTTGATACAAACTTATTTGCCTGTCCATGAGAATCGATAATATTCAATAATTTCGAATTCACGTCCGACACGGACTTAAATCCAGCAAGATTGCTTGAAATATCATTTAAATTTGAAATAAAATTATTAGAAACATTTACAATTGGCATCATATATATCATATCTAAATGTCCATATAATATCATCAATCCAATCACCAACATGAAAATCAATTGAAAAGTGGCCGCAATACAATTAGCCCAGTTTCCCGTCAAAGATATTGCCATATTTACATTTCTTTGTTTATATTCCATGTTTTCAATCCATTCTTTTCCTTTATCCACGAACTGTTTTAGAACGCCCAAATCCAATATGATATCGAAATTTTGAAATATCTCCTTTAATTTTGAATTATATATACCTGAATAAGAAGACAATTGGTTCGAATACTTTTTCAATCTTTTTTCCATCATCTTCGGCACCAAAAGTGTTGCTACTGCAATCACAACCATCATGAGTCCTACAAATACATGGATGCGAAGAATATATATTAAAATAATAACAGACACAATGATATCGACAATCATACTTAATATTGGATAAAAGTAATATTCATCTACCATTTTTATATCATTGGTAAATAGAGATAACTGATTTCCTATCTTCTCTTTTTTAAACGTAGAATACGATTGATTCATCAAACTAGAATAGAGATCTTCACCCAAATCTGTTTTTAATTTTTTCCTATAAGTTGACTTCATTATTGAATTAATAGAAGTCGTCATCAGTGTATATACAAGAAATAAAACACTTGCAAAAAGACATGTACCTGCTTTTTCAAAATGATTATTAAATGCAACATCCGATATTAATTGGATTACATACGCCAAAAACAAAGGTACAACACCCGCAAATAAACTAGTACACAGTGTACCTATAAAATATTTTTTATTTCTCAATATATATCGACACATTCTCATCCATCCTCTACTTATTTTAATAGTATATACCTATCACATCCCGTTATCTTTCTTTTTTAACAATTAGCTTCAACAATTGATTCTTCTATACATATATGAAAAATGTTAAAATTAAGTGAATTATGAAGTGAGGAATACTATGCATTATTTAAAGATCAATGATTCTGATAAAAAGAAAATTGGATACCTAATCCATCTATATCGAACTCAACAATTTAAACATCTATCACAAAATTCTTTTTTGTTAAATGAGTATAATGAGCCAATATGCACTCGACAAACACTTAGTAAAATAGAACAGGGTGTTATTATTAAAAACGATTCTATTTATGAAGAATTACTAAAAAAGGTGAATCTAAAATTCAATACGGATTATTGTATTGAAGAATTCCTGCCAACTTCCATTTTTTCTGATTTATTAAATGCTTGCGATTATTATAATTTAGAAAAGCTTATATCCATCTCTGAATCCTATATAAAACAATTAAATCCATTCAAAGAATACATTTTCTTTCATGAATACTACGAGTGTTTCAAATGGATCTACACCTATTATTCCTCATTTGAACTTCCGACTCTTCAAAGCACTGAATATATTATTTCCCTAAAAAACATTATCAATTCTAACCTCTATGAAGTCATGATGGATCTAGTTTTTAAAAAACGAACAATTAGTGGAATTTATGATTTTTCCTATTTTGATTTTAAAAATTCAAGCAGCATGATTAATCGTGGAAACCATATGATGATTTTATATAATCAATCCAAATTGTCTGAAATGCTTGATTATTGTCAAGATTTAGAAAAGGAATATTCCAGTAAAAACAATTATATTCGTCTTCTCGATATTTATTCTCTAAAAGGATTTGCCTTTTCAAATACAGAAAAAGAAAAATTTGAAAAATTAGTTTCTCAAATAAATCATACTGTAGAAGCACACAATTCAAACATACCTAAAATTAAAATATCTCAACTTCTAAAGAATATCGGTTTACAAGCCTTTAGAATTGATATGTACGATATAGCCATAAATTATCTTGAACAATATATAGCTATGGATTCACCTTATGCGAATATTGTAGGTATCGATTTATGCATTTCTTATCAAAAGACAAATAAAATCAATCAACTTAAATCCTTTATACAATCCAAAGAAGTATACAAAGGTGATAGCCAATACGAAAATCTTTTGAACTACTTCATTTTGAAATATAAATATCAAACTGACAATGATGAACTATCCTATTTTATAGTGAATAAAGTACCCATTATAATCGATAATACTATGGGGAAATATAAACAATTCTTTTATGAAGAACTAAGTATGCTTGTCGAACAAACCAAGCGTTATAAAGACTTGAAAACATATTTAGATTCAACCAGTGATATGTTACCAATTTGAAAAAGCGGAAATCGAACGAGTAATTATTTATCAAACTAATAATAATATTAGATATAAAATACACATTCAATTTCTCATCAGGAACATGCTCTCTATATTATTGGTATCAATTTGGTAGCAAAGTAACCTATAAACGCATAAAAGGGGCTGTAACGAGTAAGTAAATTTTATTACTTATGGAGTTCAGCTCCTTTCTTTTTTTGATTAGCTTTAATATAAATAAAAAATGAAAATACACATCTAACCTTACTGCCTTTTTGGGCGCACTAAAAAAAGATGTCTATTTTCATTATTTTTTTACTCTTAGAGCCTTAGTTTATTTTGTTATTTTTCTGGAATTCTAGTTTTCGAGTGTGATATCTTCTTAGATTATGACCGATACATACGAGTAGTATCTCCAGTTTTACACCAGATATGCCACGACGACGTAATTTATCATAATGATTGTCTTCTTTGATCTGTCCAAATATTCCTTCACTCCAGATACTTCGTTGTGTCATATACTTTTTACCTTGTTCAGTCGAAAGATTTTCTTTGACTTCTTTTTTGTAGGATTCGAGCTCTCGACACCTTTGTATCGTTCGTCCTGTTTTTGACTTCGTACATTGAGATTTGAACGGACATCCTTCACAATGTTCATTCTGATACATTTCGATTTCTCGTGGATACACGCCTCGTCGTTCTATTCGTGTATCTACCAATGTAAATTCATGATTCGCTGGACAAATGATCTTATCCTCTTCATTTGGATTCATCTGTGCTCGGGTAAACTGATTCTTAGTCGTTTTCTTTTCAGCTTCTTTACGCATTCCACTGTATTTCATATACAATTGAATTCCATGTTCCTTGTCATATTTATAGTTGTCAAAACTTCCGTATCCTGCATCTGCTGGTGTGGCATGTGGATAGCTTCCATACGCCATATGATAGCCTTCCATAAATGGAATATATGTTCTAAGATCATTGGCGTCACTTGATACATATACGTGTCTTATATATCCGTCACTGCTTCCAACCTGTACATTATATCCAGGCTTGAATACATTGGTATGGTTATAATAATCGTATTTCATGTGCATGAACGTTGCATCTGGATCCGTCTTCGAAAAACTGTTTCGATCTCCTGCAATATCAGAATATATGGTGTATTTAAACATCTTCAACGCATCTTCTTTAAATGCTTCCTGATACCTTTGCAGTTCATGCTTCTTTTTACCTTTTCCATGCACAACTTGGATTGAATTCTTCGCCATCAGCTGTTCTATTACAGAAACTATTTCAAACAAATAATCGAAATTAATTTCTCGTACAATTGAAAAACGAATATTCAAATTGTTTTTTGAACAATATTTATTAAATGCAGAAAGCCTGTCCATAACTTTGATCCAACGCTTTTCTCTGAATTTTTTTGTGGCTTTCATCCATACAAAAGTCATCTTATTGGCATTGGCCTCAAATTTGGTTCCATCAATATATAGTACTTCTGTATCTATGACATCACGAGCTTCAATATACTTGTTGATATCCACAAATATATCTTCGATAGGCATAGCAAGCTTATCTTTGATAAACCTTTCAAAAGCCATATGAGAAGGTGTTGAACCGTTCATAATGAATTTAAAGCGAATGTCATATTTACATAATTTTTCTAAATCACGAAGAGAAGCATAACCGTTTATCGCAAATGCAAGAATGACTGCTTCGAACATTTGGATTGCATCATATCCATGAGCGTTATTCTGTGAGAAATCGATATATTTAAAAATGTTGACCTCTTCTACGACTTCCTTCACAGTTCTTGAGATATCGTCTTTTTCAACGACATCTTCGTAAGAAAAACACAAAGGGAATTGAAATGATGGCTGATATGCATTACAATTAACTAGGTATTTTGGCACAAACATATTGAACTAACACACTCTAACGAGTGTGGGCTTTTTTTTAATATAGCCTAGTTCTTCTCCTGTTTCTTATTCTATCATAGTTTTGTCTTTATTTTTGAAAGGATGTGTTGTTATGAATAAAGATGAAGCTTTAAACAAATTTACTT